>Ga0194129_10000349_pt1 | contig 92077 bp, 94 predicted proteins | sample TA2KigCa35mmetaG_FD_150862 | JGI IMG/M metagenome (GOLD analysis project Ga0194129, IMG submission 150862) | Freshwater microbial communities from Lake Tanganyika, Tanzania - TA2015038 Kigoma Deep Cast 35m | ecosystem: Environmental > Aquatic > Freshwater > Lake | place: Tanzania: Lake... | reverse complement strand
AGCATCTCCATGCAGGTGACAACATCAAACTGTTCAGATTCACGCGCGGCGAGATCTTCTGCCGAGATGTACTCATAACGGACAGAGACGCCGGACTCAAGGCTATGGAGCTCCGCGACTTTTAGCGCTTTCTCAGATAGATCGATGCCGGTGACATTTGCACCTTTTTTCGCCATCGCCTCGGCGAGTATGCCACCGCCACAACCCACATCCAGCGCTCGCTTCGAGTTTAGCGGTGCGCGAGCATTAATCCACTCTAAGCGAAGCGGATTAATCTCGTGCAATGGACGGAATTCGGATTGCGGGTCCCACCATCGGTGGGCGAGCTCACTAAATTTTTGAAGCTCTGCTGGATCGGCGTTCATGGCCGAATGATAGCGGAAATGGCTCTACAAAGAAAAAAGCCGCTGGGTGAGCGGCTCTTTCTAGTACGTCGTGTTAGCTGGCTTGGTTACTGACTAGCCAAACTAACACTGTTCATGGTTCGTATTTACTTTTTCGTACCGACTACTTCGATATCGACGCGGCGGTTCTTGGCGCGGCCGTCCTTGGTATGGTTATCAGCAATTGGATTTCTTTCACCTTTACCTTCCACGAATACCCTCGCTTCCGGAATACCTCGCGATACCAAAAATGCCTTGACCGCTTTCGCACGCCGCATCGACAGCTTCATATTGTAGGCATCAGACCCTGTCCAGTCCGTGTGGCCTGTCGCGACGACCACCTCGATATCAGTGTTCTTCAGCTGTGCCACTAGATTTTGTAATGTGGTCTTGCCTTCGGGCTTCAACACAGACTTATCGAAATCGAAGAAGGCATCTGCTGAGAAGGTTACCTTTTCAGCAGTGGGAGCGGCCGCAGCGGCTGCAGCTGGGGCGGGTGCCGGCATATCAGGCTCGTCCTCAGCAAGTACCGTTTCCTCTTCTGCATAAACGACTGCGTCGGGCTCAGGTTCTGCCGCGAGTTTTTGCGTTGGCGCAGGTGCCGGGCTTGGAGCGGGCGCAGCAGCAGCCGGCTTCGAGATGGCGCCATCGCACTCTTCAATCGCGTCAGCAGGTGTCCAGAAGCCGGTGTGCCAACAGAGACCGAAGCCGCTGCGAACCACATCGTTTTGGCTGTCTACCAAGTAGCCTTTCTTGCTACCGCCTGCGGCCAAAGCGGAGCTACCCAGAGCAAACAAACTAATGATGAGCGCTATGCGCAAAAAAGATTTCATGTGCGATCCCGATTAAAAGTTGCGGCTGATGCCGCCGAGATTGGAACAACTGGCGCCAGCCAGCGCTTGCTGGTTTTGCATGCCAATAAAGCATCATTTTAACCGAGAATCGGACGCGCGCCTACCCGCCTTAGGTCTTGCTTTTGGTCCCAGTTTTTGAGGGTCGGCATGGTAAACTTGAGGGCTTTTTGACAGAGCGCGCGCGCTATTTTTTGCGGGCTCACCGAAACTGAAAATCTTCCTGCTGCGCCTGCCGATTCCATGGATCAATTTGCTAAAGAAACCATCCCGATTTCGCTAGAAGAGGAGATGCGCAAAAGCTACCTTGATTACGCGATGAGCGTCATCGTGGGGCGTGCGCTGCCCGATGTACGTGATGGTCTGAAGCCCGTACACCGACGCGTCTTGTATGCGATGCACGAGACCAATAACGTTTGGAACCGACCCTACGTGAAATGCGCGCGTGTGGTCGGTGAAGTCATGGGTAAGTACCACCCGCATGGTGATCAGGCGATCTACGACACCTTGGTACGAATGGCGCAAGATTTCTCGTTGCGCTACACGCTGGTGGATGGGCAGGGCAATTTCGGTTCGATCGATGGCGACAATGCTGCGGCGATGCGCTATACCGAGTGCCGTCTGGACAAAATATCGCAAGAGCTACTGGCGGATATAGACAAAGACACGGTTGATTTCGTGCCTAACTATGATGGTAAAGAAAAAGAGCCATCGGTACTGCCAACACGTATTCCTAACCTGCTGATCAATGGTTCCTCTGGCATCGCAGTGGGTATGGCTACCAATATCCCGCCGCACAATATCACCGAGGTAATTAACGGTGCGTTGCATTTACTCAGCGCACCTGATTGCAAAATTGAAGAGCTGATCGAACTGATTCCGGCGCCGGATTTCCCTACCGCCGGGATTATCTACGGCGTGGCTGGCGTACGCGATGGCTACCGTACCGGGCGCGGTCGCGTAGTCATGCGGGCGAAGACGCATTTCGAAGATATTCGTGATGGTCGCGCCGCAATCATCGTTGATGAGTTGCCGTACCAGGTCAACAAGAAATCGCTGCTCGAGCGCATCGCTGAGTTGGTGCGTGACAAAAAGCTGGAAGGTATTTCGGATATTCGCGATGAATCCGATAAATCCGGCATGCGCGTCGTGATTGAGTTGAAGCGCGGTGAGTTGCCCGATGTCGTACTGAACAATTTATTCAAGCAGACGCAACTGCAAGACACCTTCGGCATGAATATGGTCGCGCTGGTGGATGGTCAGCCCCGACTGCTCAACCTGAAGCAAATGCTCGAGTGCTTCCTCTCGCACCGGCGCGAGGTCGTCACACGACGTACCGTATTCGAGTTGCGCAAGGCACGTGATCGTGGCCATGTGCTGGAAGGCCTTGCAGTGGCGCTCGCCAATATCGACGAGTTCATTGCAATTATTAAAGCAGCACCTACGCCCCCTGTTGCCAAAGCAGAGCTGATGACGCGCGCGTGGGACTCATCGGTGGTACGCGAGATGTTGTCGCGTACTGAGATGGCGGCGTCGGGCGGTATCGATGCGTTCCGTCCGGAGAGCCTGCCCCGTCATTACGGCTTGCAAAGTGATGGTTTGTACAAATTATCAGACGATCAGGCACAAGAGATCTTGCAAATGCGCTTGCAACGGCTCACGGGTCTCGAGCAAGACAAAATCGTCAACGAGTACAAAGAGGTCATGACGCAAATCGCTGATTTGCTCGATATTCTCGCGCGACCCGAGCGCGTGAAGACCATCATTACAGATGAGCTGACCGCTGCAAGGAATGAGTATGGACACGGCAATAAGGATTGTCGTCGCTCGACGATCGAGCTGAATGTCGCCGATCTTGGTACCGAAGACCTGATCGCGCCGCAGGACATGGTGGTCACGCTATCGCACACCGGTTACATGAAGTCGCAGCCGCTTTCCGAATATCGATCGCAGAAGCGTGGTGGCCGAGGCAAGCAGGCGACTGCCACCAAAGAAGACGATTGGATCGAGCAGCTCTTCATCGCGAACACGCACGATTACATCCTGTGCTTTTCCAATCGTGGTCGCATGTACTGGCTGAAGGTGTGGGAGGTACCGCAGGGCTCGCGTAATGCGCGCGGCAAGCCGATTGTGAATATGTTCCCGCTGCACGATGGCGAGAAAATCACGCTGGTGCTGCCGCTATCCGGCGAGAACAGCAGCTTTCCGGATGATCGTTATGTGTTCATGGCGACATCGCTCGGTACGGTGAAAAAGACCGCGTTGTCCGAATTCAGCAATCCGCGCAAAGCCGGCATCATTGCGGTGGATCTGGACGACGGTGATTTCCTGATCGGCGCAGCGCTCACCGACGGCAAGCACGATGTCATGCTGTTCTCCGACGCAGGCAAAGCGGTGCGCTTCGATGAAAATGATGTTCGCCCGATGGGCCGCACCGCGCGCGGTGTGCGTGGTATGAACCTGGAAGATGGCCAGCAAGTGATTGCACTACTAGTCGCCGGTAACGAGCAGCAGTCGGTGCTGACGGCCACCGAGAACGGCTTTGGTAAGCGCACCCCGATCACTGAATACACGCGTCATGGTCGCGGTACCAAGGGCATGATTGCCATTCAGACCTCTGAGCGTAATGGCAAAGTGGTCGCAGCGACACTGGTTGATGCTACCGACGAGATTATGATGATCACGACCGGTGGTGTGTTGATTCGTACCCGTGTATCCGGGATTCGCGAGATGGGGCGTGCGACGCAGGGCGTAACGCTGATCGCGGTTGAGCAAGGCGAGACGCTGTCCGGGCTGCAGCGTATTGTCGAGGCAGATGCGGACGAAGACAGCGGCGCGGACGAGACCCCGGCCAGCTGAATCCTTTAAACCATTTCCCGAGACGGGCCCACGATAAAGATAACAAGGACCAAGGGCGAGATGAGCGATGACAAGCTGAAACCGCTACGAGATCAGATTGACGCGATTGATGCGCAACTGATCGCGCTGCTGAACCAGCGCGCAGGTGTTGCGCAGCAGGTCGGTCATATCAAAGCCGAGACCAATGCCCCGGTGTTTCGTCCGGAGCGCGAGGCGCAGGTGCTGGCGCGTGTCGCTGAGCGTAATCAGGGTCCGCTCGCATCGTCTGATTTGCAGTCGATTTTTCGTGAGGTAATGTCGGCGTGCCGCGCGCTTGAAAAGCGCATCACGGTTGCTTATTTAGGCCCGGCTGGAACCTACAGCGAGCAAGCAGTGTGGCAGCAGTTCGGGCAAGCGGTGGACGGTTTGCCGTGTGTGTCGATTGACGAGATTTTTCGTTCGGTGGAGGCGGGTACCGCAGAATTTGGTGTGGTACCGGTTGAGAACTCAACCGAGGGTGCAGTTAACCGTACGCTGGATTTATTGATGCGCACGACGCTCAGTATCAGCGGCGAGGTGGCGCTGCCGGTACAACATAGCTTAATGACGCGCACGGGTACCATGGATGGCATCACGCGTATCTGCGCGCACTCGCAAGCACTGGCGCAGTGTCAGGCTTGGCTGAACGAGCACTATCCCCAACTCGAACGACGCGCTGTCGCCTCGAACGGTGAGGCAGCGCGCATGGCCAGCGAAGAAGTCGGCGTTGCGGCGATTGCAGGCGACATGGCAGCGCGTCGCTATAGCCTCGCCATCGCCCATGCGCACATTCAGGATGATCCGCATAACCGCACCCGCTTTTTTGTCGTTGGCACTTTGCAGCCTGGGCCATCCGGTCGCGATCAAACCTCGCTGCTGTTGTCCGTACCGAATAAATCTGGTGCGGTGTATGAGCTTCTTGCACCGCTCGCGCGGCATGGTGTGTCAATGACGCGATTTGAGTCGCGTCCAGCGCGCACAGGTCGTTGGGAATATTTCTTCTTTGTTGATATCGAGGGCCATGCCCACGACTTCAAAGTGGCTGAGGCTCTTGCCGAGCTGCAGACGCAAGCCGCATTCTTCAAAGTGTTGGGTTCCTACCCACACGCTGCCTGAATTCACCGGATGATTTTGCCATGACCAACTTTGGCCCAGATTATGTTCGCGCGATTGCGCCTTACCAAGGCGGTAAGCCCATCGCCGAAGTTGCGCGCGAATTCGGCCTCGATGAAGCTGCTATCGTCAAGTTGGCTTCCAACGAGAACCCGCTCGGTATTCCTGAATCATCGCAGTGTGCCATGCAACAGGCCTTTGCGGAACTGGCCCGCTACCCGGACTCGAATGGCTTTGATCTCAAAGGCGCGATTTCGAAAAAATTCGATGTGCCAACCGATTGGATCACGCTCGGCAACGGCAGCAACGATATCCTTGAGCTGGCAGCGCGCGCGCTGGTACAGCCGGGTCAATCAGTGGTGTACTCACAGTACTCTTTCGCTGTGTACCCGTTGGCGACACAAGCCGTCGGCGCGCACGCTATCGTCGTGCCAGCGAAAAATTTCGGGCATGACCTTGATGCGATGGCTAATGCGATCGCGCCCGACACGAAGTTACTGTTCGTCGCTAATCCCAATAACCCGACCGGTACCATCGTCGGCGGTGAGCAGATCGCTACGCTACTCAAGCGAGTGCCTGCATCGGTAGTGGTGGTGCTGGATGAGGCGTATACCGAATACCTTCCCGCTGAGCTTCGTTACGATGCGCTGGCGTGGGTGCGGCAATACCCGAACCTGATTGTTTCGCGCACTTTTTCAAAAGCCTATGGGTTGGCCGGTTTGCGTGTCGGGTTCGGTATCGCGCAACCCGGGCTGACCGATCTGCTTAATCGTATTCGTCAGCCGTTCAATGTGAACTCGCTGGCGCAAGCGGCTGCGGTTGCGGTGTTGAACGACGATGCCTATTTGCAGAAAAGCGCACGGCTCAATGCAGATGGTTACCGCCAGCTCACTGAGGCATTCACTCAGATGGGTATTGAATATGTGCCCTCGTATGGCAACTTTGTTTTATTCCGCGCCGGTGATGATGACGGCGCGGGTGCGCGTGTCAACCTTGAGCTGCTGAAAAAAGGCGTCATCGTGCGTCCCGTTGGTAACTATGGCTTGCCGCAGTGGTTGCGGGTTTCCATCGGCCTGCCAAATGAGAATGTGGCTTTTATTGATGCGCTAAAGACCGTACTCGGCTGATACCGGGTTAAATGGCATTGTCGATGCAAAGCTCCTTACCAACTTCCGTGCCGTCTTTGAATCGCATTGTTATCTTCGGTGTCGGTTTGATTGGCGGCTCGTTTGCACTTGCCTTGAAGCGGGCGAATGCCGTCAAGCAGGTGATCGGCGTGGGCCGGCGTGCGGAGACTTTACGGCGCGCGCAATCACTTGGCATCATTGACGCAATTGGTGATGCGTCTTCAGTGGCGGGTGCTGATCTGGTTCTGATCGCAGCGCCGGTGGCACAGACCGAGGCATTGTTGCGCGAACTCGCGCCGCACCTAAAAGCCGGAACGGTGGTCACCGATGCCGGTAGTACCAAAAGCGATGTGGTGCAAGCAGCGCGTCCAGCGCTCGGTGACAAGATTGCGCAATTTGTACCGGGTCATCCGATCGCTGGGCGTGAACAAAATGGCCCCGAGGCTGCGTTGTCCGAGCTCTACCAAGGCAAGAAAGTCGTGTTGACTGCATTGCCCGAAAACGCTCCTGAAAGCGTTGCGATGGTGGCTAGCGCCTGGCAACTTTGTGGCGCGCATGTTCATCATCTGAGTGCCGATGAACATGATGCAGTGTTCGCCGCAGTGAGCCATCTACCGCATCTGCTTGCCTATGCATTAGTCGATGACATTGCCGCGCGCAAAAATGCAGATCGGCTGTTTCAATATGCGGCCAGCGGTTTTCGTGACTTCACGCGAATTGCAGGTTCTTCGCCCGAAATGTGGCGCGATATTTCATTGGCAAACAGAACGGCATTACTGGCAGAGCTGGACGCCTACGCCGCACAGTTATCGTCATTACGCGCACTGCTCGTAGCAGCGGATGGCGCCGCGTTGGAGCAGGTCTATGCGCGCGCACAATCGGCCAGGCAAGCCTGGATTGCTGCGATCGAAGCTGCTGAGCAGGTGCGTACCTATGAGCAAGGTGGCGACTAATGAGGCACTACCCACATCATCTTGATTTGCAGCCGATCCAGCGCGCGCATGGGGTTGTCAAGCTGCCGGGTTCAAAGAGCATCTCGAACCGGATTTTGCTGCTGGCTGCACTGGCTGAAGGCACGACCGAGATCAAATCGTTGCTGGCCTCCGACGACACGCATGTCATGCTGACGGCACTACAAAAACTGGGTGTGCGTTGGGTGCAGCAGGGTGAGAGCCAGGATTTTTCAGTCACCGGTACCGCCGGCACACTGCCGGTGTACTCGGCAGATCTGTTCATGGGCAATGCGGGCACCGCAATTCGTCCCCTGACTGCGGCGCTCGCCGCGATTGGTGGCGATTACACGGTGCATGGCGTGGCGCGCATGCATGAGCGACCGATTGGTGATCTGGTGGATGCGCTGAACGCTGCAGGTGCGCGCATTGATTACACCGGTAACCCGGGTTTCCCGCCGCTGCATATTCATCGTGGTCATTGTCGCCCGCAGCATATGCAAGTTCGCGGCAATGTCTCCAGCCAGTTCCTGACCGCGCTATTGATGGCGTCCCCCCTCATCGCTCGCGAGCAGTCTTTGACGATCGAGGTGATCGGCGAATTGATATCCAAGCCGTACATTGAAATCACGCTCAATTTGCTGGCGCGATTTGGTATTCAGGTTGAGCGAGAGGGCTGGGCCGCGTTCAACATTGCCGCCGGCCAGATGTTTCAAAGTCCGGGTGTGATTCATGTTGAAGGTGACGCTTCATCTGCCTCTTATTTTCTAGCAGCCGGTGCAATTGCGGGTGGCCCGGTGCGTGTCGAGGGCGTGGGGCGCGCCAGCATCCAAGGTGACGTGCGATTTGTCGAGGCCTTGCAGCAGATGGGGGCTGAGGTGACCATGGGTGACAACTGGATCGAAACAAAATCAACCGGTGTATTGAAAGCGATTGATGCCGACTTCAATCACATTCCCGATGCAGCGATGACAATCGCGGTTGCTGCGCTCTACGCTGACGGTACCAGCACGCTGCGCAATATTGCGAGTTGGCGAGTGAAAGAAACCGATCGATTGACAGCGATGGCGACCGAGCTGCGCAAGCTGGGCGCGCTGATTGAGGAGGGCGAAGACTATCTGCGGGTAACGCCGCCGATCGTATTACAGCCTGCCGCGATCGACACCTATGATGATCACCGCATGGCGATGTGCTTTTCGCTGGCCTCATTGAACGGCGCGCTGCGCGATGGCACCACGGTGCGCATTAACGACCCGCAGTGCGTTGCCAAAACGTTCCCGGATTACTTCGACGCGTTCGCGCGTATCGCGCAGCGTGACTGAAACAGTGTGACTGAGACCAGCTTGATTCCGGTAATCACGATTGATGGCCCGACCGCCTCCGGCAAGGGCACCGTGGCGAGCCGGGTGGCCGAAGCGCTGGGATTCGCCTTGCTGGATTCGGGTGCGCTGTACCGCCTGACCGCCTTGTCTGCACTGGAAGCTGAACTGGCGCTGGACGACGCCGGTGCCATTGCCACATTGGCACGGTCGCTGCCGGTGAAATTTGAAGGCGAGCGGATTCTGCTGGCAGGCCGAGCAGTCCAAGACGCTATCCGGCAGGAAGCCATTGGCAACGCCGCCTCCAAAATCGCGGCGCTGCCGGCAGTGCGCGCAGCCTTGGTTGAGTTGCAGCATGGGTTTCGGCAGCCGCCTGGCTTGGTGGCGGATGGCCGCGACATGGGCACGGTGATCTTCCCGGATGCGACGCTCAAGGTGTTCCTGACGGCGAGCGTCCAGGCACGCGCGGAGCGAAGGTATAAGCAATTGATTGAAAAAGGATTTCCTGCTAACATATGCGCCCTTTCGCAGGATTTGAAGGAACGTGACGCGCGCGATACCGAGCGCGCCGTAGCGCCTTTGAAGCCCGCCGAGGATGCCCACTGGCTGGAGACGTCGGAACTAACGATCGAGCAGTCAGTGGCGCAGGTGCTGGACTGGTGGCATCACCGGGCTGGTACGTAACAAGGAAGGTCGCGCGGCAAACCGCCAATCCGGCCTCCTACTTGGTGTCTCGCACTGCGCAACGCAGGGCGGGGCGTTGAAAAACCTAACCCAGCTTGGGTTTCACCCGGTTGGTTAACACTCATTATCTATGTCTACTGCTACCCAAACTCCCGTGTCCGGCGAAAGCTTTGCTGCACTATTTCAGGAATCTTTGACCCGCCAGGATATGCGCTCGGGAGAGGTCATCTCTGCGGAAGTCGTCCGCATTGACCATAACTTTGTGATCGTGAACGCAGGCTTGAAGTCTGAAGCATTTATTCCGATCGATGAATTCAAAAATGACAGCGGCGAGATCGAAGTCAATGTAGGCGATTTCGTCTCCGTTGCCATCGAGTCGCTGGAAAACGGTTTCGGCGATACCATCCTCTCGCGTGACAAGGCCAAGCGCCTCGCCTCGTGGCTCGCGCTTGAGAAAGCGATGGAATCTGGCGAACTCGTCACGGGCACTGTCAGTGGCAAGGTCAAAGGCGGTCTCACCGTGCTTACCAACGGCATCCGTGCCTTCTTGCCCGGCTCACTGGTCGATACACGTCCGATCAAAGACACCACGCCGTACGAAGGCAAGACCATGGAGTTCAAGGTCATCAAGCTCGACCGCAAGCGCAACAACGTCGTGCTGTCGCGTCGTGCAGTAGTTGAGGCCTCGATGGGCGAAGAGCGCGCCAAGCTGATGGAAACTCTGAAAGAGGGCACCATCGTCAACGGCGTAGTGAAGAACATCACCGACTACGGCGCGTTCGTGGACCTGGGCGGTATCGATGGTCTGCTGCACATCACCGATCTGGCATGGCGTCGTGTGCGTCATCCTTCCGAGGTACTCACTGTTGGCCAGGAAATCACCGCCAAAGTGCTCAAGTACGATCAGGAAAAGAACCGTGTTTCGCTGGGCGTCAAGCAGCTCGGCGACGACCCTTGGACTGGCCTGTCACGTCGCTACCCGCAAGGCACACGCCTGTTCGGCAAAGTCACTAACCTCACCGACTACGGCGCATTCGTTGAAGTCGAGCAGGGTATCGAAGGTCTGGTACACGTCTCCGAGATGGATTGGACCAACAAAAACGTTGCACCTTCAAAAGTGGTGCAGCTGGGTGACGAGGTCGAAGTCATGGTGCTGGAGATCGACGAAGATCGCCGCCGTATCAGTCTCGGTATGAAGCAGTGCAAGGCTAATCCTTGGGATGACTTTGCCATGTCGCACAAGAAGGGCGATAAGGTCAGAGGCGCTATCAAGTCGATCACCGACTTTGGCGTATTCATCGGACTGGCGGGCAACATTGATGGTCTCGTTCACCTGTCTGATCTCTCATGGAGCGAGACGGGCGAAGAAGCGGTGCGCCGTTTCAAGAAGGGTGACGAGCTCGAGGCGGTTGTGCTGGCGATTGATGTCGAGCGCGAGCGTGTCTCGCTGGGTGTCAAGCAGCTCGAAGGTGACCCATTCAACAACTACTGCGCGATGAACGACAAGGGCGCGCTGGTGCACGGCGTGGTGAAAGCGGTTGAGCCAAAAGGCGCTGTGATCAACCTGGCGGAAGAGGTCGAGGGCTATCTGCGTGCGTCAGAAATCTCGCGTGACCGCGTGGAAGATGCCAGCACCCACTTGAAGGTCGGTGATACGGTCGAGGCCATGGTGATAAATATTGATCGTAAGGCGCGCAGTATCCAGCTCTCGATCAAGGCGAAAGACAACGCAGAGACGCAGGATGCGATGCAGAAGATGTCCAGCGACTCCGCTGCCGCATCGGGCACCACCAGCCTGGGTGCGCTGCTGAAAGCCAAGCTCGACACCAAGAGCTAAGTAGGCCTTGCCGATGACCAAGTCGGAGCTGATCGCCCGTCTGGCCGAGCGTTATCCGCAACTGGTAGCCAAGGATGCGGATTTCACGGTCAAGACGCTGCTGGACGCGATGACCGATGCGCTGATCGCGGGTCAGCGTATCGAGATTCGTGGTTTCGGCAGCTTTGCGACCAACAGCCGTCCGCCACGCATCGGGCGTAACCCGAAGTCTGGCGAAACGGTGGTGGTGCCGGGTAAACGAGTGCCGCATTTCAAGGCGGGCAAGGAGTTGCGCGAGCGAGTCGATGCTATGGTCGGGCAACCGATCCATGACGACTGATCAGCGTATTTATTGGCACAAGGAGCGCGACGATGAAACTCTTGGGTCGAGTGCTGTCGATCGCGCTCTTCATTGTGTTCTTTGATTTTGCATTGAAGAATACCGATGAGGTTGTGCTCAATCTGTTCTGGAACGCCAAAGCTAGTTCGCCTTTAATACTCCTGCTGCTGGGTTTTCTGTTGTTGGGCTTGGTGATGGGTGTGCTTGCCATGACCGGTACGGTGTTGCGTTACCGCCGCGAGCTGCTGGTGCTGCGGCGCGAAGCCGAACAGCAAAAGCAAACTGCTGCCGAGATCGCCAAAGCGCGTAGCCAGCCCCCTGCGCCGGAGAGCTTGATCGAGCAGGTAGGTCTCTGATCAGGAGCCAGAATGGAATTCGAAGTCTGGTGGCTGGTCTCCATCCCTTTCTTTTTTGCGCTTGGTTGGATCGCTGCGCGCGTTGACATTCGTCATGTGATCTCAGAGTCGCGTCGGTTGCCGCGAAGCTACTATCAAGGACTGAATGCCTTGCTTGATGACGATCCCGATAAAGCGATTGACGCGTTTGTCGAGATTGCTCGGCTAGACCCGGAAACTGCTGAGCTGCATTTCGCCCTCGGTAAATTGTTTCGTCGGCGAGGTGATATTGAGCGCGCGGTACGAGTGCATCAAAACCTACTAGCGCGTGCAGATCTGTCTTCAGAGATGAGTGCACAAGCGCGTTTCGAGCTTGGTCAGGACTATCTCAAAGCCGGACTGCTTGACCGAGCCGAAGAAACCTTTCATCAGCTGACAGGAACACAATTTTCACCCCAAGCCAGCCGCGCGCTCTTGGAGATTTATCAGCGCGAGAAGGAATGGCGTCGCGCGATCGACGCCGCACTGGTGCTGCAAACATCGGGTGCAGGTGCCTACCAAAAAGAGATCGCACAGTTTCACTGTGAAATAGCACAGGATGAGCTTGTGCATGTTAATCCTGATGCGGCGTTGGCTACCTTGGATAAGGCACTGGCCTATGACCGCAATAATGTACGTGCCACCTTGTTGTACGGCGATGCCTTGCTGGCTAAGGGCGACACGGAGGCTGCATTACGCACGTGGCGCCGGGTCGAGCAGCAGAGCGCTGCGCACGTCGGTTTAGTAGCGCAGCGGTTGCTGCAGGGTTTTCGTAGCGTCGGCCGTGTACGTGAAGGTCTTAACCTGCTTCGCGGTTATCTTCTTGAGGCCCCGTCGATGGATTTGCTCGAGGTGGTGTTCCGCGCTGTACTCGAACTCGACGGTGCCGACGCGGCAAATCAATTAGTCAGTGATGAGTTGCGTCGTACACCAACCCTTCTCGGTCTTGATAAATTGATCGAAGCACGACTAATGCATGCGCCGCCTGAGCGATTGGCTGAGTTGTCGCTCGTAAAAAGTCTCGTCGGCGGCTATGCACAAAAGCTGGGCCGGTATCAGTGCGGCTATTGTGGCTTTAAGTCAAGACAGTTTTACTGGCACTGCCCAGGCTGCAGTCAGTGGGCGAGTTACGCGCCCAGGCGTACCGAAGATTTGTCGGTGATGGGTCAGGCATGACCTATCACCGCACAATGCAAAATAATCATCCTGTCTTTCACGTTTTATTCCGCATTCCTCGCGTTTAATGTTGCCGCGGTCGAGAGACTTCTCGACTGCATCTTTATTCAACTTAACGCGGAGTCACTCATGCTGAAAAAATTCTGGTTACCAACGCTTGCGCTGCTGATGTTTGCAGGTTCGGTGTTCGCAGCGGTCGATGTCAATAGCGCCGATCAGGCGGCCCTTGACAGTATCACCGGTGTGGGACCCGCTACCTCGAAAGCAATTCTTGCTGAGCGTGAAAAAGACGGAAACTTCAAGGATTGGGCCGACCTCGAGCGTCGCGTGAAAGGGGTGGGTTCGCGTAATGCAGTCAAGCTCTCCGCAGCCGGTCTAACCGTCAATGGCAAGAGCTATGAAGGCGCATCTGCAGCTGCTAAAGCCGGTAAATCAGGTGACAAGGGCACGGTTAAATCGGCTGACAAGGCAGAGGATAAGGCTGCTGACAAAGCTACTGATAAAGCTACCGAAAAGCCTGCAACCGGCAAGTAGTCGCGTAGTGCGCGGCTACCCTCGGTAGCCGCAGCAAAATGGGTGTTTCCACTACAATGGCGGTTTACTTTGCTGTCAGCAAACTATCGCCATGTCATTTCAATCGATCGAAGATCTCGTAGGTAACACGCCGCTGGCGCAGCTCAGGCGCTTGCCGGGTGAAGAAATCGCGCGGCGTAACAACATCATCCTGGGCAAGCTCGAAGGTAATAACCCGGCAGGTTCGGTGAAAGACCGTCCAGCGCTTGCAATGATTCGCGGCGCCGAAGAGCGCGGTGAGATCAAGCCAGGCGACACGCTGATCGAAGCGACCAGCGGCAATACAGGTATTGCGCTTGCGATGGCAGCAGCGATGAAGGGTTATCGCATGATTTTGCTGATGCCAGAAAATCTGAGCCTTGAGCGCCGCCAAAGCATGGCAGCCTACGGCGCTGAGATCGTGCTCACGCCGAAAACCGGCGGTATGGAATATGCGCGTGATCTAGCCGATCAGATGCAGCGCGAGGGCAAAGGAAAAATCCTCGATCAGTTCGCTAACCCCGATAACCCACGCGCTCACTACGAGACCACCGGCCCTGAGATATGGCGAGACACCGAAGGCAAGGTGACACATTTTGTCAGCGCCATGGGCACCACCGGCACCATCATGGGTGTCTCAAGCTATTTGAAAGAAAAAAATCCGGCGATTCGCATCATAGGCGCGCAGCCCGAAGATGGCTCTCAAATTCCCGGCATCCGCAAATGGCCAGAGGCGTATTTACCCAAAATTTTTGATCGCACCCGAGTAGACCAGGTCGAGAGTGTGAGTCAGGCAGTCGCCGAGCAGATGGCGCGTCGGATGGCGATTGAAGAGGGAATTTTCGCAGGAATATCTGCTGCAGGCGCGTGCGAAGTTGCGCTGCGTATTGCAATGACGGTTGAGAACGCGGTGATTGTGTTTATCGTGTGTGATCGGGGGGATAGGTATCTCTCCACCGGCGTCTTCCCAGCGTAATCGACGTAGCAAAAGGGCGCTGGCGTTGTTGGTGCTGCCTCGCCGTACGTCGAGTACTGTCTTCGTCAGCCCCGCCTAGCCAGCGCCCTTTTGCTACGCCGCTCCGACGTCGATTCAGAAACTCGCTGCCGTGTTGGTGCTGCCGCGCCGTACGTCGATTGCTATCTTCGTCAGTCCTACGCAGTAATCATCCTGTTGCTTCGCCGCTCCGACGTCGATTCAGAAACTCGCTGGCGTTGTTGGTGCTGCCTCGCCGTCCGTCGAGTACTGTCTTCGTCAGCCCCACCTAGCCATCGCCCACCAAATTTAGTGGGTTGCAGGTTTTGGCTTGAATTGCTTGTCGCTAATGCGAAATTTTTCGCAGCGATCTCCCATCAGTACCCGCAACTCTCGTATTGAGAGATCACTGACCTCGTGCATGCGAATTAAGAGTGATGCACCGACCGGTAAGCGACGATGACGAATTTTACTGATCACGGGTGGCGCCACCTCTGGCGCTCGCGATAACGCAGCATCATTTTTTAAATGCAGCTTCTCGATCAGCGAGTCCAACAAGTTGTTGGGATCGTAGGCGATTTGGTCTGCGAGTCGGTGGCTATCCTGATGATCAGACGGAGTGCTCATAGCGTCGGGGTTCCGAGTAAGTCGGGTGAATTAAAGGCGGCGGTCGCGGGACGCAGCAGGGCTCATCGGTTTGTTTGCCCGAAAGGTCGCACCAACCATCGCAGCCGATATGCGATCGAATTTTACAAATGACAACAGATTCTATGGGTTGTTAGTCATGCTGTAAACATTTTTGCAATTGGTGCGATCAGTTGATATTTGGATCGTTAAACGAACTCGATGACGCGTATTCCCGCTATCGCACGCGATGACGACTGATGGCGTGTCCTAGTTCGATGACCGCCATTGCGTAGTAGAAGCTGCGGTTGTAGTGGGTGATGGCGAAAAAGTTTTGGGTTGCTAGCAAGTAGCGGGTGGGGTGAGTGCCATCCTCAAGATCGATCAGTCCGTACAGATAAGACACCGGTACCTCATCTGGAATGATTACACCGGCCAGTCGCAAGTCATCGCGGCTAGTATCTGCTTCCAGGCGTTTGCCGATCAATGTCGGCCACGGCATGTGCGGCGTAACAGTGACAGGGAAAACCAGTGGCTGATCGCGTTGCCAGCCGTGTTGCGAGAGGAAACTGGCAATACTGCCGATCGCATCAATTGCCGAATTACGTAAATCGATCTTGCCATCACCATCAAAATCCACCGCATAGCGTCGTATGCTGCCTGGCATGAATTGCGGCCATCCGATCGCACCGGCGAATGACCCGTGCAATGACAAAGGATCGATTTGGCTTTCGCGCGCGTACAGAAGTGCCTGTTTCAATTCACTTCGAAAATACGCCATACGCGTCTCGCGATTAGCCGTTTCGGGGTAAGCAAAAGCCAGTGTGGTGAGTGAATCGAGCACACGAAATTTACCGGCCGCCTGGCCATACATTGTCTCGACACCAAGCACGCCAACAATAACTTCAGCCGGCACGCCAAACTCCTGCTGAGCACGCTCCAGCTCGGTCTGATAACGGCTCCAGAATTTTGTGCCTGCCTGAAGACGCCGTGGCTCAATAAAGCGCGCGCGGTAGGCGCTCCAGTTTTTTACCGTACCTACCGGCGGGGGATTAATCAGCTTAACCACACTATCCAGGTAATGAACCTGGCTAAATACCCCACGTAGCGCGTCACGTTCAAAGCCGTACTCGTTCACCATCTCCTCGATAAATCCCTCGACTGCCTGCCACTGCGTGAAATTAGCAAATTCAGGCGCAGGTGATGTGCTGATCGATTTACTATTCGCTCGGGTTTTACGTGCTGCTTTCGTTTTGTTCTTGACTATATTGGCTTTCGTTGCCGGCTTTTTCTTGGAACTAGTGTGTTGTGCGGCGTATGCGGCCGGGCACGATAAAAGAGTACAGGTTAGGACAGCAAACAGGAGTGTGAAAAGTTTTTTCATGAAATGGCAATGAGAGTCAAACTGCAACAGGCAAGCAGAGTATAGAGCATCAAACCACCAGATATACCAATGAAAACCCCCATGACATGCGTCCTGCTGTAATGATGTTTAATTGGGGGTATCCACGCTGCCAAGGTAGGCATAGTCTGGGGATAGAATAGACAAATACGCTTAAGAGCAGAGAGACGCATGTCCATACAATGGTTCCCCGGTCACATGAACGCTGCCCGCAAAAAGGCAGCAGAGTCTATGGAAAAGGTCGACCTTGTGATCGAGGTGCTAGACGCGCGCCTGCCCCAGGCGAGCAGTAATCCAATGATCGCGTCTCTGCGCCAAGCGCGCCAGCGACCGTGCCTGAAAATCCTCAACAAGAGTGATCTTGCTGATCCCGCTGCTACCAAGGCCTGGCTGGCGCACTATAGCGCTCAGCCACAGGTCAGCGCTGTTGCGCTGTCGTGCCGTAAGCCGGCCGAAGTTGCCAAGTTGCCCGCGCTATGTCTCAAGCTAGCCCCACACAGAGGCACCGTGCTGAAGCCCTTGCGAATGATGATCATGGGCATACCCAACGTCGGTAAATCGACCCTGATGAATGCGCTACTGAAAAAGCGCGTCGCCAAGGTGGGTGATGAGCCGGCGGTCACCAAAACACAGCAGCGGCTGCTGCTCGGCAATAATATGGTGCTGATCGATACCCCGGGCTTGATGTGGCCAAAAATCGATCATCCCTCTGACGGTTTGATGCTGGCGGCTAGTCATGCCATCGGCGTCAATGCCGTTATTGAAGACGAGGTCGCCAACTTCTTGGCTGAGCAGTTGCTGGTACATTATCCTCAGCTCCTGTTAAAGCGTTACGGTTCGTCACCGGCCGTGATTGACGGCCCGGGAGTGATCGAGACGATCGCACGGGCACGCGGCTACCGCGTCAAAGGTGGCGATCTCGATCTTGAGAAAGCAGCGCATACCTTGTTACAAGATTACCGTAGCGGCGCACTTGGCCGCATTAGCTTGGAAACACCAGAAAGCCGCGCTGCGCTACTGGCGAGCTATGTCGTAGCGCCAAGCGATGCATTGCCACAGGAAGTGCAAGAAGCTGAATAATCAAAAATCAGGAGAGACCATGGCGCAGCCGCTGATGAATGAAGATCCACCTTATCTTTTGCGTCGTGATGATCACGGCGTAACGACACTGACGCTGAATCGTGGTGATCGGCTGAATCCCTTGTCCGAGGCGATGATGACGTTGCTGCAGAAGGAGATAGACGCGATTGCGGCTGACAGCCGCGTTCGGGTCGTGGTGTTGGCGGGTGAAGGCAAGGCGTTTTGCGCTGGACATGATCTAAAGCAGATGCGCGCTCAGCCATCGCTGGACTATTACCAGAGGCTATTCAAGCAATGCAGCCATTTGATGCTATCGCTGCAGCGTCTGCCACAGCCCGTGATTGCACGTGTACATGGGCTAGCTACTGCAGCGGGTTGCCAGTTGGTTGCAACCTGTGATTTAGCGGTGGCTTCTACCGATGCGAGCTTTGCTGCATCGGGTGTGAATTACGGCTTGTTCTGTTCAACGCCCGCCGTACCCTTGTCGCGCAATGTGCTGCGCAAGCAGGCAATGGAGATGCTACTCACGGGTGATTTTATTGATGCCCATGAGGCAATGGCCCGGGGGCTGGTCAACCGTGCGGTCGCGCCCGAGCAATTAGATCAGGAAGTGGCGCGACTAACCACCTCGATTCTGGCCAAGCCCGCTGCGGCGATCGCGATGGGAAAAAAAATGTTTTATCAGCAGGATGAGATGGGAATAGCTGCTGCGTATCAGTTAGCGGGTGAGACTATGGCTTGCAACATGATGCATGACTGCGCGTTAGAAGGTGTCCAGGCATTCATTGATAAACGATCACCTTCTTGGCGTCGTTGATTATTCATCATTGTCTGCCTGTAATCTCCCAAGCCCACTCGCCCGGTCTCGCTCGTGATAGCGTGGTGTTGTTCACTCAGGTAGATATACCAGCCATGACGAGCGTGAGATGTTTCTCCGGGCGGTGTACGTTTAATCCACGGGGTCCATTTGATATCGCTCTATCTCGACCCGACTACCTAATTCGGGATTACCGATCTCAAGCGTATCTTTCCCCATAACTCGGAAGCGCTGGCCGGCGGGTCCGAGGATTTCATGCTCACCCATAGTTTGGGTGTCATGAAACGGGTCAGCGTAAAAACCTCGGCGCATGGTGATCACGCACTCGATGCTATAACCCTCTGAGAACTTTGTGCGCGCATAACTATTATTCGGATCGCAACTCGCCGACAGCACGCTCGGAAAACTCACTAATCCTTTGCGCTTATACGCCTCGTTCAACATCGCGATCCTGAAAGGCTCATCCAGCGTGCTCAGTCTGATGCCTTTATAAACAATACTGTCGCTACGCCCGAACCAGGGGTGATCACAGAGTTTGTTAATGCCGCTTGATAGCGCTGCACTGAACACGTTAACGCAAGATTGCAAGGAGGTCTCACCGTAATACGATAGTGCCATCGCTGCGCCATTCACTACATTAAATGTGCCGGTGGCCGAGCTTAGATAATCAAGAAGCGCAAGTAACTCGGCTTCGTTGATGCCGGTTGGTTTTGTGTCTGTGCCCGCGCGATTAGCCGGCACTGGCACACTTGCGTTGCGAATCACACCGTCTGCCAACAACTTGGCACGTAGATCTGAATCAAGCGCTGACAGTAGTGCGCCTTTTCGCCCATCATTATTTGCCTGAAATGTCGCGTGGAACTGCTCAAGCAGATTATTCCGGTGCGTGGGTTTTATCTGACCAAGGAATGCTTGTTCAAGCGTCGAGTGATTCAGCGGGGTCTGCGGCGTAGCTGCCATCGGTGCGTGTGTGTATCGTTCTATAAATCCGGTGTAAGCGTCGAGTGCGTAGCAGATGGTATGGATTGCTGCTGCGTTGCGCGCGCTGCTGAGTTGGCTTCCACCCATCGTTTGGGATGCCGCGATAGCTTGTCGCCTTCCCCACTCATAGCATTCCTGATAAAGCTCAGAGTTCCGCAGTGCAAGTAAGTCTGTCTTGCTGCCCGATCGCGCTACTTCGCGTATGCGCATTTTCAGAGTGGATATTCGCGAGTCTTCTCCAACCAGCGCGGTTGGGGAGTGATAGTTTCGGTGGGGTAGATAGCGGCGGGAGTCGCCGGTCCGTCGTGATAGCCTGAGCATGGTGTCACCTCCGACATCGTTTGTTTGAATAACTTGTTATTCATAAACTAACTAACAGCACTCAGTGGGTTTCAGTAACCGAACAAATGTTCACTTGATCGGTAGCTTTTGGCTGGTTGCGCTGTTGATGCGATCGATGACAAGCTATCGATACACAACAATTTCGGAGTCGTAATAAAAAAGGCCTGCATCGCTGCAGGCCTTTTCGGTGATGCGGGGATGAATTACATCATTCCGTCCATACCACCCATGCCACCCATGCCGCCCATGCCAGGGCCGGCTGCTGGCTTATCTTCCGTCAACTCCGACACCATGCAGTCGGTGGTGAGCATCAGGCCAGCGATCGATGCCGCATTCTGCAGCGCCGAACGCGTCACTTTTGCTGGATCAAGCACGCCCATCTCGACCATATCGCCGTAGGTACCGTTAGCAGCGTTGTAGCCAAAGTTGCCCTTGCCTTCCAGCACCTTGTTAACAACCACCGATGCTTCCTCGCCTGCGTTGCTGACGATCATGCGCAGTGGCTCTTCGATCGCACGCATCACGATACGGATACCAGCGTCTTGGTCGGTGTTATCACCCTTGACCTTGACACCGGTACGCGCACGCAGCAGTGCAACACCGCCGCCAGCAACGATACCTTCTTCAACTGCAGCGCGGGTTGCATGCAATGCATCTTCAACGCGTGCTTTCTTTTCCTTCATTTCAACTTCAGTCGCAGCGCCTACTTTGATCACTGCAACGCCGCCCGCCAGTTTAGCGACACGCTCTTGCAGTTTTTCGCGGTCGTAATCGGATGTGGCTTCTTCGATTTGCACGCGGATCTGCTTAACGCGGCTCTCAATCGTTGCAGACTGACCAGCGCCATCGATGACGGTGGTGTTCTCTTTTCCGACTTCGACACGCTTAGCCTGGCCGAGGTCGTTCAGCGTGATTTTTTCGAGTGTCATGCCGACTTCTTCGGAGACTACCTGGCCACCGGTCAGAACCGCGATGTCTTCCAACATGGCCTTGCGACGATCGCCGAAGCCAGGGGCTTTGACTGCGCAGGTTTTCAGGATGCCACGGATGTTGTTGACGACGAGCGTAGCGAGTGCTTCGCCTTCGATGTCCTCAGCGATGATCAGCAGCGGACGGCCAGCTTTAGCGACCTGCTCTAGCACCGGCAGCAGATCACGAATATTCGAAATCTTCTTGTCGCATAGCAGGATGAATGGGTTATCGAGCAGCGCAACTTGCTTGTCCGGATTGTTGATGAAATAAGGCGAGAGATAGCCGCGGTCGAACTGCATACCTTCGACGATATCCAATTCGTCATTCAGCGACTTGCCGTCCTCAACAGTGATAACGCCTTCCTTGCCGACTTTTTCCATCGCCTCGGCGATACGCTCGCCAATCGACGCATCCGAGTTGGCCGAGATCGAGCCGACTTGCGCGATTTCTTTCGAGGTGGTGCAAGGCTTGGCGATTTTCTTCAGCTCTTCCACCGTTACGGTCACTGCTTTATCGATACCGCGCTTCAGGTCCATCGGATTCATGCCGGCGGCTACATATTTCATGCCCTCGCGCACGATGGCTTGTGCCAGCACGGTTGCCGTGGTGGTGCCGTCGCCAGCGTTGTCTGAGGTTTTGGACGCAACTTCTTTCACCATCTGTGCGCCCATGTTCATGAGCTTGTCTTTCAGCTCGATCTCTTTAGCCACCGAAACACCGTCCTTGGTGACGGTCGGTGCGCCAAATGAGCGCTCGAGCACGACATTGCGGCCTTTCGGGCCCAGAGTGATTTTGACTGCGTTGGCCAGGATGTTGACACCCTCAACCATTTTGGCGCGTGCGAGATCGCCAAACACTACGTCTTTAGCTGCCATGGTTTTAACTCCTTAAATATTCAATGGGTTCGGTAATGCGAAGCCGTCATCAGGATGTTTCGGGGCGGGTGAATCGCGTGTGTACCGAGGGGGTATCAGACGCAACGACCCACATCCTCAAGACGTTTTTAATCAGGCGACCACCGCCATGATGTCGTCTTCGCGCATGACCAGCACTTCTTTGCCATCGACTTTGACAGTCTGGCCTGAGTATTTGCCGAACAGAATGGTGTCGCCGACTTTGACGTCCAATGGACGTACCTTGCCGTCTTCCAGGATCTTGCCGTTACCGACGGCGATCACTTTGCCCATGTCCGGCTTTTCGGCGGCAGCATCGGGCAGCACGATGCCTGAAGCGGTTTTTGTTTCCTGTTCCTGGCGCTCGACGATCACGCGGTCGTGGAGGGGACGAAGGCTCATGAAAGCTCCTTTTAAAAACAGTGGGTTACAGTTATTTTAGGTCGCCGGTTCGGGCCTCAGCCCGCCTGCGACCGGTTAGGACAACACAGTTTTCCGGAGAATTGTTAGCACTCTCCTTCAACGAGTGCCAAGTATAAGGACGCGTGATTGGTTTTTCAAGAATCCCGGCTGTAAATTACAGCAAGAGCTTGATTGGCTTATTGATTTGATAATGATAATGGCTTGAGTTATCTAAATTTCGCTGCTAAGCGCAAGGTCGCGTCTACGCAAAATCAAGCCTTGGGATGCCGGGCCGCCCGACACGATGGTTTAAACGGCGTTCATTGGCCCCGACTGCTGATGGACCAAGCCTGCTGCGGACAAGTCGGCCAAGGCACTGCCGACCGACTTAAATAGGGTGATTTGGTCAGCCGATCGACGCCCGGGATGCGTCGCGCGAGCCAGCGCGCCAAGGTCTGAAACAATATCGGCAGCTCGCAGCAAACCTGCTTGCATCGGTTGCACCAGATCGCCGGCCTCAGCCAACGCACCTTCGAGCGTGTCAACAAATAGCGCGGCAGTACTCATCAGGGCATCGTCCGCTTCGCGCATGTTCGGGCGAAATCCACCGACCAGATCAATATGGGTCCCCGGCTTGATCCACTCTGCGTGGAGCAGCGGTTCGGTACTGGTGGTCGCGCAGCAGATAATGTCTGCTTCAGCGCACGCGCCCGACAAACCTGCAACGGACTCGATGCTGACTTGATTCGATAAACCCGCCTGCCTGATACGTCCAATACTCTCTTGAGTTTTGCGTTCGTCGCGCCCCCACACCATCACACGTTGAATATCCCGCGCGACGCAGTGCGCAACCACCATCTCAGGTGCAAGACGACCGGTGCCTACCATGAGCAGCGACCGGCTATCAGCGCGCGATAGAAAACCCGACGCCATAGCGGAAACAGCGGCTGTTCGACGCAGCGTGAGTACCTCACCATCAATAATAGCCAGCGGCACACCGGAATCTGTATCCGACAACACATAGAGAGCATGCACGGTGGGCAGATCTCGCTCACGATTGCCCGGGGTGACGGTCACCAGCTTGATGCCAAGCTGCCGCTGCGCGCGCCAGGCCGGCATCAATAATAGCGTTGCATCATCCGGCAAGGTATGCGCGTGCCGGCGGGGTACCTGTACCTGATCGGCTTCGGCAAAGGCAATGCGCAAGGCATCCATCAGCGTTGGGTACGGCAGCGCTGCTCGCACTTGGTCTGCAGTGACGTAGGGAATCGTGTGACTCGGAATGATGTGAGTAGCGGCCATGGCAGCGCAGCGTAGGGCAAAGCAGCACTCAACGTCAATCAAACCATCAATCCAACCCTCAATCCAACCCTCAATCACCCCCTCAATCAACCCCTCCATCAAACCGTCAACCCAACCGTGATTCAAACGCATGGGATAATTTATCGGTCGCCTATGCACATTCCCATGCGTTACCTGCCGCTGCTCTTTTTGTTGGTCTGCCAAGTCGCCCGCGCAGTGGGTAGTCCGCCGCCTGCTGTGTTGAGTGAACTGCGTCGCTCCGGCATACCCATTGAATCGATTGCGATTGATGTGCGCGCTGTGGAGGGCGGTAAGCCACTACTGGCCGTCAACAACGCGCGCGCCTTCAAGCCGGCGTCGGTGATGAAGCTGCTAACGACTCAAGCCGCACTGGAGTTACTCGGGCCTGACTATCGTTGGATCACGCGGGTCTATGCACAAGGGGCGATGGAAGCCGATGTGCTGCGCGGAGATCTGTTGATTGAGGGTGCTGGTGACCCGCGTTTCGCGCATGAAGATCTGTGGCGGCTACTGACGCGCTTGCGGGCCATGGGCTTGCGCGAGATTCGTGGCAATCTGGTGTTAGATCGGCGTCTGTTTCGTATGGAGCCGCAAGACCCTGCCGCTTTCGACGGACGCCCGGAACGCGCCTACAACGCCAGCCCCGATGCACTGCTGCTCGATGCAAAAGCACTCACGCTATTGCTGCAACCTCGCGCGGTTGGACAAACTGCACAAGTCGCCAGCGAGCCTGTGCTGGCCGGTTTTATTGTCGAGCCACCGATGACGGTTGATGGCCCATGTAATGGTGTGCGCGATCAGTTACAACCAAAATTCAGCGCGCAAGGTCTTCGCTTTGGGGGCGGCCTACCTGCAAGCTGCGGCGAGCGTGAACTCAGTTTTCATTTGTATACCCTCGATCATCGACAGTACTTTGGCGCAGTGTTTCGGTCGCTGTGGTCGCAACTCGGTGGCACCTTGAGTGGCAGTGTGATTGATGGCGAGCTTCGTAGTGATGCGCGTGAGCTCACGCAGTGGGTATCCGCACCGCTGGCTTCGCAACTACGCGATATCAATAAGTTCAGCAACAATGTGATGGCGCGTAATCTGCTGCTGAGTATGGCTGTGCGGCGTGGTGATGTGCCGGCGTCTTCATCGGCTGCCGTGATTCGCGTGGTCGAGTGGATGAAAACCGCCGGGCTCGATAGCAGCACACTGGTGTTACACAATGGCTCTGGACTGGCGCGCGAAGAAAAGTTATCAGCCTCTGCGCTGGCTGCGCTATTACAGCGCGCCTGGCAGCACCCCACCATGCCGGAGTTTGTGGCCTCGTTACCGGTGGCCGGTGTCGACGGCACCATGGCAAAGCGTTTCGATAACTCGCCCTTGAAAGGCCGGGCGCACATCAAAACCGGCAGCCTGGACGATGTCGCCAGCATTGCGGGCTTTGTGACTGCGCGCTCAGGTAAAAGAATCGCTGTTGTCGCGATGATCAATCATCCCAAAGCCAATGAGGCGCGCGCAGCGTTTGACCAGTTATTGAGCTGGGTATACGAACACTACTGATCTTGCTTGGCGGGCGTGAGCATCACGGTCGACATCGCGGCGAGAATGAGCAGCATTGCCACGTAGTCTTGCCACTGCGGCGTCTCACCCAACATCCATGCGCCGGAGAAGGTGCCCAGCACAGGGATCAGCATCACCGACAGGCTGGAGACGACTGGTGGCAGCAAACGCGCAAGCCGGAACCAGACGACATGCGCATAAGCAAAGATAATCACGGCGTTATAAATAATGCCGGCCCAGGTCACGGCATTTGGCGCATGCCACTCGGCACGTTCTAGCAGCAACGAGAGCAACGACATCACGGTTGTCGTCAGTGTCAGCATCCAGAAGGTAAGTGAGATGGTGGGCATATCGAGCTGGGTACGCTTCATCAGCACCGTACCAAATCCCCAGGCTGCAGCAGCAGTGAGTGCGAACAAAGTCCCCACCGGCTGACCAGCGATATGCGCAAATTCGCTTGAGAGCAACAAGCCCGCGCCGAGCATCGCCAGCAAGATACCCAGCAGGGCGCGCCGGTGAATGCGGTCACCAAAAAACAGCAAGCCAGATAGCACCGCCCACACCGGCATGGTGTAACCCAGAATCGCGGCACGCCCCGAGGACAACATTTTCACGCCGATGATGATGCACGAGTGCCAGATCAGCATATTCGGAATCGCCAGCTTGACCACGGTCATGACCTGACCGGACGGGATGCGCAGCGATGCCCGCTGAAATTTGGCGATCAAGGCAATCGCCGCTAGTCCACCGATCATCGACAAGCTGCGGAAACTGAGGGGTGGAAAATCACGAACGCTGGCCTTCATGACAGGCCAGTTCAGGCCCCAGAACAGAATCAGGAATCCAAGCAGGACGAGATCTTTACGGGTCAGTTGATGCATGGGGCGGCACGATAACACGGCAGGCTACAATGTTGTTCCGCCTTAGCTCAATGATGCGACATTGTGAATTTCATCGATAAACTTGCCAACGCCATCCGCCAGCATGACTCGCTGCTGTGTGTCGGGCTCGACCCGGATATCGCTCGGTTTCCCGGTGTACTCAAAGGCCGGTCGGATGCAGTGTTTGAATTCTGCCGCGCTATCATTGACGCGACTGCGTCATATGTCTGTGCCTTCAAGCCGCAAATAGCGTATTTCGCTGCATTGGCTGCTGAAGATCAATTACAAGTAATTTGTGATTATCTGAATCAGCGCTACCCGCAAATCCCGATTATCTTGGATGCCAAGCGCGGTGATATCGGTGCAACCGCTCAGCAGTATGCCCGAGAAGCATTTGAGCGTTACAAGGCTGACGCAGTAACGGTCAATCCCTACATGGGGTTTGATTCGATCGAACCCTATTTGCAGTGGAGCGAGAAGGGTGTGATTGTATTGTGCCGTACCTCAAACCCCGGCGGCTCTGATTTACAGTTTTTGAAAGTGGATGGCGTGCCGCTGTATCAACATGTCGCGCGTATAGTGGCGCAGCAATGGAATCGGCATGGGCAATGCGCCCTTGTTGTGGGCGCCACCTTTCCGGAAGAGATTGCTGAAGTCCGAAAAATCGTTGGTGAGATGCCGTTACTGGTGCCGGGTATCGGTGCGCAAGGTGGAGATATCGAGGCGACTGTGCTGGCAGGGCAGACCCGTGATGGCACCGGCATGATGATCAATTCATCGCGTGCGATTTTGTATGCCAAACCCGCTGATGGTGAGGGTTTTGCCGATGCTGCTGCACGGGTGGCGATGGCAACGCGTGATGCGATTAATGCTTATCGCAACCGATAAGGAATCTCAGTGTCCTTGCAAAAGCTTAAGTAAGCCTTGCAACGCATGTCGGGTTGTTTGCGCACGAACAGACTGCCGGTCACCCTGAAACAAACGCCGCTCGGTCACCACGGTGCTACTAGTGGCCCATGCGAAGCACACCGTACCTATTGGTTTGCCAGGGACAGCGCCGGTCGGGCCAGCGATGCCGGTGGTGGAGAGCGCCACATCAGCGGCACTATTGGCGAGCGCGCCAGTTGCCATAGCGGCGGCGACTTCTTCGCTCACTGCGCCAAACTGCGCGATTAATGCATCCGGGACTTCCAGAAAATTTGTCTTCGAGGCGTTGGAATAAGTCACCAAGCCGCAATCAAACCATTCCGATGATCCGGCAATATCGGTGACGCACTGTGAAATGCTACCGCCAGTGATCGACTCAGCAGTCGTCAGCATCCAGCGCTTTTGTTTAAGCGCCTCACCGATGTGTTCGGCAAGTGTATGCAAGGATTGTTCGGAATAGCTCATGATCGAATGCTACCTAGCCTGTGTACTTGAAACTATCTGATGGAGTTTCTCGATAGGATGGCGTTATGGTCGATCAGAATCGCCATAAGGCGATCACCAATAATGTAAAAAATGCGGCAAGGATATCGTCAATCATCACACCAAATCCACCTTTGTATCTGCGCTCAATTTGTCGTATCGGTGGTGGCTTGACCATATCAAATAATCTGAACAGTATTACCGCAATCAGCTCGGCTTTAAAGCTGCACGGTGTCACCAGCAGCAGTACCAACCAGATCGCGATTATCTCGTCCCACACAATCGCGCCATGATCAGGCACACCCAGAGCGCGTCCCGCCCTGTCGCAGACAAATACCCCAAGCAAAAAGCCAACCACAATAATGACCGCCCACATGCCCTGCGTGAAAATCGCTGGCCATTGATCGGTCAGAACACGGAAGCAAAGCCACCCAAACAGCGTGCCAGCAGTACCTGGCATGATCGGCGACAAACCACTTCCGAGGCCAAGCGCTAAAAAATGTGCAGGATCGCTCACCATGAATCTGACACTGGGTCGCTTCGAGAACCAGCGAACGGGCTCAGTTTTCCGGGCTGGCGCCGCGACCTCCGTTGTTTCGTCCGGTTCAGTAGGCGTGATCATCATGACAGCGCAAAATGGTCAAAAGAGTGAGAGCGAATCGGTAGCTGCGTGCCGTCGAGATCAATAATTCGTAGTCCGGCTATTGGCTCTATCGTGCCTATGCGCGTTACCGCCACCCCAGCAGTGCTTGAAGCCGCCAATACTTTTTCTCGCTGCGACGGCGACGCGCAGAAACACAATTCGTAGTCATCACCACCATTCAGCGCAAACTCCAGCTGTAGTTGGCGGTCTTGTGAGCGCAGCGCCGTGCCAATGGGTAATGCGTCAGCCTCGATGCTGGCGCCGAGTGCTGAGCGCTGCAAAATATGTCCCAGGTCACCCATCAGGCCATCAGAAATATCAATCGCTGCACTGGCAATACCACGCAACGCCAACCCGAGCGACACACGCGGTGTCGGGCAATGCAGCCGAAGTAATGCGCTGTCAGCATGGTGAGCAGCTAGCGAGCGATGGTGAGTCAATAGCTCCAAGCCGAGTCGTGCATCGCCTAAATTTCCCGAAACCCAGATATCGTCACCAACATGTGCGCCATCCCGACGGAGTGCAGCATGGAATGGCACATGACCAAGTACCGTGATGCATATCGTCAAGGGTCCGCGCGTGGTGTCGCCACCGATCAAGACGATCTGCTCAGCGTCGGCCAGTGCAAATAATCCATCAGCAAATGCCGCTAACCATGCATCATCAACAGCGGGTAGCGACAGTGCCAAGGTGAAGCAGATCGGCTTGGCGCCCATCGCTGCGAGATCGGACAAATTTACTGCCAGAGCTTTATGTCCGAGCAGCTTCGGATCGGCACCAGGCAAAAAATGTCGGCCCTCAACCAGCATGTCGCTCGATACAGCCAATGACTCATGCGGAGGCGGCGCAATCAGCGCGCAATCATCCCCCACACCGAGCTGCACCGCACCTTCACCTTGAGCGGGGCGGGTGAAAAAACGCGTGATCAGATCAAATTCCGAAGGCATGACGCCGATTGTACAGAAGCGCTCTGCATCATCGCATTGAGCTGCGACCGGCCCGTCGAGGCAGGATCTTCGCCTGCCGACAATCACCCTCAGCAAAGTTTTGGATAGCTCGGTCTGCTAGAATCGATTCATCGATTAGACAGCATCCAGAGAGTTGCCCCGCATGGATTCCCACGACACCCCTTCGCAAGCGCGCCAGCAATTTCGCCAGGCGGCACTCGAGTATCACGAATTTCCCTCTCCCGGCAAAATCGCCGTTACCCCGACCAAACAGCTTACCAACCAGCGCGATCTGGCGCTGGCTTATTCTCCCGGCGTAGCAGCTGCTTGCGAGGAAATTGCCGCGGAGCCTGCCAATGCGTTTCGCTATACCGCGCGCGGCAACTTGGTCGCGGTGATCACCAACGGTACTGCGGTGCTAGGCCTTGGCAACATCGGCCCGTTGGCGGCCAAGCCGGTGATGGAAGGTAAGGGTGTACTGTTCAAGAAATTTGCCGGTATCGATGTCTTCGATATCGAGGTAAACGAAACTGACCCGGACAAACTGTGCGACATCATTGCTGCACTTGAGCCGACATTTGGTGGCATCAATCTGGAAGACATCAAAGCACCTGAGTGTTTTTATGTCGAGCGCAAGCTACGCAGCCGGATGAAGATACCCGTGTTTCATGATGATCAGCACGGTACGGCGATCATTGTCGGTGCCGCCATCCTGAATGGTTTGAAAGTCGTCGGCAAAGATATCAAACACTGCAAGATGGTGGTGTCAGGTGCGGGTGCGGCGGCGCTTGCTTGCCTCGATCTGATTGTCGACCTCGGCTTCCCGATCGAGAACATCATCGTGACCGACTTGGCTGGTGTGGTCTACAAGGGCCGGACTGAGTTGATGGACCCTGACAAGGAACGCTTCGCGCAAGACATCAAGCAGCGTACGCTTGCAGAAGTGATGCCTGGCGCGGATATTTTCTTGGGCTTGTCTGCCGGTGGTGTGCTCAAGCAGGACATGGTGCGGCAAATGGCACCCAAGCCACTGGTACTGGCTTTGGCCAACCCTACGCCAGAGATACTGCCCGAAGAAGTGCGCGCGGTGCGCGATGATGCCGTGATCGCAACCGGTCGCTCTGATTATCCGAATCAAGTGAATAACGTGCTGTGCTTCCCGTATATTTTTCGGGGTGCGCTAGATTGTGGTGCCACCACCATCACTCGCAGCATGGAGATTGCTACCGTACACGCTGTCGCTGAGTTAGCACAGGCAGAGCAATCAGACGTTGTAGCAACGACGTATGGCGTGACTAATCTTTCGTTTGGCCCCGACTATCTCATTCCGAAACCATTTGATCCGCGCCTGATGCTGAAGATTGCGCCTGCGGTGGCCGTGGCTGCGGAAAAGGCCGGTGTTGCTGCGCGTCCGATCAAGGACATGGCAGCGTACACCGATAGGTTGCAGCAGTTTGTTTACCACAGCGGCACGGTGATGAAGCCGGTGTTTGCTATCGCCAAGAAAGCCCCGCCCGAGAAAAAGCGCATCGTATTCGCCGAGGGCGAAGAAGAGCGCGTGCTGCGTGCGGTGCAGGTCGTGATTGATGAAGATTTAGCCAAGCCGATTTTGGTGGGCCGGCCTGCAGTTCTTGAGCAACGCATACAGCGCTATGGTTTGCGTATCCGTCCCGAGCACGACTTCGAAGTGATCAATCCTGAGCGCGATGAGCGCTATCGCTCGTATTGGGAAACGTTCCTGTCCATGACCCGTCGTAAAGGCGTGACCGAGCAGTGGGCAAAGTTAGAAATGCGCCGCCGTCACACCCTCATCGGCTCAATGGCTATCCACAAGGGGGATGCCGACGGCATGATCTGCGGTACCTACGGCAATACCGATTTGCATTTGCATTACATCGACATGATTCTGGGTAAGCGCGCTGGTGTGAACACCTATGCCGCGATGAATGCCCTGGTGCTGCATGACCGACAAATTGTGTTGGTCGATACCCACGTCAATGAAAATCCGAATGCCGAGCAGATTGCGGAAATCACCATCATGGCTGCGGAAGAAATGCGGCGCTTTGGGCTATACCCGCGAGCAGCACTGCTATCGCACTCCAATTTCGGTAGTAGTCATAGTGAGTCGGCAGTCAAGATGCGTGAAGCACTAGCGCTGATTCGCGAGCGTGCGCCTGATCTTGAGGTGGATGGCGAGATGCATGGCGACACTGCGCTTGATGCGCACCTGTTGAAGTCGGTCATGCCCGACACCCTGCTCAAAGGTGACGCAAATTTGCTGGTACTGCCGAACATTGACGCAGCCAATATCGCGTACAACCTGCTGAAGATGACCGCCGGTGGCGGCATTGCGATTGGGCCTGTACTCCTCGGTTGCGCGCGCGCGGTGCATATCCTGACACCCTCGGCGACGGTGCGTCGTATCGTGAACATGACGGCGTTGGCCGTGGTTGACGCGGTTCAGCGGTAAGAACTCTCGCTAGCGCCGGCTGTCGCTCCCCCCCCACACAAGGACACGCCTTTGAACGCCATCCCGCTCGCTGTCGATCTCGACGGCACGCTGGTCCGCTCGGACACTTTGCATGAAGCCGCCTTGCGCGCGCTGCGGGAGCATCCGTTGGCGTTGCTCAAGCTGCCGTTTTGGCTGTTACAGGGCAAGGCGGTGCTGAAGCAGCGGCTGGCAGCGTTGTCGCGATTCGACCCCGCCACGCTGCCCTACCACCAGCCGCTCATCACCTGGCTGACCGAGCAACGCGCACAGGGTCGCAAGTTGGTGCTGTGTACTGCAGCAGATCACAGCATTGCCATTGCCATCTCCGAGCACTTGGGACTCTTTGATGCGGTTATTGCCAGCGACGGCAATACCAATCTCGGCGGTGCAAAAAAAGCCAATGCACTCGAGCGACTGTTTGGCGCCGGGGGCTTTGACTATGCGGGTAATGCCGCGGTCGATCTGCAGGTCTGGCAGCGCGCACGCAAGGCAGTCGTCGTCAATGCGTCGGCTGATGTCACCAGAAAAGCAAAAACTATCGCCGAGATTGATCAGGTGTTCGAGACCAACCACCGATTTGTTGAAGCTTTGATTGGTGAGCTGCGGCCGCATCAATGGGCCAAGAATTTTTTATTATTCATGGCGCCGATGGCGGCGCACATGATTCCTGATGGCGAGACGTTACCGCGCTTGTTGCTGGCTTTCGTCGCTTTCAGTTTGTGCGCTTCTGCAGTGTATGTAGCGAATGATCTGCTGGATCTTGATAGTGACCGACAGCACCCGCGCAAGCGCAATCGGCCGTTTGCTGCAGGGCAGATACCAGTCGCGCTGGGTGTCGCGCTGGTGCCAGTATTGCTGGTGTGCGCTTTGCTGTGTGCGGTACCCGTAGGCTGGGCATTTAGTGGTTGGCTGTTGTTTTATTTTGCACTGACGTGCGCCTACTCGCTGGTACTGAAGCGGCTGGTGATTATTGATTGCCTCGCGCTGGCCATGCTTTACACACTGCGTGTCATTGCAGGCGCTGCGGCGCTGGGTATACCGCTCTCGTTCTGGTTATTGGCTTTTTCTGCGTTCTTCTTTTTGTCCTTGGCGTTCGTCAAGCGCTATGCCGAGCTTGATGTGCAAGTTAAATCGGGCAGCGAACGGGCACATGGACGTGGCTATCTGACGTCGGATGCGTCACTGGTGCAGATGCTTGGTCTGATGTCTGGCTATGCTTCCGTGCTGGTGTTAGCGCTCTATCTGAACAGTGAAGCAGTCGTCCGCTTGTATCGCTCGCCAGAACTGATCTGGGCAGCAGTGCCGGTGCTGCTGTATTGGATTAGTCGCATATGGATGAAAGCGCATCGCGGCGAGATGCATGATGACCCCTTGGTATTCGCTCTGCGCGATCGGGTTGGTCTGATATCAGGCGTAGTTTTCTTCGGCGTTCTGCTAGTCGGCTCACGAGGATGGACATGGTAGCGGTCGGCTCCTGGGGGCGACTTGGTATTCATGACCACCGCATGCAGTTACTCGCCGATAGGGCTCGCGTACATGGTGATATCTCCGGCCAGCGCCAAGGCCTCGCGTTTGGTATGGGCCGCAGCTACGGTGATGTTTGTCTGAACCCAGGTGGTACCTTGTGGGACCTGCGATCACTCGACCGCTTTATTGCATTTGATGAGCAGACCGGTCGTTTGCGGTGTGAGTCGGGAACATTACTGCGCGAGATTCAGCGTTTCGGTGTGACTCGGGGCTGGATGCTGCCGGTGGTGCCGGGTACACAATATGTCACGGTAGGCGGCGCCATTGCCAACGATGTTCATGGAAAAAATCATCACCGCTATGGCTGCTTTGGCGACCATGTCACACAGCTCACCCTCGCACGCACCAGCGGTGAAGTGCTTAGCTGCCTACCCGGCGATACGATGTTTGCAGCCACCGTCGGTGGCCTGGGTCTGACTGGCGTGATTGTCGAAGCCGAGCTGCAGCTACGTCGCGTACCGGGCCCGTGGCTGGATGTTGAAACATTGCCGTATCAAGATCTCCAACAGTTCTTCACGCTGGCAGATGCCTCGGAACCCGATTGGGAGCACACGGTATCGTGGATCGATTGCCTGCACCCGTCAGGACGCGGCATATTCATGCGCGCGAATTCAGTCGCTGCTGATCAGCCCGAGCCGCCATCGCGCGCTGATGTGCGTTTTCCGTTCGTACCGCCGACGTCACTGGTGAATCGTCTATCGCTGCGATCGTTCAACGCGATGTACTATCACCTCAAAAAAACACAGCCCCGCAGCCTGCAGCACTATGTGCAGTTTTTTCATCCCCTGGACCGTATACAAGACTGGAACCGAATGTATGGACCGCATGGGTTTTATCAGTACCAATGTGTGTTGCCGCGCGAAGCAGGCGCTACAGGTATCCAAGCTATGTTGAAAACGATTCGGCGTGCGGGTATGGGCTCTTTTCTCGCTGTGCTTAAAACCTTTGGTCAGCGCGATGCGGTTGGCATGTTGAGTTTTGCTCGTCCCGGGGTCACCCTGGCGCTTGACTTCCCGAATGCCGGTGCGCCAACGCTGGCGTTGTTCGAGCGGCTCGATGCGATCGTGCTGGAGGCGGGTGGCCGCTTATACCCCGCAAAAGATGCGCGTATGCCGCGTGCCTTATTCGAAGCAGGATACCCGCGCTTACAAGAATTTTTACCGCTGCGAGATGCAGGCATTAGCTCGGCGATGTCGCGCCGTTTGTTGGGGAATTAATTTGAGCAAAAAGCGGATCGTGATTATTGGCGCCAGCTCCGCGATCGCAGAGCATTGTGCGCGGTTGTGGACGCGCGAGGCAGCCGATTTTTTACTGGTCGGCCGGGATCTGGCGCGTGTTCAACGCATCGCAGATGATCTGCGAGTTCGCAGCCCACAGTCGGCTATTCAAACGGTAGATATTGATTTTTTGAGTGCTGATGCAATTTCGGTGCTTGCAGAGCAGGCCGCACAATTGGGAATCGATATTGTTTTGATTGCACACGGCGATTTGCCGCAGCAAGTCTCCTGCGAGCAGGATATTCATCTGGCGCAGGCTGCTTTACAGATCAATGGTGTTTCGCCGGCCTTGTTTGCCGAAGCCTTTGCCAAGCAGCTCGCCCGGCAAGGGCACGGAACGATCGCATTGATTGGTTCGGTGGCGGGAGACCGTGGTCGCAAAGCAAATTATGTTTATGGCGCAGGTAAGGGCATGGTCGAGCGCTACGCGCAGGGGCTGCAGCATCGCTTTGCCAGCACCGGTGTAAACATATTGCTGATCAAGCCGGGCCCGACCGCAACGCCCATGACAGCGCATTTAGCGCCTGCCGGGTTAGCTAAAGTTGAACAGGTAGCGCACGCGATCGTGAAAGCCATTGAAGCGGGTAAACCGGTCGCGTATGTACCTGCGAAATGGCAAGTCATCATGCTCATCGTTCAGCACTTACCGCGCTGGATTTTTCACAAGCTGAATATTTGAATGACTAACGCAAACCACTTGCAGAAAATTATTCTGCCCGGTGGCGCCGGGCTGGTCGGCCAGAATTTGATCGTCAGGCTGAAGGCACGCGGTTACCGCGACATCGTGGTGCTGGATAAGCATCGCGCCAATCTGGCGGTGCTGCGATCCCTGCACCCCGAGATGACCACCGAGTACGCCGATCTGGCAGAGCGTGGCGACTGGGAGCGACATTTCAGTCAAGCGGCTACGGTAGTGATGCTGCAGGCGCAAATTGGCGGTAATGATTATGTCGATTTTGAGCGTAATAATCTGATTGCCACGCGCAACTTGCTTGATGTGATCAAGGGCGGCAAGGACCTTCAGCTAGTGCATATCAGCTCATCGGTTGTGACCTCTGTCGCTGACGACTTTTACACCAATACCAAAAAAGCGCAGGAGCAGATGGTGCTGGAGAGTGGAATCTGCTGTCCGATTCTGCGTCCTACCTTGATGTTTGGCTGGTTTGATCGCAAACACTTGGGCTGGTTGTCGCGTTTCATGAAAAAAGTACCCGTGTTTCCAGTGCCCGGTGATGGGCGCTTCCTTCGACAACCTTTGTATGTTGGTGATTTTTGCCAGATCATTATCAGCTGCATCGAGCAGCGCATCACCGAGGGTGTATTCAATATCTCGGGTCATGAAGGCATTGACTATATCGATATCATTCGCGAGATCAAGCGCGCAACCCGTGCTGGCGCGCTGATCCTGAAAATACCCTATAGCCTGTTTTATGCCTTGCTATGGGTTTGGGGACAGTTCGATCGCAATCCGCCGTTTACAACGCAGCAGCTGGTTGCACTGGTCGCTAAAGATGAGTTCGAGGTGATCGATTGGCCATCTATCTTTGGCGTGCCATCGACCCGATTTGCCGATGCGATCCATGAGACGTTTTGTGATCCGCGTTACAGCGCCGTGGTACTGGAGTTTTAAGCATGACGTCTGACAAACCGAGTAGGCAGCGAATCGCCGTGCTGGGTGCCGGCCCGATGGGGCTGGCTGTTGCGTATCAATTAGCGCGTGATGGTCATCACCCGGTCGTATTTGAGGCCGATGACCGGGTCGGTGGCATGACCGCCTGCTTCGATTTCAACGGACTTCAGATCGAGCGCTATTATCATTTCCATTGCACTTCCGATCACGCCTTTTTGCAAATACTTGATGAGATTGGTATCGCCCATAAGATGCGTTGGGTCGAGACGAAAATGGGTTACTGGTATCAGCGCCGCTTGCAGCCTTGGGGGAATCCGTTCGCCTTGCTGGGATTTCAGGGCTTGTCTTTGATAGCGAAATTTCGTTATGGCTTGCATGCTTTTTTATGCACCAAGCGTGATGACTGGCGACTATTAGATCATGTCGAAGCGAGTCGCTGGATCAAGCGCTGGGTGGGAAATGAAGCATGGGAAGTATTGTGGCGACGACTGTTTGATTACAAGTTCTACGACTACGCCAACAACCTGTCAGCAGCTTGGATCTGGAGCCGCATTCGGCGAATCGGACGCTCTCGCTACAACTTGTTTCGTGAGAAGCTGGGCTATCTGGAAGGCGGGTCCAGCACTTTGCTGAATGCGATCAAAATCGATATCGAGCAGCACGGTGGTGAGATCAGGCTGAGCTCACCAGCGCGCCGTGTCAACATCACACAAGGGCGTGTTACAGGTGTTGAAGCATCATCAGGCGTCGAAGACTTTGACAAGGTGATCAGCACGGTACCGCTGCCGTTCGTGACGCGCCTTATTCCCGACTTGCCGCCAGAAGTAGCGCAGAAATTCACTGCCTTAAAAAATATCGCCGTGGTGTGCATTATCGCCAAGCTACGCCAGCGCCTGACTGAAAATTTCTGGCTGAACGTGAATGATCCCGAGATGGATATTCCGGGATTAGTCGAGTACTCGAACTTGCGTCCGCTCGATCATGCGATTGTTTATGTGCCGTTTTATATGCCCGGCGAGCATCCGAACTATGCCGAACCGGATGAGGTATTTATCGGCAAGGTGAAGCGCTATCTGCAAACTATTAATCCTGCGTTGCAGGATGATGACTTTATTGATATTCGCGCCAGTCGCTACCGCCACGCGCAGCCGATCTGTGAGCCGGGTTATCTTAATCGCTTACCGCCGGTGGCGTTGCCGGTACGTGGACTGTGGGTAGCCGATACGTCTTACTACTATCCGGAAGATCGTGGTATCTCAGAAAGTATCGGTTTTGGTCGCCAAATGGCACGTGACGCTGCGCGAGGTCAGCTTTAATGATGCGCAGCTTTGTGAGTCGTGAGTTTCTCACTTTCTTGCTCACCGGTGGGGTAGCCGCTGCAGTTAACTTCGGATCGCGTATTGTATATAACCGCTGGTTAGATTTTTCCAGCGCGGTGGTGCTGGCTTATCTTACCGGGATGGTGACGGCCTTTATTCTTGCGCGTCGCTTTGTGTTCACGCAGGGTAGCCAATCGGTTCAACGCAGCGCGCTGTTTTTTGTGATGGTCAACGGCGTTGCCGTACTACAGACTTGGGTCATTAGTATGGCGCTCTATTATTTGCTGCCAATGGCAGGTGTCACGCGCTGGGTGCCGGAAATCGCTCATGCTGTTGGTATTGTTGTCCCGGTGTTCACCAGTTACCTCGGGCATAAACGTTTTTCTTTTAAATAAATCCGTACGTTTCAAGAAAGCGGCAGCCATAGACGGGTAGCCAAGAGGGCGCCTTGTAATAACGCTCAGCGACTGCACTCAGCACTTGGGCTCGATAGGGCTCAAACCGGAAGCCCTCTCCATCTGCGATCCAAAACCGTGCGCCGTTGATCATGCGGTCCTGAACACTTACGTGACTAAAATACGCCCGCAAGCTATCTACTTCGATCTCACTGGTGCTGGCGATTCGTATGTTTTTGCCATCCAGCTGACGAAAGTCAGTAATTGCGTCATCAAACCGCGCATGAAAGCTGCCGAATCCGAATACCGGTATGTATGCTTGTGCGTGATATGCCAGTAATGATGATTGGCTATATGATCGTGTCATCAATACAGCATCGTCCGCCATATCTTGTTTCAGGGCGTATACAACGTCTCTACCATCGCGATGCAGAACGATATCCGGCTGGATGCGGTAGGGTTTGAATACGTCTATGGGTAGATACATCAGCGCGAGCAAAAGAAGCAGATGGGGTAGTCCGAACCACAGGTTCCATCGTCTCAACTGATAAAGAACACTATTGGGTAGTCGCACTGCTGCAAACAAAAATACAAACGATATAAAAGCCAGCAGCCAGTGCAACCCGATCTGCTTGTAAAACGAGAGCAGCAGGAAAAGTCCAAAGGGAACGACAAAGAGTGCGGCGATCACAATATCACTACCGTGTGCGCCTACTGAAGATTGACTTATCCCATTGGTTTTGACGGCGACGTGAAAGCCCTCCGCATCAGAGCTGTTCTGCTTTTCGATGGGCGTAGCAACAATATCATCATGACTAGACTTGCCACCCTGCTTGAAGCGGCGCCACAGCGCAACGAATACCCAAGGTGTCATCAGGTACAGCAGCATCACGACATACAATAAAACCTGTGCTGTCGAAAAATGTGCGCCTTGATTACGATTAATCAGATTGAACAAAATATTGTTCCAGCAGTGCGTCGCATTCCACATCATATTTAGCAACATGAATGGAAGCGCGCAGACCGCCACCAGGAATAGCCGCGCAATACCCCCCCGCCTGGGTAATAGATAGATCGCGTAAGTAATGGCCAACAAGCCAGCGAAGTATTTCGACAGTAATGCGAGTCCTAGCAATACACCGCTGGCAGAATACCAATGCCATCGATTCTCTAATTCAGCCCGGACAAAAGCGTAGCCTGAAAAAAACAAAAACAAGACCAGCGGCGTATCCGTAGTAATGAGATTAAATGCCCAAGTAAATGGTAGTGACAGAAACAAGCTACCGAGCAGCCAACGCCGCTCTGTTTGGTGCGGGAGCAGATGACCGTATAGACTCATCATGCCAAACACAACGGCAATCCACAGTAATACCGCGGGTAAACGCAGCACTAGCGTGTGCGAGGATATTTGCTGTAGAGCCCATAGCCACCAACCGACCATCGGCGGGTGGTCGTAAAAACCACCCCAGTCGGGGTGCGCGCCCCACTGATAAAAATAGGCTTCATCACCGGTAAACGGGAAAAACGCCGCAAACCAGAGCTTGACCACCGTGCTGATCAGCAGCAGCAGCAAAAAGCTCTTTTTCATTAATGCTTCAGTTGGGGTCGGTGACACAACAAGGCGGTATGTTAAAAAGATAAGGCCCAAGGACGCGGGTCACGTCCAAACAATGGTATTTTAGTTGAAGCCTGCTGGCTTAAATGATAATGTCCGGCGCAAAATCCATTACCCCCTTTAACTGCATCAACCTCCGGCTATCCCTCGTTATGGTGAACTACGGCTTATTGCTTAATTTGGTGCGCAACGCTCTGCTGTCCACCACGCTGTGCGCAACTACTTGCTCGGCCGCTGATGCCTGGACCGACGGTTTTTCACTTCGGCCTGAACCCGGTGACCGGCGCGCGCTAATTTTTTCGCCGTATACGCGGCATTTCAGCCCTAGCCCTGAGCATGAGCATGTCTGGCTGGTTGGTCTGGAGCGCGAGCGCGAAAACGGCCTGGTCGCTGGCGCTGCATTTTTTACCAATTCATTCGGGCAGCCATCACTTTATTATTATCCGTGGGGTATGGTTTATCGGAATTTAGGTGGGAATCCGCAGCTATATGCTAAGCTGACTACGGGTCTGCTGTATGGCTACACCGGTAAATACCAAAACAAGGTCCCGTTCAATACGAACGGATTTTCGCCGGGTGTGGTACCTGCGCTTGGCTGGGATTTGGGCGATGGATTTGAAGTGCAAGCCAATATGCTTGGATTCGCAGGCTTGATGCTGCAGCTGTCGTTACCGCTGAAATGATTTGATCGCACCGCTATGAAAGCACGGCTACTGCGTTGTCAGCTCTGGTCCCTACTCGTAGTGGTCGGCGGCCCGCTAATGGCGCAAGCGGGCGAGCTTGAGCTAGTCACCACAGATGCGCAGGGTAACGCCTATTTTCTCGATACCGCAGGTATGACGCGCAAGGGCTATCTGGTGTATGTCTGGCAGTCACAAAATCTGACTCAAGTTGATCCCGAGGGCGCGCAATCAATCCGTAGCCAAGTAGAATTTGATTGCCGGTTTCGACGCGCGCGCACGATGTGGATCACTCGGTATGCTGATGTTAATGAGGGCGGTGCCTCACTCGGCTCAAACGCGGTTGCTAACCCGCAGTGGGTGTCTACGCAGCCCGGCGACATTACTGATAGCTTAATCGACTACGCTTGCCGCCGCATTATGCGATAAAGCCGATAACACTGTTAATGCATACGCTCGAGGCTGGTGACGATAATCGCAAACATGGTGAGCAGCAGGATCAGTGATCCGAATGGCGGCAATAAAATAATCATGAACCCAGTGAACATCAGCAGCGCCAGCGCGATCTTTCCGCGAGCAGCGCTTTTTTTGAATTCCATATAAACCAGCAGCGTCGCGATGACTAATGCAACAATCCAGACGCCCGAACCGATCAAATCATGAGCAACTGGCTCACTCACGGCGTCATTGCTGACGGTCGAATACGAATGGGTGGTTCGGCTCATGATGGCGCTATCCTCGGCGAATATGGCGGCCATAATGAGCCGCCGGGCCTGTCTTCATTGGCAGTAATATCGGCGGCGGACGGCGATTCTTGAGTCAAAAAATACTATAAAGGTAAGAAAATACGGCTTGTCGAGGGGGTGTGCATGTTCCAGCAACTAGAAAAATACAAGAACCCGCCGCTTAAGCTGAACCTCATCGTTCAGTCGCTATTTGAGCAGGTCAAATCGAATCCAGCGATCGCCCACTATTTCATCAGCGTGTCGCTTGAGGCGCTGACGCAAGACGTGCACCGCTTCAGTCATTTTGTCATGCCGCATCCGGACAGCTATTACCGGGAGCCGCTCAACGCGCAAAAAAGCTCGATGCCAACGATTCAGGTGAGCTCATTCGTGTTCGAAGAAGTTCACAAGGTCCTGCTGCAAACATTGCAGGCGCAAGAAATTCACGAAGATGATTTAGCGCGACTTTCTTATGAAATTTTAGAAATCGTGGAAGAGTCGCGTGCTCAATTCAGCGACACCATGATGATGACTCTAAAGATGGAGGATGTCACGCCGGAAGGATTGCTTCAGGTATTCAAGCGATTCAAATTTGAAGCTAAAACTGTTGGCAAAAACGAGGTGTTGATTGATGCGGGTTTAGAAATACCGGTCACGGTCAAGATTCGTAATAAGGATAAGTCAATCGTCTTGATTGGAAAGGCGGTATCGGTTGATAACTCATCGTTGGATGATATCGAACAGATTGTGCAACTCTCGACGCAGCGTTATCCATTGCACCCGGTTCGCGCCGTTGAGGATGACGACGACTGGCCCTTTATCCTGATGGAGAAGCCGTTCCCTTATCAACATGGCGTGCCACTGCGCATGCTATTCAGATTAATAAAGAATTTCTCCAGCAATTTTCACCGTAGCGTGAAATGTGACCAACAGCGTGTTTTAGTTTGGAATAACGCCAGTCGTTGAGTATCAAGCAGAATCAATCGCTACGGAATGTTAAGTACCTAGGCCAGGATGATTATCAGATCCCCGCAGTGTTTGCTCTGGCGGGAAGGCGCTGCCCAGGTACTCAACTAACGTAGTCAATATATTGAATGCCATTACCAATCAAGGTTGCGACTGAATCTTTGTTCTCTTGTGATTCAGAGAAATCGGCCAGTACTTTGGGGCGTGTCTTTTCCGGGTTGGTATTCAGTTGATTCAGCCACCAACTGTACCCGCCTTGATCCGGCGTGCGACCCAAGACATTGGTGTACACCTTCGTCAAAAACTCCGCGTTTGAGGGGTTCTGGCCATACAGCGTCCGGAATTCTGGCGAATCGATAAAGCGTGCAGCAATCTCGACCATGTCCATGCCTTTGTCGATACTGTTGATCCAATAGCCCAAGCCAGCTTGGTCGCCGGCCATTGGGTTACGCGTAAACGCTGCCTTATAGACGCGAAAGGCTTTGCCTGCGTTGCCGGCTGTATCAAGGGCCAGTGTTATGTCACTAAACAAAAACCGCTCTACGTCAATCGCTGAATCTACCCCGTCTCTTCCCGGGGCGGTATCAGACACTGCCACACCCTTTAAGATCTTACCTTTGATACTCTTGCTCTCAATATCGGTATTTAAGTTGATCGTATACTGAGCCCTGGGTCCATTGAATTTCATCACGTCGATTCCAGTGACGCCATCGAAGTAGTCATCACCTTTGTTACCGATAAAAAGATCATTACCGCCAAGCCCTATTGTCATATCAACGCCGTTCGCGACGTTGCTGCCCTCAAAACGATCGTTGCCACCCAGAAGAGTCAAGTTATAAGCATGGTTTTCAGGGTTTAAAAACTGCGATATCGCGTAACCATCTTAATAGTTTTCATCGGAGAACAACGTTCCTTGAAAACTCAGCTTAAAGCGTGTGAAATAGCCAGATACATCATTCAGCGTCAGTTTAGGATTTGAATATGTTTAGCTTCCCCATAGCTCGACATCAAATAAACGCCCGGATTCACCCGCAACATTACCCGCGACATACGTTGCTGAAGATGCTGAATTTATGAATACAGCAGATTTGGATATGGGTCTTGGGCTCGCACTAACGTTATTGATTTCATCAAATGGAGTGGTGACGGAATAGGTCATGACGAAAGAATATTTATCGCAAAAGCGTTAGAGCGGCTATAGTTAACCTGTCCGCGGCTCATAGGTGATACCGTTACTAACCAGGCTTGTTACGCCGATTCGGTTGACTAACAGTGCCGCGCTGGAAATAATTGGTAAGGTTAGTCGTATTGCATTATTTGGATTCTGCGGGCCACCCGATAAAAATGAAGCTGGGGCAGCCGGTGCTGTGATCGTATTCGCTCGAAAAAATAGTTGTTAAACGAAAAAAGCCCAGCGTAACAGACCACGTTTGTGGAAATCACAAGGATCGTTATAGACGTTTCTTAAACTCATTAATGAGCTAATCTGCACCCACTATTCCACCTTCCAACTTCCCGACTTCCCGCCGTGCTTTTCCATCACGCGGATATCCGACATCACCATGCCGCGATCAATCGCTTTGCACATATCGTAGATAGTGAGTAAGCCGACTTGCACTGCGGTGAGTGCTTCCATTTCAACACCAGTCTTGCCGTGTGTTTCAACTTGCGCGTTGCACATGATGCTAGCGTCTGCCTCATCAATCGTAAATTCAACCGCTACGCGCGTCAGCGCAAGCGGGTGGCAGAGCGGAATAAGATCGCTGGTGCGCTTGGCAGCCATGATCGCAGCGATACGTGCGATACCCAAAACATCACCTTTCTTGGCAGTGCCATCCATCACCACCCCCAGCGTTGAGGGCTTCATGCTGATGATCCCGCTGGCAATCGCTACTCGGTGCGTGTTGTGCTTGGCGCCGACATCAACCATATGCGCTTGACCGCCTTCATCGAAATGGGTGAGGCCGCTATGGTGGTTATCGTGCTTGGATTGGTTCGATTTTGCATTCATGGCTCAGACTGTTCTGGTAGCGCGGCACCAGAATGAAAAAGTTGTTGCGGGTATCATAGCACCATGAATAATCTGTTCCGATCATCAGCCGTTTTACTGGTATTGCGTGTACTGACGATGGTGCTGTTAGTACTCGCTTCGCCAGTACTGCTGACTCCGGCACCTACCCATGCACAGGCCTTGCCCAATCTCGGCGGTGGTGACAGCGCCGAGCTATCGCCGCTGCAAGAGCGCAAGCTTGGCGAGGAGGTAATGAACAGTATCCGGCGTGACCCCGCCTACTTGAGCGATTTACCGACCCTGGACTACCTGAATCAGTTCGGTACCAGCCTACTGGCTGCAACGCCAGATGCCCGTGGTGAGGCCGATTACGATTTCTTTTTTTTCGTAGTGCGCGACGGCACTTTAAATGCGTTTGCCTTACCCGGAGGATTCATCGGCAGTAACAGCGGATTGATACTCGCAGCGCAATCCGAATCCGAGCTTGCATCGGTTTTAGCGCATGAAATTGGCCACGTCTCGCAGCGACATATCGCGCGTATGGTGGGCAACCAGAAACAGGACTCGTTATTGCCTATTGCTGGTTTATTACTGGGTGCGCTGGCGATGCGGTCTAGCCCCGACTTGGGTATGGCGGCGATGATGAGCGGCACTGGCATAGCAGCACAGCGTCGTTTGAGTTTTGGGCGTGACGCCGAGCGCGAGGCTGATCGTGTCGGGCTGAGTATCTTGAATAGCGGCGGCTTCGAGACTTCCGGCATGGTGAATTTTTTCGGGCGCCTACAAAATGCCGGCCGCAATCGAAGTGAAAGCATGCCAGCGTGGCTAAGAACACACCCGCTTACTACCGAGCGTATCGCAGATATTGAAGCGCGGATTCGCGATCTACCCTACCGTCAGCGTGTCGATAGTCTGGACTTCGCTCTGGTCAAAGCACGGCTTAGAGTTTTACAAGACGACACGCCGCGCGGCTGGCGCGACGCATCCACCCTATTCAGCGAACAAATCAAACAGGGCTCTCCAGCTCAAGTGCTGGGGGCGCGCTACGGGCTGGCTATGATCGCCTTACGCCAGCGTGAGCTGTCGCAAGCACGCGCGCTCATGGATGAGCTTCGTCTTGAAGTCGAACGTAAGCCGGCGCTAACGCCTTCGGCAGTGCTACTAGGATTAGAGATTGAATCTGCGCTGGCACAAAACCAGCCGCAGCAGGCCGTTACCATGGCTGAGGCAGGTCGTTTGCGGTTTCCGTTATCGCGTAGTTTGTCAATGCAGTACGCCGATGCGCTACTGGCAGCTGGTCGCGCTACCGAGGCTGCTCGGTTTTTGCGAGATCAAGCGCAACTGTATCGCCAAGACGCGGCTATACACAAAGTACTGGCGCGCGCCTATGCCGAACAAAACAAACAGGCGTTACAGCATACCGCGCTGGCTGAGTATTACGCGCTGACCGGTGCTCTGCCGGCAGCATTGGAGCAGTTACGGATTGCACGCGAATCGCCCGATGCGTCGTTTCATGACCTTGCCATTATCGATGCGCGCGAGCGCGAGCTACAAGCGAGTTGGCGCGAGATTATGTCGCAGCGCAAGCGCTAACGAACGACAGCATGCTGAACTAGGTGCGCGGCTGCGGGTCTGGGTCAAATCCGAGCATTTGACCGAGGTTACCCGAGCGCAGTCGCTGTATTGAAATCAGATCACCGGCGTGGTGAAACTGTAGTGGGTGTTCCGGTTGCTCTAACCATGTCAGCAATTGCGCATCGCTAATCGGCTTGCCTTCCCGCTGCACCATGGGCAGGCATTCATCCAGATCGCGATCATCAAGCATCGCAATACGCTCACCACAACCTAAAATCAGTTGGCCATCAGTGGTGATCCACACGCGTTCAATGATATTGAGCGGGGCGCCGTCGTGCGTAACAAAACCATCATTTGGATCGGTTCGCGCGATGAACGGCGTTTGCGCCAGCTTTACATAGACACGTTGCGGACCATTCTGAAAAAACCATGCGCCCTCAGCACTACGCAGGTAATTTCGGTAGATGAACGACAGCAGCGCAGGATGCCTGATCACATCGCCGGGTGCATCAGCCGCTTGCGCTGCCTCATCGCGCATACGAAATGCACCGCGCGCGTCGAGCAGTAACCACCCGTAGCAGTCTGGCACGTTCGGCCATTTGGTGAGCGCCTGTCGAACAATATCGTCCATCAATAGCAGCGATGTGGTGTTACTGTCGAACCAGCTCAGGGAGTTGTTCTTGCAGCTGCACTTGTTCAGAGAAGAAATGAACCACGCGTCTTGGTAGCCAGTCGAGCGCGCCGGGGAAATTGCCACGCACGAAACCGACATGACCACCGTGTTTCGGATACTCGAGAATCACTGCATCGGAAGCGTGGCGCGGCAAATAACGCGCAGGCAGAAATGGATCATTGCGGGCGTTGAGCACGAGCGTCGGTACGGTGATATTGGACAGCACATGCTTGCTGCTGGCGCGATGCCAGTAATCAACAGTATTGCGGAAGCCATGCAAAGGTGCGGTGACCACATTATCGAACTCATACAAGTCACGCGCCGCAAGCATGCGTTCGCGGTCAAACAGCTTGGGATATTGCGCCAGCTTTTGCAAGCACTTCGGCTTCAGGGTTTGCAGAAAGCTGCGGGTGTAGATCATATTGATGCCGCTTGATAGCGCCTTACCACCGGCACTGAGGTCGAGCGGTGCCGAGATCGCGACAACCGCTTCGATGAAGTCCGCATCGTGTTCGCGGGTACCAAGCCAGCGTAGCAGGGCGTTTCCACCGAGCGACACACCGACTGCGAATAAATGATTCGCCTTTTGAACCAGAGCATGTGCCTGAAGTCGCCGTAGCACCCAATCAATTTCGTCGGCATCGCCCGAGTGATAAAACCGAGGCGCCTTATTCAATTCGCCGGAGCAGCCACGAAAATGCGGCACCGCGCCCGACCAGCCCATCGCCTCAATACATGAAAGCAGGGCGCGTGCGTAGTGGCTATCAGAAGAACCCTCCAAACCATGAAACAACACCACAAACGGCTTGTTTGGTAGTCCCTCAACAAAATCAACGTCGATAAAATCATCGTCGGGCGTTTGCCATCGTTCACGCTTCAAGGTGAGCTCTGGTACCGAAAGCATTTTTGCCGCCCAGATGGTTTGCAAATGACCACCGGGTAACCAGGCGGGCGGGCGGTAGTTACTCATGGGCGCTAGTGCAGCACACCCAGTGATGTGACGACGGGTGCTTCAGGCGGTCGACCCGGTGCCAGCGATCCATGGTGTGACACCATGCGCCATCCCTGCGGCGTCTTCATGTAGACGTTGGTGGCAACGATATGTGCTTCCTGCCAGTTGGGATCATCAGGCGCCTTGAACTCTTCGATCAGGCTATGCACTGCGCAGCCCACGCTATGCGCAACATGGAGATGATGCGGCCGAATATGTACCGGACCGCGCTCGAAAATCATCTCGAAAGATTCGCGGATTGCAGCCTGGCCCTGCAGCCGTGGTGCTCCGGGATGTACGCAAAAAATTTCCTCGTCATCTGCCCACAATGCCATCATCAGCTCGAGATCGGCACGCGCCATTGCGTCGTAGAATGCGTTCTCGACATCTTCAGCGCTTGCGAGGGGTTTTCTTGGAAGCGGCATTCAGCGCGTGGAATTCACTCAGTATGAGTGTGCGTGCGCGCCATCTTTAAGCGCGTAGGCAGTGCCGCAGTACGGGCATTTGGCATGCCCGTGCGCATCAAAGTCGAGCGACACGCGCGGATGAGAGGACCACAGCGGTGTCGATGTGTTTGGACAGTGAGCGGGGAGATCTTTTCCATCAAGTTCGATCGCTTGTGCCGGCTGTGTCATGGCTAGCTCCTGAAAATAAAATGATCAAACACGGGTTAACCAGTGCTGGTACTGCGGTGCCTTACCGCCTACCACATCAAAAAACAGTGACTGTAATTTTTCTGTCACCGGGCCGCGGCTACCGATACCGATCTGTCGACTATCCAGCTCACGAATCGGCGTAATCTCGGCAGCAGTGCCGGTGAAGAAGGCTTCGTCTGCGCAGTACAGCTCATCGCGTGTGATACGTTTTTCAATCACCTCGATCCCAAGATCGCGCGCCATCGTCAGTACCGCATCACGCGTGATGCCGTCGAGGCAGCTGGCCAGATCAGGCGTATAGATTTTGCCGTTACGGATCAGGAACACGTTTTCACCAGCGCCTTCGGATACATAGCCATCGGTATCCAGCAGCAAGGCCTCGTCATAGCCCTCGGCGGTAACCTCTTGGTTAGCAAGAATCGAGTTGATGTAGTAGCCGCTGGCTTTGGCGCGCACCATGGAAACATTCACATGGTGACGGGTGAACGACGAGGTCTTCACGCGGATGCCGCGCTTCAAGCCTTCCTCGCCCAGGTAGGCTCCCCAAGGCCACGCGGCAATACCGACATGGATGGTGTTACCACGCGCTGACACGCCCATTTTTTCCGAGCCGATCCAGACCAGCGGGCGCAGGTAACATGACTCGAGCTGATTAGCGCGCACGACTTCTTTTTGCGCTTCGATCAGCGTCTCCATATCAAACGGAATCGCCATCTGAAAGATTTTGGCTGAGTTGTACAGCCGTTGGGTGTGCTCACGCAGCCGGAAGATCGCGGTACCGTCAATCGTTTTATAAGCACGCACCCCCTCAAACACTGCCATGCCGTAGTGCAGGCTGTGCGTGAGCATATGCAGGTTGGCGTCACGCCAGTCGACGAGCTTGCCGTCCTTCCAGATCTTGCCGTCGCGGTCGGCCATGGACATGGGTTATCTCCGGTTCATTCAACATTGCAAACCCCGGATTCTAGCGGATTCAATCCCCTCGGCGGCGCGCTCGTTAGAATAGCGCCTTATCCGTTTGCTATTCAGGCCGATCGGCTCGATCGGTGCTTCAGCGCCAGCCATGACCCCCCAGCCTCTTGATGACACGCAAGCCGCCGAGCGTGAACGTTCTGCCTTCTTTGATGCGGTACGCGCCAGCACACAAACCATGCCCGGTTTGTTCGCGTGGGGCGTGGTCACTGGCGCGGCGATGATGCAATCCGGCTTGTCGTTGTGGCAGTCCTTGCTAATGACTTTGGTGGTGTACGCTGGCTCCGCCCAGCTGGCGGCGTTACCGCTGCTGGCGGTGGGTGCGCCGGTCTGGGTGATTGCCTTCACCGCACTGATGGTGAATTTGCGTTTCGTGATTTTTAGTGCCGTCATTGGCCCGCACTTTCAGCACCTCAGTTGGCGCAAGCGTCTCTGGTACGGCTATAACACGGTCGATTTGGTGATGGGTTTTTTCCCGCAGCGTTTTCCGGCGCATACACTCGGCAAGCCGGTCGGTAAGCAAGGCTATTTCGCCGGCCTCGCCACGTCGACTTGGCTCGCATGGCAACTCGGTTCGGTCGCGGGCATCTTGCTGGCGCAGCAAATACCGGCCAGTTGGGGCATTGGGTTTGCTGGGTCACTTGCGCTGCTGGCGATTGCGATACCGCTGGTAAAAAACAAGCCAACGGTGCTTGGTGTTGCTGTCGCGTGTACCGTGGCAGTCGCGACTGTGCATTGGCCTTACCGGCTGGGCTTGGTGGTTGCGATGCTGATGGGTATCGTCAGCGCGGTATGGGTAGAGCAATGGGCCGTGAAACGCCAGGGGGCAGCATGAACTTGAACTGGCCAGACTACTTGCTGTTGATACTGCTGATGACCTTGGGTACCGTGTTTACGCGCAGTTTTTTCTTCATGGTGGGCGGGGCGCGTCGTATGCCGGACTGGTTGCAGCGATCGCTGTCTCATGTACCTGCAGTAGCACTATCGGCAATCATCGCTCCCGATCTGTTGATGGTGCAAGGCGCGCTGGTCGAGCCCTGGTTGAACATCAAGCTAATTTCGGCATTGGTCGCGACGCTGTTCTTTCTGATCACACGCCATATGCTGGGTACGCTGCTGATCGGTATGCTGTGCTTCACCGCATTACGCTTGTGGTTCTGAGGCCGGTTTCGGTAGCCATCTGACAATGGTTTTTGGCGGCAGCGGCTGCGGTAAAATGGTGGGCTTTTCCACCTGCAAAACGCCACGCTCATGATGCAGTTCAAGCGTCTTTCCGACCTTATTCAACAAGACCAGCTGCGCGGCAAGCGCGTGCTGATCCGATCAGACCTCAACACCCCGCTGGATGACGCCGGCCACATCGCCGAAGAAACGCGCATTCGCGCTTCGGTGCCTGCGATCCAGGCCGCAATGGATGCCGGTGCTGCGGTGATGGTGACGGCCCATTTGGGTCGGCCGACCGAGGGTGAGTTCAAGCCGGAAGATTCGTTGGCGCCGATCGCCAAGCGCTTTTCGGAGCTACTCGGCAGGCCGGTGCCGTTGAAAGCCAACTGGGTTGATGGCGTAGCTATTCAGCCGGGTGAGTTGGTGCTGCTGGAAAATTGTCGTGTCAATAAAGGTGAGAAGAAGAATAACGACGAGCTCGCAAAAAAAATTGCTGCGCTGTGTGATGTGTATGTCAATGATGCCTTTGGCACCGCGCACCGTGCCGAGGCCACCACCCATGGTGTCGCCAAGTTTGCACCTATAGCCTGCGCAGGTCCGTTACTCGCGGCCGAGCTCGATGCATTAGGCAAGGCGCTGGGTCAACCGGCGCATCCGTTAGTGGCTATTGTGGCGGGCTCCAAAGTATCCACCAAGCTCACCATTTTGAAATCACTAGCTGAGAAGGTTGATCGCCTCATCGTTGGCGGTGGTATCGCCAATACCTTCATGCTGGCCGCAGGGCTGCCGATTGGTAAATCCTTGGCAGAAGCAGAGTTGGTGAACGAAGCAAAAGCTATCATCGACCTGATGCAGCGGCGTGGTGCCAGTGTGCCCATTCCAACCGATGTGGTGTGCGCCAAAACTTTTGCGCCAGATGCTGCTGCTGTAGTGAAGTCAGCGAAAGACGTTGCCGCTGACGACATGATTCTTGATATCGGACCAGAGACAGCCAACACACTCGCAGCACAGTTGCTGGATGCCGGCACGATTGTTTGGAATGGCCCGGTGGGTGTGTTCGAGTTTGATCAATTCGGTAATGGCACTCGAACCTTGGCCAAGGCGATCGCTGATTCGCACGGGTTCTCAATTGCAGGTGGCGGCGACACGCTGGCGGCCATCGCGAAATACTGTATTACCGATAAGGTGGGTTACATCTCGACCGGTGGCGGCGCCTTTTTAGAGTTTTTGGAAGGCCGAGTACTACCCGCAGTAGACATACTTCAGCAACGCGCTAATAACTAAACCTATTACTCACTCATCGGAACCTGAGCATGAAACAGCGCGCTACCAAGATTGTTGCCACGATCGGCCCGGCCTCAAGCACGCTGGAGATTCTGGAGCGTATGATCGCGGCCGGCGTCGATGTCGTGCGATTGAATTTCTCACACGGCAAGGCAGAAGACCACGTTGAACGTGCGCAGATGGTACGTGACGCAGCTGCGGCTTGCGGACGTGAGATCGCGATCATGGCTGATTTGCAGGGCCCGAAAATTCGCATTGGTAAATTCAAAGACAGCAAGATACAGCTCGAAAAAGGCGATAAATTTATCCTTGATGCGGATTGTGAGTTAGGCGATCAAGAGCGTGTCGGCCTGGATTACAAAGAGCTGCCGAAAGATCTTAGCCCCGATGATGTGCTGCTGCTGAACGATGGCTTGATCGTGCTGAATGTCGAGCGTATTGCGGGTCACCAGATTTTCACCTCCGTAAAAATTGGTGGCGAGCTGTCGAACAATAAAGGCATCAACAAGCAGGGTGGTGGTCTTTCGGCGCCCGCGCTGACTGCGAAAGACATGGATGACATCAAGACTGCGATGCGCCTGGGTGCAGACTATGTTGCGGTGTCGTTCCCAAAGAATGCCACCGATATGGCAATGGCACGGCAGCTTGCTACGATCGCTGGTGAGCCCTATGGTCATCGCGCACGCATGATTGCAAAGATCGAGCGTGCCGAAGCAATCCCGAATCTGCAAGACATTCTCGATGCTTCCGATGGCATTATGGTGGCGCGCGGTGATCTCGCGGTTGAGGTGGGAAATGCTGCAGTACCCGCGCTGCAAAAGCGCATGATTCGCATGGCGCGCGCGTCGAACAAGTTGGTGATCACCGCGACGCAGATGATGGAATCCATGATTCAGAACGCGGTGCCGACGCGCGCTGAAGTGTCTGATGTGGCTAATGCGGTGCTGGATGGTACCGACGCAGTCATGGCCTCGGCCGAGACTGCTGCGGGCAAGTACCCGATCGAGACCGTTGAGACCATGGCGGCGGTGTGTGTCGAGGCCGAGAAATCTGAGATGAGCTCGCTGGACACGGATTTCATGAACGTTACCTTTACACGTATCGATCAGTCGATTGCGTACGGTGCGCTGTTCACTGCGCACCACTTGCGGGTGCGTGCGATTGTTGCTTTCACTGAATCCGGCTCGACCGCGCTGTGGATGAGTCGGCATGATGTTGATATACCGATTTATGCGATGACACCCAACCTGGGTACCCAGCGTAAAGCGTCGTTGTTTCGTAATGTGTACCCAATGCAGTTGCCGAGCACATCAAATGATCGGAATGCGGTACTCGCCGAGGTAGAAAGTACACTATTAGAAAAAGGCTTGGTTGACAAGGGCGACATGATTGTCGTGACCTGGGGTGAGCCAATGGGGCAGGTGGGTGGCACCAATGCACTGAAGATTACGCAAATTGGAAACCGATAAATATTCAAGGAGATTTTGATGGCTCTCGTATCCATGCGCCAGTTGCTCGATCACGCCGCAGAACACGGCTACGGGCTTCCTGCATTTAATGTCAATAATCTGGAGCAGGTGACTGCGATTATGCAGGCAGCAGACGAAGTGAATGCGCCCGTCATCATGCAAGCCTCAGCGGGTGCGCGTAAATATGCAGGCGAAGCATTTTTACGTCATTTGATTGAAGCTGCGGTTGAGGCCTACCCACATATTCCGGTCGTGATGCACCAAGACCATGGTCAATCACCTGCGGTTTGTATGGCGGCGATCAAGTCAGGCTTTACTTCTGTGATGATGGACGGTTCGCTGATGGAAGATGGCAAGAGCGTTGCCAGCTATGAGTACAACGTCGAAGTATCGAAAAAAGTAGTCGAGTTCTCGCATGCGATTGGGGTAACGGTTGAGGCTGAACTTGGTGTGCTTGGCTCGCTCGAGACCCTGATGGGTGATAAAGAAGACGGACACGGCGCTGAAGGCACCATGACCCGTGAGCAGCTACTGACCGATGTCGATCAGGCAGCAGATTTTGTTCGTCAGACCCAATGCGATGCGCTGGCCATCGCCATTGGTACCTCGCACGGCGCGTACAAATTCTCGCGCAAGCCGACCGGCGATATTCTCGCGATTGATCGCATCAAGGAAATTCATACTCGCATTCCGAATACCCACTTGGTGATGCATGGGTCGTCGTCGGTGCCGCAAGAATTGCTGGCCGAGATTCGTCAATTTGGTGGCGACATGAACGAAACCTATGGTGTGCCGGTTGAAGAGATTCAGGAAGGCATTCGGCATGGTGTTCGCAAGATCAATATCGATACCGACATTCGCTTGGCGATGACGGCAGCGATGCGCCGCTTCATGTTTGAAAACCCCTCCAAGTTTGACCCGCGTGACTTCTTGAAGCCAGCGCGTGAGGCAGCAAAGCAGGTGTGCAAAGCGCGCTATGTATCATTCGGCTGCGAAGGTCAGGCCGGCAAGATCAAACCCGTCCCGCTGGATAAAGTGGCGGATCGGTATAAGAAAGGTGAATTGGCGCAGCTGGTGAAGTAATTGTGAATAGTCTTTATGAATCGAGCATCAAGAGCCTGCCCCTGCTGGGGCGGGGCAAGGTGCGGGATAACTACGCGGTGGACGATGACAAGCTGCTGATTGTTACCACCGATCGCTTGTCTGCTTTTGATGTGGTGATGAGTGAGCCGATTCCGGGTAAAGGCAAGGTGTTGAACCAGATGTCGGATTTCTGGTTCGAGAAGCTTGGTCACATCGTGCCGAATCATCTTACTGGTATCACGCCTGAAACCGTCGTGTCTAACGATGAAGCGGAGCAAGTTCGCGGTCGTGCCGTTGTCGCAAAGCGCTTGCAACCAATTTTGGTAGAGGCTGTGGTTCGTGGCTACCTGATTGGTTCCGGCTGGAAGGATTACCAAAGCAGCGCCGCGGTGTGTGGCATTTCGCTGCCCGCCGGTCTCAAACTCGCGGCGAAACTACCTCAGCCGATTTTTACACCTGCCGCTAAAGCTGATTTAGGCGAGCATGATGAGAACATCAGTTTCGATGACATGGTGATTCGGATTGGTAAAGACTTGGCCGAGCAAATTCGTCGCGTCAGCATTCAGCTGTATCAGACGGCAGCAGACTATGCGGCAACGCGCGGCATCATCATTGCCGATACCAAATTCGAGTTTGGCCTGGATGCGCATGGCAAATTGCACTTGATGGATGAAGTGCTTACCGCGGATTCTTCACGCTTCTGGCCCGCAGACTCTTATGCCGAGGGCGTGTCACCGCCGTCATTTGATAAGCAGTTCGTACGCGATTATCTTGAAACGCTGACGCACTGGAATAAAACTGCGCCTGCGCCAACACTACCAGCTGAAGTGATTGAAAAAACCGGCGCCAAGTATCGTGAGGCATTACAACGACTCACTGGTAATGAGTTGAAGGACTGAGATGAGCGCACAAAACAAGCCCTTGATTGGCGTAGTGATGGGGTCATCATCGGATTGGGACGTGATGCAGCACGCGGTAGCGATCCTGAAAGAGTTCGACATCCCGCACGAGGCGCAGGTGGTGTCGGCGCATCGAATGCCTGATCAGATGTTCGCCTATGCCAAAGCGGCGGGTGACCGTGGCTTGCGTGCCATTATCGCCGGTGCAGGCGGCGCAGCGCACTTGCCCGGCATGATTGCTTCGCAAACCATTCTCCCGGTACTTGGCGTACCCGTACCATCCAAATACTTGCGCGGCGAAGATTCATTGCTATCGATCGTGCAAATGCCGAAGGGCATCCCGGTGGCGACCTTTGCGATCGGTGAAGCGGGCGCCGCGAATGCAGCGTTGACCGCAGTGGCCCTCCTGGCGCTGAATGATGCATCGCTATCCGAGCGACTTCAGCAATATCGTCGGCAGCAGACAGATGCTGCACAGGCGATGAAGTTACCCACATGACCCATAGCGACCCGAGCGACAGTTTCGTTCCGGCCGCGCATCCCTCAACCTGGCTTGGTGTGATGGGCGGTGGCCAGCTAGGCCGCATGTTTGTACATGCAGCGCAAGCGATGGGATTCAAGGTGGCGGTACTGGAGCCGGTGGCAGATTCCCCGGCAGGCCACGCGGCAGATCATCTGCTGGTTGCTGCTTACACCGACACCAAGGCATTGGCTGAGCTAGGTGAGCAGTGCGTTGCGATCACCACTGAGTTCGAAAACGTCCCGGCACAGAGTCTCTCGCAATTAGCGCAGCACGCTTTTGTTGCCCCGGCTGCGGCAGCGGTATCCGTTGCGCAAGACCGCATGGCAGAAAAAGTTTTTTTTGCTCGTTGTGCGCAACGCTCAGGCGTCATGCCGGCACCGCATTACTCGATTACCTCGCAGGCAGATATGGATGTACTGCCCGACGATCTGTTTCCCGGTATTCTGAAAACCGCGCGCATGGGGTATGACGGTAAAGGTCAGATACGCGTTCGCACACGCGCAGAGGTTGTTGATGCGTTTGCGCAGATGCAGCAAGTACCGTGTGTGTTGGAGAAGATGCTGCCACTGGCGTATGAAGTGTCTGTACTCGCTGTGCGGGGTGCGGATGGTGAGGCGGTGGTGTACCCGATTGCAGAAAATGAGCATCGTGACGGTATCCTGTTCAGTACCACCGTACCCAGCCCGAACGTCACGCCGGAATGTGTAGCACGGGCGCAGGCAGCAACGCTGGAGATCATTGCGCAGCTAGCGTATGTGGGCGTGCTGTGCGTCGAGTTTTTTGTGCTGCATGATGGCTCGCTGGTAGTCAATGAAATGGCACCGCGGCCCCATAACAGCGGTCACTACACCATTGATGCCTGTGTCACCAGCCAGTTTGCGCAGCAGGCGCGTGCCATGGCGAAATTGCCATTGGGCGATGTGCGGCAGCATTCACCTGCCGTCATGCTCAACCTGCTCGGCGATCTTTGGTTCACTGCAGAAGATGATCAGCCACGCGAACCTGCCTGGGAAAAACTTCTCGCGCTGCCCGGCGCCAATCTTCACTTGTACGGTAAAGATGAGGCGCGCCGTGGTCGCAAGATGGGGCACGTCACCTTTGTGGCAAGCACACTCACCGAAGCGCAGGAGCACTGCAGCGAGGCTTGTCGCTTGTTGGGTATTGCTGCTTGATGACACCAGACCTTGCGTCGGTCGCCCACGCTGCGCGTCTGCTCGAGCAAGGCAAACTGGTCGCGATTCCCACCGAAACCGTTTACGGCTTGGCTGCGGACGCGGACAACCCGGAAGCGGTCGCGAACATATTCAGCGCTAAAGGTCGGCCATCGACGCATCCCGTGATTGTTCATGTGGCCCGTGATGCTGACTTGTCGCACTGGGCAGTTGATATTCCTCCGCAAGCCGCGTACCTGATACAGGCGTTTTGGCCTGGGCCACTAACGCTCATTCTGAAACGCGCGCCCAAGGTGAGTGATTCAGTTACGGGTGGCCAGGATTCGGTTGGTTTGCGTTGTCCATCACACCCGGTTGCGCAAGCCTTACTGAAAAACTTTCGTGGTGGGCAAGGCGGCATTGCAGCGCCGTCGGCGAATCGTTTCGGTCGGGTGAGCCCAACGACTGCGCAGCATGTGATTGATGAATTCGGCGAACCCGGCATCGGGCCGGTAGCTGCGGTGCTTGATGGCGGGCCGTGTACAGTCGGCATCGAGTCCACGATTGTCGATCTGACGCGTCTTGATACGCATGGCCCGGTGTTACTACGCCCGGGTCAGATTAGCGCGCAAGCGATCGAAACCGTACTAGGGTGTGCGTTGGCGCAGCCCGATCAAGCCGCGCCGCGTGTGTCGGGTAGCCTTGACGCGCACTACGCGCCACAAACGCCGCTGGTGCTGATTGCATCCGAGAGTGTTGCGAGCACTACGGCTGCGCTACAAGCCAAACAGCGACAGGTCGCGTGTTTGCGCATTACCACCGATCCGCATACGTGTGCGCGTGATTTATACGCGCAGTTGCGTAAGCTTGATCAACTCGGTGCTGATGTGATTTTGGTAGAGCAACCACCCAGTCATGCAGAGTGGCAGGGCATCAATGATCGCTTGCGCCGAGCCGCGTTCGACTCAACCGGCGTGCTGCAGCGTTTGCTGGCTTGATTCGTCGACAGCAAGCTCGCGTGTACAGCGTACAGCTTGCATAAGGTATGGCTGGCTTCTTTACTCGGAAGCAGACTTGAAGCGGCTGTCATGGAACACCAGCGCCGGTTTGCGTTCAAATGCGCAGCGCTCAACCTCACCCACAAAAATCACATGATCACCCTCAGGATGTCGGTTGCGGTTGTGGCATTCGAACCAGGCTGAGACACCGCCGAGAATCGGCAGGCCGTGATGAGACAGCGTAAAGTCAACGCCACTGAAACGATCTTCAATGCGGCTGGCAAAGCGCTCGGCCAACTCGGCTTGGTCAGCAGCGAGCACATTAACCACGTAGTGCGCGTTCTCGGCGAACAGCGGCATGCTGCGCGATTGCCCGCTGAGGCTCCACAGTACCAGTGGCGGCGTCAGCGAGACAGAATTGAACGAGCTAGCGGTCAGGCCGAAGAAACCACCATCCGGGTCGCGGGTGGTGATGATCGTGACACCCGTCGCAAATTGCGATAACGCGGCGCGAAAGTGCTGCGTGTCGAATTCAGGTTCAACTGAGCGTTGGTTGGGTGTGAGCATTTTGAAAATGTTTTCAGACATGCGGAATTATGCCGAAAAAGCGCTTATCAAGTCGGCGGTTGCTGATTCTTGCGTAGAATCACGTGGATGATGCTCAGAAATCCAGGTATGTTGGCGCTGCTTCAGGACCATGCCGGCCGATTCGGTGACGAGCTGGCCCATGTGCTACCCGACCGAGACATAACCTATCGAAGGCTATGGTCGCGCATTGAGCGCGGCTCGGCCAGGTTGTACGGTGAGTGGCATGTGCGCGCGGGTGATGTGGTGGCGTATGTTGGACGTGGCCATCCCGATGCGATCGTGCTGTATTTTGCGTTGCTTCGCATCGGTGCTGCGCTGCTGCCACTTGAGGCGATGTCTGTCGCGCATGCCAACAAGATATTGGCGGAATATCAGCCGACTTTGGTGATCAAAGATCACACCGATGCTGATCAATTCGCATCCGATCATCGGGTGCACCAGTTACATGAGTTATTGGCGAGTTGGAGCCATCACGCGCCGGTGCTTATTGATGGCGCTGTCTCAGCGCGAGCGTTGTGGCTACCCGATACACAGCTTGATTTTCATGCACACAGCCTTGATCAGCTATGCGATGGTTTGTCTGCGGTATCGCGCAAGACGTTTATTGATCAGAAAATTTTTACTGCTGATGTTCTGCGCGAGATCGTACTGCCCTCGCTACGGGATCATCGCTTGATGCAATTTGCCGCAACCGACCCGGTATCTGATACTGGCTCGTGATCGTTCTTGTTATTCACGACCTTGCAGCGCTTCGCGGGGTTGCTCAGCATTCGCATGGAATTAATTGAGGGTGGCGTATGAGTACAGAGATCGCAACGCTTGGGGGTGGCTGCTTTTGGTGTCTTGAGGCGGTCTATCAGCAGCTGCGGGGTGTGTCGCTGGTCGAGTCTGGCTACAGCGGCGGGCACGTGCTCAACCCGCGCTACGAGGCGGTATGCCAAGGGTCGACGGGCCATGCTGAGGTGGTGCAGATTCACTTTGATCCGGCACAAGTCAGCTATCGGGATCTGCTCGAAGTATTCTTTACGATTCATGACCCCACCACGCTCAATCGGCAGGGTAATGATGTTGGTACGCAGTATCGCTCGGTGATTTATACCCACGACGCCGAGCAGATGGCGACAGCCAAGCAAGTAATTGCCGAGATGGCGCACGTCTGGGATGGGCCTATCGTGACCGAGTTGGCTGAGGCACCGGTATTCTATCGGGCCGAGGAATATCATCAAAATTACTTTGTGAATAATCCGCTCCAGTCGTACTGCGTATTCGTTGTTGAGCCTAAAGTAATGAAGTTTAAGAAAGTCTTTGGTGACAGGCTGTCACGGTAAGCGCGGCGCTTCGTAAAGTCTGGCCAAGATAGATACTGGCGCTTACAGATAAACGCCGGCACTCCTGGATAAACGCCGACACTCGTTGCAAGACGTACCCATGTATTCGCTTCGAATACACATCACGCGACATACACATCACGTGGTGTACATATAGCGGCGTGACCAAGGTAGTCGGTTAGTTGGTCTGCCAGATTTTCCGCATAGCACTTGATAGAGCGAGACCCAGTCATTTTCAAATGCATGCGCGCAGCCAGCGAGGTAAATGCGCCAGATGCGGTAGGTCTTGTCATCAACCAGGCTGCGAATTAATGCATCATTTCTCTCAAAGTTATCTGCCCAATGGGTACAGGTGCGAGCGTAGTGCCGGCGCAAATTTTCTACATCCAGAGTCTCAAGTCCGCCATCCTGCATGGCGAGCAGCACGGTCCCAGCATGAGGAAGCTCGCCGTACGGAAACACATACTTTGCGATGAACTCGCCAGCGCCGTAGCGTGCAGTGCGATGATCCGTATTCGTGGTGCAGATACCATGGTTCATCATCAGACCATCACCGGCGAGTAGCTGGTTCAGCTTGGAGAAATAAAGCGGAAGATTTTTTATGCCGACATGCTCGAACATGCCAACGCTGGTAATCCGGTCGTACTGTCCGTAGACATCGCGATAGTCGAGCATCTATATGCTCACTTGATTCTCCAAGCCCAGCATCTTGATGCGCTCAGTCGCCCACGCCCTTTGCTGGGCAGAGAGCGTGATGCCGACGCAGTGTGCGCCGTAGTGCTGCGCAGCGCGAATGACTAGCGCACCCCAGCCACAGCCAATATCCAGTAGTCGGTGTCCTGGCCGTAGAGCAATCTTGTTCAGAATATGGTCGATCTTTTTCTGTTGCGCGGTCGCTAAATCCTCATCGCCTTGCTCGAAATAGGCGCAGGAATACACCATCTCGCGGTCGAGAAACGCCTGGTAAAAAGTATTGGATACGTCATAGTGATACGCAATTGCGCGGGCATCCTGAGCTTTACTATGTGCTCGCGCTCTGAACAATTTTCCAAGTCGTGATCGCTGGCGTTGGCCTAGCTCAGCTAGCTGGTTGGCAGTTTGAATAACGGCCCGTAATCGACCCTCAACTTCCAGTTTGCCCTCTACATAGGCGCGGCCGAGCGATTCGAGTGACGGTTGCAGCAAGTACGTCAGCGCCGACGGCTTGGTTACGCGAATCGTGACTTCCGGATGACTACCGCCCAGATCGAGTTGATGGCCATTCCACAGCTCTAACCGCAGCGGTATCCCGAGTTGGGGTCGCATGCGGCTGATCCAGCGATCGAGCTTTTTCTCCCAAAACATAGCCCACCTCCCGGGTGGGACTGTGCTATCTGCTCGGTATCAGTGCATTGACGTTAGTCTAAAAAGCGCATCAGGGCTGTAAACGCACTCGTGACCAATGACCGTCAGCTTCTCGCTGGTAAGCGATCCGATCATGCAGCCGGGAGCGTCGTCCTTGCCAGAACTCTATCCAGTTCGGGCTCAGACGATAGCCACCCCAGTGCGCGGGTCGCGGCGGTTGCTGTCCGAAACGAGTCTCTGCTTGATTGAACTGCTGCTCGAGCTGCTCGCGGCTGTCGATAGGCCGGCTCTGCGCAGAGGCAATCGCGCCAATCCGGCTTTTTAATGGACGGATCCCAAAGTAAGCATCGCTTTCTTCCGCTGCTACGCGCTCTACAGTGCCTTCGATACGAATTTGCCGTTCCAGATCATGCCAATGAAAACTCAATGCCGCATGAGGATTAAGCAGTAACTGCTCGCCCTTGCGACTTTCATAATTGGTGTAGAAAGTGAAGCCACGCGTATCAAAGTCTTTCAGCAGCACGATACGTAGTGACGGATGACCGTGACTATCGACAGTTGCAAGGCCCATCGCATTCGGCTCAGGCACTTTAGTCTCAAGAGCTTGTTGGAACCAGCGCGCGAATTGCTTGATGGGGTCACTGTCGACTTCTTGCTCAGACAAGGTGGCCTGGCTGTAATCGCGACGCAGATCAGCTATGGAAATCGTCATAATGAGTTATCAATTGTATTGGTAGGAAAAGGGTGGTGCGGTAGAACAGGCAGCGATTATGGTTGGTTTACACCGCAGACGCTGAAGCCTGCGCCCAATAGTCATCGTCATTTTTATTTTCACTCAGCCGCACTGCGTCGCGCGCGCCGCGCAGCGACCGGAATCGCGAAGGCGATCAAGGTGCCCAAGCCCCAGAATACGGCAAATGGCCCGAGTGCCACACCGAGCGCGCCATAAGCCAGTGGTAGTGACACCGATGAGAGGTTACCCAAGCTCGCACGGATCGCAATGGCTTCCGCGCCGCGTCCTGCCGGCGCGCCGCTGTGCAGCAGCGCGAGCACATTCGGCTGACCACTGCCCAGTGCGAGCCCGAGTCCGAAGGCAGCTGCTGCCATCGTTAACGGCTGCTGCGTAAACGGCAGCAGCAGGTAGCACAGTGCAGCTGCGGAAAGCGTAATGCTGAGAACCTGCCACTCACGGTAGCGCCGCGCGATCCAGGGCATGGCAATGCGCACGGTGAAGGTCGCTACCGAGAACGTGGCAAGGATCAAGCCGATGGTCGATGCCGAAAACCCCAGTTGCGTACCCCGCACCGGGACCATGAAGGTAAACAAATCCCAAGCCGCAGCCAGCGTGATGCTGACAAAGTACAAGCCGCGTAGCTCTCGATGCGCCAGCAAGGCTAACGCGCTGCCACGTGGTCGTGTCTTACTGCTTGGCGGTGATGGCAGCTCACACAACGGTGCGCTTGATGCAATCGCGAAGGCAGTCAAGGTAAATGCACCACACGCCAGAAAAGCTGCTGCGTGTCCGGCGTGATCGATCGTGAAACCGGCAAGCATCGGGCCGATGAATGCAGATACCGAGAAGCCGACCGCGAGCTGTGAGAAGCCTGCAGTTTTTTCATCACCCTCAAGCAGCGTGCCGACCGCGTACTGGGTCGCAATAAAAACCGCCATGAAACCGGTGCCAATGAATATCGCTGCCAGGTAAAGCACAGCGACTGATTGCGCTGCGGCGGCCAGTAGCACACCTGCCGAGCCAATCAGGGCACCGAAGCGTAGGGGTTGATAGATGCCGATACGATCGATGATACGACCCATCCCTACCGCCAGCAGCATAGGGAATAGCGCAAACAGGGCGATCAGGGTACCAACCGTAAACTCGGAGGCGTGCAGCGACAGCGCATACAACGAGGTAGTCACACGCGCTGCTGCCAGCGCGACATGAGCGCAGACGGCAACGCCGATCAGGGCAAGCAGCGGCGAGGAGCGGGGCACAGGGGCAACAGCGGTTCAGTCAATCAGTGGGCTGACAGTGTACGTCGAACTTGAATCCAGTCCGCTAGAATGCGCCGATGAGCACGATTCTGACGCCACCTCCTGCCGGCTCGGCTGCGGACCAACCTGACCACACCCACCACGACGTCGATACCGATGTCGATACGGATCGCCGATTTGCCGGCGTTGCTCGTTTGTACGGCGCGGCTGCTTTGCAAGCTTTTCGTGCTGCGCATATTTGCGTGACCGGTGTCGGTGGCGTTGGCTGCTGGGTGGTAGAGGCATTAGCACGCACGGGTATTGGTCGTATCACCATGATCGATCTTGATCATCTCGCTGAATCAAATATCAATCGCCAGATTCATGCATTGACCAGCACTCTCGGCAAGGCCAAGGTGGTGGCGCTGGCTGAGCGAATCACGCAGATTAATCCCGCCTGTCAGGTCGAGACCGTTGAGGAGTTTGTTAGCGCTGATAATGTCGCGCAGTTAATCAAGCCGGGTCATTTCGATTTTGTGATTGATGCCATGGACGATGCGCGTGCCAAAACAGCGCTGATCGTGCATTGTCGCGAGAATCAGATTGCGTTGGTCACCATGGGAAGCGCCGGCGGACAAATCGACCCGACGCGTATTCATGTCTGCGATTTATCGCGTACCGAGCAAGAGCCTTTGCTGGCCCGTGTGAGAAAGAACCTGCGTACCAGGCACGGCTTTCCGCGTGGTCGCAAACACAAGTTCGGGATTGATGCGGTGTACTCAACCGAGCCACTGCGTTTTCCCGAGCTGTGTCTCCCTGATGATGAGGGCGTTGCGCCAGAGGCTGACGGTGCTGCTGATAGCGTCGCCGGCAGCGCGGCTGGCCTGACCGGATTGCATTGCGCTGGGTATGGATCAGCCGTGGTTGTGACCGCCAGCTTCGGCTTTATCGCGGCAGCGCATGTGCTGAAACAACTCGCGATGGCGGCTGATTCAAACTAGTACGCCTGCCGCTTTTCCCCTCCCGGCTAGTTTGTCGCTGGCCACACCCCACCGCGCTTGCAGCCACCCTCTGGCGATGGCGTGTTTGCTGAAAATCAAATCCAAGGCCATCTAACACCAAAAAAGTTAGCGCCTACTTTCAAAAAATCTATTGTCTCGATTGATTTGTGACAATCAGTAACAGCGCCTAGCGCATTTGTACTATTTAACTTTTGGCAATACCCACCGACACTGCAGCCAATGACAAATAAGCAACACTTTGTCAGGCATCCGTTGGCGGATCTTGGCTCGCATGCGGATTAGCGCACCGGCATCCGCGCTCAGTTTCATGCTGCCACGGGCCCGGAGGCTTTCAGTTGATCCCCTTAATCAAGGAGTCGGTAAATGAACACATTGAAGCAAAAGCTGCGGTCCTTTCTCGCTGACGAGCAAGGCGCGACCGCTGTCGAGTACGGTTTGATGATCGCGCTGATTGCGGCCGTGATTCTGGTGACGGTCGGGCTACTGGGTACCGAGCTGAATAACAAATTCACGAAGGTGAAAGATGCCGTCGCGAATGCCGGCAGTACTGGTACCGGCGGAGGTACCGGCGGAGGCACCGGCGGAGGCACGCCAACTCAGTAAGGCTGACACGAAGAATTCACCCGAGCCGGATGGCGGCAGTACACCGCCATCCATCCCGTACTCCCCATCTTTGGTTAGCTCGCGATCATGACTGAATTTTCAACCATTCCCCCGGTGCTGTCGTTGCCGAGCAGCTTGGCTGTGCTGATAACGGCGTGGCTTGCCGCTGCCTCCGATTGGCGGACATGGCGTATTCCAAACCAGGTGCTGGCAGCCAGCGTCGCCGCTGCGCTGATGCTTGCCATGTTCACCGCCGATGGCATCACGCTGCGTGATTGTTTGCTCGGTGGCGTCACCGGGCTGCTGATCTTGATACCTTTCTATTTGATGGGTGGCATGGGTGCAGCAGATGTGAAGTTACTCGCAGTGCTAGGCATGCACATGGGCTGGCTCGCCACCCTGCATGTCGCACTCATTAGCGCGCTGGTGGGTGGCGTTTGGGCTATCGCTCTGTTATTCACACGCTCGGCCTACGGCGAATGGATCAGCGTCATGGCAGACGGCTGGATACGTTCACAGCGTCGGGCACCGGCACCCATCATGACCAAACAATCACGCGCGACGCTGCCCTACGGCGTGGTGATTGCGATCGGTAGCACCCTGGTACTGGCTGCGATCGAGACCTACCCGTATCGCTAATTACATAGCGACCACGCGACCGGAGAAACTATGCGAACAACAAGAACATGGCTGATGCTAAGCGTTGCATTAATCGCTGGGCTGATCGCAGTACTACTCGCCTCGCAGTGGCTGGATGCAAAATCCGGCAGCGGCATGACCAAGGTCGCTGTGGCCGCAACGGATATTAGTCTGGGCCAAAGGCTAACCCCGGAAATGGTGCAGTTAGTTGACTGGCCATCGCGTAGCCTGCCACCTGGCGCGTATCAACAGATCGATCACCTCGAAGGACGCGTACTTAAAACCAACTTGCTTCGTGGCGAGCCGGTGCTACTCGCCAAGCTCGCGCCGCAGGGCACCCAGGGCGGCTTGTCGGCTGTGATTGGTGAAGGCAAGCGCGCGATCACCGTGAGGGTAAATGATGTGATTGGTGTGGCGGGTTTTGCATTGCCCGGGAATTACGTTGACATCATTGTCAACACGCAGCGCGAATCAGGAGATACCGCGGTCCGAGATAAGACCATCTCCAAGATCGTACTAGAGCGAATCTTGGTGCTGGCAGTAGCCCAAGAGGTGGGTCGTGATGACACCAAGTCGCGCGTTGTGAATGCAGTCACATTGGAAGTGACGCCGCAGCAGGTAGAGAAAATTGACCTGGCTCGTAGCGTTGGTACCTTGTCGCTGGTACTACGCAATCAGATTGATCCGCGCGTGGCCGATACCACCGGTGCTACCAAGAACAGTCTGCTGGAGCAAGTACCCGAACCGGTCAAGCTTGCTGAGCAGCGTACGAATACACCAGCACCTCGTGTCAAACGGCTACCGCAGACATCGCCCAAGAACAAAGATGCATCATCAGCCGTAGCGAACGCGCAGCCTGCATCAACGGCGCCACCAACGAGTGCGACCAACTCGGCTAGCCCGCCCAGTTCAGCGAACGCAGCAAGTACAGCCAGCATCGCCGCGACATCGACGCCGCAGACCTGCATTGGTGTCATCAACGGACTGCGTAATGCGCAGGAATGCTATTAAAAATCTGCCCCAGGCAACCGGAGATTCCTTATGAAGAGAAGCCCTAGTGGTGCTTGCCTGCTACTGCTAGCCACTTGCCTTGGCATATCTGACACTAGCTTCGCGCAGGATACCGACAGCGCCGCGCGTCGACCGAATAGCGAGCGGCTGGCATCTAATCAGCTCAGTGCCTTATCACGTCTGAACTGTAATGGCGAGCCTGCTGCACCTAGCCGGGTGATTCTGCCGCTAGGTAAATCCACGCTGCTGCGTTTACCCGAAGCCGTGACTAACCGAACACTTGGTAATCCGGCAGTCGCGCAGGCGATGTTGGTGTCACCCGAGACGCTGTATATGCTGGGTGTTGAGATCGGCAGCACTAACATGATTGTGCAGGGCAGGAGCGGCAGCTGTAGCGCGATAGATGTCGTGGTTACCTTAGACCCGACTACGCTGCAGGTAACGCTTAGCGAATTGCTGCCTGATGAAAAAGAGATTCGTATCAGCGCCGTTGCAGATAGTTTGGTTCTGAGCGGTACGGTCAGCGATAGCTTAGTAGCGGCACGCGTTCACGACCTGGCGCTAGCCTATGTGCGACGACCAGCAAGTATGAGTCAAGGTGCATTGCAAGAAGGGATGGGCGCGTCGAATGTAGGTGCTGCTGGCACTGCGCAGGCGAGCAATCTCGCGCTACAGCAAATGCGTGTCGTGAATCTGTTGCAGGTCGGAGCCGCACAGCAGGTCATGCTTGAGGTGAAAGTTGCCGAGGTTTCCAAGGCACTGATCGATAAACTCGGCGTGGGGGTGCAAGGTAGTCCGGTGAATGGGTCAGTGACCACCAGCATACTCTCGAATTTTTTAGTTGGAAATTTAGGTGGAAATCTAAGTATCACACGCGCCTCCGGCTCTGGGGTGTATCTCGATGCCGAGAAAAAAGACTCACTGGTCAAGGTGCTCGCTGAGCCGAATGTCATGGCCATTAGCGGGCAGGAGGGTAGTTTTCTGGCAGGCGGCAAGATACTGATTCCGGTTGCGCAAGACGCGCTGGGACGTATCGCGCTGGAAGAAAAAGAATTCGGTATCGGCTTACGCTTTACCCCGACAGTGCTATCAGGTGGTCGCATTAACTTGCGTGTCTCACCCGAGGTATCCGAGCTATCGCGTGATGGTGTCGGTGTCGGCACAGGAACGACCCAGGCACGCGCTATTTTGCCGTTAATTACCACACGGCGGGCATCCACGACCGTACAACTCGCCGATGGGCAAAGCTTCGCGATTGGTGGTCTGATCAAAAATAACTCAACCGCCAACATCAAGGCCTTTCCGATTCCGGGAGAGTTACCTGTGATCGGCGCATTGTTTCGCAGCACCGACTTCCAGAACGACAAAACCGAATTGGTATTTGTGGTCACCCCGCGACTGGTCAAGCCATTACCGCAGCCGAGCAGACTTCCTACCGACGGCTTTCAAGACTCTAGCCGTAAAGAACTTTTCATCGACGGCAAATTAGAGCGCGGTACGGAGAGTAAGTCTCGTGCCGAGCCGGGTGCTGTGAACGATAAACCTGAAGTGAAGTAAGAGGCAGACACATGAGCGCACTGAGAAAAAAATCACTCTGTATGCTGGCCGGTGTTATCGCAGCAAACCTAGTAGCGGCGTGCGTGCCGACCAGGCCGCAGTGGGATGCCCAGTTCGGGCAGTCGGTAAGACAAGCGCAACTACAGCAGACCATCGATCCAAACGCAGGCCGTGATGTTGAGGTGAATGGTATCGACGGCGCCAGTGGCCGCGAAGCCGTGATCCGCTACCGCAACTCGTTCAAAGATCCGTCGCCTGTGAACCCTTCGTTCACGATTGGCGTGTCGCGCTAAGTGAGCGCCGTCAATGGGAGACTGTAGCGTGCATCAAGGCAACCGTGGACTCAGACCAAGGCGCGATCAGCGCGGTGCAGTTGCGATAATTTTCGCGATTGTAATCACGGCAATGATCGGTATCGCCGGGCTCGCGCTCGATCTTGGGCAATTGTATGTTGCCAAGGCCGAGCTACAAAATGCCGCAGATGCCTGCGCCTTGGCCGCCGCCCAGTCACTCTCCGGAAGCGATGGCAAGCAGCTGCAGATCGGAGAGGCAGCGGGGCTCACCACCGCACAACGGCATAAGGTCTTGTTTCAATCTCGAACGATCGCCACCCAAACAGATCACAGTATTGATTTCGCTGCTAGTTTGGGTGGGCCTTGGTATCACAGCAGTGATCTCGCCATCAATAATTCAAGCACACTGAGTATGCGTTATGCGCGTTGTGGCTTGGTGCAAGACAATATTCCGACTTGGCTAATCCAGGTATTAAATCTTCTGCCCGGTGTACAGATTGGCCCACAGAGCATGTCTGCGTCAGCAGTCGCGCGGCTGCAGCCTTCGCAGATGACTTGTGCCATGCCGATTGCCGTGTGCAAAGCCAATCTCACGACCAAGGGTAGCTGGCTGGAAGGTGCGGTTAATTCGAGTGGCGCCCTGACCGGCAGCTTTATGTGGGCTGACCTCAGCCCGCCGCAGGGTGGCGCTGCTGAGTTGGCCGCCAACTTGACCGGTACCGGACAGTGTCAGCTGCCACCGACCGGGTCGCCGGTGGGTCAGGCGGGTAATGTCACTTCGCTCGCGAATGAGTACAACAGCCGTTTCGGTATTTATCAGGGCAATGTCCGCGCGACTGAGGCGCAACCGGACCGAACCGGCTACGCCTATACCGACAATACGAGCGGTGGAAACTGGAGCAAATCAGCCGGACATGCCTACGCAGATTTCATTTCCAGGCGCACTACTAACTCCGCATATCAAGGCGGAAATCCAGATGTGCGTGGAAGTATTCTGGGTGCTAGCAGTCTCGCGGCGCAAGGCGGTGATCGCCGCATCATGATCGCGCCGGTAGTCGACTGCGCTACCTATCAAAAAAGTCAAACCGCACCAGTACAGCAATGGGCGTGTGTTTTATTACTGCACCCGCTACTCAATAATGCAAGTGGCAACTCGCAGCTAGTAGCGGGTGGCACCAGTGTGGCGACGGGCTCGAGCACAGCAACCACCACCACCCAAGGCAATGGCAATTCTAATGCCGGTGGCAACGGTAACGGTAATGGCAATGGTGGTAGCAATGGTGGTGGTGCGGCATCTACACCCCGCATGTATCTCGAGTATCTCGGAAGTGCGTCAGATGCCGGCAGCCCATGCGCCTCCAGTGGCTTACCGGGTGGTGGCTCATCGAGCGGGCCGTTAGTGTCGGCTTTAGTGCGATGAGTGTCGCCATGCCTATCTTCAGCAGCGCTACAGTGCTTCTGCGCCGTGGTGCGCGTGTTCGGCGCTACCAATCAGGCGCCGCCGCGATCGAGTTTGCTTTGGTATTGATCCCCTTGTTAGTACTGGCGTTTGGCATTGTTGAGTATGGCAGGGCCATCTATCACTACGACACACTCGTCAAGTCCGTCAGATCCGCATCGCGCATGCTGGCAGGCTATGACCCCTCCGACAGCGCAAGCTTTGCTGGCGCTGCTACGCAGGCGCGCTGTCTTGCTGTGTTTGGTCAAACCAACTGCCAAAACGCCACCGAACCGCTCGTACCAGGCTTGACCACCTCGCACATAAAAATTTGTACGCGTGCGTCAGTCGCGGAGTGCCCTGATCTCCGAACCAGCGATGTGCAAAATGTATCAACCGGCGCTGGCACCGGTACCGTGCAACTGCTGGTGGTCCGAGTCGACGACTATCACTTCGGGTTTCTCGGCTTGCCATTTACCGGTGCTGGCGCATCGGTACAATTCCGACCTGTCAGCTCAGTCATGAGAGGCCTATGAGATTTCAACATAGGCAAAAATATCAGCGCGGCGCTGCACTGGTTGAATTTGCTCTGGTGACGACCGCCGGCTTCATCGTGCTACTGCTAGCCGTGTTTGAGCTGGGTCGTCTGCTGTTTATTTTTAATACGGCGAATGAAGCGACCCGATTAGGCGCTCGGCTCGCGGTGGTGTGTGATGCCAATGCAGCGCTGATCACGCAGCGAATGTCTCAGCTGCTACCACAGCTCAATGCAAGCACCGTAAATATTCATTACGAGCCAGCGTCATGCGCGGCAGATAGCGCCACTGCGCGTGCAAGCTGCCGATCAGTGACTGTTTCGGTAAAGCCCGGAACCGTAGTAAGTACTAATATCCCGCTACTGAATTTTTCATTTGATATACCGGCCTTCACCACCACCCTGACGCGTGAAGCAATGGATAGCACAAGCTGTATCTGAGCAATAAGGAGAATGAATGAACGCTTTGATACTCACCACCGACCATGATCTAAAACACAAACTACAGCAACTGTGTGCCACCTTGTCGCCGCCGGTCGAGTTGGTGCGTGACATGCCGGGGATGTTGCGGCTAGACCCGGTGGCGATGACATCGCCCGATCTGATTTTCTTTGATGCGCGCGGCGAGCAGCGCGAGGTCATCGCCGCGCTGGAACGTACCGCAGTACGACACCCGGAGGCTATTATTCTTTTGCTGGTGCCTGAGCATGCACCTGATCTATTGATTGCCGCGATGCGACTCGGTGTGCGCGAGGTTGCAAGTTTCCCGCTCGATGTTGATGAGCCAGCGCTTGCTGTGGAGCGACTTCATCAAAAGCGTGCAGAGCACAGGCGCGAGCAAGGCCAGGTACTTTCGCTGGTTTCAAGCAAAGGCGGGTGCGGCGTGACATTTATCGCGGTGAACCTGGCCTATGCGTTTGCCAGTTTGGCGCATAAAAAAACCTTGCTCATCGATTTGAATCTGCAATATGGCGATGCGGCATTGTTCATATCAGATGCAAAGTCACCTGTTACGTTAACGGATATCTGCGCGCAGATTCATCGCCTTGACGCCCAATTACTCGATAGTAGTGTGATCGGCGTCGCCCCTAATTTCGACCTGATTGCAGCAGCGTCGGACCCTGATCCGGAAGACCGGATACAGCCGAACCATATGGCCGCACTGCTTTCCATCGCCCGGCGTCAGTACGATTTTGTTTTGCTTGATATGGGTCGACAGGTCAATGCTGTCAGTATCCGGGCACTCGACAGTAGTGATCTGATTTTTCCGGTACTTCAGCAGAGTATTTCGTTCATTCGTAGCGGGCAGCGCATGCTCGATATGTTTAGCACGCTTGGCTACCGCAAAGACAGTATCCGTCATCTACTCAACCGCTATGACGATAGTGCAGCAGTGACTCAGGCGGATTTGGAGCGTGGTCTTGGCCAGCGCATCATTTATCAGATACCCAATAACTTCACGATCGCCAGCGAATCTATCAATCAGGGCGAGCCGGTCCTGAAATTGGCACGAGGTAGCGCACTCGCAAAGAGCTTCGGCAAGATTGTGCAATCACTAACGCAAACACCCGCGCCATCGTCAAGCAGCCTGATCCATCGGCTGTTTACACGGGGCCCTCCACTCACTCACTGAATATCAAACTGCGATGTACATGGAAAAATATGCCATGCCCAGTGCGCAGCCGTACAGAGACTACCGTGCAGCAGCAGAACTGGTTAACGATAGTGTTATCCATGATGAATTTAGCACCGAGGCGTTTCGCACGCTCAGTAAACGGCTGTATCAATCCGTATTCGAGCGTATTGATCTGGAGCGCCTGCAGAATTTGTCGAATGAGCAGTTTCGTCGTGAGCTCGCGCTACTGGTTGAGCGCATACTCGAAGACGAGCGTTTACCCGTCAACCAGACCGAGCATCGTCGACTGGTACAAGATATACAAAACGAAATGATCGGTTTGGGGCCGATTGAGCCTTTGATGCTAGACCCGACGGCGTCTGACATACTTGTTAACTCGCATCGGCAAGTCTATGTCGAGCGCAAAGGCCAATTAGCGCTGACCTCAGTGCAGTTTCATGATGATGCCCATGTCATGCGTATCATCGAAAAAATCGTGTCGAAAGTCGGTCGCCGTATCGATGAATCCAGCCCGATGGTAGATGCGCGGCTGGCAGATGGATCTCGCGTCAATGCCATTATCTCGCCGTTGGCGCTCGACGGCCCGGTGCTGTCGATACGTCGCTTCTCGGTGCAGCCCCTCACCATGAAAGACCTGGTGGCACGTCAAACGCTGACACCGTCGATGGCCGAATTATTGCAGGCACTGGCCTGTGCCAAGCTGAACATACTGGTGTCTGGTGGTACCGGCAGCGGCAAGACGACACTGCTCAATGTGATCTCCGGATTTATTCCATCCAGCGAGCGCATTATCACGATTGAAGATGCGGCCGAGCTACGACTGCAGCAGCCGCATGTAGTGCGGCTGGAAACACGTCCACCGAATATCGAGGGTCGGGGAGAGGTACCGCAGCGTGCCTTGGTTCGTAATGCCTTGCGTATGCGACCAGACCGCATCATTTTAGGTGAAGTGCGCGGCGCAGAAGCGATCGATATGCTGCAGGCGATGAACACAGGGCATGAAGGATCCCTGGCCACAATTCATGCCAATACACCGCGTGATGCGCTCGCACGACTCGAAAACATGATCAGCATGGCGGGCGCAAATTTAGGATTGCGTGCGATCCGTCAGCAAATTTCATCGGCAATTACGGTCGTCGTGCAACTGATGCGGTTATCCGACGGCAGCCGTAAGCTCATCAGCCTGCAAGAAATTACCGGTATGGAGGGTGACATTATCACCACGCAGGAAATTTTCTGCTTTCGCCGTACCGGTGTCACCGCCGATGGCAAAGTAAAAGGGTTTCACCGCGACCGGTATTTACCCGCAATTCGAGCAGCGGCTAAAGGAATGCGGGGTATCAGTACCTGATTCGGTTTATCAACCGACGCCTGCGCTGGTTTGAACACTGAGTGATGCCATGAATCTGCTTTATATCGGTACGACACTGCTGATTTTTATTGCCACGGCTTTTGCGGTAGAAGCCGTATGGCGCTGGTGGTTTTCAACGCAGAGCCACGCTGCTCGGCGATTCAGTCAGCGTATACAGGCACTCGGCGGCACACCCGTAGAAAGTGCAAGTCGCTTATCACTACTCAAGCAGCGCCGACTTGCCGATAGTAATGGCCTTGATCATTTACTGCGTCAATCGTCTGTTGCTGCTTCGCTCGATACGCAGTTACAGCAAGCCGGAAGTACGGTCAACGTCGGTCGATTACTGAGCTATTGCGGTGTTGGTTTTGGTGTAGGACTACTGCTTGGGCTAGTGGTGTTTAGTGCTTGGTGGATGGCTTTACTCACTGCGGGTGCCACGACATTGATGCCGCTTGCCTGGATTAGCCGACAGCGCACCACGCGCTTGCACACGATACAAAAGCAGCTGCCCGAAGTGGCTGATCTGATCGCTCGCAGCTTACGTGCCGGTCACGCGCTACCGGTCACGATGCAGATGGTGGCAGAAGAAATGCCCGAGCCGATTTCGGGTGAGTTTCGTCAGGCTGCTGATGAAATCAATTTTGGATTGGGTTTGCATCAAGCGATGCAGCACCTATCGCAACGACTGCCTATTGATGACCTCCGTTTTTTAGTGGTGGCGATTCTGATTCAGCGTGACACCGGTGGTAACTTGGCTGAACTGATGCAGAGCATGTCTTATTTAATTCGTGAGCGTCTCAAGTTACTCGGTCAGGTAAGTGCTTTATCTGCAGAGGGCCGGCTATCAGGCTGGATTTTATTCCTGATGCCAATCGCCATGGCACTGCTGTTATCTGTAGTGAATCCTGATTATCTTTTACGACTGGTACAAGACCCGATTGGTCGAGTTGGCCTGGGTATCGCCGCCGTACAAATGCTGCTAGGTGGACTATGGATGCGAACGATTGTTAAGTTACGTGTCTGATGTGGCCTGGCTTTTGACCTATAGGGAGCACATCATGACATCGCAAGTAGTGCTGTTTCTGGTGGTAGTGTTCATTGCGATTGCGAGTCTATCAGCCGCGGTGATGTGGTGGTTGACATCGATTCGCGTACGGCAGCGCTTGGCAGATACCATCGCGGTTAATGTTGCTGCTGAGCGCGTGAATCGCTGGCGTGAGCGCATGGCGCGCGTTATACAGCCACTGGCCAAGCTCTCGCTACCAGAGGAGGGATGGGAGACATCCGCACTACGTATTGCCTTTATTAACGCGGGCTGGCGTCATCCTTCTGCGCCTACGATTTTTTTTGGTATCAAGATACTCCTGGCCGTAAGCCTGCCGCTGATCGTGCTGTTGCTCGGTGGCGAGCGGTTGCTGGGCGCGGGCATTAGTCGAATTCTATGGATACTGCTCGGCGCGGCCGCGGTCGGCTACTACCTGCCCAACCTGATCCTGCGTCTTAAAATCGCTGAACGACAGCGTGAGCTGTTCGAGTCATTTCCTGACGCGCTTGATTTATTAATCATTTGTATCGAAGCAGGCTTGGGCCTGGATCAGGCCATTGCCCGAGTCGCTGCTGAGATCGATATCAAGAGCAAAGTACTGGCGCAGGAATTACAACTTGTTTTAATGGAACTACGAAGCGGCTACTCGAAAGAGACGGCGCTGCGGCATATGGCGCTGCGGGTCGGTATTGAAGAAGTTGATTTACTGGTAGCGATGATGGTGCAGGCAGATCGATTTGGTACCAGCATGGGTGATTCTCTCAGGGTTCATGCTGACAACCTGCGCACCAAACGTCGTCAGCGGGCAGAGGAAGCAGCGGCGAAGATCGCGGTGAAGCTGCTGATGCCGCTGATTTTCATGATCTTCCCGACCCTGATGCTGGTGCTGGTAGGTCCGGCGATGATACAGATTTATCGCGTGCTACAGCCTAGCTTGGCTACCTGAGGTAACCGAGCCAAGCTGTAAAAATTCAGATCAACCCAGCGCAAGTCAGTTCAACCAATTTCAACTCAGATCAACTAATCTCAACTCAGATCAACCAATCTCAACCCAGCGCGAGCAGCTGACTCGCCTTCATGCGCGATGCCAGCAGCTTGCCTTTACGCGCGCGCTTGCCAATATGGTGGGCCAAGTCAGCGCCTGAAAGGTTCGTTTCCTGCGCCTTGCCACTGCGCTGGCCAGTACCGATGACACGCACCCCTTTTTGAGAAATCGGCTCGGCTGCCAACAGTCGTTCTTTATCATCCAGCTCCATCAGCGTGACGCCGCGGCCACCGGCTGATTGCTGCTTGATATCTGCAAGGCCGAATACCAATAATCTTCCGCGTTCAGAGAGGCAAGCGACCGCGCTGGCATTGGCAGCGATCACCCGTGGCATCAGTGGCTCATCACCTTCATCCATTGTCATAAAGGATTTGCCGCCTTTTTGTCGCGACACCATATCGCCCGCTTTGGCGGAGAATCCGTAAGCAGCGGTTGAAGATAGCAGCAGCGGTGTGTTGGCAGCACCCGCAAAGTAATGCAGCAGCCTTGTGCCTGACTCAAGCTCGACCAACGTAGTGACGGGTACACCATCGCCGCGTGCTCCGGGAAGCTGCGCAACGCCGACGGAGTACACCCGACCGTTTGATCCGAATGCCAGCAGTGTATCGACCGTGCGGCACTCAAAGGCTGCATACAGCGCGTCACCGGATTTGAAGCTGAATTGCTGCACATCGTGACCATGACCCTGGCGTGAACGTACCCAGCCTTTTTGCGATAGCACGACGGTAACCGGCTCATCAATCAGCTTTTGCTCAGCGACTGCGCGCTCGGCTTCTTCGATCAAGGTACGCCTTGAATCACCGAATTGTTTTGCATCACTCTCGATCTCTTTGACCAGAAGCTTTTTCATCGAGGCGGGCTGGTCCAGCAGATCTTGCAGAACAACGCGTTCCTTACGTAGCTCGGCCAGCTCTTGTTGAATCTTGATGGCTTCCAGGCGTGCCAGCTGACGCAAGCGGATTTCAAGAATATCTTCTGCCTGCCGATCCGATAACTTGAAGGCTTTGATCAGCGCCGGCTTGGGCTCATCGGATTCACGAATAATCTTGATCACCTTATCGATATTCAGCAGCACTGCTTCGCGGCCTTCAAGAATATGAATACGGTCATCGACTTTGCCCAGACGATGCTGCGTGCGACGCGTAACGGTATCGAATCGGAAGCCTATCCATTCACGCAGAATATCGCCTAAGGCTTTTTGTCTGGGACGACCATCAGCACCGATCATCACCAGATTGATCGCGGCATTGTTCTCAAGCGAGGTGTGCGCGAGCAGCAGGTTGCTGAATTCTTCCTGATCCTGATTTTTTGATTTCGGCTCAAATACCAAGCGCACCGGTGCTTCGCGACCCGCCTCATCGCGCACCGTATCCAGCGCACCCAGTATGGTTTGTTTGGTAGCGAGTTGCTCGGGTGTGAGGCTTTTTTTCCCGAGCTTGACCTTGGGGTTGGTCAGCTCTTCGATTTCTTCCAGAATTTTTTGCGCCGAGGTGCCGGGGGGTAGTTCGGTCACCACGAGTTGCCACTGGCCGCGCGCGAGGTCTTCGATTTTCCAGCGTGCGCGCACTTTGACACTGCCGCGACCGGCTTGATAAATCTCGCTGATCTGCGCCGGTGGTGTGATGATCTGCCCACCGCCCGGAAAGTCGGGGCCGGGAATCAGCGCCATCAAGGATTCATGCGACAGCTTAGGATTTTTAATCAGTGCGACAGTAGCTTCAGCCACTTCGGTCAGGTTATGCGAAGGAATTTCTGTCGCGAGACCGACGGCAATACCCGATGCGCCATTTAGCAGGACGAAGGGGAGTCGTGCGGGTAATAGCTTGGGCTCCTCGCTCGAGCCATCGTAGTTCGGCACAAAATCCACTGTGCCCATGTCGATCTCATCAAGTAATAGCTGAGAGATCGGTGTCAGGCGCGCCTCGGTGTAGCGCATCGCTGCTGCGCCATCGCCATCACGCGAGCCGAAGTTGCCGTGGCCGTCGACCAGCGGGTATCGCAGCGCGAAATTCTGCGCCATACGCACCATCGCGTCGTAGACCGATTGGTCACCATGCGGGTGTAATTTACCCAGTACATCACCCACTACTGCGGCTGATTTTCTTGGCTTTGCAGTCGGATCGAGTCGCAGCTGATCCATGGCGTACAAGATGCGGCGCTGTACGGGCTTCTGGCCGTCACAGACATCGGGTAATGCACGGCCTTTGACCACTGAAATCGCGTAATCCAGGTAAGCGCGTTCGGCGAAGGTTGCAAGCGTGAGGGACTCGCCACTATCGTCAGCAGCGGATTCGAATAAATTGGTTTGGTCGGTCATCTTTAAACCTTAAATGTCGGCCTCGACTTCATTGCCATGTTCCTCCAGCCAGGCACGTCGTGCTGCTGCTTCACCTTTGCCCATCAACATCGTAAAGCGCTGCTCGGAGGCTTTCATATCCAACTCGCCCAAAGCTACGGGCAGTAAACGGCGCGTATCCGGGTTCATAGTGGTTTCCCATAATTGATCTGCACTCATCTCACCCAAGCCTTTAAAGCGAGCAATATTCCACGCACCGTCTTTCACACCGTCTTTGCGTAGCTTGTCTTCGACGGCCTCTAATTCGCCACTATCGAGTGCATAAATTTTTTGGGCGGGCTTTTTTCCGCGTGCAGGTGCATCAACGCGGTACAGCGGTGGTCTGGCGATATGAATATGTCCGCGCTCGATTAGCTTGGGGAAGTGCCGGAAGAACAGCGTCAGCAGCAGCACTTGAATATGCGAGCCATCGACGTCTGCATCCGACAAAATGCAGATGCGTCCATAGCGCAGATTTGAAAGATCAGGATTATCGTTTTTACTGTGGGGATCGACACCGATCGCAACAGCAATATCGTGAATCTCGTTATTAGCAAACAAGCGATCGCGCTCAGTCTCCCAAGCATTCAGCACCTTACCGCGTAATGGCAAGATGGCTTGAAACTCTTTATCACGCCCCATCTTGGCCGAGCCACCGGCAGAATCACCCTCGACCAAAAAAATCTCATTGCGTGTAATGTCAGTCGATTCACAATCCGTCAGTTTGCCGGGTAAGACAGCAACACCGGAAGATTTACGTTTCTCGACTTTTTGCGCCGACTTCAAACGACTCTGTGCCTGACGAATAACCAGCTCGGCTAATTTACGTCCGTAATCAACATGCTGATTCAGCCAAAGCTCAAGCGCTCCTCGTGAATAACCCGCGACCAATCGAACCGCATCGCGTGAGTTGAGCTTTTCTTTGATCTGCCCCTGAAACTGCGGATCAAGCACCTTGGCTGACAATACAAATGAGGTACGCGCGAACACATCTTCAGGTAGTAACTTCACGCCTTTGGGTAGCAGCGAGTGCAACTCAACAAAGCTTTTCACTGCACCGAACAAGCCCTCGCGTAAGCCGGATTCATGCGTACCGCCAGCGGGGGTGGGAATCAGATTGACGTAAGACTCGCGCACGACATTGCCTTCTTCGGTCCACGCCACTACCCAAGCCGCACCTTCACCCTCGGCAAAGCCGTCGGCATCTGCGCTGGCATATTGTTCCCCCTCGAAGAAAGGAATCAATAGGTTGCCGCCACCGCTTTGCGACAGCGACTCGTTCAGGTAACCGCGCAGGCCTTGCTCATATAACCAAGACTGCGTATCACCGGTTTTTGCATGCGTGAGAGAGACTTTGACGCCGGGCAGCAGTACCGCCTTGGAGCGCAACAGGCGTTGTAGCTCGCCGAGCGGAATCTGGGGAGAATCGAAGTACTTGGCGTTGGGCCAGACGGTGACACGGGTACCCGATTTTTTGTCATCTTTGCCAGCGACGCGCGATTTCAGCTTCTGGGTCACATCGCCATTGGCGAACTGCAGCGTATGGACGCCCTGACCTTTGTCATCCTTACGCCAGACGGTGATCTCCAGCTTTGAAGACAGTGCATTAGTGACCGACACACCCACCCCGTGCAAGCCACCCGAGAAGGCGTAAGCGCCTCCTGAGCCTTTATCAAATTTGCCGCCAGCATGCAGGCGCGTGAAAACAATTTCGACTGTTGGTACTTTCTCTTCCGGGTGCAAGCCGACCGGAATGCCCCGACCATCGTCTTCAATGCTGACGCTACCGTCTGTATTGAGCGTGACCTCGATATGCTTGCAATAACCGCCGAGCGCCTCATCTGACGCGTTGTCGATGACTTCTTGAATAATGTGCAGCGGGCTCTCGGTCCGGGTATACATCCCCGGTCGTTGCTTGACTGGCTCAAGGCCTTTTAAGACACGAATTGATGATTCGCTGTAGTCGCTTTTTCTAGTTGCCATGCGTGATATCGAATGCCAGTTTGCTAAGGAATGCCGCAGAAGCGGGCAAAAACCCTCGCATTCTAATGAATATCAGCAGCAGTAGCGAGCAAACGGCTCGAACCAGACTTGACGCTTGGCTTTCGCGCCCGAGTTGATCAAGCTCAGGCGCGATAGTTTGGTGATGAGTAAACGACGACCGAAGCAGGTATGGAATCAATCAATGGCTAGTAATGAATGCCATCATTTAATAAGTAACGGATATCGCTATCGCCTAGTTGATTCCAACCGTCTTGGCCAAATACGCTTCCGGGTTTTGCCGAATTGAGCTCGCCAACAGCTCGAGAACTGAGGGATCTTGCAGGGCAGTCTCGGCGGTCGCCTCATCTATGGGAATATCAAGCTCATACAGTGCGGTACCGCCACAGGGAACCGATAGCACATAGTGCGAGCCATGTTTATAGAGCGTATGGCTCCATGTTTTTTCATCAAGTATGATTTTTTCCATTGAGTGCTCCTCAGATGTCAGCTGGTTTGATAATGAGACAAACGTTCATTACCATCAATCGCTGGGTGTGAATGGGACTTTGGTGACATTATCAAGCGGGATTTGGTCACATACAGCCTCGGGTAACCCGTTCGGCAGATAGCCACCCGGCATCCAGTATTTGTTTGCGCCGGCTTCATTGCCTGAAGCCATGCGTAAGTTTGGAATATCGTTAACGGTTACACGAATAATTTCCTGTCCACCCCAAGCGCCGGTCAGTATGCCAAGCTCGGCCTCGGCAGCTGCAAAAGTCGATTTCTGTCTGAGCTGTTTTTCAAGCCGATCGCCAATATCTTTCGGGATCAAGAATTGACCATCTTTCCGTCCGATGCCGTTCTTGCAGAAATTATCGAATGCGCTACGGGTCAGGAATAGACAAGGCTGATCACGGAACATCGATAAATGTTTATTGATAGCAGATTGAGTCAAATAAGTTGTTGGATCCGGCCGGTTGAATTTGCGGACAGTGACATAGACGGAACGACCTTGATTGCTACCATCTTTTTCTTTGATATTTATAGTCTGTGTTTCGGTGGTAAAGCTATCGCGAATCTGTTCAAATCTTTTCAGATTTTCGCGACTTAAATTTTGTAGTGCAGCCGGGGATACATCATCAGGTAAAAAGCTGAGCGTCGTTTCATCGGCACCGCCATTAATAAAGTGGCTATTTCGTAGCGAAGGCGAAGGCCCCATGTATAGCGGATTCATATCATTGGATAGCCAATCTGCTGGAGCGTGGTTGGCTGGCAAAACAGATTGCTTTGGGACGGACACCAGATCGAGCTCGGTCAACTCCTGTTTTTGATCGGTTTCGACTATGCCTGTGATGGTAGGCGATGGCATTTCAATCGTTTGCGCCGCTAGCTCGTAGGTGCTACTGAAGGTGAGCGGAGGCATTACAACCGTTCGCGCCGCCATTTCGCGCGTGGGTAAGCGGGCCGAACCTGCGAATAAAGGGCTCTCGCTGGCCTGCTTCGCAGTGAGCATAGTGGTCTGCGTCTGCGTTGGCTCTGCAGCCGGTGCTGCTGCGGCGGCACGGATACCAGGATTTGTCGGTATGCTATTCATGCTTGGTCCTTGAATTGGGGTAGCTAATACTGTGCTGCAGTATCGATGGAATCTGGCACCAGAACAGTCAGGCACGCGCCAGTGGTGCCATATCAGTAGATATCGCCAGGTCGTTTTTGCAATCAACCCATATCTTGTTTAGCTGTGCACGTAACGACCCAACCAGTGCTGGTATATTTTTTATGATGTTCTGGAATGTCATTCCGTCAAGCGCTTGAATGGGTTGGCTTAAAATCGCAAGTAGTTGGTTTGAACTCGGTTCGAATGTAATCGATGCGCCGCCCGTTTTCGCCGCGTGAGAATTCAGTGCGAGTACCTGCTCGTAAAAACCAGTCGGAATATCATCCGGCACGCGCATCAGATCGCTGTAAATGAATACCTCGTCGCCTTGTTCCGGCGCGTACAGCACAATGCCGGTTTGCTCATCCTGCCGAAGGAAGCAACGGCCTGATTCATCAAGCGAAAATCTATTATCTAGTGTTTGCAGCCAGTTATTAACAAGGTGTCGTGCTTTTGCCATGGATGTCCCCAATGAAGTAGGCGAACCAAGTATTCGCCTGACCAGCGCTTGGTTAAATCCAGGCGTTAGCTGTTCCGCCTAAATCAAGGGGCTATAAGCTTATTTGAATTACGGGTGCACTATATTCAATTTCAGTGCTGTTGCAGGCGCAGGCGAGCTACGACTATTTGGACAGGTGTTGCATGGCGCGGTCCAAGCCTTCCATGGTGATCGGGTACATACGATCCGACATCAGCTGGCGGATGATTGCGATCGATTGCCGGTACTGCCACAAGCCCTCCGGCTCCGGGTTGAGCCAAATATACTTGGGAAACTGGTGGGTAAATCGCTGTAGCCAGACAGCGCCGGCTTCTTCATTGTTGTACTCGACCGAGCCGCCCGGCTGAACGATTTCATACGGGCTCATGGTGGCATCACCTACAAATATCAGCTTGGTGTCGGCGGGGTATTTGCGGATGACATCCCAACTAGGGAACCGCTCGGCATGGCGGCGGCGGTTGTTCTTCCATAGCTGGTCATAGACGCAATTATGGAAATAAAAAAACTCCATATTTTTAAATTCGGATTTGGCTGCCGAGAATAACTCTTCTACCTGCGCGATATGGTCATCCATAGTGCCGCCGACATCCATCAACATCAGCACTTTGACTTTATTTTTTCGCTCAGGCTGCATTTTCAGATCAAGCCAGCCTGCGTTATTGGCGGTCGCGCGTATGGTGTCATCTAGCGCCAGCTCTTCTTCCAGGCCCTCGCGCGCAAACTGCCGAAGTCGTCTGAGCGCAATTTTGATGTTGCGCGTGCCTAGCTCACGTTCGCTGTCGTAGTCACGAAAAGCACGCGCATCCCATACCTTGACGGCGCTGCGGTTGCCGCCCTCACCACCGATGCGAATACCCTCGGGGTTGACGCCGCTGTGTCCGAACGGCGAGGTACCGCCGGTGCCTACCCATTTATTACCGCCTTCATGCCGGCCCTTTTGCTCTTCCAGTAATTCTTTCAGCCGATCCATCAGCTTGTCGTAACCGAATTTCTCGATCTGGGCTTTTTGCTCGGGCGTTAGTTCACGTTGTAGTCGCTTGATCAGCCAATCGAGCGGCACGTCGGGTGCCTTGTCGAAAATTGTCTGGGCACCATGAAAGTAATAGCCGAAGGCCTTATCGAATTTATCGAAGTTGGCCTCATCTTTGACCAAGGTAGTACGAGCAAGATAGTAAAAATCATCGATCGAGGAGCTGATCACTTGCTTATCCAGTGCCTCAAGCAGCATCAGAAATTCCTTGATTGATACAGGAACCCGTGCATCCTTCAGCGTAAAAAAGAAATCAATCAGCATAATCGCCGCGTTATACGTAGCGGAACGGTTAGCGGTTATGGCGCGACATGAACACGAGTCGCTCGAACAAATGAACATCTTGCTCATTCTTCAATAGCGCACCATGCAGTGGCGGGACAACGTTTTTTTGGTCTTTCGATTGCAAGGCCTCAGCAGGAATATCTTCAGCCAATAGCAGCTTGAGCCAGTCGAGTAGCTCGGAGGTAGATGGTTTTTTCTTTAGTCCTGGAATTTCCCGCATCTCGAAAAATGCATGCAAAGCAGCAGCGAGCAAATCTTTTTTAATGCGGGGAAAGTGAACATCGACAATTTGCTGCATCGTCGCTTTATCCGGAAATTTAATGTAGTGGAAAAAGCATCGCCGCAAGAAGGCATCAGGTAATTCCTTTTCGTTGTTCGAGGTAATGATGACCAGTGGTCGATGCTTGGCGCGGACCATCTCGCGCGTCTCGTAGACATAAAACTCCATACGGTCGAGCTCGCGCAGCAAATCATTTGGAAACTCGATATCTGCCTTGTCAATCTCATCAATCAGCAATACCACCGGCTGATCAGCGTGGAAGGCCTGCCACAGCACCCCTTTGATGATGTAGTTGTGAATATCCTTAACGCGTTCGTCGCCGAGTTGTGAATCACGCAAGCGTGATACTGCATCATATTCGTACAGACCCTGCTGCGCTTTGGTCGTAGATTTGATATGCCACTGCAGCAGTGGCATATCAAGCGCAGCAGCAACCTCCTCAGCGAGCATGGTTTTGCCGGTACCGGGTTCGCCTTTAATAAGCAGAGGCCGCTGCAGGGTGAGCGCAGCGTTAACTGCCAGTTTCAGGTCTTGGGTGGCCACATACTGCTCGGAGCCGTCGAAGCGCTTGGGAGTGGTCATGGGCGTTTATCTCGAAAAATACGTAAAGGGCAACACCAGCTTGTATATAAGCTGAGTATAAACGAGCGTGGCGCCCTACATGACTGCGTGGCCTTTGCTTCAGCGTGTGCGGCGTAGCACGCAATCGATATAGCCCGAGGCGTCTGGAGCAGTACCGTTTCGCTGCGCAGACCAGAGCATCTCACCCAGGCATTCCATTATTTGGTGATGAGCTTCATGCTCCCCCAGCCGGGCTGCGAGTAGCTGAAACGCGTTGCGAATGCCGATTGGCTGATCAATCGAGATTTGCTCGGCAATCGACAGATGCATGGATAAGTGCAGGAACGGATTGGATTGCCCTTGCCCGATATCAAAGTCTTGGCTTTGCGCCGCCTCGGCATCTGCTAACAAGTTTTCATATTCGGGATGTTGCAGCAGCCAGTCGCGCGCAATCGCCTCCAGCGCAGTCAGTGGTGTATGAGCCTGAGTTTTCTGCCAGGTGTCATAGAAAAATCTGCGGACTTCTTCTCTGCTTGGATTAAACATCACAGTTAAGCATAACGACTACGAACCACAATCAAGGATCACACTCACGAATCACCATCAAGAGTCACGATAAAGAATCATACTCAAGAATCTCAATCAAAAATCACGGTAAAGGTTGATGATTATGAATCACACTCAAGAACCACGTGCCCATATCATCTTCGAATATCGCCATAGTTGAACACCTTCGTGCTGAATGCTCTGTGACTCAAGGCACTTCATACCGCCTTACTCGGTGCAGGCGTTTTTTTGTGAAACTCACATAAGTCCAAGATCACGCAATTCCAGCACTGCGGCGTGCGCGCCAGGCAGGTATAGCGACCATGCAAGATCAACCAATGATGCGCATCCATCAAAAACTCAGAGGGCACGAATTTCATCAGCTTTTGCTCAACGATATCAACGTTCTTGCCGGGTGCGACGCCGGTGCGGTTCGAGACCCGGAAGATATGCGTATCAACAGCCATCGCTGGTACGCCAAACGCAGTGTTTAACACAACATTGGCTGTTTTTCGGCCGACGCCGGGCAATGCCTGTAGAGCCTCGCGTTCACGCGGCACTTGCCCATTATGCTGCTCAAGCAGTAGACGGCAGGTCTCGATGACGTTTTTTGCTTTAGTTTTGTACAAGCCGATCGTTTGAATATACGGAATCAAGCCATCAACACCGAGTGCATAAATAGTTGCCGGGGTATTCGCTATCGGATACAGCTTGCGCGTGGCTTTATTGACTGACACATCGGTCGCTTGCGCAGACAGAATCACGGCGATCAGCAATTCGAATGGCGTCGTGTACTCGAGCTCGGTGGTGGGGTGCGGGTTAGCCGCTTGCAGTCGCTCGAAAATCTGTCGGCGCTTGTCTGCGTTCATGGCTTTGTTGATTCTGGCGGCGAGGCCGCATTGTCTTTCTGTTGTCGAGCGCGTTCAATAGCAGCTTGAATAATCGCGCGCTTGCGTTCTTTCTCCACGCGCTCGGTTTCCGTCTGGGCCGTCGAGGCATCAACCTCAGCCAGCTTGGCCAGTGCTTTGGCTGCCAGGCGTGCATCATTTTCTTGTTTTTCGCGTTGCAGCCTGAGCGTGCGTGCGTCATGCCGTATACGCGCTGCATCGGCTTCTGCTTGAGACCATGCGGCCCATCCCGTTCCGCCCGGCGTCATGGTGTGCATATCGATGCAATCAACCGGGCACGGCGGCACACATAAATCACAGCCTGTGCATAGCGAAGGGATTACCGTATGCATTTGCTTGGCGGCGCCGACAATCGCATCGACCGGGCATGCCTGAATACACAGCGTGCAACCAATACACGCGTTTTCATCGATCACTGCGACCGGTCGTTCGCGTTCCACACCATTGACCGTATTGAGTGGGATAACTGGTTTACCGAGTAGCGCGGCGATGCGTGCTATTCCCTCGGCGCCGCCGGGAGGGCATTGATTATGGGCGGCGGTACCCTCTGCAATCGCCTCGGCATACGGACGGCACGCCGGATAACCGCACTTCGTGCACTGGGTCTGCGGCAGCAGATCCTCGATACGATCAGCGAGCGTTTTTGCGGAATCGACCATAGCGCAACATTATCCGCGATTTGCAAGGCGCAAGCGCGGAAGCCGACAGCCACTTCAACCCGTGGCTGCCTATGTGACTGCTGGTTGGATGACGCCTTAGGCGCTATGTGCGTGAATAAATTCGCCGATGCGGGGCGCGATCATCTCGCGCCAGCGTCGTCCGGAAAATATTCCGTAGTGCCCGCATTTGGGAGCGGTGTAATGCTGTTTCTTCTGCTTGGGTATGCCGGTGCATAGCTCATGCGCTGCACGCGTTTGGCCCTGACCCGAGATATCGTCCAGCTCACCCTCTATCGTTAACAGCGCAACCTGTTTGATATCTTGCGGCTTGACCAGCTTGCCCTCGACTTCCCACGTGCCGAGCGGCAGCGCATGGTCCTGAAATACCGTCTTGATTGTCTCGAGATAGTACTCAGCCGGCATATCAAGCACCGCGTTGTACTCATCATAAAACTTGCGATGCTCTTCTGCGGATTCGTTGTCACCCTCACGCAGATGCAAGTAAAACTCCCAGTGGCTTTGCGCGTGCCGGCGCGGGTTCATCGCGACAAAGCCGGCATGCTGCAAGAAACCAGGATAGACACGTCGGCCATAGCCCGGGTAGTTCGGTGGCACGCTGTAAATGACGTTGTTCTCGAACCAGTTGAATGACTTGTTGGTTGCAAGATCATTGACTGCTGTCGGCGATGCACGCGGATCGATGGGTCCACCCATCATGATCATGGTTTTTGGTAGCACCGGCTCTTTGGCACTCGACATCAATGAAATCGCTGCCAGCACAGGAACCGTAGGTTGGCACACCGAGATCACATGCAGGCCACTGCCAAGCTCGCGAATGAAATCTTGAACATAGTAGATGTAATCATGCAGATGAAACGCGCCTTGCTCAAGGGGCACCATACGCGCGTCAGTCCAGTCGGTGATGTAGACGTCGTAATCGGTGAGCAGGGTGCGCACGGTATCGCGTAGCAAGGTGGCGTGGTGGCCGGACAGCGGCGCTACGACCAATACCTTTGGCTGCTGCAGATTTTTTAGCTGCGGCGCGTGACGATCCTTGCGGAAGTGCAGCAGCTTGCAGAAAGGTTTTTCGAGCACCACGTCTTCGATGACAGCGGTACGCACACCGTTTATCTCGGTGTGATTGATGTCGAAGGCCGGCTTTTCATATTCCTTACCCAGCCTGAACATCAGCTCGTAGCCAGCGGCGATCCGCTGCGCAAACGGTGTATGCGCAAACGGCGACACCGGGTTGGTAAAGAGTTTGGACGATGCCTCGGCCCACTGAACCAGGGGGCTAAGCAAGGTCTTATGCATTTCGTGCAGTTGGTAGAGCATGGTGACCCTCAATCAAAACGCTCGCATTGTGTCGCTGCTGCAGGATTTCTGCAATGCAGCAATTACAACGCGCGCTTATGTGACCGCAAATTACCCAGTTGCCGAGACACTTTTATTAAGACTGCTAGCGCTTTGGACGGGGTTGGCATCGCTTGACACACCACTATTGCCTAAATGTAACACAGCTGATTTGGCAGTACGTGAGAATAATTAAATTTTAAATAACATAGTGAGCGCTAACCTGTCTTTAAATCTCGTCCAATCAGGGACTTAGATATTAAAAAATACATCGATACCGCGCGAAAAATGCGCATAAAAAGAGTCGGCCTGATGCCTTGCCGCTGTAGCTGCTGCGGCGCTGGGTCCCTGATGCGCCGGTACGCAGTGCTTGAGAGCGGTCCGGGCTTGGTCCAACCCAGGCCCAAGTACGCAAGTTGTTATACTCCGGACCGATATGGTCCTTCCCGCGATTCGCCGTCGTCTCCTTTCCAGTTTGCTGCTGGTGGCGCTGCTACTGCAGACGATGCTTCCTGCATTGGGCGGGGCATCGGACGAGGCGTCCAATCGCTGGATCGAGGTCTGTGCCAGCTCGGGCGTGAAGTGGGTACAGCTGAATCACGACTCACCCAAGCAGCAGCACACTGCTGCCGATCACTGCGTACTCTGCGCGGCCACGGGCGCAGTGCCGGAATTTGATGTTCAACGCTATCTACCGGTCCTCGCGGCCAATACCTACCTAGTCCCAAAACGGGTTGACGCCTTCGGCGCGTTCCCCGGTCATTCACAGCGTTCACGCGCACCCCCAGTTTTCTCCTAAAAGCCGCTGGCTATCTGCGTTGCTACTGACGTTTGGTTATGCGTCAGCGATGTTTTCGCACGTTGATACCAAGTCGCTCAAGAGCTTGAGCGGTTTCGTCATCGCAGCCGTAACGCGGTTGCCAAACAATCGAATCGGGATAGGTCAATCAGCCGTTGCCGCGCTCATCGCTTGTGCGTCGCTGATACTGATTTTTAGGAAAGATCATGAAAACAAAATATTATTTTTTTAGCGCAGCATCGCTTGCTGCCGCCAGCATGCTGTCCGGGCATGCGATGTCTAACGAAGTTTTACCGAGCATTACGGTGGTTGGCGCCACAGAGAGCGCCACCACACAAAAATCTATCATTGAAGCTGGCAAAGAGGTACGCGAGATTCCCGGCGGCGCCTCAATTGTCGACATGCAGACCGTTAAGCAAGGCCGTGTCGCCACTTGGGTTGATTCACTCGGTCTTGCGCCCGGTGTTTTTGTCCAAGAGCGCTTTGGCGCCGAGGAGGCAAGAATCTCAATTCGTGGATCTGCTTTGAGCCGTACCTATCACGGCTTCGGTCTACGCGTGATGCAAGATGGAATCCCAGTCAATTATGCCGACGGATTTTTTGATATGCAGACGGTGGATCCGGCGGCAGCGCGCTACGTCGAGGTATTACGCGGACCCAATGCTACGACTTACGGATCAGGAACGCTTGGCGGCGCGATCAATTTTGTCTCGCCTACGGGCTATGACAGCCCGGGCAATATCGGGCGCGCAGAGGCAGGAAGTTTTGGTTATTTGCGTTTACATGCCATCACCGGCGGTGTCGCGAAGCCTGCGCAAGAGGGTCAGAATGTCTGGGATTACAACTTCTCTGCCAACGCGACACGCCAAGATGGTTTCAGAGATCATTCCGCACAAGATAGCCAAAAATTAGTCGGCAACCTCGGCGTGAAAATTAATGCTGACCTCGAGTCACGCTTCTTTCTGAGCGCAATACGCAGTCGATCGCAGTTGCCTGGTTATCTCACGAAAGTACAATTACAGGCTGATCCAACTGTTGCAAACAATTCCGCTTGGCCGGCGAGTTTTCAGCGCCGGGACGTTGACTCACAACGCATAGCCAATAAAACAGTTTATCGGTATGGTGACTATCAGCTGGAGCTTGCAGCCTATGTCATGCATCATGATTTATGGCATCCGATTACCTTCGGCTTTATTGAGCAAAATACTTATACGTATGGTGGCCACATAAAGCTTTCAGATACATCCATGCTGTTTGGCGCTAATAATGTACTGACATTGGCGTACTTACCCGATGTGGGTCAAACAGATGGGCGAACCCGCGGTGTTGCTGCCGGATTTGTGCCGGGAAGCGTCTCGACTCAGTATAAGCAAGACTCTTCGAATCATCGATTTCTTTTGGAAGACAAATTAAGTTTGTCCAGCGATACACTTCTAATTGGATCGATTCAATATCATCAATCCAATAGAAAGAAGACGGACTCTGTCATACCGGCATCGAATTACGACATCAATTACTCGCGATGGATTCCCCGCCTGGGCGTTGTCCATAATCTATCACCTGCCAATCAAATTTTTGCAAATATCAGTCAGAATTTCGAACCGCCGATCTTCGATGTGGCATCGGTCATGCTTGCATCAAAAGCACAAACGGGGACAAGTTATGAGGTGGGAACCCGCGGGCGAGCTGATCTATTCGATGGGCGTGGCCAGATCGATTACGACTTGACGCTCTACCGAGCTAATCTGCGCAACGAGTTTCAAACTGTTTGTAATAGCGCTCCACCCTGCGCATCTTTTGGCCAATCTTCAACGGTGAACGTGCCAAAGACGATCCATCAAGGGTTCGAGATGGGTCTGACCGCATTACTCGATCGCCAGTGGCAAGCACGTGGTGCTTTGCTCTACAGTGACTTCCGTTTCGACGATCACTCTTTGTATGGAAATAACCGTATGCCGGGTTTCCCGCCGCTGATTATGCGCGGAGAGATGCTCTATAGAGATGGTCTTGACTCGGGTGCCGCGCCAGTGCTCTTGTCCTATGTCGGACCGACATTTGAATGGGTACCCATGTCGGCGCCAATGGATAACACTAACAGTGTCTCTAATGACCCGTATGCCATCTTTGGTTTCAAAGCAGGCGGACAACTCGATCAACAATGGTCATGGTTTTTGGATGCCAGGAATCTGTTGGACAAGAAATATGCCGCTACGACCAATATTGGTGCTGGATACGCGAGTAGTGGCCCTGGCGCAGCCTACTACCCTGGGGTTGGTCGCTCAGCCTATGTTGGACTTGAGGGGAAATGGTAATGAAAAGATGTCGATTGATCGGCGCTGCCTGCTTAGTAGCAGGCGCGCTATTGCCACAGCAAGTACTGGCGCATGCCACGGTATCACCAAAATTTGCGACGCAAGGTAGTTATCAGCGCCTTGCCTTTGGTGTTACACATGGATGCGAAGGGTCTGCCACGATCGAGGTAATCGTTCAGTTACCGGAGTCTGTGATGGGTGCAAAGCCGATGCCTAAGGCTGGCTGGATAGTCGAGACCGAGGTGCAGGATCTTGCGCAGCCTTATGTGTCACACGGCAAAGAAATTCGTCGTGACGTTAGGTCGATACGGTGGCGAGGCAAGCTGCTGGATGCTCACTACGATGAGTTCGTCGTGATGACCAAGGTTTGGAATAAGCCAGGTCCGGTCCCAATTCCCATCACGCAGATGTGTGAGAAAGGCCGGATGGATTGGAGTCAATTGCCTGATGGATCAGGCAAACGACTCGAATACCCAGCGCCGGTGCTCGAGATTATGCCGGGTGAACATACACGCTAAGGACGATCATGAAGTCTTTTGTTTTATCTCTCAAGGTAGCCACAGCGCTCTGGTTAGTTTGTAATTACGCTTCTGCCAATGGGAACGATAGTGTTGCCATCACTAAAACGATGAAATCAATGTTCGACAAAGCGGATGCACCACTTTCCGTGGATGCGCTGACAGCTTCATCTGAATATAGTTTGGCGTCGTGGACCCAGCAATCCAAAGGTGGAAGAGCGCTCTTGAAAAAAGCCGGGACGACATGGGAAATTGTGGTCTGTGGTGGTAAAGACTTGTTGCAGAAGACCGCACTTGAAAAAGTGGGCTTAAGTCATCAGCAGGCCCACAAATTAGTTGCGGATCTCAAGAAAATAGAGAATCAACTACCGGTGAGCAAGCGCCAGCAATTTGATTCTTTCCAGCTGGGCGAACAAAATCATCACGGATCACATTAAGCAACCGCAGTGAAGCTGCAGTGTTTTCACCTGCTGCAGCTTCAGTCAAGCACCGGTGACTCCACGCCCAGCATTTTTTACAGATGCGGCGAGGTGGTGTATTGTATGTAAATTTTCGGGTAACTGTTTATGTCCCTCGCGCTTCATACTGCAAAATAAAGTTGAGGCATTCTTTTTGAGGCGCTTTGGGAGGAAAAATTGGGCGAGATACAGGTTATGAAATTCGTGATGAAGATATTGAGAATGCTGATGCACTTTAACATTGGTGCAACTTTGGCACTTTTGATGTGGATGTTTTCACATCTTATTACGTCTACTGGAAATAAGTTCGGTTAATGATTAGAACGAACAATATCGTAACCTACCAAACGAAATTTTTTTGTTCATAGCCTTAAACATCTCAGGTGCGGTGAAATTCTATCTCTAAATTTTGAGTGGGAAGATTCCAGGCAGCTAGGTCCCTAATCATGAGAATAAAGCTAAAGAAAAACTGCTCGCTCGCACCCCATGAGATGATGATCGCGATTAGTATAATCGTCAGCACATCGTTAATTATCGGTACTATTTTTTTACTGCTGGGTGCTTATCTCGTCTTGCCGTTTGCGCTTCTCGAAATTGGTATAGTTGTTACTGCGTTTGTAATTCATGCAAGAAGCATATGTGATTTTGACGAACTAGAATTGTATGATCAGCATTGGATTGTTCGCCAAGAGCGTAGCGGCGTCTTGAGCGAATATAGATTAAATAAAGGTTACTTCGCACTAGATAAGAAAGCACTACCTAATGCAACGCTGACAGTTCATACGCGAACGCAAACGATCGAATTTGCCGAATGGCTAAGCGCATGAGACCGTGAAGTGCTCTTTGATCAACTACGCAGAAATCTAGATCCAAGAAATTCGTGAGCAAAAGTCACAATTTTATCGCCGGCTCCTGGGGTGCCACCATCGTGAGTAAAACTTTATTGCTCCGCTTCGCAGCTAATGTTGCTGAGAAAGTCCTGCGTACTCCGCTAACTGCACTACTCCTTATATCTTCAATTGCCGTCTCCAGTTGCAGCGATAACGCTACTGAATTTAACTCAATTGACATTACCGGGGCGATCTACGGTAAGGACTTCAATATCCGTGATCAGAACGGTGTGCCCCGTCGCTTGAGGGACTTCGAGGGCAAGGTAGTTGTTCTTTTTTTTGGCTATACCCATTGTCCCGACGTATGCCCAACCTCGTTGAGCGAGCTGGTGAAGGTAAAGCAACTGCTTGGTGTGCAAGGAGAGCGGATACAAGGCTTGTTCGTCACTGTGGATCCGGACCGAGATACGCCGGATGTTCTCAGGGCATATATGGGAGTTTTTGATATTTCATTTATTGGATTGATACCCACACAGGCCCAACTCAAAGAAATTACGGATGACTTTAAAATTTACTTTAAGAAAGTTGATGGTAAGTCGCGTACGTCTTTCACGATGGATCACTCAGCTGGAACGTACATCTATGATGCACGCGGCCACTTGCGGCTTTATGCTAAATATGGAATGGATGCAGCCAGTCTGGCGCACGACATTCAGATTCTGCTGAGATAAACTCGTTGATTATTAGCCAAGGAGCATGTGATGAAACTAAACTATTTTTTTCTAAC
>Ga0194129_10000348_pt1 | contig 92124 bp, 89 predicted proteins | sample TA2KigCa35mmetaG_FD_150862 | JGI IMG/M metagenome (GOLD analysis project Ga0194129, IMG submission 150862) | Freshwater microbial communities from Lake Tanganyika, Tanzania - TA2015038 Kigoma Deep Cast 35m | ecosystem: Environmental > Aquatic > Freshwater > Lake | place: Tanzania: Lake... | reverse complement strand
AACGCCGCCGATACTGATTCCGGCAACGGCGGGTCGGGCAACGACGCGCTGAACGGCGAAGGCGGCAACGACACGCTCTGGGGCGATGCTGGCAACGACACCTTGTCCGGCGGGTCGGGCAACGACACGCTGAGGGGCGCGGCCGGCAACGACACGCTCACAGGCGGTACGAACACGGACACGTTCGTGGCGTCGGCGTACGGCGGCACCGACACGGTGAGCGACTTTGAGAACGGCACCGACAAGATCGCGCTGGATGGCTTCTCCACCCGCTTCAACGACATCGCGATCACCGGCAGCGGCCTGACGACGACCCTCGTGATGGGCGCCGGCGAGACCACCCTGGTGCTGAATGGCGTCAGCCTCACCGACATCGACGCCACCGACTTCGTGGGTCTCCCTCCGACGGGCAACATCACCGGCACAACGCTGGATGACGCGCTGACGGGTGATACTGCCCCCGACACGTTCACGCTGCTGGCCGGCAACGACATCGCCTATGGCGGTGCGGCGGTCTCCCCTTCTGATGCCGACGTCATGTTCGGCGGCGACGGCAACGACCAGCTGAGCGGTGAAGGCGGGAACGACACGCTCAATGGCGAGGCCGACAACGACATTCTGGGCGGTGGCGCCGACAATGACCGGTTGTTCGGCGATGCCGGCAACGACTTGATGGCCGGCGGTACCGAGAACGACACGCTATATGGCGGCGGCGACAACGACACCGCCTTCGGCGAGACCGGCAATGACCGCCTCTTCGGCAGCACAGGCAACGACTCGTTGTTCGGCGGTGACGGCGACGACCGGGTCCATGGAGAGGCGGGCACCGATACGATGGATGGTGGCGCTGGCATCGACACGCTGGACTTCAGCGAGGAAGCTGCCGGCGTCTCAGCGCACACCGGTGCAGGCACTGTCCAGACCTCTACCGGCACCGACATCATCTCGGGCTTCGAGGTCCTCAGCGGCAGCGGGTTCAACGACACGTTTGTGTTGGGGACCGCGGGCACTGCGTTCGGCGGGCTCGGTGACGATGCGCTGACGGGCATCGAGACCGGGACTGCAGCCGGCGATTTGTTCCACGGCGACAACGGCAACGACGCGCTGACCGGTCAGGACGGCAACGACACGTTGTTCGGTGGTGCCGACGATGACGGCATGCATGGTGGCACGGACAACGACACGCTCTTCGGCGGCAACGGCAACGACAACATGATAGGCGGTCTCGGTAACGATACCGTCCAAGGCGACGCGAACAACGACACGCTGGAGGGTGAGAACGGGGTGGACACCCTGTTCGGTGGTTCCGGGAACGACACCATCGACGGTGGCGGCGACGCGGATGTGATCGACGGCGGTACCGGCAACGACATCCTCACCGGCGCTTTCGGGGCGGACACCTTCGTCTACGCTGACGGTGCCCAGGGCACGGACACGATCACCGACTTCGCCAGCGGCGATTTCATCGACCTGCAGGACGGTCAGGCTGTCTCGTCCGGCCTCGGCACCAGCACGGTGATCCTGGTCGACAACTTCTTCGAGTTCACCACCATCGTGGCCAGCAACGGCTACAACTGGTCGGGAGCCGACTTCGTCTGACCTTGCGAACAAGCGCTTGAGACAAGACCGGGGGTGGGGAACCACCCCCGGTTTTTCTTTGGCCGCCGGCATGGCTTGCCCGGGCGCGGCGCGCTGGTTACAGAAGCGCGCCGAAAGAGAGGACCCATGAGCGCCATCGTCGATATCCAAGCCCGGGAAATCCTGGACAGCCGCGGCAATCCGACAGTGGAGGTCGAGGTCGAGCTGGAGGATGGCGCGAGCGGTCGAGCGGCGGTCCCCTCGGGCGCCTCGACCGGCGCGCATGAGGCGCTGGAACTGCGCGACGGCCACACGGCGCGCTACGGCGGCAAGGGTGTCCTGAAGGCAGTCGGCAACATCACGTCGGAGATCATGGATCTTCTGTCCGGGCTCGATGCGCGGGATCAGATCAAGATCGACCGGGCGATGATCGGCCTCGACGGCACGCCGAACAAGGGTCGGCTCGGCGCCAACGCGATCCTGGGCGTTTCGCTCGCCGTCGCCAAGGCGGCCGCGCAGTCGAGCGGCCTGCCGCTCTACCGCTATGTCGGCGGCAGCCAGTCCAACACGCTGCCGGTGCCGATGATGAACATCATCAATGGCGGCGCGCACGCGGACAATCCGATCGACATCCAGGAATTCATGATCATGCCGGTGAAGGCGGACCGGTTCGCCGATGCGCTGCGCATGGGCGCCGAGGTCTTCCAGGCCCTGAAGGCGCAGCTCAAGGAAGCCGGCCACAATACCAATGTCGGGGACGAGGGCGGCTTCGCGCCCAACCTCGCCTCGGCCGACGAAGCGCTCGGCTTCATCATGAAGGCGATCGAGCGGGCGGGCTACAAGCCGGGCGACGACGTGATGCTGGCGCTCGACGCGGCCTCCACCGAGTTCTTCAAGAAGGGCAAGTACGTACTCGAGGGCGAGGGCAAGACACTCGACGCCGGCGGGATGGTCGACTATCTGGCGGGACTTTGCGCGCGCTATCCCATCGTCTCGATCGAGGACGGCATGGCCGAGGACGACATGGCCGGCTGGAAGGCGCTCACCGGCCGTCTGGGCGGCACTGTTCAGCTGGTCGGCGACGACCTCTTCGTGACCAACCCGGCGCGGCTGGCCGATGGCATCAAAGGCGGGCTCGCCAACGCCATCCTGGTGAAGGTGAACCAGATCGGCACCCTCACGGAGACCATGGAGGCCGTCTCTCTGGCGCAGCGCGCGCGCTACGGCGCCGTCATGTCCCATCGTTCCGGTGAGACCGAGGACGCGACCATCGCGGATCTCGCCGTCGCCACCAATTGCGGGCAGATCAAGACCGGCTCGCTGTCGCGCTCGGATCGCATGGCCAAGTACAACCAGCTTCTGCGAATCGAGGAGGAGTTGGGCACCCAGGCGCTCTATGCCGGTCGCTCGATCCTGCGCTAACGAGGCGCCCGCACCCCTTAAGTGGCTGAGGGGCAAGGAAATTTCTTGACTCAGGGCCGGTTCCTGCTGCCATAGTGCATCAGGAACCCCGCCTATGTGGTTGAGACCACGACAAATCCTCGCTCCGATCCTCTTCGCCACGGTGTTTGGCTATCTCGGCTATCACCTGGTGAATGGCGATCGTGGTCTCCTGGCGATGGCCCAGCTTGAGCGCGAAGTGTTGGTCGCCGAGCAGAACTTTGCGGAGGCCGAGGCCATCCGCAAAATCTGGGAGCGGCGAGTCTCGGGGCTTCGCAATGCCAGCCTCGATCCCGATCTGCTCGACGAGCGCGCGCGGGCGCTGCTGCACTATGCGCGGCGCGACGAGGTGATCGTGTTCACCCCGACTCGCTGAGCGCCCGACACAAACTTGCGGCTGCGCCCCATCGGCCGGGAATAATCGGAACAGCGCGGCAGGCCCGGCGGTTCGATCCACTCTATTCTTGGTGCGTGCACCGTTGCCCGACCGCGATGCTATAAGGCGAGCCGGGCTCAAGTGAGGTGCTTGCGATGGCCAAGGCCGCTGCGAAGTCGAAACCCGTTCCGCCGGTGAAGGCCAAGGCCTCGCTTGCGGGCGACAACAGCGTCACCGGCCCCGAGCTGACACGCTACTACCGCGACATGCTGCTGATCCGCCGCTTCGAGGAGCGCGCCGGCCAGCTCTACGGCATGGGACTCATTGGCGGCTTTTGCCATCTCTATATCGGCCAGGAAGCGGTGGTGGTCGGCATGCAGGCCGCGATCACGCCCAAGGATGCGGTGATCACCTCGTACCGTGACCATGGCCACATGCTCGCCTGCGGAATGGAATCGCGCGGCGTGATGGCCGAACTCACGGGCCGCATCGGCGGCTATTCCAAGGGCAAGGGCGGCTCGATGCACATGTTCAGCCGCGAGAAGAATTTCTATGGCGGCCACGGCATCGTCGGCGCGCAGGTGCCGATCGGAACCGGGCTGGGCTTCGCGCACAAGTACAACGGCACTGGCCAGCTCTCGGTGACCTACTTCGGCGACGGCAGCGCCAACCAGGGCCAGGTCTACGAGGCGATGAACATGGCCGCGCTCTGGAAGCTGCCGGTCATCTACGTGATCGAGAACAACCGCTACGGCATGGGCACGTCGGTCGAGCGCGCCTCGGCGATCACCGAACTGTTCCGACATGGCGAGGCCTTCGGCATCCCCGGCGAGCGGGTCGATGGCATGGACGTGCTGGCGGTCAAGGCCGCGGCCGACCGGGCGGTGGCCTATGTGCGGGCGGGCAAGGGGCCCTACATCCTCGAGATGCAGACCTACCGGTATCGCGGCCATTCGATGAGCGATCCCGCGAAGTACCGGACCAAGGAAGAGGTCGACAAGTTCCGCAACGAGCGCGATCCGATCGAGCAGGTGCGCCGCCGGCTGATCGACGCGAAGGCGATCGACGAGCCCGGGCTCAAGGCGATCGACGCCGAGATCCGCCGGATCGTGAACGACGCCGCCGAATTCGCGCAGCAGAGCCCCGAGCCCGATCCGTCCGAGCTCTGGACCGACATTCTGGTGGGAGACCGGGCATGAGCATCGATGTCCTGATGCCCGCGCTGTCGCCCACGATGACCGAGGGCAAGCTCGCCAAGTGGCACGTGAAGGTGGGTGACGAGGTCAAGGCCGGTCAGGCGATCGGCGAGATCGAGACCGACAAGGCGACCATGGAAGTGGAAGCCGTCGATGAGGGCACGGTAACCGAAATTCTCATCGCCGAGGGCGCGGAGGGCGTGAAGGTCAACACGCCGATCTGCCGGCTGGCGGGCGAGGGCGCACCGGCCGCGGTCCCGCCGCCGGCGGCCGTCGCCGTGCCTGTCGCTGCCGCGAAGCCCGTCGCCGCACCGCCCGCGCCGGCGCTCGTGGCGACGCCGGCCTCGACCGAGCCCGAATGGACCGGCCGCAGCGTGCGCGTCACCGTCCGCGAGGCGCTGCGCGACGCGATGGCGGAGGAAATGCGCCGCGACCCGTCGGTGTTCCTGATGGGCGAAGAGGTCGCGCAGTACCAGGGCGCCTACAAGGTGAGCCAGGGCCTGCTCGACGAGTTCGGCGCCAAGCGCGTGATCGATACGCCGATCACCGAGTACGGATTTGCCGGCTTGGGCGTGGGCGCGGCGTTCGGCGGCCTGAAGCCGATCGTGGAGTTCATGACCTTCAACTTCTCTATGCAGGCGATCGACCACATCATCAATTCGGCGGCCAAGACGCTCTACATGTCGGGGGGCCAGATGGGCTGCCCGATCGTCTTCCGTGGCCCCAATGGCGCGGCCTCGCGTGTCGGCGCCCAGCATTCGCAGTGCTACGCGAGCTGGTACGCCCACTGCCCCGGTCTGCGGGTTCTCGCGCCGTGGAACGCGGCCGATGCCAAGGGCCTCCTGAAGGCCGCGATCCGCGATCCCAACCCGGTGGTCTTCCTCGAGCACGAGATCATGTACGGCCAGTCGTTCGACGTGCCGGACGATCCGGAGTTCGTGCTGCCGATCGGCAAGGCGCGGATCGAGCGCGCAGGCAAGGATGTCACGATCGTCGCGTTCTCGATCATGGTCGGCAAGGCGCTGCAGGCGGCCGAGGAGCTCGCCAAGCAGGGCATCGACGCCGAGGTGATCAATCTGCGATCGCTCCGGCCGCTCGACACCGCGACCATCGTCGCCTCCGTGCAGAAGACGAACCGCCTGGTGTCGGTCGAGGAGGGCTGGCCTTTCGCCGGCATCGGGTCCGAGTTGGCCGCCCAAATGATGGAAGAGGCCTTCGACTGGCTGGATGCCCCGGTCAAGCGGGTGGCCGGCCTCGACCTGCCGCTGCCTTACGCCGCCAACCTCGAAAAGCTGTCGCTGCCGCAGGTCGAGAACATCGTCGAGGCCGCGCGCGCGGTCTGCTACCGCTGAAGGACGTTCCTCCATGGCCATCGACATCCTGATGCCGGCGCTCTCGCCCACCATGACCGAGGGCAAGCTTGCCAAGTGGCACGTGAAGCCCGGCGACACGGTCAAGGCGGGGCAGGTGATCTGCGAGATCGAGACCGACAAGGCGACCATGGAGGTCGAGGCGGTCGACGAGGGTCGCATCGACCGACTGGTCGTGGCGGAAGGCGCCGAGGGCGTGAAGGTGAATGCGGTGATCGCCGTCCTGCTGGAGGAGGGCGAGACCGCCGCACCACGCGCCGCCGCCCCGGCACCCAAACTCGCTTCGACGCCAATGCCGCCGGCGGCCGCCCCCAAGTCGGCGCCCGCGGCCGCGCCACCGCCACCCGCCGCCGGCGGGCCACGCGTGTTCGCAACGCCGCTTGCGCGTCGCATCGCCACCGAACGGGGGATCGATCTCGCGACGGTCCGGGGCACTGGACCGCATGGGCGCATCCTGAAGGGCGACCTCGACAAGGCACCGGCACCGCGCGCCGCGGGCGCCGCCGCACAGACGCCGGCGGCTCCGCCCGCGCCGCGCCCGCAGGCAGCGCCGATCGCGGCGGCGGCCGGCGACACGCGGGTGCCGCATACCGCGGTGCGCAAGGTGATCGCGCGGCGCATGCTTGAGTCCAAGCAGCACGTTCCGCATTTCTATCTGACGGTGGAACTGGAGATCGACGCGCTGCTGGCGGCACGCCAGGCGATCAATACGGTTGCCGAAGCCAAGCGTGGCGTGAAGGTTTCGGTGAACGACATGGTCATCAAGGCCTGCGCCAAGGCGCTGCGCGACCATCCGGAGTGCAACGCCTCCTGGACCGAGGAGGAGATGATCCAGTATGGCGCGGTCGATATCTCGGTGGCGGTGGCCACGGATCGCGGCCTCATCACGCCGATCGTGCGCGATGCCGATGGCAAGGGGCTGGCCGACATCGCGCTGGCGATGAAGGATCTGGCGGCGCGTGCCCGCACCGGCCGCCTGAAGCTTGAGGAGTTCCAGGGCGGAAGCTTCACCATCTCCAACCTCGGCATGTTCGGGGTGAAGGAGTTCGCCGGCATCATCAACCCGCCGCAGTCGATGATTCTCGCGGTCGGCGCCGGTGAGGAGCGCGCCGTGGCGCGGGGCGGCCAGATCGTGGTCCGCACCATGATGAGCTGCACACTTTCGGTCGATCACCGGGTGGTCGACGGCGCGATGGGCGCACAGTTCCTGCAGACGCTGCGGGCCTATATCGAACGCCCCGCCGCGATGCTGGTCTGAGGAACGCGCCATGGCCGATAGCGAATTCGATCTGATCGTCGTGGGCGGCGGGCCGGGCGGCTACGTCGCCGCGATCCGGGCGGCCCAGCTCGGGATGAAAACCGCCGTCGTCGAGCGCGAGCACATGGGCGGCATCTGCCTCAACTGGGGCTGCATCCCGACCAAGGCGCTGCTGCGAACCTCGGAAGTCTTCGGCCTGATCAAGCACGCCGACGCGTTCGGACTATCGGTGAAGGATGTGTCGTTCGACCCGAAGAAGGTCGTCGAACGTTCGCGCAAGGTGGCGGCCCAGCTTTCCGGCGGCGTGCGCGGCCTCATGAAGAAGAACAAGATCGCGGTGATCGACGGGCACGCGGCGTTGGCGGGCACGGATGCGCAGGGCCGGCGCAAGGTCGCCGTCGCTCTGAATGACAAGAGCAAGGCGACGCTCGCGGCCAAGACCGTGATTCTGGCGACGGGCGCGCGCGCGCGCCAGCTGCCGGGGCTTGAGACCGACGGCAAGCTCGTCTGGAGCTACAAGGAAGCGATGGTGCCGGAGCGGTTTCCCAAGTCGCTCCTCGTGGTCGGGTCCGGCGCGATCGGGATCGAATTCGCGAGCTTCTATCGCACGATGGGCGCCGAGGTGACGGTGGTCGAGGTGATGGACCGCATCTTGCCGGTGGAGGATGCCGACATTTCGGCATTGGCCCGCAAGGCCTTCGAGAAGCAGGGCATGAAGATCCTGACTGGTGCGACGGTAAAGGCGTTGGCCAAGGGCAAGGACCAGGTCACCGCGACCATCGAAGCCGGTGGCAAGGTCACCGAACTCACGGTCGAGCGCGTCATCAGCGCGGTCGGGATCGTGGGCAACGTCGAGAACCTAGGTCTCGATGGCACCAAGGTGCGGGTGGAGAAGACCCATATCGCCATCGACGCGTGGGGCTTCACCGGCGAGCCGGGCGTCTATGCCATCGGCGATGTCGCGGGACCGCCCTGGCTCGCGCACAAGGCGATGCATGAGGGTGTGCTGGTGGTCGAGAAGATCGCGGGCGTGCCGGGGCTGCATCCGATGGATGTCACCAAGATCCCGGGATGCACCTATTGCCAGCCGCAGGTAGCGAGTGTCGGCTACACCGAGGCGGCGGCGCGGGCGAAGGGACACGAGGTGAAGGTCGGCAAGTTTCCCTTCATCGGGAACGGCAAGGCGATCGCGCTTGGCGAACCGGAAGGTCTCATCAAGACCGTGTTCGACGCGCGCACCGGCGAGTTGCTGGGCGCGCACATGATCGGCGCCGAAGTGACGGAGCTGATCCAGGGTTACGGCATTGCCCGGACGCTGGAGAGCACCGAGGCGGAGCTGATGCATACCGTGTTCCCCCACCCCACGCTGTCGGAAATGATGCACGAGGCGGTGTTGGCGGCCTATGGCCGGACGCTGCATCTCTAGCGGCGAGTCGCCCATGCGCAGCGACGACGAGATTCTGGGCTACATCCTGCGGGCGCGGCAGGAGAAGATCGAGCGTCATCGGATCGAGAGCGAGCGGGCCGCCGACGAGCTCGCCCACAAGAAGGTCTTCTTTCAGGCGGCTCGATCAGTGCTGACGCGGCTGGTGTTGCCGACGATGGAGCGCATGGTCGGGCTCTGCGCGCGCGCGAGCCTGAGGGCCGAGATCGTCGACACCGGCGCGTTCTACCTCGCGGGGTCGGTCGCCACCGACATGATGTGCCGCTTTCAAATGCCGATTGTGAGCCGACCCGAGATCGAGATGCCGCTCGCGGTTTCGTTCAAGGCAGTCTTTCCCGAGGGTATGGCGATCTACTACAGCGACGTCGGGCGGGGGCAGGCCGACGCCAAGGGCGCTGTGGATAGCGTCGAGCTCACCGACCTTCACATCGCGGCGATCGAGGACCATCTTCTGCAGGTGGTCGCCAACTATCTGCACGAATCATGAGCCCGCCCGATACCGTCCCGCCCGTTGACATGGTCGCCCGCCGCGCCGAGCGCCATCCGGAGAAGGCCCACCGGCCGGACAATCCGATCCAGCGCAAGCCCGACTGGATCCGCGTGAAGGCTCCCAATTCGCCGGAGTACGCGGAAACCCGCCGGTTGGTGCGGGAATATGGCCTCGCCACAGTGTGCGAGGAGGCGGCCTGTCCCAATATCGGCGAGTGCTGGAAGAAGAAGCACGCGACCTTCATGATTATGGGGGAGGTCTGCACGCGGGCGTGCGCCTTCTGCAACGTGGCGACCGGCAAGCCGGGCGGCCTGAACCCGCACGAGCCTGCGAACATCGCGGATGCGGTCGCCAAGCTCGGCCTTACGCACGTCGTGGTGACCTCGGTCGATCGAGACGACCTGGAGGACGGCGGAGCGGGGCACTTCGCCGCCGTGATCTCGGCCATTCGCGAGCGCGTTCCCGCCACCACGATCGAGGTGCTGACGCCGGATTTCCTGCGCAAGCCGGGCGCCGTCGAGCGGGTCGTGGCGGCGCGGCCCGACGTCTACAACCACAATCTCGAGACGGTGCCGCGCCTCTATCCCGCGATCCGCCCCGGTGCGCGCTACTTCGCCTCGCTGCAGCTTCTCGATCGGGTGAAGGAGATCGATCCAGCGTCGTTCACCAAGTCGGGACTGATGGTCGGTCTCGGTGAAACCCGTGAGGAAATCCTGCAGGTGATGGACGATCTGCGCGCCGCGCGCGTGGATTTCCTGACCATCGGTCAATATCTGCAGCCGACTCCCAAGCACGCTCCGGTCGATCGCTTCTGGACGCCGGCCGAGTTCGACGAACTGGCGGCTCTCGGCCGCGGCAAAGGCTTTCACCTGGTGGCCGCCTCGCCGCTTACCCGGTCGAGCTACCATGCCGGCGACGACTTTGAACGGCTGCGCGCGGCCCGGCATGCCGCTCTTGCGGGGGCGGATTGAGCATCTCCCGACATCGCGAGTCGCGGATCGTCGGTCACACCCCTCAGGAGCTCGCGACCCTGGTGGCGGATGTCGCGCGCTACCCCGAGTTCCTTCCCTGGTGCCTCGCCGCGCGGGTCCGGTCGCGCACGTCAGAGGCGGAGATCGCGGATCTGGTGATCGGCTTCGGGCCGTTCCGGGAAACCTTCACGTCGCGGGTGACGATCGACCAGGAAGGCCAGGCGCGCGGTATCCGCTCGGTCGGGATCGCAGGGCCGTTCCGTCAGCTCGAGAGTACGTGGCGCTTCGCCCCCGATGCCGGCGGCTGCCGCGTCGACTTCGAACTGGCCTTTGAGTTCCGGTCCGCACTGCTGCAGCACACGGTGCGGGCACTGTTCGCCGAGGCGGTGCGACGCATGGTGGCGGCCTTCGAGAAACGCGCGGGCGCGCTCTACGGGCCGCCGCGTCAGCCTTCCCGCGCCGTCGCCGTTCAGGCCTGACGCGCGGCGCGGTCCAGCAGTTGAAGCGCGAGCAGCGTCGCCTGCCGGCGAACCGCGTCGCGATCGCCGGCGAACACGTGCTTCTCGGAGAGGGTGAGACCGCCGCGGCGTGCCGCCGCGAAGTGCACTAGCCCGACGGGTTTGGTCGCGGTGCCGCCGCCCGGACCCGCGATGCCGGTGACCGCGACCGCGACGGCCGCTCCGGTGCGGGCCAGGGCGCCCGCCGCCATCGCGCGCGCCACAGGCTCGCTGACGGCGCCGTACCCCAGCAGCGCCTCCCACGGCACGCCCAGCAGCTCGCGCTTGGCGTCGTTGGAGTAGGTGACGAAGCAACGATCCACTACGTCGGAGGAGCCGGCGATCGCGGTGAGCGCACCTGCAACCAAACCACCGGTGCAGGATTCGGCCGTGGTCGCTCCGAGCTTGTTGGCGCGGCAGGTGGCGAGAACCGATGTCGCGGCGGCGACGATTTTGCGGTCGAACATCGGGACCTCAGGCGGGCAGGGCGAGGGTGGCGATGGCCTGGGCGGCGATGCCCTCGCCACGGCCGGTGAAGCCCAATCGCTCGGTGGTGGTGGCCTTTACGCTGATGCGGCTCGCATCGACACCGGCAATGCCGGCGACGCTCTGGACCATGGCCGAGCGGTGCGGGCCGACGCGGGGCGTCTCGCAGACGAGCGTGATGTCGAGATGCACGAGCCGACCTCCGCGCGCGCGCATCAGATCGAGGGCGTGAGCGAGAAAGCGCGCCGACGCCGCGCCGCGCCACTGCGGATCGGACGGCAGAAAATGTTGGCCGATATCGCCCGCCGCCAGCGCGCCCAAGACCGCGTCGGTTGCGGCATGCAGCGCCACATCTGCGTCGGAGTGACCAACCAGGGCGCGATCATGCGGGATCGCGACACCGCAGAGCGTCACGCCCGATCCCGATCCGAAAGCATGGACGTCGAAGCCAAAGCCCGTGCGCGTCTCCATGTCGCTTTCTCCCAGATCGCCGCTCTCCGTGATCTTGCGGTTGCCATCGTCGCCGGGAACCATCGCGACCCTGAGACCTGCCGCCTCGGCGACAGCGGCGTCATCGGTGAACGCTGTCGCTTCCGCATCCGCCCGTCCGGCGGCGGCGCGATGCGCCGCGAGGATCGGGGCGAAGCGGAAAACCTGTGGCGTGAAGGCGCGCCACAGCGCCTGGCGCGGCACGGTGGCGGCGATGCTGTCGTCCGTCGATACGCGCTTCAGCGTGTCCACGACCCGCGCGCCCAGCACCGCGCCGTCTAGGGCGATATCGTCGAGCTTCGCGAGGCAGGTCTCGATCTCCGCTGGCCGCACCCAGGGGCGCGCCGCATCGTGGATAGCGACCAGACCGGGAGGGGCTGGGGCCAACGCCTCAAGCCCGCGGCGGACCGAGTCCTGGCGCGTCGTGCCGCCCTCGATCGGCGGACCCAAATCCAACCCAGCCGTTGCCTCGTCGTACAGAGCCCTATGCTCGGGGGAGATCACGACGCGGATGGCATTGACCCGTGTGACCGCGCCAAACTGGCGAATGGTGCGCCGCAGCACCGATTCGCCGGCTAGCTGGGCGTAGGGCTTGGGGACGGCGCCACCAAAGCGCTGGCTGCGGCCGGCGGCCATGATCAGGGCAGTGCACTCGGACACAGATGGGCCATAGCATTCCGGACGACGGGGGGCATCCGTCGGCCTTGCGGTCGGCGTCGCATTTGGGTAGTTATCGCCCAAAATTTGGGCACCTCAAGGGGTGCCCATTATTCGGTCATCAGGATGCTTGCAGACGCCCCCAGTCCCATTTCCGTCGGTCCGGTACAGATTGCCGACCCGGTGATTCTCGCCCCCATGTCGGGGGTGACGGATATGCCGTTCCGCCGTGTCGTGAAGGGCATGGGCGCGGGGCTTGTCGTGTCAGAGATGATCGCGTCCGTGGCCATGGTCCGGGAGAATCGCAAGACACTCCTGATGGCCAAGAACTCGGCCGAAGAGTTCCCGATGGCCGTCCAGCTCGCCGGCTGCGAGCCCGAGGTCATGGCTGACGCCGCGCGTCTGAACGAGGACCGGGGCGCGGCGATCATCGATATCAATTTCGGCTGTCCGGTGAAGAAGGTCGTGAACGGCCACGCCGGCTCGGCGCTGATGCGCGACGAAGTCCACGCCGCCCGTATCCTCGAGGCGACCGCCAAGGCCGTGTCACTGCCGGTGACCCTGAAGATGCGAACCGGCTGGGATCACAGCAATCGCAACGCGCCGTCGCTCGCGCGCATCGCGGAGCAAAGCGGAATCCGCATGCTCACGGTCCACGGCCGCACCCGGTGCCAGTTCTACGAGGGTTCCGCAGACTGGGAGTTTGTGCGCGAGGTCAAGGCCGTGACACGCCTGCCTGTGATCGTGAACGGCGACATCAAGACGGTCGATGATGCACGCCGTGCGCTCGACCTCTCCGGTGCCGACGGCGTCATGATCGGCCGCGGCGCCTATGGCCGTCCGTGGTTTCCGCACCAGGTGGCGCATTTCTTGCGCAGCGGCGAGCGACTTGCGGACCCGTCGCTGGCCGAACAGTACGCGATCGCGCGCGGACATTTCGAGGCGATGCTGGAGCACTACGGCGTCGAGACCGGGGTGCGCATGGCACGAAAGCATCTCGGCTGGTACTCCAAGAGCCTGCCCAATGCTGCGGAGTTCCGCGCCGCCGTAAATCGCGAACCCGATGCCGGCCGCGTCCGCGAAATGCTCGCGGCGTTCTTCGTGCCGGCCGCGGACCGGATGGCGGCGTGAGCACGGTCCAACCCCTGCGGCGACCGCCGGCTGGTGAGCCGGCGCCCTTTACCATTCTCGATGCGTTGTCGGAAGCGATCGTCGTCGTCGAGCCCGATGGCGCCATGCGCTACGCAAACCTCGCGGCCGAGCAATTCTTCGGCGTTGGACGGGCGCGGCTGGTGGGCCACGGGCTGGCTGAGTTCCTGCCGCAGGACTCGCCCTTCTTCTCGCTGCTGGCGCAGGCGGCCGGTGGGGGTTCGGTTGTCGAGAACGGCATTACGCTCGCCTCGCCACGTCTGGGCTCACACTTCTGCTCCGTTCGCTTCTCGCAGCTGGGCGACGGCACGCAGCGCGTGGCGATCTCGATCGTGGAGCAAACGATCGCGCGCAACATCGACCGTCAGATGTCGCATCGCGGCGCCGCCCGGTCGGTGAGCGCGCTCGGCGCCATGCTGGCGCATGAGGTCAAGAATCCGTTGTCGGGGATCCGCGGCGCCGCCCAGCTCCTCGAGCAGGGTGCGACCGACGAGGAGCGTGAGCTGACCTCGCTGATCTGCGAGGAAACCGACCGGATCGTCGCCCTCGTCGATCGGATGGAGGCCTTCAGCGATGGCAGACCGCTGCGACGCGGGCCCGTTAACATCCATCAGGTTCTGAACCACGTGCGACGCATTGCCGAGAATGGCGTTGGACGAGGTATCCGGTTGCTCGAAACCTACGACCCGTCGCTGCCCGACGTTCCCGGAGATCGGGATCAGCTGATCCAGGTGTTTCTCAATCTAGTGAAGAACGCCTGCGAGGCACCGGGAGACGGGGAGCGCGAGGTCGAGATCTCGACAGCGTTCCGCCATGGGCTACGCATGAGCGTGCCCGGCCGCAGCGCGCGGGTGAATCTTCCTTTGGTGGTGTCGATCCGCGACAACGGGCAGGGCGTGCCCGAGAACCTGCGCGCGAACCTGTTTGAAGCCTTCGTTACCGACAAGGCCTCGGGCACCGGCCTCGGCCTCGCTCTGGTCGCCAAGATCGTCAACGATCACGGTGGCAGCGTGGAGTTCGACAGCGAGCCCGGTCGGACGGTCTTTCGGGTGATGCTGCCGATCCGCGCGCCGGAGAACGAGCCATGAGCGCCGGCGCCACCATCCTGGTCGCCGACGACGATCGCGCGATCCGCACGGTGCTTCACCAGGCGCTCGGCCGGCAGGGCCACAATGTACGCAGCACCGGCGCCGCGGCAACGCTCTGGCAGTGGGTGCAGGAGGGTGAGGGCCAGCTGGTCATCACCGACGTGGTGATGCCCGATGAGAACGGCCTCGATCTGGTGCCGCGCATCCGCAAGATCCGCCCCAATCTGCGGGTGATCGTCATGAGCGCGCAATCGACGCTGCTGACAGCGGTCCGGGCGACGGAGCGGGGCGCCTTCGAGTATCTGCCGAAGCCCTTCGATCTCAACGAGCTGGTGGCGGTGGTGAACCGCGCGCTCTCCGCGCCGCAGCCGGCAGCCGAGCGTGCGCCGGAGCCCGAGGAATCCGACCGCCTCCCGCTGATTGGCCGCTCTCCGGCGATGCAAGAGATCTACCGCACCATCGCCCGGCTGATGGCGACGGACCTGACGGTCATGGTCACGGGCGAGTCGGGCACCGGCAAGGAGTTGGTGGCGCGCGCGCTCCACGACTATGGCAAGCGGCGCAAGGGCCCGTTCGTCGCGCTGAACATGGCCGCCATCCCGCGCGAACTGATCGAGAGCGAGCTGTTCGGGCATGAACGCGGCGCGTTTACCGGCGCGGTTCAGCGCACCTCGGGCAAGTTTGAGCAGGCGTCGGGCGGGACGCTTTTCCTCGACGAGATCGGCGACATGCCGCCGGAGGCGCAGACGCGGCTGCTGCGCGTCCTTCAGGAGGGCGAGTACACGACGGTCGGTGGCCGCACGCCGATCAAGGCCAATGTCCGCATCGTCGCGGCGACCCATCGCGATCTTCGGCGCTTGATCCAGCAGGGACTGTTCCGCGAGGACCTCTTCTACCGCCTGAACGTGGTGCCGATCCGCTTGCCGCCGCTGCGCGAGCGGCCGGACGACATTCCCGAGCTAGCCAATCACTATTTGCGCGCCGTGGCGTCTGACGGATTGCCGGTGAAGGTCCTGGCCCCCGACGCGATGGCGCGGCTGCGCCAGCACAATTGGCCGGGCAATGTGCGAGAGCTCGTGAACCTCATGCGACGCCTCTCGGCGCTCTATGCCGAGGAATCGATCGGGCTGGGGACGATCGAGGCCGAACTCGCGGATGCGCTGCAGGCGACGGAGTCCGTCGCGGTGGCCCGCGACCTCGCCTCAGCGTCGCCCGAAGCGCTGTCAGACTCCGTCGAGCGTCATCTCCAGGCCTTGTTCGATTCGCACGGCGACCGCCTGCCTGATGACGGTCTCTACGATCGGGTTCTGGCCGAGATCGAGCGCCCATTGCTCTCACTGGCGCTCGGTGCCACTCGCGGCAACCAGTTGCGCGCGGCGCGACTGTTGGGTCTCAACCGCAACACTTTGCGGAAGAAGATTCGCGATCTGGACGTCCCGGTGGTGCGCGCCGCACAGGCCCGGCGCGGCGGCTAGGCCGATGGCTCCCGCGGTTGAGGTACGACGGAGCGGCGATCTCCTGAGTGCGGCCGGCCGATTGCTGACGGGACGCGGGTCGGCGCTCGCGCTCGCCATCCTCGCGATTTCGGCCGGTGTGCTCACCTACGCGTGGTTCGGGGGGATACTGCCGCGGGCCTTCAACACCCGCGCCTGGTTGACCGTCTTGCTGGTGGCCGACCTGCTCCTTGTGGCTGCGCTGCTGGTCGTTCTCACGGTCCGCATCGTTCAGCTGGTGCTGGAGCGTCGCCGCGGTGCCGCCGGATCGCGGCTGCATGTCCGGCTTGTCCTGGTCTGCGGGCTATTCGCGACGGTCCCCACACTGATGGTGGCGATCATCTTCTCGCTGCTGGCTCTCAACCTGTCGGATTACGTCGTCAAGCCATCGCAGGCCGCTTTCGAGAGCGCGCGCGCGATCGGCGAGCCGGTACGCCGCGCCCGAGAGCGCGAGATCTTGAATGACATCGGGCAGATCGCGGTCGCACTTCAGGGGCTGGGAATCGAGGCGGTGCGGGATTCGGAAGCGACTTCCCGGCTGCTCGGCCAGCTCATGGAGGGGCGCCCAGTCCTGGAGGTCGTGGTCGTCGACGCGGATCGGGGCGTCGTGGCGCGCGCGACCGCTCTAGGGTCCACGCCGCTCGAACAGCCCGTGCCGGCGGCGCAGTTTCTTTGGCAAGCGGTCAACCAGGCACTGCCGGTCGAGATTCCGGGCGGTACGGGTGGGGCGTACTTCCTGCTGCAGCTGTTCGTCGCGGAGCCGCTGTTTCTGGTGACCGGTCACGCGATCGATCTCCGCTTGGCCGACTATATTCGCAGCATCGATCTCGCGGGGCGCTTCTACGTCGAGATCGAACAGGGTCTGCGGCGCAATCAGCTCGTGGTGTTCGGTCTCCTGGGCATGATCGCGCTCTTGATGCTGTTGGCAGCCGTCTGGCTTGCGATCCTGTTCGCCTCACGGATGACTGAGCCGATCGGCGAGCTGATGGCGGCGGCGGAGAAAATGCGGGGCGGTGACTTCGCCGTTCGGGTCGAGGAGGGGCCCCCCAACGACGAGCTGGGCCGGCTGTCGCGGTCGTTCAACCGCATGGCAGGCCAGATCGAGCAGCAGCGCCGCGATCTGGTCGATGCCAACGCGGAACTCGACACTCGTCGCCGTTTGACCGACGCGGTGCTGGCCGGCGTGTCCGCCGGCGTTCTGAGCGTCGATGCCGAAGGTCGGGTGGCTCGCGCCAACGAGTCGGCTCTGGCGCTGCTGTCGCTGCCCGAGGACGGGGTGATCGGCCGCCGGTTGGTGGAACTCCTGCCGCAGCTCGCGTCGCTGCTGGCGCAGGCGCTGGAGCGGCCGGACCGCGCGGCGCAAGCCCAGGTCGAGTTCGCCCAACGTGGCGCGGCGCGAACCCTGATGGTTCGCATCGCCCGGCCGGCGGATGGAACCGTCGTGGTCACCTTCGACGACGTAACCGATCTGATGTCGGCGCAGCGAATGGCGGCGTGGGGCGACGTGGCGCGCCGCATCGCGCATGAGATCAAGAATCCGCTGACGCCCATCCAGCTTTCGGCGGAGAGACTGCGGCGTCGCTATCTGAAGCAGATCGTCGACGATCCGGAGACGTTCCAGATTTGCACGGACACCATCATCCGGCAGGTCGGCGATATCGGCCGGATGGTCGATGAATTCTCCTCCTTTGCGCGCATGCCGCGACCGACGCTGGCTCCGGAGGATGCGCGCGAACTTTGTCAGCAGGCACTGTTCCTGCAGCGCAACGGCACCCCCGGGATCGCCTATCGTGGCGTGTTGCCCGATGGACCGGTGACCCTGCGTTGCGACCGCCGCCAGATCGGCCAGGTCCTTACCAACATCCTGAAGAACGCCGCGGAGGCGATCGAAGGTCGTGACGCCGCCGGCGCGCCCCCGGGCGAGATCTCGCTCACGCTGCAGTCGGGTGCTGATGGTGTCGCAATCGTCGTCGAGGACAACGGCAAGGGCTTGCCGGTGGAGGGCCGAGAACGGTTGACCGAGCCCTACATGACCACGCGCACCAAGGGCACCGGCCTGGGACTCGCGATCGTCAAGAAGATCATGGAAGACCACGGCGGCCGGCTTGATCTCGGCGACCGCGAGGGTGGCGGCGCGCGGATCGGTCTGCTATTCCCGCCCGAGGCCGCGACACAGGCGGAACAGCGGCATCTGGCGTCAGCTCGCGGCGCCGGCAACGACTGAAGGAACATGGGTCACGACATCCTGATCGTCGACGACGAGCGCGATATCTGCACGTTGATCGCCGGCATTCTTGAGGACGAAGGCCACACCGCCCGCCGCGCCCATTCCAGCACCGAGGCGATCGAGGCGTTGCGCCAGCGCCGGCCCGCTCTGGTGGTTCTCGACGTGTGGCTGCAGGGCAGCGAGCTAGACGGATTGCAGCTGCTGGACGTGATCCGGCGCGAAGAGTCGCCGGTCCCGGTGGTGATGATCTCCGGCCACGGCACGATCGACACGGCGGTGGCCGCGATCAAGTCCGGCGCCTACGATTTCATCGAGAAGCCATTCAAGGCCGACCGCCTCTTGCTGGTCGTCGAGCGGGCGATCGAGGCGGACCGGCTGCGCCGCGAGAACGCGAGCCTGCGGCGTCTCGCCGGCGGCGACGTCGCGTTCCTCGGCAAGTCTGTCGCCGCGGGCCAGGTCCGCGCTCAGATCGAGAAGGCTGCGCCCACCGGCAGCCGCGTGCTGATCCAGGGGCCCTCCGGCAGTGGCAAGGAGACGGTCGCCCGGCTGATCCACCAGGCGTCGAAGCGTGCCTCGGGGCCATTTGTGGCAGTCAATTGTTCGACGCTCCCGGGAGAGCGGCTGGAGATCGAGTTGTTCGGGACCGACGCGCAGCCGGATGGCGACACCATGCGCGTCTCCGGCGCATTCGAGCTCGCGCATGGCGGCACGCTTCTCCTGAAGGAGATCGCCGACCTGCCCATCGCGGTCCAGGGGCGACTGGCCCGAGTCCTGCAGGAGCAGTCGTATTCGCGCGATGGCGGCCGGACGCGGGTCGAGGTCGACGTTCGCGTGTTGGCCTCGAGCGCACGTGCGCTGCCCGAGGAGATTTCCGCCGGGCGCCTGCGCGAAGACCTCTACCATCGCCTGAACGTTGTCGCGCTGAGGGTGCCGGCGCTCTCCGAGCGGCGCGAGGACATTCCGGAGCTCGCCAGCGACTTACTCGCGCGGGTTGCCGACGCGACGGGGCTCGCGACGCGGCCGATTGGCGAGGATACGCTGGCTGCGCTTCAGGGCCACGACTGGCCTGGGAACATCCGCCAGCTCCGCAACGTGATCGAGCGACTGCTGATCCTGGCGCCCCCGGGATCCACGCCGATCCGCGCCGACGTCCTGCCAAGCGATGTGAGCGAGGATGCTCCGGCGGTGCTACGTTGGGAACGAGGCGGTGAGATCATGCAGCTGCCGCTGCGTGACGCGCGGGAAGTATTCGAGCGCGAATATCTCCTGGCCCAGGTCACGCGCTTCGGGGGCAACATTTCACGCACCGCGACGTTTGTGGGCATGGAGCGCTCGGCGTTGCACCGGAAGCTGAAGTCGCTCGGGTTGCATGGCGGTGCCGGCGAGGGCGTCGCGGGCGGCTAGAGCGGGGAGGGGACGATGTCGCGCTGGGCTTACGTTAACGGACGATATGTTCGGCACCGCGACGCCGCTGTGCACATCGAGGATCGCGGCTATCAGTTGGCTGACGGTGTCTATGAGGTGGTCGGGATTCGCGACGGCCGGCTGATCGACGAGGCGCCGCATCTGGATCGACTCGGCCGGTCTCTGTCGGAGTTGCGCATCGAGTGGCCGGTGGGCCGCAAGGCGCTGGAGTTCATACTTCGTGAAGTCCTGCGCCTGAACGGGGTGCGCGACGGGTTGGTCTACATCCAGGCGACACGCGGCGTCGCGCGGCGCGATCATGCCTTTCCCAAGGATCCGACCCCGGCGTTGGTCGTGACCGCGAAACACACCAGCCGCCCGGGCATCGACGTGCCAGGAGTGCGGGTCGTCAGCCGACCGGACAATCGCTGGGACCGCTGCGACATCAAGACGGTCGGGCTGCTGCCCAACGTGCTGGCCAAGCAGAGCGCCCGCGAAGCCGGTGCGTGGGAGGCCTGGTTCCTCGACGAGCGGGGCGACGTTACCGAAGGCGCATCGACCAATGCGTGGATCGTGAGCGAGGCGGGCGAGCTCATCACCCGCCAGACCGACAATGGCATTCTGGCAGGCATCACGCGGGCGACAGTGAAGACGATCTGCGACTCCCTCCAGCTCAAGCTGGTCGAGCGGCCCTTTTCGCTCGCCGAGGCGAAGCGCGCGCGTGAGGCTTTCCTGTCGAGTGCGACCTCATTCGTCACGCCGATCGTGGGCATCGACGACACGACGGTCGGTGACGGCAAGCCCGGCCCGGTTGGGCGTCGGCTGCGCGAGGAGTATCTCCGCCACGCCGGGACCGGCGATCGCGTGACATGACACGGCGCGCGCGGCCGAAGGCGGTCTTGTTCGACTGGGACAACACCCTCGTCGACACCTGGCCGATCATCGTCGAGTGCTATCGCGACACCTTTGTCGCGCTGGGTCGCGACCCATGGACCTCCGACGAGGTGAAGGCGCGCGCGCATGGGTCATTGCGCGACCTGTTTCCGGCGCTGTTCGGGGGCGAAGCAGTCCGTGCAGAGCAGGTCTTCTACGAGACCTTCCACCGCATCCATCTGGAGCGGCTTGCGCCGCTCCCGGGCGCCGCCGCGGTGGTCGAGCGGCTGGCGGGTGAGGGGCTGCTGGTCGGCGTCGTCAGCAACAAGGTGGGCGACAATCTGCGCACCGAAGTCGCTCATCTCGGCTGGTCGCGCTGGCTCAACCCGGTGATCGGTGCGCGCGACGCGCGGCGCGACAAGCCGGCACCCGATCCGATCCTGATGGCGCTCGCTGGATCGGGCATCGCGCCGGCGGAATGCTGGATGGTAGGAGACACCCCGGCCGATCTGGCCAGCGCGAAGGCGGCGGGCTGCCAGCGCGTTCTCGTCGGCGGGCCGGATCGATTACCCGACAGCTTTGTGGAGTATGAGCCGCTTCTGCGCGCCCGCGATTGCCATGGGCTCATGGCATTGCTTTGGGAGTGAACCGACCCCATATTTGCGTCAACTGAGGTGCGGCGACTGCGCCGCATCCCCCGCCATCGGGTTCGCGCCAGGTGGATGCCACGCAAGAGGCCAAGAACATGAGCGAAAAAGTCCAAAACGTTCAGGACGTGTTCCTGAACTACCTTCGCAAGAACAAGACGCCCGTCACCATCTTTCTGGTCAACGGCGTGAAGCTGCAGGGAATTGTCACATGGTTCGACAATTTCTCGGTCCTGCTGCGTCGCGATGGTCACTCGCAGCTTGTCTACAAGCACGCGATCTCGACCATCATGCCGGTCACGCCCGTGCAGCTGTTCGATGGCGACAAGGCGGAAGACCAGGCCTGAGTTGAGCGACGACGAGAAGCCGGAGCGCAAGCGGCAGAAGCCGGTCGACGCGATCGCGCGCGCCACCACGACTGCGGTGCTGTGCGTGGTCGATGCGGCCGCGCGACGCGACGTCGGCGCGCGCGCTCCCGACGCGAAGCTTGCGGAGTCGGTAGGGCTCGCCGGGGCGATCCAGCTCGATGTGGTCTGGGCCGACGCCGTGGTCCTGCGACGTACGACGCCCGCGACTCTGATCGGCAAAGGCACGGTGGAAACTCTGAAGTCGGTCGTCGAGGACAATGAGATCGGGCTGGTGATCGTCGACGCCCGACTGACACCGGTTCAACAGCGTAACCTGGAGAAGGAATGGTCGACCAAGGTGATCGACCGGACCGGATTGATTCTCGAGATCTTTGGTGCCCGCGCACGTACCCATGAGGGACGCCTCCAGGTCGAGTTGGCGGCGCTTGAGTACCAACGCGGGCGACTGGTCCGGTCGTGGACCCATCTCGAGCGCCAACGTGGCGGCTTCGGCTTCATGGGCGGCCCCGGTGAGTCGCAGATCGAGATCGACCGCCGCCTGATCGGCGAGCGCATCGTGCGGATCCGTACCGATCTCCAGTCGGTGCGGCGCACGCGAGCCATCAACCGTGGCGGTCGCCGCAAGGCACGCCTGCCGACAGTGGCGTTGGTGGGCTACACCAACGCCGGCAAGTCAACTCTGTTCAACCGCCTGAGTGGCGCCGGCGTGCTTGCCAAGGATCTGCTGTTTGCCACGCTCGATCCGACAATGCGATCGGTGCGCTTGCCCAATGGCAAGGAGTGCGTTTTCTCCGACACGGTTGGGTTCATCTCGGAGTTGCCGACGCAGCTGGTTGCCGCTTTTCGGGCGACACTTGAGGAAGTGACCGAGGCCGATCTGGTGTTGCACGTGCGCGACGTTGCGCACCCCGACAGCGAACGCCAGGCCCGCGACGTCGAGGCTGTGCTAGCGGAGCTGGGGGGTGAGGGGCCTCCTATGTTGGAGGTTCTGAACAAGGTTGACCTGCTGGCGCCAGACGCGCGCGCGGTGCTTGAGGCGCAGGCCGCGATCGGCGCCGAGCGCGACCGCCGCTTCACCGTATCGGCGGTGACAGGTGAGGGGATCGACGGGCTTCTCTCGGCGATCGCGCAGACCCTGAATGAGGCGGCACGCCCGCGCGAGGTCGCGGTCCCCGCCGGCGACGGCGCGACCATCGCCTGGCTCTACCGCCATGGCGAGGTGCGGCAACGGCGCGACGAGGGCGAGACCGCGATCCTCACGGTGGCGCTGGACGAGGCGGCCTCGGCCCAGCTCGATCGCCGGCTCGCGCGTTGACAGGCGCCGGCCGCGCTTTCTATAGAAGGCAGGTCAGCGAATCGGGAGAAAACTCATGAAATTCAGCCCCTTGCACGACCGTATTCTGGTCAAGCCGGTGGACGCCGAGACCAAGACCAAGGGTGGCATCATTATCCCCGACACCGCGCAGGAAAAGCCGATGCAGGCTGACGTGGTGGCTGTCGGTAAAGGCCGCCGCTTGGAAGACGGCCGGCTGGTCCCAATCGGCGTGAAGGTCGGCGACCGCATCCTCTACGGCAAGTGGTCGGGCACCGAGGTCAAGCTCGCGGGTGTCGACCACGTGATCCTGAAGGAAGAGGATCTCTTCGGCGTCGTCGGGTGAGCCTCGCTGACGACCAGGCGCTCGGTCAGGCCGTCGAGGCCCTGATCCGGGATGTGGCGGCGAGCGAGATCGCGCCGCGTTTCGGTACACTCGCCAAGGGCGAGATCAGCGAGAAAAAGCCGGGCGACTATGTCACGGTCGTCGACGCGGCCGCCGAGCGCCGCCTGACCGCGGGCTTGCTTGCGCTGACCCCGGACGTTCCGGTGGTGGGCGAGGAGGCCGTCGAAAGCGATCCCGGATTGCTGGAACTCGTGCGTCAACCCTCCGCGAGCTGTTGGATCGTCGATCCGCTGGATGGCACGGCCAACTTCGCGAGTGCGACGCCGATCTATGCCGTGATCGTCGCGCTGATGCGAAACGGCCGAACCGAGGCCGGCTGGATCTACGATGTGCCGGGCGATCGCATGGCAAGTGCCTGGCGCGGGCGCGGTGTGTTGCGGTCGGGGCGGGCGGTCCCACCGGACGCGGCACGGACGGGGCGCCGCGGCTATGTCGGTTACAAGATCAAGCGCACCTTCGACCGCCACTTGGTCGGCGAGGGCAGTGGCGATTTCGGTGAGGTCACCACGATGGGCTGCGCCGGTGTGGAGTATCTCGATCTGCTGGATGGACGCGCCGACTATTGCCTCTATCGCATCACCAAACCCTGGGACCACGCCGCCGGCGCTCTCATGATGGAGGAGGTGGGTGGCGGGGCGCTTGCGTTCGACGGCGGCAGCTACGCGCCCGGGCAAGGCCGGGAGGCGGGCCTGTTGGCGTCGCCGCAGACGCGGACCCTGACCGAGCTGCATCCTCACGTGTCGGCGCTCGCCCGCGCGTTGACGTCGGGTTGAGAGCCTAGGGTCGCTCTAGCCGCGCTCAGCCTTCTTGGCCTCTTCCCAATAGCGATCCATCTGATCGAGCGAGGCTTCACCTGGTTCGTGACCCGTTTCGGCAATCCGGCGCTCGACATGCCGGAACCGGCGCTCGAACTTGTCGTTGGTCGCGCGCAGGGCTGCCTCGGGGTCAATCTTGCAGTGTCGCGCCAGATTGGCGACGGCGAACAGCACGTCGCCCAACTCGTCCTGGACCCTGACCGGATTTGCCGTGCCGGCGTCAATCTCGTGGCGCAGTTCGGCAAGTTCCTCGGCGATCTTGGCGAACACCGGACCGATCTCGGGCCAGTCGAACCCGACCCGAGCGGCGCGCTTCTGGAGCTTTTCGGCGCGGATCAGAGCGGGGAGGGCGCGGGCGACACCCGCCAGGGCGCTGCTGTCGGGCTTAGCGGCGCGCTCCGCGGCCTTTCGGCTTTCCCAATGCGCCGTCTGGGCCTCGGCGGTGGCGATCTCAGCCGAGCCGAAGACATGGGGGTGCCGGTCGATCATCTTGGCCGCGATCGCTGCCGCCACCTCGTCAAAGGTGAAGGCGTCGCGCTCGGTGGCTATCTGGCTGTGATAGACGACCTGCAGCAGGAGGTCGCCCAGCTCCTCGCGCAGCGCCGGCATATCGTCATTCTGGATGGCGTCCGCGACCTCGTACGCTTCCTCGAGTGTGTAGGGCGCGATGGTCTGGAACGTCTGCTCAAGGTCCCAGGGGCAGCCGGTGACCGGCGTCCGCAGCGCCTTCATGACGGCGAGGAGCCTAGGGATCGGTTCGCTCGGCAGGTCCATGGGCCCGTCCTCTAAGTTGACTATTGTCGTATAATATATATTATGACAACTAACGGATATATCATTTAACTCAAGATATTCAGTGAACTTTCAAAGAGTCCTTGAGCAACGCGAGCAGCCGCACGGCGCGGTCGCCTTCCGCCTCCGGCACGCCGAGCGTGAGGAGAATGCCCTCCTTGCCGCTTCCCGGCGCCGGCACAACAAGGTCGAGCACGGTTCGACGGCCGCCGGAGTCGCCCGAACTCGGCGGCACATTCTCGAAAACGATCAGGAACGAGCCATCCGCGAGTTTCCGCGCCCGGCCGCGCACGCCCGGCCGCCGCGCCTGAATGGCGCCAACCTTCGATGCCGCGTAGTGTTCGGCATCCCGCACGCCCTCGAAGGCAAAATCGATGCGCCAGACCAGCAGGCGCCAGCCTCGGGCAGCAAACGTGGCCACACCCCGCTCCCAGTCCTCGCGCGCGGTCCATCCCAGCGGGATGCCCACCTCTGCCTTCACCGCATCGAAACGGACGCGAGCGAAACCGCCACTCTGGTCGATCCCGAGGACCCGTGCGGGTTTGTCATCCTGCGCATTGCCGGCCTGGTCAGCCGCTTGGCCCAGGCTGGCTCCATTGTCCGCGATGCCGAAGTCGCTGAATGTCGCGCCGGCGGCATCGAGCTTGCCTTGGGCCCAGGCTGGAACCGCGCCGAAGGCCAGCAGCCCGGCTAGAAGTGCCCGACGGCCGAAGCCGGACTCCGTTTGTTCAGGTTTACATGGTAGATAAGAAATATAGCCTAACATGTTGATTAATTTACTTGTTATGTATCTCTAGAATCATGCCATCGTGGCATGGAGCTACATGTTCCGGCGTCATCGCGTCGAGCTGCGCATAGTCCATGTCGACATGCAGGTTGGTGAGATACGCCCGCTCGGGCTTCACGCGCGCGATCCACTCGAGCGCGAGATCGAGATGGGCGTGGGTTGGATGCGGCTTGTAGCGCATCGCATCGACAACCAGGATCCGAACGCCCATCAGGGTCGCCAGCGAGGCTTCCGGCAATCCGACCACGTCGTTGGCATAGCCGAACGCGCCAAAGCGGAAGCCGAGCGAGGGCACGAAGCCATGGTCCTGCTGGAAGGGGATCACCGGCACGCCCGCAGCCTGGAAGGGCCCGTCGATCGTCTGCAGGCGATAAAGGGGATTGTAGAAGCCTCCCGGCTCGCCGTCGAAGCAGTAACCAAAACGCCGTCGCAGGATCCCGCTCGTGCGGGCGTCAGCCCAAGCTTCGATCGGCCCTCCGCGCAGAACGAGCGGGCGCACGTCGTCGATCCCGTTGACCTGGTCGGCGTGATCGTGCGTCCAGATCACCGCGTCGAGGCCATCAACCCGAGCATCGATCAACTGCTCGCGGAGGTCCGGCGAGGTGTCGACCAGGATGCGACGGCCTCCCTCTTCCACCAGGATGGAGCAGCGGCGGCGGCGATTGCGGGGATCGTCTGAGCGAGCTGCCCCCCAGTCGCCCCGGCCACCGGCCCCGCCGATCCGCGGCACGCCGCCGGAGGTGCCGCAGCCCAGAATGGTCACGCGCACTGCGAGCGGTCCGTCTTGCTGAACAGCCGGAAGAAGTTGTCGGCGGTGGCGTCGGCCAGCCGCTCGACACTGACGCCCTTCAGCTCCGCCACCTTCGCGGCCGTATGGCTGACGAAGGCGGGTTCGTTGGTCTTCCCCCGGCGCGGGACCGGAGCGAGGTAGGGCGCGTCGGTCTCGATCAGCAGCCGGTCCAGCGGCACGTCGCGAACGATCCCGCGCAACTGCTCTGCCGACTTGAAGGTCACGATCCCCGAAATCGAGATCGAGAGACCGAGGGCCAGGGCCCGGGCCGCGACCTCTGGTCCCGAGCTGAAGCAATGGATCAGTCCGGGAAAGGCGCCGCGTGCGTGCTCTTCCTCAAGGGTCTGCGCTGTCTCGTCATCGGCGTCGCGCGTGTGGACGATCAGCGGCAAGCCGGTCGCGCGCGATGCCGCGATGTGGGCACGGAAGCTGTCGCGCTGGGCCTCGCGGGGGCTGTGCTCGTAGAAATAGTCGAGACCCGTCTCGCCGATGCCCACGACCCGGGGATGGGCCGCTTCGGCAATCAACCGGTCGGGCACGGACTGCCCCTCTTCCGCCGCTTCGTGCGGATGGACGCCGACGCTGCACCAGACATTGGCGTGCCGTTCGGCGATCCCGCGCACCGCGGCAAAGCGATCGAGGCGCGTGCCGATCGTCAGCATGCCCCGGACGCCCGCCGTCCGCGCGCGCGCGAGGATCCCTGCCTCGTCGGCAGCCAGTTCCGGAAAATCGAGATGGCAGTGACTGTCGATCAGCATTTCAGCCCGCCGGTTTGGGCTCGATGTGCCGCGGGAACACGCCGCTGGGTGTTGGCAACTCCCGACCCGCCGGCAGCTCGACATCGAAGGCCGCGAAATCGCGTTTGTCGGCCGGAACGCCCAGCTGATCGAGGATGCGTGCCGTCGAGCCCGGCATGAAGGGTTGGACGAGGAGCGTTACCCGTCGGATCGCGTCCATCAGGACCCAGAGAACCGTGTCGCGCCGCGCCGGATCTGTCTTGGCGAGGGCCCAGGGTGCCTGGGCATCGACGTAGCGGTTGGCATCGGCAATCGTTTCCCACAAACCGATGAGCGCGCGATGCAGTGCCTGCTCCTCGAACTCATCCCGAAGCGTCGCGAGCAGTGAGCGCGCGCGCCCCAGTAGGGCCTCGTCCGCCTCGGTCGCGGGACCGCGCGCCGGCACGCGGCCATTGCAGTTCTTGGCCACGATCGAGAGCGTGCGCTGGCAGAGATTGCCGTAGGCATTGGCCAGGTCGCTATTGATCCGGCCGATCAGCGCCCGCCTGTTGAAGTCGCCGTCGGCGCCGAATGGCACTTCGCGTAACAGAAAATAGCGGACCTGATCGAGGCCATATTCGCCAACCAGCGCCACCGGATCGATCGCGTTGCCGAGCGACTTGGAGATTTTCTGGCCCTCGTTGGTCCACCAGCCATGCGCGTAGACGCGCCTGGGTGGTGCGACGCCGGCGGCCATCAGGAAGGCCGGCCAGTAGACCGTATGGAAGCGGATGATGTCCTTGCCCACGACATGCAGGTCCGCCGGCCAGAAGCGCGCCAGGCGATGGGTCGTGTCGGGGTAGCCGCATTCGGTGATGTAGTTGGTGAGCGCGTCGAGCCAGACATACATCACATGCTTGGGATCGCCCGGCACCGGAACGCCCCACTTGAAGCTCGTGCGCGACACCGAGAGATCCTGCAGGCCCGAGCGCACGAAGCTCAGCACCTCGTTGCGCCGGCTCTCGGGCGCGATAAAGCGCGGATTGGCTTCATAGTACGCGAGCAGTCGCTCGCCCCAGGCCGAGAGCCGGAAGAAGTACGACGGCTCCTCGACCCACTCGACCTCAGCGCCGCTCGCGGTGGCGCGTCGGGCGCCATCGGGACCTTTCTCTGTCTCACTCTCGGCGTAGAAGGCCTCGTCGCGCACGGCGTACCAGCCGGCGTACTTGCCTTCGTAGATGTCGCCGGCCGCCTTCAACTTTTCCCAAAGCGCCTGGCACGCGGCGCGGTGGCGCGCCTCCGTGGTACGGATGAAACCATCGGGGCTGAAGCCCATGGTCCCGACCAGGGAGCGAAAGGTCTCGCTGACCTTGTCGGCGTAGGCCTGCGGGCCCATGCCGGCCGCTGCGGACGACTTCTCGATCTTCTGGCCATGCTCGTCGGTGCCGGTCAGGAAATGCACGTCGTAGCCGTCGAGTCGCTTGAAGCGGGCGATCGCGTCACACGCGAGACTCGTGTAGGCGTGCCCGACGTGCGGCACGTCGTTCACGTAGTAGATCGGCGTCGTCACATAGAAGGGTCGCTTGTCCGACATCGCCTCGCTCCGGCCCGCCGCCCCGCCGCTGCGCGGGTTCAGCGCGTCGCGGCCTGCAGCGCCAGGAACGCGCCGAGCACCGTCTGCTTGCGGTCGAGATTGACCGCGTCGGCGCGGGAGATCAGGTCGGCGACCTTCTCCCATGCCCCCACCCAGCGATCAAGGCTGGCCAGCCCCGCTAGGCGCGCGCGAATCGCGCCGTCCGCGGCGTCGGTCCGCGATGCGCCTGCGGCTTCTCGGATCAGCGCTTTCAACCAGCCATCGATCAGGAAGCCGAAGGTGCGCCACTCGGCGTTAGCCGCCTCTCCCCGCCGCGCGAAGCGATCGGCGAAGGCGTGCAGGCGCGGCATGTCGCCCGCCGGCAGCGTTGCGAGCAGCGCCGTCATGTCGCGATAGAGCGTGACGCTACCCGACGCCGCAAACTCGAGCGCGCGGCCAATGCTGCCCTCGGCTAGCGCGGCCACTACCGGCCGGTCGTCCGCTGCCAGCTCCGGAGCGAGACGCCCCAAGAGCTCAGTCACGTGCTGGTCCTCTAGGGCGTCAAGCGGAAGCTTGTGGCAACGTGAGCGGATCGTCGGCAGCAGGCGCCCCGGCGCATGCGCGACCAACAGCAGAACCGCGCGCGCCGGCGGCTCCTCCAGCAGCTTCAGCAGCGCGTTCGCGCTTGAGCGATTGAGCTCGTCGGCCGAATCCACGATCGCCACGCGCCAGCCGCCCATCGCGGGCGTGCGATGAAGGAATTCGCCCAGCTTGCGCACGTCGTCGACGGCGATCTCGGTCCGCACCCGGCCCTGGTCGTTCACCGTGCGTCGCAGATGGAAGAGATCGGGATGCGCGCGGCCGTCGACCAACCCGCGCGCCGGCGCGTCTGCAGCCACATCGAGCGAGTCCGGCGCGTCTCCGAACAGCCCGCCGCCGGCGCTACCGCAGAGCAGGAAACGCGCAAACCGCCAGGCCAACGATGCCTTGCCGATGCCGCGTGGGCCCCCCAGCAGCCAGGCGTGGTGCATCCGGCCGCTCCGATGCGCGGCGAGCAGTGTCGCCTCCGCCGCCTGATGACCGAGCAGCCGATCGATGCGCCAGGGCGGCGGCCAAGGGTGCGGCCATTCCAGCCGTTCCAGGTCGCCCGCGTCGCTCACCTTGCCGCGTGCCATCTCAGGTCAGCCCCAGACGGCGCGCGACGATCTGGGCGATGTCGGCGGCGACCGCGTCGGCATCGCGGGTCGCATCGACCACAGCGCAGCGTTCAGGCTCCGCTGCGGCGATGGCGAGAAAGCCGGCGCGAACGCGCTCGTGGAAGTCCGCCGCGAGGCTTTCATAGCGCGTCTCCGCACCACGCCGCGCGGCGGCCCGCGCGAGACCGGCAGCGACCGGGAGATCGAGCATCACCGTGAGATCGGGTCGGAAGTCACCGATCGCGACGAGATGCAGGCGCGCGATGGAGTCGCGGTCAAGACCATGGCCGAAACCCTGATACGCCAGCGTCGAATCGGCGAAGCGGTCGCACACAACCCATGTGCCGGCGGCCAGCGCGGGCCGGACCGTGGCGCGAAGATGGTCGCGTCGGGCGGCATAGTGGAGCAGAGCCTCCGTCGTGCCGTCCCAACGGTCGGCCGCGCCTTCGACCAGCAGCTTGCGGATCGCCTCCGCCCCCGGCGACCCGCCCGGTTCGCGCGTGGCGATGGACCGCACACCGCGCGCCTCAAGCCAGTCGCGTAGCCGCGCGATCTGTGTCGTCTTGCCCGCCCCCTCCCCGCCCTCCAGCGTGATGAAGCGGCCGCGTGAGGGGCTCACGAAAGCCAACCCAACAGGTAGTGGCGGGCCAGCACGCCTATTCGGCCGAACGTGCCGAGCCTCGGCACATCCTCGCCGACTTCCAGCGGATGCTCGAACACCCGCCCGTCAGCGAGCGTGATGGCGACGGTGCCCACGCGCGTTCCCTTGGCGACCGGTGCGGCCAGCGGCCCTTCGAAGCGCGCAACGACGCGCGGCTGCGCGGCCTGGCCGACGGGACTGGTCACGATCGCCGATCGCGTGATCCGCAGGGGCACCTTGTCCGACCGGCCGAGCCAGACCGGAGCTTCGGTGACCACATCGCCCGCCTTGAAGAGGACAGTGTTGGTGAACTCGCGGAAGCCCCACTCGATCAGCCGGTGGCTTTCGCTCGCGCGCTCGTTCATCGAAGCGAGGCCGTTCACCACCAGCACCAGGCGCCGCCCGTCGCGCTGCGTGGAAACGGCAATGCCGTACCCGCCCTCGTCGGTGTGTCCGGTCTTCAGGCCATCGGTGCCCGGCGTCGTCCTGAGCAGGCGATTGCGGTTTTCCTGGCGGATGTTGTTGTAGGCCCATTCGGGCTCGGCGTAGTACCGATACTGGCGTGGGAAGTCCTCGATCGTGCGCCACGACAGCACCGCGAGATCGCGCGCAGTGGTGAACTGCCCCTCGGCAGGCCAGCCCGAGGAATTCTTGAACACCGAGCGTTGCATTCCCATCTCGCGGCCACGCTTGGTCATGCGTTCGGCGAACGCGTCCTCGGTGCCGGACAGCGCCTCCGCCACGACGACGCAGGCATCATTGCCCGATTGGATGATGATGCCGCGGATCAATTCCTCGACGGTCGGTTCGGAGGTGATCTCGAGGAACATCCGCGAGCCGCCCATCTTGCGCGCCCGCTCGCTCACCTTGAAGCGCGTGTCGAGCTTCACGCGACCGGCCGCCAATTCCTCGAACAGGATGTAGACCGTCATCATCTTTGACATCGAAGATGGCGGCATGGACCTGTCGGCATCCTTCGACAGCAGCACCGCGCCGGTCATCGGATCGACCATGAAGGCCTGTTTGGCCAACGTCGGTATGCCGATTTGCGACGGCGTCATGCTCTCGGTCTTGGCCGGCGGCTTGGCCGCGGGCTTGGTCGCTGGCGGCTTGGCCTGAGGGCGCTGCTGCTGCTGTTGCTGCGGCGTCGGACGGCGCTGCGGGTCGCCCGGCTGTTGGGCAAGGGCAAGACCGGCCGGCGCGATCAGCGCGACCGATGCGAGAGCGGCGACGAGCCTCCGACGCAGGTCAGTCGGAAACGACACGGGCGTCTCCATAGCCGGATCTCCTGAGACGGTCGGCGACAATGCCGGCTGCGTCGGCCGTCGTATAGGGGCCTAGTCGCACGCGAAAGACGTCGCGGCCGCCCACCGATCCCTGGGTCACTTCGCTGGCACCGTAACTGCGCACCGCGCCGCGCTGACGCTCGGCGTTGTCGACGGTCGAGAACGAACCGGTCTGAACGAAGAACCCGCCACTCGTCGGCGCGGTCGCGACAGCGGGCCCCCGGGGATAGCTCGGCCAACCGGCCTGCACCGCCGCCGGCGGTTGCGCGGGGATGGGCATCGGCTGCGGGACCGCGACGGTACCCTGCCCGCTCGCACTCGCTTGTGGTGCCGTGGGCGCGGCGCGGCGGCCGCCGCCGGTCACCTGCTCGGCGGCGGCGCGTTGTTCGGCCGGGCCGCCGCCCGCCAACGCCGCGTCCTTCATGGCTCGACTCTCGGCGCTCAGCTGCTCGACACGCACGCGCGCCACGCCGACCCGCACCATGTCGATGTCGTTGGCGGCGGCCCGGGACAGGTCGATGATGCGCCCGCGCGAGAAGGGACCGCGGTCGTTGATCCGCACGATCGTGCTCAGCCCGTTCTCCAAATTGGTCACTCGCACCAATGCGGGCATCTGGAGCGTTCGATGGGCCGCCGTCCGGTCGTTCTGGTCGTAGCGTTCTCCATTGGCGGTTGGGCGTCCATGGAAGCCCGGTCCGTACCAAGACGCGGTGCCGGTTTCGACATGGTCGAACTCCTCTCGCGGCGTGTACGTGGTCCCATCGATCACGTAGGGCTGTCCAACCTTGTAGGCGCCGCGAGAGCCAGAGCTGCCCGGCGTTGCGGGTGGCGGGGCGGAGGCGCAGCCGGCCACGACAGCCGCCAAGGCGGATGCCGCCAGCGCGCGCAAGGTCGAGGATACACCAGAGATGGGGCTCATCTTGGCCACATCATACAGGATGATGCGGCTACAGCGGAACGGACTTAACGGGCGGCGATTCGATCCGAGAGGACGCCCACGGCCAAAGCGAAGAAGTCGGACTGATTCCAACGCAGGATCACCCGGAAATTCTCGCCGACGCGGTAGGTCGGTCCATCGGCGCCGGCGGGCGTCACGATCCGTTGTCCGGGACCTGCCACTGTCCCGCGAGGCACCTCGTCTCCCCAGCGCTCGCCGGCTCGCCAACCAACCCGCCGCAGGTAGTTGGCGACCGAGGCGAACACGTCGAGCCGGTTAGTCCAGATATCCGTCCGCCCGTCCCCGTCCCCGTCCGCGGCATAGGCGAGGAAACTCGTGGGAATGAATTGGCACTGGCCCATCGCGCCCGCCCAGGAGCCCTTCATCGCCGCGATGCCGATATGGCCTTGCGACAGGATGCGCAGCGCCGCGATCAGCTGCTGGCGAAAGAACGCGGCGCGAAAGCCGGTGAAGGCGAGCGTGGCCAGGGCGGGAACGACATCGAAATCGCCGAGACGCGTGCCGTAGTTGCTCTCGATGCCCCATAGCGCGGTGACGGTCGATGCCGGCAGACCGACGGGAGCGGCAAAACGGTCAATTGCGGGGCGGTTCTCCGCAAGCAATTCGCGGCCGCGACGGATGCGCTCCTCCGAGACAACGATCTCGAGATAGCGCGCGAAGGTCATCTTGAATTCGGGCTGGTTGCGCGCGAGTTCCAGCACCCGCGGAATCTGCTCGACATTGCCGAGAGCCGCATCAAGCGTGCCGCTATCGACACCGGCTCGTTGCGCCTCTGCGCGCACGCCCTGCAGCCAAGATACGAATGTCTGAGGAGCCTGTTGTTGCGCGAAAGCCGGCGCCGCAGCCGTCAGGCCCGCGGTACCGGCGAAGATCATTCTGCGTCGGTCCATCCGCCGGCTTTACCAAAGCCGGCGACGGAGGTCAGCCCTCCATGCCCACCGAGGCGATCAGGCGGACAGCGCCGGCCATCATGCAGAAGGTGGCGATCCCGCTGGCGATCTGCGGAAAATCGAGTTCGTGCTTGAAGAAGAGGTGCTGCATGAGGTCCAGGTAGTCGCGATACCACGTGTGGACGCGCTCAGAGACGGTCGTGGTCGTGCGATTCATCGGTCTAAACCCGGCGGAAGTCCGCCGCCTCAAGTTAGTGCAACACTTGAGAAAATACCACTAACTCACAGATTTTATTCAATTTACTTGAAACAATGGTATCAGCCCTGAGCGCCGGACCGCGGCGTGCCCTCGGCTACCAAGATTGGGTGGTGTCCACCCGGCGCCAACGCCACAGCGATGGGAGTGCCGCCTGAGCGACCGGCAAGTCTTTGACACAGAAGGTTGATTTCCGACTGAACCGCCAGAACATCATGCGGAACGACCGCCGGCTCGACCACCCAGACTTGGCTGACCCACTCACCGCGTTCGCCTGAGCGCGCGTATCGGCACTGCATGGCGAGGACGCGGCCACGGCGAACGGCCTCTTTGAACAAGCGCACAGCGTTGGCCAACTGCGCTTCCAAGCGGGATGTATGATCGACGATCGCCATCGCGCGAACCCGTCCGGTAATGATTGGCAGAGAATATTCGGAGATTGTGCGCGCATCGCTTATCGTCGGCAAGATGAGATGACCTGGATGGGTGGCCGAGCGGTTTAAGGCACCGGTCTTGAAAACCGGCGCGGGCGCAAGTCCGCCGTGGGTTCGAATCCCACCCCATCCGCCATTTATCGATGTTTTTCGACGGTCGTCGCGACGCGCTAAATCTGCGCGCAAGTGAACTTGCCGAGCCGCTGCACAAACCCCGGAGCGAGGTTGGAAATCGTTAGCCGGAACCGCCACGCGATGTGTCTCGACGATCAGCGGACGCTCTGGCAGCCTTCGCGCGTCAACGGGAGGAAACGATGAAACTTGTCACCGGACGCCGCACTGTCATCGCAGGAGCTGCCGCCAGTCTCGCCGCCCCCGCTCTTGTGCGGGCGCAGGGCGCCTATCCCAACCGCCCGGTGCGCTACATCAACCCGTTTCCGCCCGGCGGCGCCACCGACACGCTTTCGCGAATTCTGTGCGCCAAGCTCACGGAGATCTCGGGCCAGCAATTCATCGTTGAGAATCGCGCGGGTTCGGCCGGCAATATCGGCAACGATGTGATCGCGAAGTCCGAACCCGACGGTTACACGATCGGACTGGGTGGTATCGCCACGCACGCCATCGCGCCCACGCTCTATGTCCGCCTGCCGTTCGACCCGCGCAAGGACTTCACGTTCGTGAGCAACATGTGGTCATTGCCCAACATGCTCACGGTCAACAATGACCTGCCCGTCAAGTCGGTGCCGGAGCTGATCGCTCACGCCAAGAAAAACCCCGGCAAGCTGAGCTACGGTTCGGCGGGTGCCGGCACGACGCTGCATCTCTCCGGCGAACTGTTCAAGCTGCTGGCCGATGTCGACATCCTGCATGTGCCCTACCGCGGCGGCGCGCCGGCGATGCAGGACCTGCTGGCCGGCCAGATCCACATGATCTTCGACAATATCCCCGGCGCTCTGGCTGTCGTGCGGCCAGGCAAGGCGCGCGGTCTCGCCGTCACGTCGGCGACGCGCAGCAAGACCGTGCCCGATGTACCTACGATCGCCGAGACACTGCCCGGATTCGACATCTCGTCCTGGACCTGCCTCGTCGGCCCGGCGAACCTTCCGGCTCCAGTGTTGGCGCGGCTGTCGGACCTGATGAAGACCGCCCTCACCTCGCCAGATCTCGTCGCCAAGTACCAGGAACAGAGCGCGACGGCGTGGTGGACCAGCCCGGCCGAGACGCTGGCGCACCGCGACAAGGAACAGGAGCGTCTGGCGCCGATCATCCGCAAGAGTGGTGCGCGGGTGGAATAGGCGGTGCCGAAACTCACCACGGCACAGGCGGTCGTTGCCACGCTGGAGCTGAACGGCATCGACACGTTGTTCTGTCTTCCGGGCGTGCAGAACGACTCGTTCTTCGACGCGCTCTATGACCGGACGAACGCGATTCGACCGATCCATGCCCGGCATGAACAAGCCTGCGCGTACATGGCCTTGGGCTCCGCCATGGCAACTGGTCAGCCTTCGGCCTACGCCGTGGTGCCGGGACCGGGGTTCCTCAACACCACGGCGGCGCTCTCGACTGCCTATGCCGTGAATGCTCCGGTTCTGGCGCTCTCCGGCCAGATCGCTCAGGCGATGATCGGTCGCAACGTCGGCCTGCTGCACGAACTGCCGGATCAGCTCGCGATCATGCGCGGGCTGACGCAACACGCCGCGCGAATCCCAGCGGCCGCCCAGGCGCCCGCGATGGTCGGCGATGCTTTCCGGCGGCTGCGGTCGGGTCGGCGGCGGCCCGTGGCGCTGGAGTGCGCCATGGATACCTGGGGTCGGCGTGCGGATGTCGTGCTCCCGGACGCGGCGACACCCGGTGACGCGCTGCCGCTGGACGAGGACGGCGTCGATCGCGCCGTGAAGCTCTTGGGCGCCGCGGAACGGCCGCTGATCTGCGTCGGTGGTGGCGCCCAGCACGCCGGCGAGGCGCTGCGGATCCTCGCTGAGGCCCTTGATGCGCCAGTGCTGGCGGTACGCATGGGACACGGCGCGCTGGATGCCCGCCATCCGCTCGCGGTCACCGCGGCGGCAGGCCATCGTTTCTGGGCGGAGGCCGACGTCGTGCTGGCGGTCGGCACGCGCTTGCAGAGCCAGCTCATGAACTGGGGCGCCGATGACAGCCTCAAGATCGTTCGCGTCGACATTGACTCAGAGGAGCTCGATCGCCAACGCCGCCCGGAGATCGGCATCGTGGGCGATTCGGCGCTCGTATTAGCTGCCCTTGCCGATCGAATCGCGGCGCACAACAGGACGAGGACAGGACGTCTGGCGCATGTTGCGTCCGTAAAGGCCGCGGCGGACGCGGCGTTCCGCGACCGGCTCGCCCCGCAGATCGCCTACCTCGACGCTATCCGCGCGGCCCTGCCGGAGAACGGCATCCTGGTCGATGAGCTGACGCAAATGGGGTACGTCGCGCGGCTCGCCTGGCCGACCTATCGCCCGCGCACGTTTCTCTCGCCGGGATATCAGGGAACGCTCGGCTGGGGGTTCGCGACGTCGCTTGGGGTCAAGGTTGCGAAACCCGACACTCCGGTCGTGTCGATCAACGGCGACGGCGGTTTCCTGTTCACGGCCATGGAGCTCGCCACGGCAGCGCAGCACGGCATCGCCGCGGTAGCCGTCGTCTTCAGCGATGGCGCGTTCGGCAACGTGCGGCGTATCCAGAAGCAGAGCTATGCCGGGCGGACCATCGCAACCGAACTGCGCAATCCCGACTTCGTGAAGCTCGCCGAGAGCTTCGGCGTCGAGGCGCATCGCGTGGAGGGGCCCGCCGCCCTGGGAGCGGCCGTGTCGCGCGCGTTGGGTCGGGGCGTGCCGGTGCTGATCGATTGCCCCGTCGGCGAACTGCCGGACCCCTGGCCCTCCATCGCGCTGCCGCGCGTCCGCCCATCCCCACGCTGACGCACGCTTCAGACGCTGTAGGTCGCGATCACCTTCGGGTCCGGCTCAAGTCCGAGTCCGGGCCCGGTGGGCACCGCGAAGCTTCCCTCGCGTGGATTCACCCACTCGCCATAGAGGCTGGCGTCGAGGTCCATGTGATAGCGCTCGACCAGACCGGGCGGGCCGCCGCGCGCCGCCATGAGGTGCAGGGTCGCGAGAAAGCCCGGGCCAAAATAGGGTGAATGCGGCATCAGCGTGACTCCGGCACCCTCAACCAGTGCCGCCACCTTCAGGAACTCGCTGACGCCGCCCACTTTGGTGACGCTCGGCTGGGCATAGTCGACGGCACCGGCGGCCAGCATCTCGCGGAACTGGAAGGCCGTGCAGGCGTTCTCGCCCGCGGCCAGAGGGACACCCGACTCCCGTCGCAAGCGCGCGAGCGTCGCGAAGTCCTCCGGCGGAAACAGCGGCTCCTCCAACCAGAGCAAATCGTAGGGCTTGAGGCGCGCGGCCATGTGGCGGGCCTGTTCCGGCGTCCAGGGGCAGTTGGTGTCCACCATGATCGCGATTTCAGGCCCGACGGCCTCGCGCGCGGCCCGCACCTCGGCCTCGCCCGTCTCGTGCAGCTTGATGTGGCGATAGCCCTGCCCGACGGCCTGCCCGCATCGCGCCGCCACCAGCGCCGGATCGCGGTACTTCAAGAGGCTCGCGTAGGCCGACAGCGACGTGCGCGCGCCGCCGCCCAAGAGCTGCATCAGCGGCAGGCCGGCCGCTTTGCCGGCGATGTCCCACAAGGCGATGTCGAGACCCGAGATCGCGAACGTCGTAATGCCGTACCGCCCGAAAAGATGAAGTTGCTGCTGGAGGTCGTGCGAGAGGCCGGCGATGTCGCGTGCGTCGCGGCCGAGCGCCACTGGGGCTACCATGTCATGGACCGCCGCCCGCACCGCCGTCTGGCAGCCGTAGCAGAAAGCCTCGCCCCAGCCGACCAGGCCGTTATCCGTGACGACCTTGACCAGCAGGATGTCGTTGGTGCTCCAAACCTTGCCACCATACCCGGTCGGCTTGCCGCCGAATTGGTAAGGCACCTTGAGCTGGATAGTGTCGATCGCGGCGATCTTCATGGCAACGGGACTCCCGCAATCAGGGCGGCAAAGAGCATCGCGGCATGGCCCGGATCGGCAAGCCGCTTTGAAGTGAAGCGGGCGTCGCCCGCCTCGACGATGTGCAAGGAATGGCGGGCCAGTTCCGGTGGCAGGGCTGGCAGCTCAGTCCGGTCGGCGGGCATCTCGACCTCGGCCATTGTGAAGTAGGGCCGACCCGGCTCTCCGAAGAAATCGACGTCCCAGTGGAGCGATCCTTCGGTCCAGCTGTAGCGGGTCTTCTCCAGGGTTTCGCGACGCAACGTCCAGAGTCGCGCGAAGTCGTCTTTCGAGATCGCCGTCTCGATTTCGACCATCTGGCCGTCGACGGGCCGCTTGTAGCTGAAGACCCTCGCGATACCGTCGTCCGCGACGATCTCGCGGATCCGCACACCTGCGGCGTCGAGATAGGCCTGTCGCAGCCGCTGACGGCGCACACCCTGCCGCACGGCCAAAGCGGCCTCGAGCACCCGCTCCGGATCTCGCAGGACAATCTTGCGCTCATTCTCGATCGGCATGCCCGATCCTTCGCCGCAAGAGACGCAGCAGGCCGCCCAGGACGGGCAGCGTTTCGTAGACGCCTCGCGCGGCGTCCCAATAGTCGGTGTGGCGCGCGATCAGCCCGTCGCGCACCTCCACCTCGCTGGTGCCGACAAAATCGAGCGCACCGCCGCGGAGTTGGCCGGTAAATCGCCACTTGAGATACCCGCCGCGCGGCGTCGGCGCGATATCCAGCACCTCGAAGCGCGGGGCTTCCATGTCGGCGAACATCGCCCCGAAAACGGCGCGCAGGCCCGCGTGCCCCGAAACGTCGCTGAAGGGATCCGAGAACCGGACGTCGGGCGTGAACATCTCGTCCAGCCGGTCCAGATCGGCCGGTCGCAGCGCCTGCATGAAGGCGGCGTAGCGCGTGAGGGTTCCGATGGTATCGCTCAAATTGACGCGCCTCCGGGCACGCGAAACAATGCCTGTCCTCCAGCGGAGCCCGCATGACCACGCTCGACCAGCTTCCGACGCCCGCCCTTATTCTCGACCGGGCGATTTTGCGCCGCAACCTCAAGCGCATGTCGGAGCGGCTGCGCGCCGCCGGCGTGGCGTTGCGACCCCACCTCAAGACCGCCAAGTCGGCGCAGATCGGCCGCATGGCGGTCGAGGGCCATGACGGGCGGATCACCGTCTCCACGCTCGCCGAAGCGCGCTACTTCGCCGATGCCGGCTTCACCGACATTCTCTATGGCGTGGGCATCATTCCGGCCAAACTGCCGGCGGTCGCCGAGCTCCGCCGTCAGGGCGTGAATCTGCGGGTGGTCACGGACAATCTGGCGGTTGCGCGCGCGATCGCCGAGGCTGCGCGTGTCGATGAAACCTTCTCTGTCTTTATCGAGATCGACAGCGGCGGCGGCCGCGCAGGGCTGCCTTGGCCCGACCTGTCGGGCCTGCTCGAGATCGCCCGGACCCTGCACACGGCGCCGGGTGTCGAGCTTGCCGGCGTGATGACCCATGCCGGTCACTCCTACCATTGCAACACCCGGGAGGGGATCGAAGCCGTCGCCGAGCAGGAGCGACGCGCGATTGTGGGCGCGGCGGAGCAGCTGCGTGCTGCGGGCCTCCCCTGCCCGATCGTGAGCGCCGGCTCGACCCCCACCGCCATGCATGGCCGTGACTTCACCGGCATCACCGAAATGCGCCCCGGCGTGTATGTCTTCAACGATCTCGATCAGGCGCTGATCGGTTCCTGCGGGCCGGACGATCTCGCGCTGTCGGTGCTGGCATCGGTCATCGGCCACTATCCGCATCGCAACCAGCTCCTGATCGATGCCGGCGCGCTCGCCCTCTCCAAGGACATTTCCGCCCAGGAGTTCCGGCCTCAGGTCGGCTACGGCACGATCGCTGGCGCCACGGTCGCCGACATGGCCGTGGTCGGCTGTTCTCAAGAGCACGGGTTCGTGGGCGCCGGGGCCGCCCTGCCCTACGATCGCTACCCCGTCGGGGCCCGCGTGCGCGTGCTGCCCAATCATGCCTGCATTACCGCCGCCGCCTACGACCGATACCACGTCGTCGACAGCGGCATCGATGGGGGCCGCACGGTCGTCGAGACTTACGACCGCATCAACGGTTGGTGAGTCCCGCTAGAGCGAATTGACCGTGTGGCCGCCGTCCACTGTGACCACACTGCCGGTCATGAAGGCGCCCGCGTTGGAGGCGAGCAGCAGCAAGGCGCCGTCGAGATCCTCCGGGCGGCCGATGCGGCGCTGCGGAATCCGCTCGATCAGGCGCTGGCCGCCCGGGGTTTTCCAGAAATCCTCGTTCATCTCGGTTTCGATGTAGCCAGGGCAGATGGCGTTGACGCGAATCTTGTGCCGCGCCCACTCCATGGCGAGCGCCCGCGTGAGATGGATCAGTCCTGCCTTCGAGGCATTGTAGGGCGCCACCTGCCCGATCGTGCGCAAGCCCAAGATCGACGCGACGTTGACCACGATGCCGGGCCGCCTGTCGGCGACCCAGCGGCGGGCGGCGCCTTGCGCCACGAGCCAGGCACCCCGCAGGTTGGTCGACACGACGCTGTCCCAATCGGCGACCGGCATGTCGAGCGCCGGCTTCACGATGGAGATGCCTGCATTGTTCACCACGATGTCCAGCGGCCCCGCCGCCTCAAGCGCCGCTGCGATCGAGGTCTCCGAGGTCACGTCGAGCGCGATCGCCCGGGCCTCCTTGCCGCCGCGCGAAAGGTCCGCGCACAGCGTCGAGATGCGCTCCACGCGGCGCGCGGCGAGCACAAGGCTGGCACCAGCGCCCGCGAGCGTACGCGCGAAATGGACGCCCAAACCCGCAGAGGCGCCCGTCACGAGTACGCGTTTGCCGTCGAGATCGAAACGCTTGGACATTCCGCCCATCCCCTTGCCATATCCTGCGCGAGGCGCCGGTTATAGGCGGAGCGCGGCGATGGAGGAACCATGGAACTGGGATTGAAGGGCAAGCGGGTGATGGTCACGGGCGGCACCAAGTCGATCGGACGGGCCATCGTCGAGGCATTTGTCGCCGAAGGCGCCAGCGTCGCCTTCTGCGCCCGCGACGCGGCACAGGTCGTGGAGCGCGAACGCGCGTGGACAGCCGCCGGCGCCCAGGTCTCGGGCACGTCGCTCGACGTCTGCGATGATGCCGCATTGAAGCGTTGGATCGACGCTTACGCAGCGCAAGGCGGCATCGACCATTTTGTCGCGAACGTGAGTGCGCTCGGCGTAGAGGATACGCCTGAGAGCTGGCGGCGCAGCATCGAGGTCGACCTCGTTTCGACCGTGAGTTCGCTGCGGCATGTGCGGCCCCACCTCGAAGCTCGCGGCGCGGGCGCGTCGCTCACCGTGATCGGTACGGTCTCGCTGGTCGAGGTTGCGGGCCCAACGCAGCCCTACCGCTCGGTGAAGGCCGCACTTGTGCCGTTGGTGAAGTCGCTTGCGATCGACATGGCGCCGAAGGGCGTGCGTGCCAACATGGTCTCGCCGGGAACGATCCTGGAGGACGGCAACGTGTGGGGGCGCCAGCGCGACGCTGGCAGCGAACGCTACAAGCGCACGCTCGCGCGCAATCCGATGGGCCGTATGGGCACGCCGGAAGAGGTCGCCTCCTCCGTGGTGTTCCTGAGCTCCGCCCGCACCTCCTTCGTGAGCGGTGTCAATTTCGTTGTCGACGGCGCGCTGACCGCACGGGTGCAGTACTGAGCGTGTCGGTGCCGGCGCCAGCTGCCGATCGCCGGCTGGTCCTGCTGCTGCTCGCGGCGGGAATTGTCGCGGCGTTCCATGTCGGCAAGGCACCGCCGGCGCTGCCGTCGCTTCGGGAGGCGTTGGGGGCGAGCCTGACGCAGGCGGGCTGGGTGCTGGCAACGGTCAATCTGGTGACGGCGGTAGGCGGCATGGCGACTGCCATGATCGCCGATCGGCTGGGCCACTGGCGGCTCGTGGTGGGTGGCACGCTGCTCGGTGCGCTGGCCAGCGCGGCCGGTGCGGCGGCGACGCGGCTCGACCTGGTGCTCGCGCTGCGTATTGTCGAGGGCGTCGCCTTCATCGCGGTGGTCGCGAGCGCCCCGGCGCTGATCGTTCGCGCCAGCCGGCCGGAAGCGCTGCGGACCACGCTTGCGGTCTGGTCCACCTACATGCCGATCGGCTCCGGCCTGATGATGTTGGCAGCGGCCGGTCTGCTGGCCCTCGCAGATTGGCGCCTCGTCTGGGGCACCGCCGCGTTCCTCTCGCTGGCGATGGGGCTCGCGCTGATGGTGGGCGGCGGGCCGCGGGGGGACACTACACCGCCCGCCCCGGCCGCCCGGAGCTTCCTGGGAGACGCGCGTGAACTCCTTGCGTCACCCGGACCGCTCGCGATCGCGCTGTGTTTTGGGTCCTACGCCGCTTGCTGGTTCGCCGTCGTGGGCTTCCTGCCAACGCTCCAGGTGGAACGGCTTGGCATGAGTCCCACCGCGGCGGCCGTCACGACCGCAATCATTGTGATCGCCAACGCCACGGGCAATGTGGGTGGCGGTTGGCTCCTGGGTCGCGGCGTCTCGCGTGGCTCGGTGATCGCGGGCTCGGCTCTGCCGCTGTCGCTTTGTCTCGTCGGTCTCTTCGTGGACGGATTGCCCGACCTCGTACGGCTCGCGCTGGTGACGCTCTATTCGGCCGCCATTGGCGTCGTGCCGGGAGCCCTCTTCACCGGCATAACCCTGCACGCGCCGCGGCCAGCGCTCGCGGGCGCCGCGACGGGTCTGCTGATGCAGGGGTCCAACGTTGGTGGCCTGATCGGACCGCCGATTACCGCCGCCGTCGTCTCGTCAGGCGGCTGGCCTGCGGCCGCCTGGGTCACGACCACGGCGCTGCTCATCGTCGCCGCTTGCGGGCTCTTCCTGCAGGGGCGCGAAGCGCGTATCGTCGCCAGCCGGCAAGGAGCGGCGGCCCCATGATCTACGTCGATATCGTCTCCGACACGATTTGCCCATGGTGCTACATCGGCAAGCGGCGCTTCGAGCGCGCACTTGAGCTCAGCGGCCGCGACGATGTCGCGATTTCCTGGCGACCCTTCCAGCTCAATCCTGACATGCCGGTCGAAGGCATGACTCGCGACGACTATGTGCGCGCCAAGTTCGGCGGCGGCGACCGGCCGCGACAGATCAACCAGGCTGTGGCCGATAGCGGCCGCGAGGCCGGCATCGAGTTCCAGTTTTCCCGCATCAAGCGCACGCCGAATACCATCCTGTCGCATCGCCTGATCCAGTGGGGCGCCCGGACCGGCCGGCAAGACGCGGTCGTCGATCGGCTGTTTCGCGCCTACTTCGAGGACGGCCGCGATATCGGCGATCTCGACACGCTGGTGCAGTGCGCCGTCGAGGCTGGTGCCGAGGCGGGTGAAGCGCGCGAGTATCTCGTGAGCGATGAGGGCCGTTCGGAAGTCGTCTCGGCAGACGTCTATGCCCGACGCTTGGGGATCAACGGCGTGCCCTGCTTCATCGTGAACCGCAAGTACGCGGTCTCCGGGGCCCAGCCGGCGTCCGCGTTCGTCGAGGTCTTCAACCTTGCGGAGCGGGATGCCGCGACGAGCGCCGCCCAGTCGACCGCCTGAACCTTCAGCCGGCTCGATGCCGGGCGTAGATCGCGCGCACCCACGCCGCCCCTGGATGGGCCTGTGAACTGGCCACCCACGCGCCGAAGGACTTGGCCATGGGTTGGGGCCGCGCCATCGTCGAGTCGGGAGGATCGACGGCCATCGCGAGCATCGATGCCGCCGTGAGATCGGCCGCAGTAAACCCCTCGCCGACGAGATAGCCGGTGGCGCGGCTGCGCTCCGCCACGAAGTCGAGCGCTTCTTCGAGTGCGGCCTGGCCGTCGGCGATCGATTCCGGACCGACGATCCCGTTACCGCGGCGGACCATGCCGGCGGCGAGCGGCAGCACCGCGCGGTAGATCATGCGCTGCGCCAGCGACTGACCTTCCGCGAAGACCCGGGTGAAGTAGCCGTAATCCTCCAGCAGAAGAGCCAGCACCTTGCGCCGGATGCGTGGGCCCCAGTCATCGTCGAACCGACGCTCGATGTCGCGGACCTCGGCATCGGCGGTGGCAAGCGGCGGCTCGGGCGCGAGCCGGTCCAGCTCGGCCAGGATGGCGGCGGAGCCCGCGACGGGGCGCCCGTCGATCGTCACCACCGGCGTCGAGGTCTGGCCGGACAGCTTGCGCACCCGGCCGGCATGCGGGCCCGGCATCAGGTCGACACGCCGATGCGGCAGGCGCTTGAAGTCGAGCGCCCAGCGGGCCTTCTCGTTGTAGGGCGAGTAGCGGAATTGCCAGAGCGTGATGTCCATTTCCCCCTCCATATGATGATTATCATATGGTATGTTATATGACATAGAAACGGAGAGTCGAGTGCCCGCCAGCCCCTCCCGAACGGCGCGGACCCGCCAGGACATCCTCGACCACGCTGCCCGGCTCTTTCGGTTGCGGGGGTTCGCGGCGACCACCATCGACGACGTAATGCTGGCCGCCGGCCTGACGCGCGGCGCGTTCTACGCACACTTCGCGTCCAAAGAGGCGCTTTTCGACGAGGTCCTGCGCACGAGTCACGGACTGATCCGCATGCTGCGCGAGCGGGTCGGCTCGACACACAGGGCCCTCGCGCGAGACGCCGACCGCATCCTTAGCGACTATCTTCACAAGGATCACCTCGGCGAAGTCGGGACGGGCTGCACATTGGCAGCGTTGCCGGGCGATGTCGGGCGTGCCGGCCTCACTGCCCGCCTCGCCTACGCGAACGCGCTCTATGCCCTGATCGGTGAGCTGGGACGGGGCCGTCCGGCGGCCCGCAAGCTCGACCCGGCGGCGACGACCGCGGCGATCCTCACGGTCGGGGCGATCGGCCTCGCGCGGGCAAGTGGCGATCGTCGCTTGTCGGATTGGCTGCTGCGGTGCGCGCGCCGCGGCGCGCGAGACCTGCTCAAGCCGCCGGCTGGGCGAGCTTCGCGAGAGCCGAAACGATCCCCTTCACGCCGGCGAGCCGCGCGGCGTCCTCCGTCCAGGCGCGCTGGATCATCAGTCGCTGGTCGGGCCTGACGCGCACCAGCGGCGCGTTCTTCTGCACCCAGGCGATCAGCCGCTCCGGCCGCTCGAACTTGTTTTCGTGGAACGACAGGACCACCGCCTTTTCACCGGCGTCGATCTTGGCGACGCCCGACCGCCGGCAGAGCAGCTTCAGCGCGACGGTTTCCAGCAGGAATGCCGCTTCCTCCGGCAGCTTGCCGAAGCGGTCCACAAGTTCGGCACCGAACGCCTCGATGTCGGCCGCCTCGGTGAGCGATCCCACGCGGCGATAGAGCGCCAACCTCACCGTGAGATCGGCCACGTAGGCCTCGGGGATCATCACCGGTACGCCGAGATTGATCTGCGGCGACCAGTCGGCGCGCGCAGCCTCACGCTGCCGCCCCTTTGCCGCGGCCACCGCCTCCTCCAGCATCTGCTGGTAGAGCTCAATGCCCACCTCGCGGATGTGGCCGCTCTGCTCCTCGCCGAGGAGGTTGCCGGCGCCACGGATGTCGAGATCGTGACTGGCGAGTTGAAAGCCGGCCCCCAGCGTGTCGAGCGTCTGCATCACCTCGAGCCGCTTCTGCGCCGCCTCGTTCAGGGCCCGGCCGGGCGGCACCGTCAGGTAGGCGTAGGCCCGGGTCTTGCCGCGTCCGATGCGGCCGCGCAGTTGGTAGAGCTGCGACAGGCCAAACATGTCGGCGCGGTGGATGATCATGGTGTTGGCGTTGCGGATATCGAGGCCGCTTTCCACGATGTTGGTCGACAGCAACAGATCGAACTTGCCGTCGACGAAGTCCTGCATCGTCGTTTCGATGGCGGTCGGCGACAGGCGGCCATGCGCGGTCGCGAAGCGGATCTCCGGCACGAGCTCACGCAGCTCGGCGGCGATCGGCGCCAGATCCTCGATGCGGGGACAAACGTAGAAGCTCTGGCCGCCGCGATACTGCTCACGCAACAGCGCCTCTCGCACCGCGACCGCGTCGAACGGCGTGATGAAGGTCCGTACCGCGAGCCGATCGACCGGCGGCGTGGCGATGAGGCTCATGTCGCGCACGCCCGTCAGCGCCAATTGCAGCGTGCGCGGGATCGGAGTCGCGGTGAGCGTCAAGACATGGACGTCCGCGCGGAGCTCTTTCAGGCGCTCCTTGTGGACGACACCGAAGTGCTGCTCCTCGTCCACGATCAACAGGCCGAGGTCCTTGAACTGGATGCCCTTGGCGAGGAGTGCGTGGGTGCCGATCACGATATCGACTCCGCCTTCGGCCGCCGCCGTCCGGGTTTCCTTGGCTTCCTTCGCCGGCACCAGTCGTGACAGTCGGCCGATACGAACCGGCAGGCCCTGGAAGCGTTCCACGAAGTTGCGATGGTGCTGGCGGGCGAGCAGCGTCGTGGGGGCGATCACCGCGACCTGCTTGCCGCCCAGGGCCGCAACAAAGGCCGCGCGCATCGCGACTTCCGTCTTGCCGAATCCGACATCGCCGCAGATCAGCCGGTCCATCGGCTTGCCGGAACCAAGATCGCCCAGCGTGTCGGCGATGGCCTGGAGCTGATCGTCCGTCTCGGCATAGGGGAAGCGCGCGCAGAACTCCTCGAACAGCCCCTCGGGCGGCGCCATGGTCTCGCCCTCGCGCACGGCACGTTCGGCGGCGATGGCGATCAGGCGGTCTGCCATGTCGGCGATGCGCTGTTTCAGGCGCGCCTTGCGCGACTGCCAAGCGGCGCCGCCCAGCCGATCGAGCGCGGCCCCCTCCTCGCCCGCGCCGTAGCGGCTCAGAACGTCGATGTTCTCGACCGGCACAAAGAGCTTGTCGCCGCCTTCGTAGGTGAGGCGCAGGCAATCATGGCGGGCGTTCTGGATATCGAGCGTGAACAGCCCGTCGTAGCGACCGACGCCGTGGTCGCGATGGACGACCAGATCGCCCTCGCTCAAGGCCGAAGCCTCGGCGATGAAGCGTTCAGACGGGCGCCGCTTGCGCTGGGGGCGCGACAGACGATCGCCGAGGATGTCCTCCTCGCTCACGACCTCGAGCTCGTCGAGGACGAACCCATGCTCCAGCGGCCACACCGCGACCTCGATATCCCGCGGTGCGCCGTGTTCCTTCAGCAGGTGCGCGAGACGTGACGCCGATCCTTCGCTGTGGGCCGCGATGACGCGGCGTCGCCCCGCGGCCGCGGCCAGGCGCGACACGACCGCATCGAAGAGATTCACACCTTGCGCAGTGCGTGCCTGGGCAAAGCCTTCATGGCGCCGCCCCCCCAAGTCGAGCGTCTGGCCCTCGCCCGGCGCATCGAAGCTGGTGATCTGGACGCGGGTTCGGTCCGCCAACAGCTCGCCCCACTGCGACGGCGTCAGATAGAGCCGCTGCGGCGGGACCGGGCGATAGTCGGCCGCGCCGCTCATGCCACCACGCTCGCCCGCCTTGGTGCGCGCCTCGTAGTAGTCGCGGATCAGTTCGTGGCGCGCCTGCAGTGCGTCACCAAGCTGGTGGTCGGCGCTCACCAGCGCGTTGGGAAGGTAGTCGGCGACCGTTTCCAGCCGGTCGTGAAAGAGCGGCAGCCAATGCTCCACGCCGGGGTGGCGCTGGCCCGCCGACACCGCCTCATAGAGTGGATCGTCGCCGACATTGCCGAATAGCTCGCGATAGCCTTCCCGGAAGCGCTGGATGCTCTCCGGTGTGAGAAGGACCTCGCCGACGGCGATAACGGTGATCTCGTCGCGCTCGCCGATCGTGCGCTGACTCATCGGATCGAAGCTACGCAGCGCCTCGATCGTGTCGCCGAACAGATCGAGCCGAACCGGTTCGGTGGCGCCTGGAGGGTATAGGTCGATCAGCCCGCCGCGAACGGCGAATTCGCCGGGCTCCATGACGGTCTCGGCGCGGCTGTAGCCGTGGTCCGACAGAAAGCGCGTGAAGGCCCCCGGATCGAGGGCCCCGCCCTTCCTCAAGACGGTGGAGCCACCACCATGAAACGCCCGCGCTGGCACGCGCTGCAGCACCGCGCCGACCGACGCCAGCACAATTCGCGCGGGGGCACCGGGGGTGCGCGGCTGCGCCAAGGTCGCCAGCGTGCGCATCCTTTCGGCCACGATGTCCGGGTGCGGCGAGGCGCGGTCGTAGGGCAGGCAGTCCCAGGCGGGAAGCACCAGCACTTCGCGATCGGGCGCGAAGAAGCGGATGGCGTCCTGCAAACGTTCCAGACGATGTCCATCGCGCGCGACATGCAGAATGTCTCTGCCGGCCGTCGTGCGCGCGAGTTCGGCAAGCACCAACCCATCGGCACCCTCAGGGACGCCGGCCAGCGTCCACCCACCGCCGCGGCGCGCGATCTCGGCAACCCGGTCGTGAAGCGAGGCGGCCATGGCGCTCAGAACCGGACCCTGAAGGCCTTCAGCAGGCGCCAAACCTCGCCGTCCTGATCGGTCGGGGGTACCGCGCGATCGATCAGCCAGTCGAAGAGTTCGTTGTCCGGAACGCCCAAGAGGGCCTCGTATTGATCGAGCTGAGCTGCGTCGAATTCATGGAGGTGCGCGCGCGCGAACTGGCCGAGCACGATGTCGTTCTCGCGGTTGCCGCGATAAGCGCTGCGGTAGAGAAGCCGCTTGCGCCGGAGCTCGATGTCGTCGCCGCCCATTATCCCCAAGCCGGTCCCGAAAAGGGGGCGTAGCTTATAGGCGCCGTCGGCTGCCCTGTCACGCTGCGGCGCCAGCCCGCCATGCGCCCCATCGCCCTCACCCCCCTCTTCGCCCAGATCACCGTGCTGTCGGGGATCGGCCCGCGGCTGGGCAAATTGATCGGCAAGCTGGCCGGCGAGTCCGTCGTCGACATGCTTTGGCATCTGCCTTCTGGGCTTGTGGACCGCCGTCACGCGCCTGAGGTCGCGGGCGCGCGCCCCGGTGAGGTCGCGACGCTCACCGTCGTCGTCGAAGAGCATGTTGTTCCACGCTCGCGTCGCCAGCCCTACCGGGTCCGCTGCAGCGACGAGACGGGGCCGCTCACACTCACCTGGTTCAACGGCCGGCAGGATTGGCTGGAGGGGCTTCTGCCTGTGGGCGAGACGCGCGTGGTCAGCGGCCGCGTCGAGCTCTACCAGGGCGAGGCGCAGATGACGCACCCCGATCACATCGTGCCGCTGGACCAGCGCGACACGATCCTGCGCGTCGAGCCCGTCTATCCATTGACGGCGGGGTTGACCCAGAAGCCGATCCAGAAAGCGATCGCTGGCGCGCTGGAACGCGCCCCCGAGTTGCCGGACTGGCTGGACGAAGCCTACGCCCGAAAGCAGCAATGGCCGGCGTGGCGCGCCGCATTGGATCAGGTTCACGCGCCGCAGTCCGCCGAGGCTCTGGCGCCTCAGGCGCCGGCGCGACGGCGGCTGGCGTTCGACGAACTGCTCGCGTCGCAGCTCGCGCTCCAGCTCGTGCGCCGCCGCGAACGCACGCTTGCCGGTCGGGCGATCGCCGGTGACGGCCGATTGCGGGCCAAGGCCCTTGCCAGCCTGCCCTTCACCCCGACCGCAAGCCAGATCCGGGCGATCGCGGAGATCGAGGCCGAGTTGGGCCGCCCGGAGCGGATGATCCGCCTGCTGCAGGGCGATGTGGGCAGCGGCAAGACCCTGGTCGCACTCATGGCGATGCTGGTCGCCGTCGAGGCTGGCGCGCAAGCGGCCTTGATGGCGCCGACCGAAATCCTCGCTCGCCAGCACTACTCCACCATGGCGCCGATCGCGGAGGCCGCGGGCGTGAAGCTCGCCCTTCTGACGGGGCGCGACGGTCAGCGACAGAAGCGCGCCACCATCCAGGCCCTCGCTGACGGCACGCTCGATCTGGTCGTCGGCACGCACGCGCTCGTCCAGGAAGACGTCGAGTTTGCCGATCTCGCGCTTGCTGTCGTCGATGAGCAGCACCGGTTTGGCGTCGCGCAGCGCATGGCGCTGTCGTCCAAGGGGCGCGCCGTCGATCTGCTGGTCATGACAGCGACCCCGATCCCGCGGACGCTGATGCTCGCGGCCTACGGTGATCTCGACGTTTCGAAACTCACGGAGAAGCCGGCGGGTCGTCTGCCCATCGACACCCGCACCGTCGCGCTCGACCGGCTCGAGGAGGTGGTGGGCGCCGTGGGACGGGCGGTGGCGAGCGGCGCGCAGGTCTACTGGGTGTGCCCCCTGATCGAGGAGTCCGAGGAGATCGACCTCAACAATGCCGAAGAGCGCTTCGCCGCGCTGTCGCAGCGTTTCCCGGGCAGAGTCGGACTGCTGCACGGGCGTCAGAAGTCGGCGGAACGCGAAGCCACGATGGCGGCCTTCGCGAGCGGAGCGCTCTCCGTCTTGGTGGCAACGACGGTGATTGAAGTTGGCGTCGATGTGCCCAACGCGACGGTGATGGCCATCGAGCATGCCGAGCGGTTTGGGTTGGCACAGCTCCACCAGTTACGTGGGCGCGTGGGTCGCGGCACTGCCAAGTCGACCTGCCTGTTACTCTACGCCGGGCCGCTCGGTGAGACGGCGCGGGCGCGGCTCGCGATCATGCGAGAGACCGAAGACGGCTTCCGCATCGCGGAGGAGGACTTGCGGCTGCGCGGCGGCGGCGAACTGCTCGGCACCCGCCAGAGCGGACTGCCGGACATGCGCCTGGTCGATTTCGGTGCGCACAGCGACTTGCTGGAGGCCGCGCGCGACGATGCGAAACTGATCGTCGAGCGCGATGCGGAGTTGGAGAGCGCACGCGGCCAGGCGCTGCGCACGCTCCTCTACCTGTTCCGCCGCGACGAGGCCGTTCGCACCCTGCGCGCGGGCTGAACGCGCGGCGAGCGTCAGCCCAACTGGGTCACGAAGGTACGCAGCGCCGCTCAGGCCGTCTCGACGACCTTCTCCGCCTCGACGCGCCGCTTGCCGATCTGTTCCAGTTCGGTCTCCTGACGATCCAGCGTCGCGAGGTACCGTTTGTGCAGATCGCTGCCGGCGGGGACCCGTGAAAGGTTTTCCCGGAGCCGTCCCTGCTCCTGAACGATGCCGGCGCGTTCCGCCTCGATCTGCTTGATGCGGTCCTGAGCCTCGGAAACGGCGCCCTGGAGCTGGGTCACCCGCTGCAGCGCATTGCGCACTTTCGGGTCGAACTCGGCGTTGCGAGCGAAGAACGCGATCTGGTTGCGATCGGCATCGAGCAGGCGGAACTCCTGATGCACGGTGCGCTCTTGCACGATTTCGAAAGTCTGGGTCGCGGCACCGCCCGTAAGCTGGAACGGGACGCGGTAGGCGCCTTCGTTGATTTCGACGCCGGTGGAGTCCGGGCGGGCCAGTCGCCAGCCGGCGTGGCGCGGTTGGGTCGCGATCAGCGTGCGCGGCTCTTTGGCGGGGCCACGCACCCGGAAGGTCGTGATCTGGCGCACAAGCGTCGCGTAGCGCAGCACGCCGCCTACGATGGTGCCGGATGCAATGCGTTCGGCACTCGCCATTTCGCGCTCAATCACGATCTTCTCGTCGAGAGCGTAAGCCAGCATCCGGGTTTCGCCGACTGGGAAGGCTGACAGACGCGCATCCCCGACATAGGTGACGGCGCCGGCCCGGTCGCGTTCGTAGATCGTCAGGATGCCAGGCGGCAGGCCGGTGTCGCCATCGTTGGAGAGCCGAACGGCAGCTAGCGGATTGCGCTGAGCGCTGTCGTGCTGGAAGAGTGCGATGCGTTGAGTCGGGATCTGCCGGTCGATCACGGGGATCGAGAGTGTGCCGCCATTGGCGACCGTGACCGGCCGGGGGAACTTCAGCGTCACCTGCGTCGCCGCATCGGTCGCCTCCACCTGGTCGGCGGCTTCGGCCAGCTTGAGCGTCGGCTCTCGGGCCGCGTGTCCCAGCGTTGCCGCTGCACGGTCTCTTTCTTGGGAGCACTGGCCGGGTGGCGGAGCGAGTGGCGGCGGTGCCGGGGCGGGCAGTGCCGCGGCGGCGACCCCACCGCGATCGACGTTGGGCAGCAGCCGTCCCGCGACCTCGACCGGAACGTTCGGTCGCTCGACGTAGTAGGCATTGTAGAGCGCCTGCCGGAACGCGACCGGGCGGCCGGAGACCAGTGTGAGTTCGACGTCTGTCCAGTCGCGGCCACTCAGATTTTCGACCGTCGCCCAACCCTGCAAACCCGCGCGCTGCGCCGCCGGGTCGCCGGCGAGGGTCAGTCGGTACGACGCCTTCCAGACCGGCGACTCGACGATGTAGGCGACGCGCACCGTGCGGCATCCCTGGCCGCGCGTCGATAGATCGAGCGTGCGCGCATCCTTGACGCGATTGGACTGGATCGCCGCCAACGCCTGCGCCACACGCTCGCGCAGGACGGGATCGACGAAGGCGACGCTCTCGGCGTCTTCCAGAATGAACTGCTGCAGCCCGGCGTCGGTCATCAGCGTCACGCGGGTCCGCTGAATCGTGCCGCGACCGTCTGGAAGCGTTGTGGCTTCGCCGCGTACCGAGACGATACGGCCGTTGAGCGCGCGTCCTCCGCCGACCGCGACCTGGGCGCCAACCAGGCTTTGCAGCAGCAGCTCCGGGCGTTGCAGTGCCGCTTGGTCGAGCGGCAGATCCTTGAAGGTTTGGGCAAGGGGCTCGCGACCCGGCAGGCTGAGGCCGCCGACGCCGCTCTTGTCATCGTAGACCACCAGGCTCTTCAGCACGTCATCGACCTGATCGAGCGGCACCGTGAGTTTCAGGGTCGTGTCGCCCTGCACTTCGGCCTCGAGCTCGAAATAGCCAAGGCCGCCCGACGACAGCATCACACGTTTGAGGGCCAGTTCCTGGGCCTGCGCCAATGCCGGAGCGATCAGCAGCGCTGCCGCTTTCAGCAAGGCAAGCAAACGATACATCAAGACCTCCCGGGCACCTTCAGGGATCGCGACCATCTTCCCGGAGTATGGCTCAACCGGGGCGTTCGCGGGTCATTGTCGTGAAACGATCGCGTCGGTCAGCGCCTGCAACGGCAGCAGCACGCACTCGTGTCGCGACTTGTGCGCGGCGACCGGCGCAAAGGCCTCGTAGGCGCCGCCGCCCTGCCCTGCCAGTGCCGCCTCGGCGTCGGCACGCAATGCCGCGACACCGTCCGCATCTCGACCGACAGCAACGGCGCTCAGAACCGAGGCGGAGGCCTGACAGAGGAGGCACCCGCGCACCTTGTGGCCGAGGGCGGCGATCCGCCCTGCCGCATCGAGCGTCAGATCGAGCGAGATGCGGTCGCCGCAAAGCGGGTTGTCGCGCTGTGCCGTTCGTTCGGGCGCGGTGAGCCGACCATCGCCGGTTCGGGCCTTGGCCAAGGCCACGATCCGCTCGTGATAGAGCTGGTCAGTCATCGCAGGGTCCGCACCGCGTGCGCGACACCCTTCAGCAGGGCGTCGATATCGGAAGCGTCGTTGTAGGGCGCGAGCGAGGCGCGCGTCGTTCCGTCCAGATCGAAGCGCTCCATCAACGGCTGCGCGCAATGGTGGCCGGCGCGCACCGCGACGCCGAACCCGTCGAGCGTCTGGGCGACGTCATGCGGGTGGACACCATCGAGCAGGAACGAGACCACCGGGTAGCGCCGCTGCAATCCGGCGGGGCCGAAAATCCGTGCGCCGGGAACCTCGCCCAACCCGTCCAGCAAACGCTGGACGAGCGACATCTCGTGGCTGGCGACAGCGCTCCAGTCGAGCGACGCCATCCAGTGGCAGGCCGCGCCCAGACCGACAGCCGGGCCGATCGGCGGTGTGCCCGCCTCGAAGCGACGCGGTGGCGGTGCCCAGGTCGTGCGGGCGAGCGTCACACGCCCGATCATCGAACCGCCGCCGAGGAACGGCGGCATCGCCTCGAGGAGCTCTGCTCGGGCCCAGAGGACCCCGATGCCGTTGGGGCCGTAGGCCTTGTGGCCCGCGAAAACGTAGAAATCGACGCCCAGTGCCGGCAGGTCGAGGGGTCCATGCGGCGCCCGCTGCGCGCCATCCAGAAGCACCCGCGCCCCGACCGCTCGGGCGGCCGCGGCTACCTCGGGAACATCGAGAGCGGCGCCGGTCACATTGGACACATGCGCGAGCGCCACCAGCTTCGTGCGCTCCGTGAGCAGACGCGGCAATGCGCCGAGATCGATGCGACCATCCTCGGTGACGGGCAGCGCATCGAGTTCGATGCCGGCGCGATCGCGCAACATCTGCCACGGCACGATGTTGGAGTGGTGCTCTAGCTCCGATACCAGCACGCGATCACCGGGCTTCAGCGTCGCACCAAAAGAATGCGCCACAAGATTGATCGCCGCGGTGCAGCCGCCCGCAAAGACGATCTCGTCGACCGGCGTGTTCAGAAACCGCGCGACCTCGGCACGAGCCCCCTCGTACGCGTCAGTCGCGGCCTCGGCCAGCCGATGCACGCCGCGATGGGCGTTGGCGCGGGCTGTCGTTTCATAGGCGAGCACGGCGTCAAGCACCGCCTGCGGTGTCTGCGCCGACGCACCGTTGTCGAGATAATGCAGCGGCCCCGGTCCGGCATTGAGGATCGGGAATTGGGCACGCAGGCCGGAGTGGTCGAAACTCATGTGGTCAACCGCTGCCGCCATGCCGCGAGAGCCGGCGGATCGTCGATATCGACAAGAGCGGCGTCGCCCTCCATCGGCACCTCGCAGACCAGTTCGGCATGCTCGCCCACCAGGTGCCGCGCCCCGGTGTCGCCGGCAAGACGCGCAAGATCTGCGAAGAACCGCTTGCCCCACAGCACGGGATTTCCACGCTTGCCCGCGACGGTCGGCAGGCAGATCGCGCGGCCCTCCAGCGGATTGTAGGCCGCGATCAGCCGGTCAAGGAGTCGCGAGTCGATGCCGGGCATGTCGCCCAGCTGCACGATCGCACCATCGGTTTGCGCGCCGAGGGCGGTGATTCCGACCCGCACCGATGTGCTGAGACCGCCGGCATAGTCGAGGTTGAGGACGAATCGCAGCCGCGCGTCGTCACCCGTTCCGGCTCGAACGGCAGCGCGTACCTGGTCCGCCATGTGGCCCAACACGACCACGACTTCGGTCGTTTGCGCCGCTAGTGCCGCGCGCGCGGCATGCGCGACCAGCGGCACGCCATCGAGTTCGGCGAGCAACTTGTTGGGACCGCCCATGCGCGTGGAGCGGCCCGCCGCCAGCAGCACCACCGCGACGCGCGGCGCGTGAGCGGGCCCCTCGCCGGCCTCGGCATCGGCGTTGTCGCGCGGCTGCGGGCGGCTCGCGATCTCGGCCAGCAGCCCGCCGGCACCCATTCGAACGATCTCCGCCCGGCCCACAGGCAGGCGCGCGGCCAGCCGCTCCAGCACCATGTCGAAGCCGTTGTACTTGGGCGACTTGGCGCAGCCCGGCAGCCCAAGCACGGGCACCTCGCCCCAGCGCGCCGTGACGAGCAGGTTGCCGGGATCGACTGGCATGCCGACATGCTCCACTCGCCCGCCGGCGCGCTCAATGCCAAGCGGCACGACATCGCGACGATCCACATTGGCCGAAGCACCGGCCACAAGCAGGAGATCGCAGCCCTCGGCGCGCAGCGCCGCCAGCGCCCCGGCAATGGCCTGAGGCTCGTGCGCCACACGGCGTTCACCGGAAAGCGTCCCGCCGAGACCGGTCATGCGCTCGCGCGTCGTGACGATCGCCTTGTCCAAGACCTTGTCCCGTGTGCCCGCCAGCCGGGTCTGGACGAGGCCGGCCTTCAGCGGCCGAAACGGGGCGACGGAGATGGCAGCCTCGGCCCCGCGCGCGGCGGCGATCGCCCGCGCGACCGCGCTCCGCGGCGCGGCATAGGGAATGATCTTGACCGTCGCCACCATCTGCCGCGCCGAGACGCGGCTCATCGGTGGCAGGGTCGCGACGGTGACCGACTCATCCAGTTCGTTCAGCCGGTCGATCCGTGCCTGGTCGATCAACGCGAGACCGGCGGTGCGGGCGTAGTGATTGCACCGGCCGGTGAAGGCGGCCGTGACGTCAATGCCGACGCCGGCCAGCGCTGCGGCGACCTCCGTCGCGGCCGCATCCTCGTGCAGATCTTCGGCATCGAGACGCGCGGCGATCACCGAGGCAACGCCCGCGCGCGCGAGCGCCGAAACATCGTCGGCAGACAGCTTGCGGCCCTTGGCGAAGTTGAGCCCCGACGCGCGGAAGGAATGGGCGAGGATAGCGCCCTCGGCTTCGGCGACCGGGGTGTCGCCGAATCTCACGCCGCCGCCTGCAAGGCCTCGGCGCGCCGCGCCCGCACCTCGATGATTTGCGCCAGGATTGACACTGCGATCTCCGCCGGCGACTTCGCGCCGATCGAAAGCCCGACCGGGCCCTGGATGCGAGCGAATTGCGCGTCGGTGATGCCGGCCGCAAGCAGGCGCTCGCGCCGCTTGGCGTGGGTGCGCTTGCTGCCGAGCGACCCGACATAGAAGGCTTCAGAGCGCAGCGCCACCTCAAGCGCGGGGTCATCGAGCTTGGGATCGTGCGTCAGCGTCACAACGGCCGTTGCCGCATCGACTCCGACGGCATTCAACCCGTCGTCCGGCCAGTCCTGAAGAACCCGTACCGCGGGAAAGCGCGCATCGGAGGCAAACGATCGGCGTGGATCGATGACCGTCACGTCGAACTCAAGCATCGAGGCCATCGGTGCCAAGGCCTGAGCGATATGGACCGCACCGACCACGATGAGGCGCGACGCAGGCGTCTGGGTATGGAGGAAGACCATACCGCCCGCGATCTCGACCGTTGTACTGCGACCATCGGCCAGCGCTCGACGCGCGGCGGCGACAATCGCGCCATCGGTCGACAAGGCCCCCTCGGTGCGGTCGGCATAGATCAGCGCCTCGGCACCGTCGGCCAGGCGGGTCGCCCGAACCACCGGCTGGCGTGCTGTCCGGGCGGTGGCGAGGGCGTGCAGCGTGTCGAGCTTCATCGGCTCACTCCACCTTCTCGACGAAGACCTGGACCTTGCCGCCACACGCAAGCCCGACATCCCATGCCTGCTCGTCGGTCACGCCGAAATCGAGGAGCCGCGGCTTACCATCGCTGATGGCGGCCAGCGCCTCCTTCACCACGGCGCCCTCGATGCAGCCGCCGGAGACTGAGCCCACCATGTTGCCGCCGTCATCGATCGCAAGGCGGCTACCGACGGGGCGCGGCGAGGAACCCCAGGTCACGATCACTGTGGCAAGCGCGACGCCCTTGCCGGCGGCGCGCCATTTGCCGGCCTGATCCAGAACGTCGAGGGTGTCGGCGACGGAAGTCATGGGTCACTCCTTGCGCAAGCCGGTCTGCCAACGGGCGAGCCGGAGGTCCTTCCCTCCGGCGGCCGAGAGCGCCGCAACCAACTCGCCCAGGCTTTCGAGATTGTGCACCGGGCGGAACTCGTCGACATGCGGCAGCATGGCCTTGTTGCCTTGGGATTTGGGTTCGTAGCCGCCGAAGCGCAAGAGCGGATTGAGCCAGACCAGCCGCCGGCAGCTCTTGTGCAAGCGGTCCATCTCCTCGGCCAGGCCGGCCGCGCCCTCGCGGTCGAGGCCGTCGGTGATCAGGAGCGCGACCGCCCCCTGCCCCAGCACGCGCCGCGACCACTTGTTGTTGAACTCGTGCAGAGTCTGGCCAATGCGCGTGCCGCCTGACCAATCCGCGACCTGCGTCGACGCCTTGGCCAGCGCCTCATCGACGTCGCGACGGCGCAGCGCGCGTGTGATGTTGTGCAGCCGGGTGCCGAAGGTAAAGCACTGCACGCGGTCGCGATCGTTGGTGATCGCGTGCATGAAACGCAGGAACATTCGGGTGTAGCGCGACATCGAGCCCGAGATATCGCAGAGGATCACCAGGGGCGGCGGGCGTCGGCGCGGCTCGCGCCGACGCAGTTCCAGAATGCCCGCCGGATTGCGCGCCCGCCGCAGCGTTGCCCGGAAGTCGATACGCGCACCGCGCGGCGAGGCCCGGAACCGGCGGGTGCGACGCTCCGGGATCGGTAGGCGCAGGCGCTGGATCGCGCGCAGCGCCTGATCGATCTCGGCCTGCGACATCTGCTCGAAGTCTTTTTTCTGGAGAAGCTCCCGGTCCGAGACCGTGAAGGTCGCCTCGATCTCGACCTCGGGCGGCTCGTCGGCATCAGCGGGGGCCTCGCCACGGCCCGGCTGAAGCGCCTCCTGAAGGCGGCGATTGAGGGGTTTTCGGCTCTCCGGTTCACCCGGGACTCCGACCGACGGCAGCAGCATTTCCATCATGCGCTCAAGCAGCCGCGGATTGCGCCAATAGACATAGAAGGCCTGGTCGAAGATCTCCCGCTGGTCGCGCCGGTTCACGAACACCGCATGAAGGGTCCAGTAGAAGTCCTCACGGCTGCGCAGGCCGACGGTCTCCACGGCCTCGATTGCGCGCAGCACTTGCCCCGGCCCAACCCGCAAGCCCGCGGTGCGTAGCGTCCGTGCGAAATGCACGAGATTGCGTGCGATCCGCCCGCCCCGCGGGGTGCCGCCGCTCGTGTCGGGCAACGCGTCCATCTCCCGATCTCAGCCCGCCGGCTGGCCGGCGACCTCGGACTTCACCTTGCGCAGGATTTCGGCCGCTTCCGAGCCTTGCAGGCGCTGGATGTCGTCCTGGTACTTCAGGAGGACGCCCAGGGTGTCGTTGACTGTCCGTGGGTCGAGATCGAGCGCGTCCAGTTCGCCAAGCGCCGTCGCCCAGTCGATCGACTCGGCCACGCCGGGCGCCTTGAAGAGGTCGAGCTTGCGCAGTTCCTGCACGAAGCCCACGACCTGGCGCGAGAGCCTCTCCGGGACGCCGGGCGCCTTCACCTTCAGGATCTCGATCTCGCGCGCGAGGTCGGGATAGTCGACCCAGTGATAGAAGCACCGCCGCTTCAGCGCATCGTGGATCTCGCGCGTGCGGTTTGAGGTCACGATCACGATCGGCGGTTCCGCGGCCTTGACCGTGCCCAGTTCGGGGATCGTCACCTGGAAGTCGGACAGCACCTCGAGGAGATACGCCTCGAAGGGCTCATCGGTCCGGTCCAGCTCGTCGATCAGCAACACGGGCGCGCCGCCGGCTTGCGGTTGCAACGCCTCAAGAAGCGGCCGGCGGATCAGGAATCGCTCGGTGAAGATTTCGCTGCCGATCTGATTGCGGTCCTGGACGCCCTGCGCCTCGGCGAGCCGAATCTCGATCATCTGTCGGGCATAGTTCCACTCATAGACAGCCGAGGACGCGTCGAGCCCTTCGTAGCACTGCAGGCGGATCAACGGCCGACCGAGGGTCGCGGCCAACACCTTGGCGATCTCGGTCTTGCCGACGCCGGCCTCGCCCTCGCAGAACAGCGGCCGGCCGAGCTTCAGCGCCAAGAACAGTACGGTGGCAAGGCTGCGGTCGGCGACATAGTCGCCGCGCTTCAGGAGATCGAGCGTTGCATCGATCGAGGTCGGCTTGGGCGTGGACATAGGACTCCCGGGAGATACCGGGCACTTTAGCGGACCCGAGGCGGGCCGGATATGGTACGGAATCGCACGGCTTTTCAAGCATCGGGGGCGGATATGGGAGCGGGACGGATCGCGGTGGTAACTGGTGGCGCGCGCGGCATTGGTCTTGCCTGTGCGGCGCGCCTTCAGGCAGACGGCGCGAGGGTGGCCCTGTGGGATCGCGACCTAGAACGGGCGCGCAAGTCGGCCAGCGAGTTGCCCGGCGCCATCGCCATTTCAGTCGATGTGGTGGATGAGGCGTCCGTCGCCGCCGCGCAGCGCGAAACCGAGGCCAAGCTCGGTCCCGCTGACATTCTGGTGGCCAGCGCGGGCATCACCGGGCCGAACAAGACGGTCGCCGACTACGCCGTGGCCGATTGGCGGCAGGTGCTCGAGATCAATCTCACCGGTGTCTTTCTGGTCAATCGCGCGCTGTCGCCGGGCATGGCCAAGCGCGGCTGGGGCCGCATCGTCAACATCGCCTCGATAGCGGGCAAGGAAGGCAACCCCAATGCCTCAGCCTACTCCGCGTCCAAAGGCGGGGTGATCGCGCTGACCAAGTCGTTGGGCAAGGAGCTGGCGACAACGGGCGTGCTGGTCAATTGCATCGCGCCGGCCGTGGTGAAGACCGAGCTCTTCAGTCAGATGACCGAGGCGCACATCCAGTTCATGCTTTCCAAGGTGCCGATGGGCCGTTTCGGCGAAGTGGCGGAAGTCGCGGAGCTGGTTGCTTGGCTCGCCTCCGACCGTTGCAGTTTCAGCACCGGCGCCACCTACGATCTCTCCGGCGGTCGCGCCACCTACTGAGGCTCAGGCGATGGCCGCTTTGGCGGCACGTCGCTGCTCGCGGTTGGTCTGCCAGCCGACATAGAGGCCCGCGCCGATGATCAGCGCGGCGCCGACCCAGGTGTAGAAGTCCGGAATCTCCGCGAACATCAGGTAGCCGACGGCGACCGAGCCCACCATCTGCCAGTAGTTGAACGGCGAGACGAAGTTGGCGGCGGCATAGGTCATGGCCTTGGCGACGCAGTAGTGGCCGAGGCCGCCCAGCACGCCGAGGCTCACGAGCAACACGACGTCGCGCATGTTGTCCGGCGTCTTCCAGGCGAAGGGCACGATCGCCGACATAACGAGCGTGCCGACCAGGGCGCTGTAGAGCGCCGAGGTTTCCGGATGATCCTTGCCCGCCACTTTGCGCGTCAGGACCTGGTAGACGGCGTAGAACGTCGCACTGCCGAGGATCATCAGCGACGCCCAATGGAAGACCTCGCTCCCCGGTCGGATCACGATCAGAACGCCCCCGAAGCCGACCAGCACCGCCGCGACGCGAGGCAGCGTGATTCGCTCCCCGAGCATTGGCCAGGCCAGCAGCACGACCACCAGCGGCGCGGTAAACGAAACCGACGCCGCATTGGCGATGGGAACGAAGGCGATGGCGCTGAAGAACAGGAAGGTCGATCCCAACAGCAGGCAGGACCGCCAGATTTGTGAGCCGAGCTGGTTTGTCCGGAAAATCGAAGCTCCCATCCGCGGTCCGAACAGCAGCACGATGAACAGCAAGTGCGAAGTGGTGCGTGCCCACACGATCTGTTCCGGCTGATAGCCGGCGCTCAGGAACTTCACCAGCCCGTTCATGATCGGAAACAGGGTGCAGGCGAGGCACATGAACAGGATCCCCAGGTACGGCCGGTGACTCCGGCTGGGCGCGGAAAGATCAGTCATGTGTCCGGGGTTTGTTCCTCAAGCATGAATCTGCCGACTACGCTCAAGCAGCGCAACGGTCGAGCCATGTCGCGATTGCCGGCAGTGTTCCGGTCAGCGGAAAAAGCGATGAAGCGCGCCGAGTAGCAAGGTCGCACCGGTCGCGATCACGATCAGTGAGGCGGCGATGGCGGTGAAGCGACCGATCTCCTGGGAGCGGCCGTCGCTCACAATCATGCGATGCGCGACCATCGAGGCGAACCCGACCGCCGAGAGTGTGAGGGCCATGCCGACCGCGATCGCTACGACACCGAGGAGCCCTGCCCACAACACGTCCAACGCCATCGCCAGCAGCACGATAATCAACGCACCGGCGCACGGCGCGATGCCGGCCGCGGTCAGCAGTAGCCACCCGGCCAGGCCGCGCTTGGCCGGCGCCTTGTGGTGGTCATCGTGCGGGTGGCCGTGATGGTGATGCCCGTCGTGATCGTGGTGATGGTGATCACCGTGATGGGCATGTCCGTGCGTGCCGTGGTCGTGGCCCGGATGCTCATGCAGTCGACCGGTGATCCCTGCCCACAGACGCCAGGAGCCGATCAGAAGGATCAGCACGTAAGAGACCAAATCGACTTTGCGCACTTCGCGCAACGCCCCCAGCAGGCCGACCGTCGTGAAGAGTTTCAGGATCGCGACGAGGACCAGCGCGGCCAGCGTATGGGTGAAGGCGATCCAGGCGCCTGCCCAGATGCCCTCCATCCACGCGCGCGGGCGGCTACTGTCGAGGAAGTAAGAGACGATCACCGCCTTGCCATGTCCAGGCCCCAGCGTATGGGCGACGCCATAGGCGAAGCAGACAGTGACCAGGGTCCAGACCGCCGGCGAGCCGGCCCCCGATTGGATGTCCTGCAATGCGACCGACAGCGCAAACTGCACTCGGCGTTGGTACTCCGCCGAGACACGCGCGATTTCGACCACGCTGTCGCTGAAGACCAGCACCGACAACAGCAGAGCGAGCAGGCCGACGCCCAGCCAAAACAGTGGCGCGCGCACCAGTCGAAGGGTCACGGCAGTCGACATAGAACCTCGTCGGCGGGAATCGGTCGTCCTCGGATGAACTCGCTGGCTATGCGCAGATGCTTGCGGAGCTCGCAGTGCTCCGGCGCGCTGCCCGGTTCGACCTCGATGCGGATGAAATCGTCAGGGTCCTGCACCGTGACTGAAATCTGCTTCACCGGTGCCGGCAACTCGTAGCGCATCACGTAAACGAGGTTTCGCGGCCCCCGGGTGCGCTTGGCGGCGGCATTGAGCTGGGTTCGACGGGCCGCCGCGCGCGCGTCATCGTCACCTTCGAACTGGTCCCATTCCGGCGGCCGGAAGCGGGCCGGATCGTCGATGCGAGCCGTGAGCGTCGGCACCTTCACCGGCCGGAAGTCGGCGCCACCAGTGTTCAGCCACATGAGGTAGCCCTGTGCTTTGAGCTCCGGCAGCATTTCCTTGGCAAGGACAGCCACTTCCTTGGCGGAGAAACGGCGGTCCTTGTTTTCGTCGATAAGCGGTATCTCGATCTCGCTCGACATCGGGTCGAAGCGCCACTCGATCTCCACATGGGTGTAGGCGCCATCCTTCGCGAAGACTCTCACGACCTGCTGGATCCAGATGTGCGGGTGCGCCAGGGCGGCACTCGGCAAAGCGACGAGCGCGATCGCGAGCCAGCGGAAGAGCGCTTTCATGATTTGGGTACCGCGCGCGGCTGTCCATCGGCGTCGATGGCGACGAAAACGAAAGTGCCCTCGGTGACACGGATTTCCTTTGGGTCGAGGCGCCGCCGAACGACGGTTTCGAGACGGACGGTCACCGAGGTCGTGCCGATCCGGTCGACCTCGCCATAGATCGAGACCAGATCGCCCACCTTGATCGGCTGCACGAAGGTCATGGCGGTGATGGCGACGGTGGCGACCCGGCCCTTGGCCACCCGGGCGGCGAGGGCGCCGCCGGCGATGTCCATCTGGGACAGGACCCAGCCGCCGAAGATGTCGCCGTTGCCGTTCATGTCGGCCGGCTGGGGCACGGTCCGAATGATCGGATCGCGAGGGCCGTCGCTCATCGTCCTTCCACCCGATCTTGTTGCGTCCGAGGCATTTGACTACCATAACCCACTCCAGCGGGCCATCCAGCGACCCCTCGCGCGGCCCGCGCAACGACAAGAACGGTCATGGCCAAGAACGGCGATCTCTTCGAGCGCTCCGGCGCCGGCAAGCGTGCCCCCTCCCCGCGCGACGCCTCCTATACCGCCCGCGACATCGAGGTGCTGGAGGGGCTTGAGCCCGTCCGCAAGCGCCCGGGCATGTACATCGGCGGCACCGATGAGCGGGCGATGCATCATCTCGTGGCCGAGGTCCTAGACAACGCCATGGACGAGGCCGTGGCCGGCCACGCATCCACGATCCACCTCGAGCTGTTGGCCGGCAACCGGGTCGTGGTGCGTGACAACGGCCGGGGTATCCCGGTCGACCCGCACCCCAAGTTCAAGAACAAGTCGGCGCTGGAGGTGATCCTCACGACACTGCACTCCGGTGGCAAGTTCGACAGCAAGGTCTATGCGACCTCGGGCGGGCTGCATGGCGTGGGCGTCTCCGTGGTGAACGCGCTCTCCGATGAATTGCTCGTCGAAGTCGCTCGCGATCGTCAGGCATGGAGCCAGGCATTCTCGCGCGGCCTTGCCCAGGGGAAGCTCAAGTCGGCTGGCCCGGCCCCCAACCGCCGGGGCACGACCGTAACCTTCCATCCCGATCCGCAGATCTTCGGCAAGCAGCTGTTCGACCCGGAGCGGCTGCATCGCATGGCGCGCTCGAAGGCCTATCTCTTCCGCGGCGTCGAGATCCGGTGGCGCTGCGATCCGGCGGTGATGCCCAAGGGCGCAACGGTTGCGGCCGAGGAGACGTTCCACTTTCCCGGCGGTCTCAAGGATTACATCTCGGCCGAGATCGGCGCGCGGCCAACGGTGGTGCCGCAGCCCTTCGCCGGCGAGGCGAAGAGCGAGAGCAATGGCACAGCCGGTGGGCGCGTCGAGTGGGCGGTGTGGTGGCCGAACGACGAGGAAGGCTTCGTCCGCAGCTACTGCAACACCGTGCCGACTGTGGAGGGCGGCACGCACGAGTCAGGCTTTCGATCGGCGCTGGTGCGCGGACTGAAGCGCTACGCCGAGCTCACGGGCAACCGAAAGGGCGGCATCCTGACCGCCGAGGATGTGATGGACGGCGCCGCAGCGCTGGTCTCGGTCTTCATCGAGCAACCGCAGTTCCAGGGTCAGACCAAGGAGAAGCTGGTCAGCGTAGAAGCGACCAAGCTTGTCGAGACCATTGTCGGCGACAATTTCGAGCACTGGCTGACAGGCGACAAAGAAGCCGGTAACGTCCTGCTGGAGCACGTCATTGCCAAGGCGGACGAGCGCCTGCGCCGCCGGCAAGACCGCGAGATGCAGCGCAAGACGGCGACGCGCAAACTGCGCCTGCCGGGCAAGCTCGCGGACTGCTCGCGCACCGACGCCGAGGGCACCGAGATCTTCCTCGTCGAGGGCGACTCGGCGGGCGGTTCAGCCAAGCAGGCACGGAATCGCGAGACCCAGGCAATCCTGCCGCTGCGCGGCAAGATCCTGAACGTGGCGAGTGCCAGCGCCGAGAAACTGCGCGAGAACCAGGAAGTCCAGGATCTGATCCAGGCTCTGGGTTGCGGCACCGGCACCAGCTACAGCGACGACCGGCTGCGCTACGAGCGCGTGATTGTGATGACCGACGCCGATGTCGACGGCGCTCACATCGCCTCGCTCCTTATGACGTTCTTCTATCGTGAGATGCCGAAGCTGATCGAGAACGGGCACCTGTTCCTGGCGCAGCCGCCGCTTTTTCGACTGAGCCGCGGCGGGCGCATCGAGTATGCCCGTGACGAGGGGCATCGCGAGGAGCTGCTGCGCACCGTCTTCGCCGGCAATGGCAAGGTCGAGACCACGCGATTCAAGGGTCTCGGCGAGATGCAGGCGGTTCATCTGAGAGAGACCACGATGGACCCCACCCGGCGTGTGCTGCTGAAGGTCGACGTGCCGACTGCCGCTGATGCGGACGCGCGGCGAGACGCGATGCGGACCGCCACGCTTGTGGAAGACCTGATGGGCCGTAAGCCGGAGAAGCGTTTCACCTTCATCCAGGAAAATGCCAAGTTTGCCCGCGACCTAGACGTCTGACCCGGAGCCATCCATGCGCGCCGCCGTCTTTCTTTCCGTCGTCATCGCCGCGTCGCCTGTCGCCGCGGGCAGCGTCGGCGGCGTCATCTACGCCACGCAGTATGACTACGCCGAATTCGCGCAAGTCGCCGATTCGCGCCCCTTCCCGGTCGAGTTGGCAGGCCAGCCCTGGGGTGACGCAGGAGCGGCGAAGCTGCTTGAGGCCCTGAACGCGGGCCGGCCGCGCCGTGCCGGTCGCTTCACGCTGGAACGGCCAGCGGAGCCCGCCCGGCCCGACTATCGGCTTGTGCTGGTGTTCAACGCCGCCAACAGCCTCGGCTCGGCTTCGGTGTGTCAGGGCGCGCGGCGCTTCCAGACGACGGCTGCCGCCGACCGGCTGGACGTCTTCGCCGTCTATTGTCGCAACGACCAGGCGCTCGCCGAGACCACGGCACGAGGTCGCGCAACGACTCTCGACGATCCCGACATCGCCTCGACGCTGCGTGATATGCTGGCGAGCGTGTTCAATTCCAGTCCGGCGCTCGATCCGCGCGGCAAGTTGCGCGCCAACTGATGGCGGGCTGGTACTCTCTCGCCGATCCATGGGTGCGCTGCCTCGATGCCGAAACCGCGCATCGACTGGCGATCGCGGCGCTCGCGACCGGCGTCGTCCCGGCGTGGCCCAGTCCGGATCCGCCGTCGCTCGCAGTCGAGGCGTTCGGCAGGCGCTTCACCAATCCGGTCGGCCTCGCGGCGGGCTTCGACAAGAATGCCGAGGCGCCGGACGCTCTCCTGCGGCTGGGCTTCGGATTCGTAGAGGTCGGCACCGTGACGCCACGACCGCAGGCGGGCAATCCGCGGCCCCGCCTCTTCCGCCTCGCCGAGGATCGAAGCGTCATCAACCGCATGGGATTCCCCGGCGAGGGGCTGGAACGCGCCGAACGACGACTGGCGCGGCGCGCTCGGCGGGGCATCGTCGGTGCCAACGTCGGGGCCAACAAGGACAGCACCGATCGCGCCGCCGACTATGCGGATTGCGCCGCCGCGCTCGCGCCGCACGCCGACTACCTCGTCTGCAACGTGTCGTCGCCGAATACGCCGGGCCTGCGCAACCTGCAGGGTCGCACGGAGCTGGGCGGTCTGATTGATCGGGTTCGCGACGCACTCGGCGACCGCGCGATTCCCCTGCTCGTCAAAATCGCACCCGACGTCGACGACGCGGCGTTGGATGACATCGTCGAGGTGGCGCGCGCACGTCGCATCGACGGGCTGATCGTGGGCAACACCACCCTCTCCCGACCGGCATCGCTGCGGTCGGCACGCAAGGGTGAGACCGGGGGCCTTTCGGGCGAGGCGCTGACAGAACTCGCCTGTGCAGTTCTGGCGCGCGCAGCGCGTCGAGTTGAGCGGGCTTTCCCGCTGATCGGCTGTGGCGGCATCGCGACCGGAGCCGATGCCTATGCCCGCCTGCGCGCGGGCGCCACGCTGCTGCAACTCTACAGCGCGCTCGTCTTTGAAGGGCCACCGCTCGTGGCCAAGATCAAGCGCGAACTCGCTGCCCTGCTTCAGCGCGACGGCTTCCCCTCAGTGAGTACCGCGGTGGGTGCCGATCTCTGAGAGACGGAAAACTGCTCACCGACGCTCAAGGCGACATCTGACGCGAGATATCGGGCACGCAATGGCAGCGCCAGGATCGGTGTCACTCTGAAATGAAGCCGAAGGGCTTCTACAGAGCGTCGAGGAACTGACCCGCGTCGAACTTCACGTAGGCGTCCTTCTCATCGAAGATCGTACCGGCGGGATCGCCGCCGGCGGCCACGGTCTCGAGCTGCTTGCGCAGCAGGACACGCAGCATCGACACGCCCTGGTCGGACGACACCAGATGCTCGTGTGAGTGCAACGTGATCGGCCCCTGCCCGACTTGCGCTTCGACATCGCCTGGGAATCGCTGGTGCTCCTCAGGCGTGAGCTCGTCCCAGGTCTTGCCGTTGTAGCGCGACTTGAACTTGCGCAACGCGCCGGGCTCGCTCACGCGGCCCGCGACGTAGATGCGGTAGTGCGTGTCGTCGATCGGCAGCGTCCAGCCGATCGATTCGACCATCCCGTACTGAGCCACGCGCGGGTTGGGTACGACGCGCAATGTTGGCAAGACTGCCTGCGTCACGCGCCGGAAACTCCGCCCATCGGGAGCCGGCCGGATCGAGGTCGCGGTCACGGAGTCGGCGCCGTAGCTGAACTTCACTTTCGGAAACGCCGCCATCTGCTCGACGAACTGAGCGCCGCTGAACGAGCCGTGCAGAATCGGCACATGATAGGGATCGACCACATTTTCGAAATGTTGAAGCCAGTTGCACGGCGCCACCTGAATGCCGCCGCTGCCGATCGAGGAATCGTCGGCCTCCACGCTCTCGCCGGATGCCAGCTCCTCAAGGCACTGATAGCGCGGCAGGATCGGCTGGCGCGCCGGCGGTCCCATGTAGGCGAAGATGAGCCCATAGCGCTCCTGCACCGGGTACCAGGGCTGGCGCACGCGCTGGCACTGCGCACCCGTCGGGTTGGGCTCGCAGGGCATCTCGAGGCAATGGCCTTCCACGTCGAACAGCCAGCCGTGATAGCAGCAGCGAATGCCGCGCTCCTCGACCTTGCCGTAGTAAAGCGTCGTGCCGCGATGGCAGCAGCGCGGATGAACCAGTCCCGCCCGCCCCTGCCCGTCACGGAACAGGATCAGTTCCTCACCCAACACCGTGATCGCGCGCGGCACATCAGCCGCATCGGCAGCCAAGCCGACGGGGTGCCAGTAGCGGCGCAGCAGTTCTCCCATCGGCGTGCCGCGCCCGACTTCGGTCAGGCGTCGGTCGAATGCGCCGGGGGCGAGGTCGTAGGCGGAGCCGGCGGTCGTCGAGGCCGTGGCCATGGCGTCACTCCACTTTCGCGCCGGAGCGCCGGATCAGATCGCCCCAAACAGGAGCCTCGCGGCGGATCACCTCGGCAAGCTCGGCCGGAGTCGAGCCCACCGCGGCCTGACCCTGTGCCGCCATCTTCTCTCGCACTTCCGGCAGGTCGATCGCCGCCTTGATGTCGCGCTGCATGCGATCGATCACGGCGACCGGCGTGCCGGCCGGCGCATAGACCGCCACGAACAGCCGAAGATCGAAGCCCGGAACGCCTTGCTCGGCGAACGTCGAAAGTTCGGGCATCGCGACCGAGCGCTGGGCGCCGGCGGCCGCGATCGGCTTGATGCGGCCCGCCGCGATCTGAGGTTTCGCACTGGTCGGACTGGCCCAGGTGAGATCGAGGGTCCCGTTGGCCGCGTCCTGCAACGCCGGCACATCGCCGCGATAGGGCACGTGGCTGTAGCTACCGCCCAGCGCCCCCTCCAGCAGCAGACCATAGAGATGGCCGGCCGAACCGATGCCCCAGCTGCCGTAGGTCGCAGGCCGGCCTAGCGTCTTCACCCAGGCGGCCATGCCCTTGAGGTCGGAGAACGGTGCCTCGGCGCGGGTGGCGATCAGGATGGTGCCGAGCGAGAGCAGTGTCACCGGCACCAGATCCTTGATCGGATCGAAGGGGAGCGTGGCGTAGAGCGCGGGATTGTTGGTGTGGGTCGAATTTGTGGTGACCAGGAACGTGTAGCCGTCCGGCGCCGCCTTGGCGACAATCTCGCTCCCCACAATGGTGTTGGCGCCCGGCTTGGGTTCGACCAGGACCTGTTGCCCCAAGGTCGCGGTCAGCCGCTCGGCGACGACGCGGGCGAGTGCGTCGATGGCCCCGCCGGCGTTGAAGGGCACAACCAGCCGGATCGGCCGGGCGGGCCAAGTCTGCGCTTGGATGACGCCGGGTGATGCCGCCAGGGCGCTGGCGCCGGCCAGGGCCACGCGTCGGGAAAGCTTCATCGGTCGGTCCTCCCTACGTCTAAAGGTAGAGCAGCCAACCGCCTGAGTGCAGGACTTTCAACACACTAGTCCCAAGAGGCCTCCTGCCTGGCTCAGCTCGGTGTTCCTCGGGTCGAAATCGGACGAACAACAGGTACCGCCCGACGGCGTATAGCGTTGTGCGCCCGGCAAGCCGCGGGCGCCGCTGGCCGGCCTTGGGCTCAGATGTCCACGAACGTATGGCCTTCCTTCTTTGCACCAGGGTGGGTCAGCGCGCCATCCACGGCAGGGCCCACGAGCTGGGCGTACTTCCAGAGGGCGCCGGCCCCGTAGATCGTCTTGCGCGGCTTCCAGGCCTTGGCGCGTTTCTTCAGCTCCTTGTCGCTGACGTCGACCGAGAGGCGGCCCTTCACCGCGTCGATGGTGATCATGTCGCCGTTCTTCAGGAGACCGATCGGGCCGCCGACTGCGGCTTCGGGGCCGACATGGCCGACGCAGAAGCCGCGCGTGCCGCCGGAGAACCGGCCGTCGGTGATGAGCGCCACCTTCTCGCCGACGCCCAGCCCGTACAGTGCGGCGGTGGTCGACAGCATCTCGCGCATGCCGGGGCCACCCTTGGGGCCCTCGTAGCGGATGACGATCACCTCACCTTCTTTGAACTTGCCCTTCACCACGGCGTCGAAGGCCGCCTCCTCGCTGTCGAAGCAGCGTGCCGGCCCGGTGAAGACCAGGCGCTGCATGCCGGCCACCTTCACGATGGCACCGTCGGGCGCCAGATTGCCGCGCAGGCCGACAACGCCGCCGGTCGGCGTGATGCAGTTCTTGACCCGATAGACCACGTCCTGGTCCTCGGGGAACTTCACGTCCTTGTGGTTCTCGGCCAGGGTCTTGCCGGTGACGGTGAGGCAATCACCGTGCAATAGGCCATTGTCGAGCAGCTCGCGGATCACCACGGGGATCCCGCCGACCTGGAACAGGTCCAGCGCCACGTACTTTCCGCCCGGCTTCAGGTCGGCGATGTAGGGCGTCTTCTTGAAGATGCGCGCGACATCGTGAAGGTCGAACTTGATGCCGCATTCATTGGCCATCGCCGGCAGGTGAAGCGCGGCATTGGTCGAGCCGCCCGTCGCTGCGACCACCACGGCAGCGTTCTCGAAGGCTTCACGCGTGGCGATATCGCGCGGCCGGATACCCAGCCGCAAGAGGTTCATGGCGGCGACGCCCGAAGCCTCGGCGTACTGGTCGCGGGTCTCGTAAGGCGCCGGTGCGCCGGCCGACCCAGGCAGGGCGAGCCCGATCGCCTCGGAGACGCAGGCCATGGTGTTGGCGGTGAACTGGCCCCCACAGGAGCCGGCCGACGGGCAGGCCGCACACTCGAGCTCGTGCAGGTCGGCGTCGCTGAACTTGCCGGCGGCATGCATGCCCACGCCCTCGAAGACGTCGACCACGGTGACGTCCCGTCCCCGGAACTTGCCGGGCATGATGGTACCGCCATACATGAACACCGACGGCACGTTGAGCCGGAGCATTGCCATCATCATCCCCGGCAGCGACTTGTCGCAGCCGGCGAGCGTTACCATGGCGTCATAGCAGTGGCCGCGCATAGTGAGCTCGACCGAGTCCGCGATCAGGTCGCGGCTGGCGAGCGATGACTTCATGCCCTGATGGCCCATCGCGATACCGTCCGTGACGGTGATGGTCGTGAACTCGCGCGGCGTGCCGCCGGAGCGATCCACGCCGATCTTCACCGCTTGCGCCTGGCGGTTCAGCGCGATGTTGCAGGGTGCAGCTTCGTTCCAGCACGTCGCCACACCGACCAGCGGCTGCGATACCTGCTTTTCGGTGAGGCCCATGGCGTAGAGGTAGGAGCGGTGCGGTGCGCGCTCGGGCCCGACGGTCGTGTATCGGCTCGGCATCCTCGACTTGTCGAGCGTCGGGTTGGGGTGCAGCGCGGGCTTCTTGCTCTTGGCCATGGCGAACTCTCTCCGAAGGAAAACGCCGTGAAATCTAGGCTGGATCGCCGTCTGTGGGAACGCGTGTTTGGGTGCGGCCTATCGTCGAGGGCGGGTGTTGCCGCTCACGGAGCAAAACACCAGTGCCACCGTGCCGACATCGCGCAGGCGGGTGCCATAGTCCGCGAAGTTGGCGGGAGTGATGCGCGCGTCGCCGGCTGGCACGCCGGCAATCGGGTTGGCCATCAACTCGCGAGTCCGCTGGATCGGCGCGGTCGTAACCCGCCCGGCCCGCTCGCTGTGCAGGATGGTGATGCTCTGCACGGCGCCTGACGGGTCGAGTTGCGGCCCGCCGGAGATGCCGCCAAGTGAACCGCTGGTCTGGGGCACGCGCGACATCTCGGCCCACACCCAGCCTTGTTCGATAGGCGTGCCGGGCTTGCCCTGACGGATGCGGCCTATGCCGACGAGGCGCGTATGCACCGACGATGGCGTGCCTTGCGGATAGCCGATGTGGAAGCCGTCCTGATTGAGGGTCGGCGCACGATTGCTGACCGGCAGGCGCGGGGCGCGCGCGCTGCCTGTAGCGTACAGCACGGCGGCATCGGCGGTGTTGTGCTTTACCGCGCCGCTCGTGGTGCGCCAGCCCTCGCTCGCTCGCACATAGGTCGTGCGGCAATCGTCGATCACATGCGCGGCGCTGATCCAGATGCCTTCGGCAACCAGAAACGCGGTGCCGATGGAGTCGCCCTTCCGGCCCGACCCCTCCTCCACCACGATATCCATCACCGGCGGGCGCGGGCCTGGCTGGGGGGCCGGCGGCTGCGCAGGAGGTCGTGGAGTGCCGAGCGGAGCCTCCGGGCGTGCCAGCGTTTCAGGCCGGGGCGTCGGCTGTGGTGCCGGCGCTGGAGCGGGCGGAGGCGGTAGCTGCGCCGTGGGAGGCGGCAAGGGGCGACGCGGCCCCTGCTCAAAGCCTTCATCGGCGCCGGTAACTTGGGCGAAAAGGTAGAGGGCCGCCACGATGGCGATCCAGAGCATCAGCCGTCCCAGCGTGCCGCCCATGGCGCGGACTCAGCCGGCGATGGCAGCGGCGTTAACGACGGCAACACCAAGATGGGTGGCGCCGAGTGCGATCGCCGAGGCGGTCTCGCCGCGTTCGATTCGCTGGACCAGATCCCTGAAGACGAAGCGCGCGACGAAGAAAGTGCCGAGCTGGACCGCGCAGGCGATGGCGCCCCAGATCACGATGTCGGGAATGCTGACACTCCGGGCAAGGCAGGTGCCCAGCGGCAGCGCCAACGAGAGGATCGCCGCGCCGAAGGCGGTGGCGGCGGCGATGTTGCCCTCCTTGATGAGCTTGGTTTCGTCCATGGGCGTGATCGCGCGGTAGGCGAGTACGGAAGCGACCAGGATGGCGAGCGTGACGCCGAGCTGGAGCGCGAATGTGGGCATCGCCCGCATCGCGGACGTCAGGATGGTTTCGAACATCGCGGTCTCACACCTTGGCGCTACGGAAGGAATCGATGCCGAGCGCCGCGCGCCAATCCGCGGTTGCTTCGGCCTTGGGAGCTTCCAGCGGGATGCCGGTCGCGTCGGCGACGCGGGTGATGGCGTCGAAGCCCGCGATAACGGCGGCGGCATCGAGTGTCGCCTCCTCGCCCAGGACCGCACGCACGGCATCGCGCCGGGCGGCCAGATCGGCCCGGCGGCCGACGGCGGCGTCCGCGAAGGCGATCAGTTCGCGCTCCGCCGAGACGCCGGCGGCCCCGTCGGCGCGCATCACGCCGCCCAGCTCGTAGTCGGTGCCACTGTGATTGCCGCTCCCCCGGAGCAGGGCCAGGTGGCTGGTGGTTCAATACTCGCAGGCATTCAGTACCGCGACCCTTGCGGCCAGCATCTCGATCTGCGCGTGGTCGATCGCACGGTACTCACGTCCAAAGTCGCGCATGGCGGCCTGCGGGAGGTAAAGCTCTTCGAAGACGTCCCAGAACTGCATCATCGCCTCTGGCACGAGGCTGAGCGCGCGATGCACGTTTCCGCCGATCCGATTGCCGGTCATGTAGAGAGGCGGATCCTCTGGTGCGACATCTTCCGGCGCCAGCATCGGCATCCAGCCGAGGCCGGACTTCGCGCCGGCCGGTCGGCGGCGGCTGGGTTCACGCGAGTCCGCGGGCCGGATCTCGGCCAAGGGTCGGTCGAGCGCGCGGGCGAAGGTGGCTCGGGCCGTAGCGAGCGCCACGACGCTCACAAGCTCGACATAGGCCTCTTCAGCAAGACCGCTCTCGATCGTGCGCCGATACCAGGCGCGTGACAGGCGGCCGGAGTCAGTCGCGATGCGGTGGATCGCTTCGATCGCGGCGGTGGGCAGGTCGGTGGCGCTCAAGTGCTCGCCCTCGACGGCCTGCGGGATCGGGGCGGCGCGGCGGCGCGCGCAGAGCGGACAATGGGCGGCCGCGGCGGTCTCGCGAACGATTGCCGCGCGCTCGGCCGCGTTCCACCAGACACCGCTCCTTGCCAGGGCGAGGTCGGCGCGCGCGAGGGCTTCAGCCAGTCCGGAACGCATCCGGAGACCTTACGCGCGGCCCGCTGTGTCGTCGAGGTCTCCGCGCTGCGTCGGTCCAAGAGGGCCCCGCGCAGCGGCTCGGGAACCGACATGGCGCACCTGCGAAATGACCGGACGGTGGGCGGCTCGACTCGGGGGGGATGCGGGATAGACTGGCGGCGGGAGGAGATCGTGCCGCTCTGGATACCGATCACCGTCGCAGCGGCACTGTTTCAGAACATCCGCACGACGATGCAGCAGAAGATTCGCGGGCTGCTGAGCGTCGATGGCGCCAACTTCGTGCGTTACGCCTATGGCGCGCCACTGTCGCTGCTGGCGCTCGCGCTCCTGGTGCTATTGACTGATCGCACCGTGCCGCTGCTCTCGCCGAGGTTCGTGGCGCTGGTCGCGATTGCGGGCGTGGCGCAGATCGTGGCGACGTCGCTCATGATCCATGCCTTCGCGCTGCGCAACTACGCCGTCGGCACCGTCTATTCCAAGACTGAAATTCTGTTCGTGGCGCTGTTCGCGACCTTCATTGCGGCGGAACCGTTGGGCGCGCTGGCGTGGTTCGGCATCCTGGTGTGTCTGGCGGGCGTGGCGATCCTCAGCGTACGAGGGAACCTGCGCGACGTGCGCTCTGTGCTCGCCGACCTCGCCCACAAGGGCGCACTCTACGGCCTGCTGTCGGGCGTGTTCTTCGCGATTGCCGCCGGCACGATCCGCGAAGCCTCTAAGGTCCTTCCTGACGGCGACTTCCTGATTCGGGGCATCACCGTTCTCGCGTTGATGAACACCATCCAGGTGGTTCTGATGGGCGCCTGGCTGTGGTATCGCGACCGGCCGCAGCTTGCGAAGGCAGCTCACACCTGGCGCAGCTCGGCCTGGGTGGGCCTGTTCAGCGTATTGGGATCTGCCTGCTGGGCACTCGCCATGGCGCTGGAGAACGCAGCCCTCGTGCGCGCGGTCGGCCAGATCGAGCTTGTTTTCACGTTCATCGCCTCGCGACTCGTCTTGAAGGAACGCCCCTCGCTCGGCGAGTGGCTCGGCAGCTTGCTCCTGATCGGCGGCGTCGTCCTCATCCTCATCGGCAGGTAAACATGACCGGATCCCCTCCCCGACCCCTCGCCGGTTTGCGGGTACTCGACTTCTCGACGACGATCGCCGGCCCCCATTGCGGGCGCCTGATGGCCGATCTCGGCGCCGACGTGATCAAGGTCGAGTCGCCCGAGGGCGACCTGATGCGCAGTCGGCCGGTGCAACGCAGCGGTCATGGCACGATGTACGGCCAGCTGAATGCCGGCAAACGCGCGATGATCCTCGACCTCAAGAAGCCCGAGGCGGTGGCCACCGTGAAGCGCCTGGTGCCGACCATCGACATCCTGCTGGAGAACTACCGCCCCGGCGTGATGACTCGTCTCGGTCTCGACTACGAGTCCCTATCGCCACTCAATCCACGCCTGATCTATGGCGCGATCTCGGGCTACGGCCAGACCGGGCCGGGGGCGGGTCGGCCGGCCTATGCGCCGGTGATTCACGCCTCGACCGGCTACGACATGGCGCATCTGTTCTACCAGCAGGGTCGCAGTCGGCCCGACAATTGTGGCATCTTCGTCGCCGACTACGCCAGCGGCGCCTATGCACTCGGGGGAATTCTGGCCGCCGTCCACCAGCGCCACACCACTGGTCGAGGCCAGATGGTGGATGTCTCGATGTTCGAGAGCCTGGTCGGCATGTTGCTGGGCGAGGTGAACCGTGCGCAGTTCGACTACGAAATGCCGTCGCGCCCAATGTACGGGCCGATCGAGGCGGCGGATGGCTATGTGATGTTGGCGACGGCGAGCGAGCGCACCTTCCAGGATCTTGCCGCGGCGTCGGGACGGGGCGACTGGATCACCGATCCGCGCTTCGAGAAGTATGCCGACCGACGGATGAACTGGGGTCTGCTGATCGACGAGCTGGAAGTGTGGTCGCGCAAGCTGTCCGTGCGCGAGGTCGTCGCGGCACTGCAGAAGCACGGGGTGCCCTGCTCGCCCTACAACACGGTGACTGAGGCGTTGCAGGATCCGCAAGTCGCCCATCGTGGCACACTGATCGAGATCGAGGATTCGGGCGGTCGCTTCAAGTCCCCCGCGCCGCCGTTTCGGTTGTCGGGTTCGCCAGTGGCGAGCGGGCCGCGCGTCGCCGCGCCGGGCGAGCACACGCGCGTCATCCTGGCTGAGGCGGGTTTCGCCGCTGCCGAGATTGACGCCCTGCTCACGTCGGGTGCGGCACGATGACGGGGATCGATCCGCGCACGCCGGTCCTGATCGGCGTTGGCCAGATCACCGATACCACTGGCGCGCCGAGCTCAGCCCGATCGCGCGTCGCATTCTGCGCTGAGGCCGCGCAGGCGGCGCTGGCCGATACCGGCGCGAATCCCGGCGAGGTAGCGCGGGGCATCGACACGGTCGCAGTGATGGAGTTCTTCAGCGACATCAGCCCGCGCTTCCAATCGCCGTTCGGCCGCTCGTCCAATCCGGCAGCCAGCGTCGCGAAGCGTATTGGTGCGGCGCCGCGCCGGAACTACTACGCGCACTCCGGCGGAAACATGCCGCAGTATCTGGTGAACCGTTTCGCCGAGGAGATTTCTCGCGGTGAGTGCCGCGCCGCTCTGATCGGCGGCGCGGAGCTGATGCGCAGCACCCAGAACGCGCGCAAGGCGGGCCTCGCGCTGGATTGGAACGAGGATCCGGGCGGCGAACCGGAACGGATCGGCGATCCGCGGGCCGGCTTCACACCGGAGGAGGCCCGACACGGCCTGCGCGCGGCGATCCACTACTACCCCCTGATCGAGAACGCGATCCGGGCGGGCCACGGCCGATCGGTCGACACGCACATGACAGCAATGGGCGGATTGTTCGAAAAGTTGGCCGCCGTGGCGCGCGCCAACCCGCGGGCGTCGCGGCGCAAGGGCTACAGCGCCGAGGCGCTCGCGACCCCGAGCGATGAGAATCGCTGGATATGTTTTCCCTATCCGCGACTGATGAACGCTAACGCGATGATCGACCAGGCGGCGGCGGTGTTGCTGACGTCCGTCGGCCAGGCCGAGGCCTGGGGCGTGCCGCGGGCCAAGTGGGTGTTCCTGCGTGGCTGCGCCGATGGCACCGACATCTGGGCCGTGTCGGAGCGCGCCGCGCTCGATCGCTCGCCCGCGATCGCGGGCTGCGCGCGGGTGGCGCTGGGCATGGCAGGCGTGAGCGCGCGCGAGATTGAGAGTTTCGATCTCTACAGCTGCTTTCCCTCGGCGGTGGAGGTGGCCATGCGCGAGATCGGCATTGCCGACGACGACCCGCGCCCGATCAGCATCACCGGCGGGCTGCCGTTCTTCGGGGGGCCAGGCAACAACTACGTCACACATGCCATCGCCGAGATGGTGGAGCGCGTCCGCGCCCGGCCGGGCAAGCTCGGCATGGTGACAGCCAACGGAATGTACCTCACCAAGCATTCAGTCGGCATCTATTCGACCGACCCCTCGTCCGCCCCGTTCCGCCGCGAGCCACCGGCGCGACTGCAAGCGGAACTCGACGCCGGGCCGAAACTCCGCGTGGAAACCGCGCCCCGCGGGAGCGGACGGATCGAGACCTACTGTGTGGCCTTCGGTCTCGAAGCGCCGGAGCAGGCCTTTGCGTTTGGTCGCCTCGACGGGTCGGGCGCGCGCTTCGTTGCCGTGGCACCGCGCGAGCCCGCGCTACTGGCCGCACTGATGACGGGCGATCAACTCGGTCGGCCGGTCGAGGTCGGTCCGGAAGACGGAAAGAATGTCTTCCGGCCGCTCTAGCTCGGACCTATCGGTCGCGCGACGCGGTAGAGCTGAAGCTCGTGCACGATCCCTGCCATGTGGCCTTCGGGCTTGAAGCCCAATCGCGTCATCAGCGCGTGGGAGCGCCGGTTGGGCGCGTCCACGATCCCCAGGATCGAGGGGCGCCGCGAGCTCGCGAAGGCCTGTGCGAGCGCCTGACGGCAGGCGATATCAGCAACACCGCGGCCCCAGGCGCGTTCAGATAGCGCGATGGTGATTTCCCATTCATCGGTGAGCGCGGGCGCGAGCTCAACGAGAGCGGGATGGACCGGCCCAACCGACACCAGACCCACCGGCTGCGGCATTTCAATGATCCAGGCGAGTCCTGCGATCCAGCGTGGCATGAGGCCGGCGATGTCCTCGCGCGACGCCACCTTGTCGTCCATCAGGTAGCGGCGCACGCCCGGTTCGGTCAGGAGACCCGGCACGAAGTCTAGATCGCTCGACCTAACCGGGCGCAGCGTCGGGGTCGGGCCGCCGGTCACGCGCCCAGTCGCGCGAGCGCGGTCGAGAGGCGTTCGCGGGTCCGCTCGGCCTGGCCGCGGCGTGTGCGCTGTTCCTCGACGACCTCCTCCGGAGCGCGGGCCACGAAGCCGGCATTGGCGAGTTTGGCGTCGATCTTGGCGATCTCGTCGCTGAGCTTCGCGACTTCGCGCGCCAGCCGGATGCGCTCGGCGGCGAGGTCCACGACGTCGCCGACTGGCAACGCGAACGTGGCTTCGTCAATGACGACCTGCAGCGATCCTGACGGTGCTGCTGCGGCCGACGCGTCGATGGCGCCGAGCCGGGCCAGCCGTTCCAGCGCCGCAACGTGGCTCGCGAGGCGCCGGCGAGTCGTCCCGCCCGAGCCGACGACGTGGAGCGCGAGCTTGGCGCCGGCCGGAACGTTGAGTTCAGCGCGCGCCGAGCGGATGTCGGAGATGGCGCGCACCAGCCAGCCCAGCTCGGCGTCCGCATCGGTGTCGGCTGCAGGTGCGACCGGCCAGGCCGCACCGATCAACGGCCCCTCTCCCGCGCGATGGCCGAGCTTGTCCCAGATTTCCTCGGTCAGGAACGGCATCACCGGGTGGAGGAGCTTCACCGTGTCGCGCAGAACCAAGGCCGTGACGGCTCGGGTCTCGTCCTTGGCAGCGCCGTCCGGCCCCTGGAGGATCGGCTTGGCGAGCTCGACGTACCAGTCGCAGACGGTACCCCAAATGAATTCGTACAGCGCGGTCGCCGCCTCGTTGAGGCGAAACTCCGCGATGCCACTGTCGACCGCGCGGTTGGCACGGCCGAGTTCGCCCAGCACCCAGCGATTGAGCGGCAGCCGTGCCGACGCCGGATCGAAACCACCGGCGGGGAGCGCCGCACCATTCATCTGGGCAAAGCGCGTTGCGTTCCACAGCTTGGTCGCAAAATTGCGTGATCCCTCGACGCGTTGCGGCGAGAGGCGGATGCGGCCCGAGGCTGCCGCGAGCGAAACCAGAGTGAAGCGCAGCGCATCGGCACCATACTTGTCGATCAACTCCAGGGGATCGATGATGTTCCCCTTGGACTTCGACATCTTCTGGCCCTTCTCGTCGGTCACCAGCCCGTGCAGGAACACCGTTCTGAAGGGCACCTCCCCCATGAAGTGCTGGCCCATCATCATCATGCGGGCGACCCAGAAGAACAGGATGTCCCAGCCGGTCACCAGGACGTCGGTCGGATAGTACTTGGCGAGCGCCGGTGTCCTCTCGGGCCAGCCCAGCGTCGAGAACGGCCACAGCGCCGAGCTGAACCAGGTGTCGAGCACATCGGGATCGCGCTCGAGCGCGACGTCACGGCCGTAGTGCCCCCGCGCGTCGGCTTGCGCCTCCGCCTCCGACATCGCGACGAACACGGTGCGATCGGGGCCGTACCAGGCGGGAATCTGGTGCCCCCACCAGAGCTGGCGCGAAACACACCAGGGCTGGATGTTCTCCATCCAGCGAAAAAACTCGTCCCGGCCGCGCGCCGGCACGAAGGTGACCCGGCCGTCCCGCGCTGCCGCGATGGGACCTTGTGCCAGGGTCTTGGCGTCGACGTACCATTGCTCGGTCAGGTACGGCTCGACCGGCACGCCACCGCGATCGCCGAACGGTACCTGGTGGGTATGGGGCTCGATCTTTTCGACGAGTCCCAGCGCTTCCAAGTCGGCGACGATCTTCTTGCGGGCCTCGAAACGGTCCATTCCACGATAGGCGTCGGGTATGTGTCCGGCGATGCGCGCGAAGCGATCGAGGACGGAAATCTGTTCCAGTCCGTGCCGCTTGCCGACCTCGAAGTCGTTGAAGTCGTGCGCCGGCGTAATCTTCACCGCGCCCGACCCCTTTTCCGGATCGGAGTAGTCGTCGGCGACGATCGGAATGCGTCGCCCAACCAGCGGCAGGATGGCGTGGCGACCGATCAAGTGCTTCCACTTCGGATCGTCGGGGTGCACCGCGATGCCGCTGTCGCCCAGCATCGTCTCGGGGCGCGTCGTCGCGACGACGATGTGCTCATCACTGCCCTCGATCGGGTAGCGCAGGAACCAGAGATGGCCCTTCACCTCGCGCGACTCGACCTCGAGGTCGGAGATCGCGGTCAGCATCTTGGGGTCCCAGTTCACAAGGCGCTTGTCCTTGTAGATCAGGCCCTGGCGATGGAGATCGACGAACACCTTGAGCACCGCCTGCGAGAGGCCGTCGTCCATGGTGAAGCGTTCGCGCGACCAGTCGCAGGAGGCACCGAGGCGGCGCAGCTGACGGGTGATCGTGCCGCCGGAATAGGCTTTCCATTCCCAGACCTTTTTGAGGAAGGCCTCGCGGTCGATCAGCGTCCGGTTGGCACCGCCCGGGGCCGCGCCGTCGAGGGCGAGTCCGATTCCTTCCGCTTCGAGATTGCGCACCACGACCATTTGCGTGGCGATCCCGGCATGGTCGGTGCCGGGTTGCCACAGCACGTCGTCGCCTTTCATGCGGCGCCACCGGATCAGCACGTCCTGCAGCGTGTTGTCGAGCGCATGCCCCATGTGGAGGCTGCCGGTGACGTTGGGGGGCGGGATGACGATGCAGTAGCCCGGCTTCGCCGTCTCGGGCCGAGCGGCGAAGGCGCCGGCCGCCTCCCATTCCGGGTAGCGGCGCGCTTCGATCTCCTTGGGGTCGTAGGTCTTGTCGAGCATCTCAGGTCTCCGGCGTCTTGTATGGCGCGCGCAAATGGAAAACGCCACGGCGGGCCGCGCCGTGGCGTTCAAACTCGCAGGGGCGCGGTGGGGCTAGCGGCGGGTCAGCCGTACGATCTCGCGTTCGACCAACCGCTCGACCATCGGCGGCAGGTTCGTATCCATCCACTGCTGCAGCATCGGTCGCAGCATCTCGCGCACCATGTCCTCGATCGTCTTGCCGCCCGCCCCCAGCACGGGACCAGGACTCGGCGCCGCCGCCGCCGGCACCGCCTCTTGCACCGCCTGGTTCAGCCGCTGGAGTGCCGATGATGCCGCGCCCATGGCGCCAGAGCCCATCAGCGAGCCATCCGTGGCCATGACAGGCTGGGGGGCGATCGGCGGGCGAGGCTGGACCCTGGTCGGATAGCTCTGATCGAGGGAAGCGGAACGGGCGGCGGGTGCGGCTGAGGCGACCGGCGCGATCGGGATCGATACGCGGCGCGGCCGACGCGGCGGCAGCACGCGGCGGCGCGCTGTGCGCCTACCTGCGAGCGTGCTTCGTCGTCGGAGATGATCTTGCGGATGGACGCCAGGATGTCACCCATCGAAGGATCTTTGGTCGCGCCACCCGCACGCGTATCGCTCATGCCCTTCACCCTTGGGGTACGGTCACTCGCCGGCGCCGAACCAGCGCCAGCCGACCTCATTGTAGTACTTGTCCTCGTCGTAGTACTCCACAGGCAGTGTCAGCGCGCGCGCCGTGAGGCGGCCCACACCGGACAGCACGCCGTAGTGGTTGACGGCCATGTCGCGCCGCGCCGTCGTGAGCTGCACCTGGGCGTTCAGCAATTCCTGCTCGGCGTTCAGCACATCGAGCGTGGTGCGTGATCCGACAAGCTGTTCCTGGCGCACGCCGTTCAGAGCCACGTCGCTTGCTCGCACCTGTGCCTCGAACGAGGTCACCCGCGACTTCGCGGCCTCGAGGTTGCGCCAGGCCCGCACGACATTCTCGGCCGCCAGTCGACGTGCCGAGTCGAGCTCGTTGCGACGTTGTCCAACCAGTTCCTTGGCGACGCGCACGCGCGACCACTCGGTACCGTTCTGGTAGATCGGCGCCGTCGCCTGCAACCGCATGCCATAGCTTGTGAACTGATCGTTGGGCCGGGTCTGCTCGTTGATCTGCTGGCCGAAGGCCACGAGGTTGATGGTTGGCAGCAGCGTGCCCACCGCTGAGTTTACGCCTTGGTTGGCAGCCGTGATCCGGTGCTGCGCGCTGATGGCCCGCGGCGCGGCTTCCATGGCGAGCGAGATGGTCTCTTCTTCGGTGCCCGGCAGCGTTCCCAGCAATGGGAGATCCGCCATCCTGCCCGGTGTCTTTCCCACCTGGCGCTGATAGGCCGCCACCGAAATGCGAAGCGCAGCCTCGGCTGTCACCAACTCGGCGCGCGCACCCGCCAGCCGGGCCTCCGACTGGGCGACGTCGGTGATCGTGAGCTCGCCGACGCGGAAGCGGGCCTGCGTCGCGTCCAACTGCTGGGTGAGCACCCGCACGTTGTTTTGCCGGATACCCAGAATCGTGGCGTCGCGCAGCAAGTCTGCATAGGCCGTCGCGACGGCAAGCAGAACGATCTGTTCGGAGTCGGCAAGAAGTGCGCGCTGCGACTGGATATTGGCCTGTGCTGCCTTGGTGTCCGCAACGGTCTGGCCGCCGCGGAACAGCGGCTGCGTGGCGGTGACGCTCAGGGTACGACCGTTCAGCGCGAAATCGGTCGGCCTGGCGATGGTCGAAATCGATTCCAGAGTGATCTTGTTGTACTCGGCACCGACCGAGATGCGCGGCCGCCAGTTCGAAAGCGCCTGGGTCAGCGTTTCGTCGGTCTGACGCAGGGTCGCGCGGGCGGCCAGCAGGTCGGGGTTAGAATTGTAGGCCGCGCTCAAGGCCTCAATCAGTGTCTGGCCGGCGGCTACCCCAGGCGACATCGCCTGTGCGGCGCCCAACCCAATGGCCAGCGCCGAGACCCGGAACAACGAGGTCCGCGTACGCATCAAAATAACCTCACCATAGCGCTTCACCATACCACTAATGGCGGGTCTGGGGGTAGCGCGAAAATCCAAGGAAAATCAGTCGCTTCGCCGTCAGAACACAAACCCCGCCGCAGCCCGGCCGGCCGGCGCTGCCGGTGTGCCCGCGTCAAACAACGGCCGGGTAGCGCAGACCCCACCCGATTTCACAGCCAACGTGGCAACCCCCATGCCGCCATTCGCCGGCGCAACCACCGCAGCCAAACGCCCGCCGTCAGCGAGTTGGTCCAGCAGAGCCTTGGGGATCGTCCCGATGCCCGCCTCAACCAGGATGGCCCCGTAGGGGGCGCCCGAGGGAAAACCGGTCCCAGCTCCGGCCTGCGCGGGTGTGCAGTTGCCCGCGCCAAGAGACGCGAGCGCGGCGGCGCCTGACGCGGCGAGGACGGCGTCCTCCTCCAGGACGACCACCGATCCCACCAGGTGGGACAGAACCGCCGCGCCGTAGCCAGGTCCCGCCATTGCAACCAGAGCGTTGGTGTCGGCCCTGACCTGCAGCGCCTGGATCAGGCGCGCGAGCACCATGGGTTCCATCAGGAAGCGGCCGTTGCCCAGCGGCACGTCATCGTCGGCATAGGCGACAGCCTGCCGGGCGGCGGGAACGAACGCCTCGCGGGGAATCAGCGCCATGGCACGCAGAACCTCGGGGTCGGTGACCTTGTTGGGCCGCAATTGGCCATCGATCATGTTGCGACGGGCGAGCGCGAAATCCGGCATCGGGATCCCTTGATGAGAAGGCGTCGGTTATAGGCGGCACGCCGGCGGCCGGGCAAGATGGCCTCCGGGCGCAGCCTGTCGCTTGACCCCGCCGCCTGCCCGCGCCTATGACCACCACGCGTTGATGACCGCGTTCGAGCGGGCCCGGTGGCAGAGTGGCCATGCAGCGGATTGCAAATCCGTGTACGTCGGTTCGATTCCGGCCCGGGCCTCCAACGCTTTCCAGGAGGTCAGCATGGCAGGGTATGTCGACGGGTTCGTCACTCCGGTGCCCGCGAAGAGTCTCGCGGCCTACAAGAAGATCGCGCGGACGGCCGGGCGGGTGTTCCGCGACCACGGCGCGCTCGCCTACGTCGAGTCCGTGGCCGATGACGTGAAACCTGGAAAGGTCACTTCGTTTCCGCAGGCGGTGAAGTTGAAGCCCGGCGAGGTCGTTTGGCTCTCCTAGATCGTCTACAAGTCGCGCGCCCACCGTGAGCGGGTCATGGCCAAGGCGATGGCCGACAAGCGCTTCGCGGCTCTGATGAAGGCCGGCGGGATGCCATTCGACGGCAAGCGCATGTTCTTCGGCGGCTTCAAGGTTGCGGTTTCGCTCTGACCTCGGCCCTTGCGTGGGCGCGGTCGCTCTGCCAAAACCCCGCACCTTCGCCCGGACACCGCACCGGGACTGATTCCGATCCGGAGTAGCTCAGCGGTAGAGCACGCGGCTGTTAACCGCTAGGTCGGGGGTTCGAATCCCTCCTCCGGAGCCAGTTCGGGGCCGCTCCCACTCGGGAGCGGCCCCTTTTCGTCGCGACAAACCGGAGCGCGCCATGCCCGAGGAAAAGGCCGAGCTCTTGGGCCGTGAGGTCCTCTTCAAGCGCTATTTCCAGCTCACCCACTATCGCTTTCGGCACACGCTCTATCAGGGCGGCTGGAGCGGCGAGATCAGCCGAGAGGTCTTCGAGCGCGGACAGGCGGCGGGCGTGCTGCCGTACGATCCGGCGCGCGACGAGGTCGTGCTGATCCGCCAGTTCCGCGCCGGCGCCTACGTCGAGGGACGCCACCCCTGGACCTGGGAGATCGTCGCCGGGATCTTAGAGAAGGGTGAGCGGCCGGAAGAGTTGGTCCGTCGCGAGTCGATTGAGGAGGCGAACGTCGCCATCACCGACGTGCGCGCCATTTGCAACGTGCTGTTGAGCCCGGGCGCGATGTCGGAGTCATGCGCCCTCTATGTCGGGCGCTGCGATGCCGCCGGCGCGGGCGGCGTGTTCGGACTTGCCAGCGAAGGGGAGAACATCCTCGTCAAGGCAATGCCGTTCGCCGAGGCGATGGAACTCTTGGACACCGGCCAAGTCGACAACGCAGTCGCCGTGATTGCCTTGCAGTGGCTGCATCGCCATCGCGACGCGCTTCGGGCGGAGTGGCGCTAGGCCCGCGAGACGAGCTGGAGCCTCTGGCGGCGGCGGGCGGCTCATGGTGCCATGAGACAGTGTCACCATGGCACGACTTGCGGCACACCAAGTCGATGACTACCGTTCCAGCATGAGCATTCGACGCGGTTTCATCGACAGCATCGGCAACACCCCTCTGATTCGCCTTCAGGCGGCGTCGAAGGCGACCGGTTGCGACATTTACGGCAAGGCGGAGTTTCTCAATCCGGGCGGATCGGTGAAGGATCGGGCCGCTCTCGCGATCGTGCAGGATGCGGTTGCCCGCGGGGCGCTGCGTCCCGGCGGCACGATCGTCGAGGGGACCGCGGGCAACACCGGCATAGGCATCGCGCTGGTTGCCAATGCGCTGGGCTATCGCAGCGTGATCGTGATGCCCGAGACGCAGAGCCAGGAAAAGAAAGACATGCTCCGCCTGTGCGGCGCAGACCTACGCTTGGTCCCCGCCCTGCCCTACGCCAATCCCGGAAACTACGTGCGTTACTCCGGCCGGTTGGCCGAAGAACTGGCAGCGAGCGATCCCAACGGGGCAGTCTGGGCCAATCAGTTCGACAACGTAGCCAATCGCGACGGACACTATCGCACCACGGGGCCGGAAATCTGGGAGCAGACCGGCGGACGGATCGACGGGTTTACCTGCTCCGTCGGCAGCGGCGGCACATTGGGCGGCATTGCCCGCGCGCTGAAGGAGCGCAATCCGGCAATCAAGGTCGCACTCTCCGATCCGATGGGCTCGGCGCTCTACAGTTGGGTTGCGACGGGAGAGTTGAAAGCCGAGGGCGATTCGATCACTGAGGGCATCGGTCAGGGGCGTGTCACCGCCAACCTCGAGGGCACGCCGCTGGATATGGCCTTTCGCATCACCGACGAGGAGGCCTTCCCTGTCCTGTTCGATCTGGTGCAGCACGAGGGTTTGGTACTGGGCGGTTCAACTGCGATCAATGTCGTGGGTGCGATGCGGCTCGCACGCGAGCTGGGACCGGGCAAGACGATCGTTACCATCCTCTGCGACGGCGGCCAGCGGTACCAGAGCAAGCTCTTCAATCCGGCTTTCCTGCGCGAGCGCAAGCTGCCGGTTCCCGACTGGATGGCATGAGCCGCGTCGTCGTCTGCGGCAGTCTCAACATAGACCTCGCGCTCACGTCGGTCCGTCGGCCAGCGGTCGGCGAGACACTGCTCGGCGCGCAATTCGCGCTGTCGCCGGGTGGCAAGGGCCTGAACCAGGCGGTGGCCGCCGCGCGTCTGGGGGCGCGCACCGCAATGACCGGCCGCGTGGGCCGCGATCCCTTCGGGCGCGCCTTGAAGGCGTTTCTTCGCCTCGAAGGTGTCGACGCGAAGCCGGTAAAGACCGATCCGACCGCGGCGACCGGCGTTGCGTTGATCCAGATCGCGGGCCGCGACAACGCGATCACCGTGGCGTCGGGCGCCAACGCGTACTTTCGCACCGCCGACGCCGCGCCCCGCCCGCGCGCTGGTGACGTCTGGCTTGCTCAGGCCGAAACCCCGTTAGCAACGATCGCTCGGCTGTTTACGGAGGCGCGGCGCGCGGGCGCGCGAACCATTCTCAACCTCGCGCCCTTTGCGCCGCCACCGGCTTCGTTGCTCCTGGCGACCGAGATCTTGGTGGTGAACGAAATCGAACTCGCGCAGGCGAGTGGGCGACGGGTTGGTGCCCACGACCCGGTGCCCCGGATCGCTCGTGCGTGCGCGATCCTGCGGGCGCGCGGCCCCGAGGTTGTCATTGCGACCCTGGGCGCGCAGGGCGCGGTGCTTGTAGATGGCGCTGGAACACTCGTTCTTCCGGCGCCCCGCGCTCGCGTCGTCGACACGACGGGCGCCGGCGATTGTCTATGTGGCGCTCTGGCCGCGCGGCTCGCGGCGGGCGATTCGCCCAGGACGGCGTTGCGTTACGCGCTTGCCGCTGCGTCCTGCTCGGTCGAACGCTCGGGGGCGGCGCCGTCGATGCCCCGCCCGGCTGCCGTTGCGGCGCGGCTGCGGAAGCCCTAAACCCGGCCGATGATCCGGGAACTGTTTCGCGAGGATTCCTACCTTCGCACCGCCGACGCCACGGTCACCGCCGTCGAGGATCGAGGCCTGCGCCTCGACGCCACGATCTTCTACCCGACCGGTGGCGGCCAGCCGGGCGACACCGGCATGCTTCGCTGGGAGGGCGGCGAAGCCAAGGTCGTCGACGCGCTGAAGGCCGACGGAGGCGATGTGCTTCACGTGCTGGCTCCCGATGCGCCGCGCCCTGCCGTGGGTGCCCGCGTTTCGCTGGAACTCGACTGGGAGCGCCGCTGGCGCCACATGCGCATGCACACCGCGATGCATGTGGTGTCGGCAGTGGTGAAGGGCGACGTCACCGGCGGTCAGGTCGGCGCCGAGAAGAGCCGCCTCGATTTCAATCTGGCCGGCGATGTGCCCACCAAGGAATGGGTCACGGAACAAGTGAATGCCCTGATCGCGCTCAATCGGCCGGTGGTGCCACAATGGATCACCGACGCGGAGTTGGCGGCGCGGCCGGAGCTCGTGAAGACAATGAGTGTGCGTCCGCCGAGCGGCCAAGGCCGGGTGCGGCTGCTTGCCATCGAAGGGATCGACCTGCAGGCGTGCGGCGGCACGCATGTTTCGCGCACCGGTGAGATCGGCCGGATCGAATGCACCAAGATCGAGAACAAGGGCAAGATGAACCGTCGTTTCATCCTCGCCCTCGCCGATTGAGGACTGCCATGCCGCAGAACCGCGCCGACGCGCTCGTTTCGACCGATTGGCTCGCCGCCCGCCTCGGCGCGCCGGATGTCCGCATTGTAGACGGCTCGTTCTACCTGCCGGCGCAAAAGCGCGATCCCAAGGCGGAATTCGAGACCGAGCACATCCCCGGCGCGGTGTTCTTCGACATCGAGGAGATCTCCGACACCGCCAATCCCCTGCCCCACATGCTGCCTGCGGCGGAAAAGTTCTCCTCGCGTGTGCGCAAGCTCGGGTTGGGCGATGGCGCGCGGATTGTCGTCTACGACACGACGCCGATGCTGGGTGCCACCCGTGTCTGGTGGATGTTCCGCGCCATGGGCCATCGCGACGTGTCGGTGCTGGATGGCGGCTTGCCGAAATGGAAGCGCGAGGGGCGACCGCTCACTGACGATCCGACGCCGCCGCGTGAACGGCACTTCACCGCGCGAATGGATAACTCGCTGGTACGCTCGGTCGACGACGTGCGGCGCTTGATCGACAACAAATCGGAGCAAATCCTCGACGCCCGCGCAGCCCCCCGCTTTCGCGGCGAGGCGCCGGAACCACGTACGGGTCTGCGCGGTGGCCATATGCCGGGGGCCTTCAACCTTCCCTACAACGAGCTCGTTGATCCGGAGAGCGGCACGATGTTGCCGGTGGAAAAGCTCAGGGCGCGGATCGCGGCCTCGGGCGTCGATCCGACGCGCAAGGTGACCGCGAGCTGCGGCTCGGGCGTCAGCGCGTGCGTTCTGGCGCTCGGCTTACACCTGATCGGCGCGCCGGAGACGGCGATCTACGACGGTTCCTGGACCGAATGGGGGGGACGTGACGACACGCCCATCGTCACCGGCGCCTGAGGACCTCGCGCACCAGCCGCCACCCCGACCCGACGGCGCGCTACTGGTCACCATCACCTACCTCGACCTGCCCCGCGCGGTTTGGCGGCGGGCGCCGCCCGCCGACCCCGGTGACGTGACCATCTCGCGAGAGTCCACGCCGTCGGTTGCACTCTATCGCGAACTCTATGACGCCGTGGGACGACCCTGGCTCTGGTATGAGCGCCGTTTGCTCACCGATGCCGAACTTGCGGCCCTGCTCAACGCGCCCGCCCACGAGCTGCATGTCGCGCGCGACGGCCAAAGAACCCTCGCCGGCTACTTCGAGCTCGACTTCGCAGCCTACGACGATGGCGCCGTTGAGGTCGTGTTCTTCGGGCTCACGCCAGCTTTTCTCGGTCGCCGGCTGGGGGCTTGGTTTCTCGACCGAACGCTCGAGCGCGCCTTCTCGCGCGGCGCGCCAGCGGTGCGGCTCAATACCAACACGCTCGACCATCCGCGGGCCCTCACAAACTACCGTCGCCTCGGCTTCCAGCCGATCCGCCGCGAGGAGAAATCGCTGCGCGACCCGCGCGTGCTCTGGCCCGAACTCTATCGCTGGCCGCCCGTCTGACCTCCATGCCATAGTGGACCCATGACAAGACGCAAGAATTTCACCAAGCCCGACTCCATCCTCGCCACCGCCGGTCGCGACCCGGAAAGCAACTTCGGCATTGTCAATCCGCCGGTCTATCACGCATCGACCATCCTCTTTCCGACGCTCGACAAGTACGAGAATCGCTCGCCGTTCGACGACTACGGCTACGGCCGCAGTGGAACGCCGACCCAGCGTGCGCTGGAGGAAGCAGTCGCCGCCATCGAGGGTGCGCACCGCGCGGTCGCCGTGCAGAGTGGCCTTGCTGCCATCACCGGAGCCATCCTCGGGTTTGTGAAGTCGGGAGACCACATGCTGGTCGTCGACAACGCCTATGGTCCAACGCGGCGCTTCGCTACCACCACCCTCAAGAACTTCGGCGTGGAGACGACCTTCTTCGATCCGATGATCGGCGCGGGCATCGAGAAGCTGATTCGGCCCAACACGAAGGTCGTCTATCTGGAGGCGCCAGGCTCACTCACGTTCGAAGTACAAGACGTCGCGACCCAAGCCGCGATCGCGAAGAAGCACGGCGCCGTGGTCATGATCGACAATACCTGGGCGACGCCGCTCTACTTCCGACCCTTCGAGCAGGGCTGCGACATCTCCGTTCACGCCGGCACCAAGTACATCGTCGGCCATTCTGACGCGATGATGGGACTGATCTCCTGCGGCAGCCGCGCGATCTTTGAAACCGTGAAAACCGCCTGCCAAGGTTTTGGCTACCACGCGGCACCTGACGATAGCTATCTGGCGCTGCGCGGGCTTCGCACGATGGGTGTCCGGGTGCGGCACCACGAGAAGAGCGGGCTTGCGATCGCGGAGTGGCTGAAGAGCCGACCCGAGGTCGACAAGATCCTTCACCCGGCATTTCCCGACTGTCCGGGCCACGAAAACTGGAAACGCCAGTTCAAGGGATCGTCGGGGCTCTTTTCCTTCACCCTGAAGGATACCCACAGCCGCAACGCAATGGCCGCGATGCTGGATGGCATGGAGATTTTCGGAATGGGCGCGAGCTGGGGTGGCTTCGAGAGCCTGATCCTGCCCGCGCATCCCGAACAGTATCGGACCGCGGCCCCATGGCCCGATGGCAAGCAGGTGTTTCGCGTGCACATCGGGTTGGAGGATGTTGAGGACCTGAAAGGCGATCTTGCTGCCGGTCTCGATCGCCTGACCCGCGCCCACAACGCGTGAGCGCGCGACGGGTTACCAGGAGAAGCGCCAGGACAAGGCTGAGCCAACGGTGAACTGGTCGGCCGAGCCGCCGGGTCCGGTCACGATCGGCGAAGCGGCCGGAACATCGCCGAGGCGATTGTACCCGCCGAAGGTAGCGAACGTGATGCGGTCGGTGACCCGCCAGACGGCGCTCGCGCCGACACCGACGCTCCGCAGCCCGCCCGTGGGAAAGTAGGTCCCATAGCCAGCCCCGGCGGACTGGGCGGCATCGACGCCGAAAAAGGCCTGATTGTAGGTCGCGTCCGAAATCGACAGGCGCGGTCCGGCCGACAACATTAGACCCGACCCAAGCCTCAGCCGACCGTCGAGAGCGGAATCGAACAGAAATCCGTTGTGGCCGCCGAGACCCCGCCGCGCCTCAAGCCGCACCCCGAACCACGGATGGTCGTAACGCAGAAAGGCCCCACCCTCGACCGTGAAAGGCACACTGCCCATTCCATTCAGGTAGTTGCCGCTCTGATCGCGGCTAAACCGGTAGCGCAGCACCGGTCCGGCCTTAAAGCCCTCGGCATCGAGGAGCGTCGCGCCAATGCCCTCGCGCGCGGAAATGAAGAAGCGATCACGCTTGTAGCGGAGTTCCAGCGCGGGGATCGGGAGGACTCGATAGTTTGCTGAGCCCTCGAACCACGGCGTCACGAGCACACCAGGACCGATATCGAACGTCCAATTGGCGCCGGAGGGCTGCTGGGCGGAGGCTGGCGAACCGGCAACTCCGAGGACGGCGCCGGCAAAAAGAACACTGAGCACGCGGGAAAACACGAACACACCCCAATAGCTTTGTATGTCTACGCGTGGGAACGACGGCTGGATCACGCCGCCCCACGATTCGACGAGAACCTCGTCAGTGTCGGCTACAGGTTAGCAGGTGCCCGTGATTTCGACAATCATGGCGCGGGCGGCACACTGTGCAGATCAGAAACATGCCACGATGGGATTCTCCCGAGTGGGCGCAGCCGACGAAAGCATTCATCCACTCGATGCGGTGAATCAGCCCGTTTTCGATCAGGAGATCGATCGCGCGGTGCACCGTCGGCGGAGCCGCGCCAAGTTCATCCTCATGCGGACGGTCGAGCAGCGAATAGGCGCCGCCCGGCCTGTGATCGACTAAATCAGCTAAAGAACGCGCCGGCGCAGAGGGGTGAAGCGCAGGCCGCAAGCCGAAACTCGAGTTTAAGCCCCAGCAACTCGCCCTTACCTTGCGCTTGGTTGACGAAGATCAGTCCGTGCGTCATGTCGCTGATACGTTCGGCGCGCACGAACGACGATCTACTGCTGCTTAACGGCCGCCTCTTAAGCTTCGAC
>Ga0194129_10000343_pt1 | contig 92965 bp, 98 predicted proteins | sample TA2KigCa35mmetaG_FD_150862 | JGI IMG/M metagenome (GOLD analysis project Ga0194129, IMG submission 150862) | Freshwater microbial communities from Lake Tanganyika, Tanzania - TA2015038 Kigoma Deep Cast 35m | ecosystem: Environmental > Aquatic > Freshwater > Lake | place: Tanzania: Lake... | reverse complement strand
CCATTCGTGCAGGTCGGAACTTACCCGACAAGGAATTTCGCTACCTTAGGACCGTTATAGTTACGGCCGCCGTTTACCGGGGCTTCGATTCAATGCCTCGCTTGCGCTAACATCCCCTCTTAACCTTCCGGCACCGGGCAGGTGTCAGACCTTATACATCATCTTTCGATTTAGCAAAGCCTTGTGTTTTTGATAAACAGTTGCCTGGGCCTTTTCACTGCGGCCTCGATTAGATCGAGGCACCCTTTCTTCCGAAGTTACAGGGTCAATTTGCCTAGTTCCTTAACCATGACTCACTCGAGCTCCTTAGGATACTCTCCTCATCCACCTGTGTCGGTTTACGGTACGGGCTTATGCCGGAGCTTTTCTTGGAAGAGAATTCACAACTTCGCTTTGTCCGAAGACTCGGCTCAGCGCACAAAATCCGTCTGTACGCAGCTGCTACATCTCTCCGTCCCTCTCGGCCGGTACAGGAATATTAACCTGTTGTCCATCGACTACCCTGAAACGGTTCGCCTTAGGTCCCGACTAACCCTGATCCGATTATCGTTGATCAGGAAACCTTAGATTTACGGAGTGGAGGTTTTTCACCTCCATTATCGTTACTTATGCCTACATTTGCTTTTCCAGCGGCTCCAGTAGTCCTTACGGAACTCCTTCACAGCTTGCTGGAATGCTCCTCTACCACCCCTTACGGGATCCAGAGCTTCGGTAGTATACTTAATGCCCGTTTATTGTTTATGCCCTGTCGCTCGACCAGTGAGCTGTTACGCACTCTTTAAATGAATTGCTGCTTCCAAGCAAACATCCTGGCTGTCTGTGCGACTGGACCACATTTGATCAACTTAGTATACATTTAGGGACCTTAGCTGTTGGTCTGGGTTGTTTCCCTCTCGGGCACGGACCTTAGCACCCATGCCCTCACTCCTGGATATTATGTAATAGCATTCGGAGTTTATCTGAGTTCGGTAGACTTTGACATCCCCTTACCCAATTCGTAGCTCTACCTCTATTACAGTCCGTCCAAGGCTGTTCCTAAAAACATTTCGAGGAGTACGAGCTATCTCTCAGTTTGATAGGCCTTTCACCCCTACCCTCAGCTCATCCGAAAACTTTTCAACGTTTACCGGTTCGGACCTCCACTCCGTGTTATCGGAGCTTCATCCTGGCCAAGGGTAGATCACAAAGTTTCGCGTCTACCCCCACTGACTATGCGCCCTGTTAAGACTCGCTTTCGCTTCGGCTGCCCCCGTCAACGGGGTTAACCTTGCCAGTGAGGAGTAACTCGTAGGCTCATTATGCAAAAGGCACGCCGTCATCCCGATAAATCGGGACTCCGACCGCTTGTAGGCGTACGATTTCAGGTTCTTTTCACCTCCCTGTTCGGGATACTTTTCACCTTTCCTTCGCAGTACTGGTTCACTATCGGTCTCTCAGTAGTATTTAGCCTTACCAGATGGTGCTGGCAGATTCACGCAAGGCTTCTCCAACCCCGCGCTACTCAGGATACTGCCCGGATATACAAGCTTACGCATACGGGACTATCACCCTCTATGGTATAACTTTCCAGAAAGCTTCTGCTTTACTTATATATCGTTATGGCAGTCCTACAACCCCTCTATTGCCTTAACAATAGAGGTTTAGGCTTTTCCCCGTTCGCTCGCCACTACTTGGGGAATCATTTGTTATTTTCTTTTCCTCCGCTTACTTAGATGTTTCAGTTCAGCGGGTTTGCTCTAAAATCCGTTAAAACGGATGGGTTTCCCCATTCGGAAATCTCCGGGTCAAAGGTTTTTAGGCACCTAACCGGAGCTTATCGCAGCTGAACACGTCCTTCTTCGCCTCTGAGAGCCAAGGCATCCGCCGTACGCCCTTAGTAACTTATCCTAATGAATATCTTTTTTACTTATTTCCAACATGTCAAAGAACAGTGCCTTGAGTAAACTCAAAGCGTTGTGGAGAATAACGGATTCGAACCGTTGACCCCCTGCGTGCAAGGCAGGTGCTCTAGCCAGCTGAGCTAATTCCCCGATGCGTGTACATTCTGTTGTAGTCCCGAGCAGACTTGAACTGCTGACCCCTACATTATCAGTGTAGTGCTCTAACCAACTGAGCTACGGGACTATTCAGCAGTTTCGGTAGCTAGGTTTTGCAACCACGTCATCGATGAAACTGTTAAAGAACGAAATTTTTGAAAGAAATAAGGAATAGCAAGTCAGCCGGAATTATTATTGTCTAGATAGACTCTAGAAAGGAGGTGGTCCAACCACACCTTCCGGTACGGTTACCTTGTTACGACTTAGCCCCAGTCATTGGTATAACCCTAGGCGACTCCTTACGGTTATCGACTTCAGGTTCTCCCAACTTCCATGGCTTGACGGGCGGTGTGTACAAGGCCCGGGAACGTATTCACCGGATCATTGCTGATATCCGATTACTAGCGAATCCAGCTTCACGAGGTCGAGTTGCAGACCCCGATCCGAACTGAGACCGGTTTTTTGAGGTTAGCGCCTTGTTGCCAAGTGGCATCTCATTGTACCGGCCATTGTAGCACGTGTGTAGCCCTGGACGTAAGGGCCATGATGACTTGACGTCGTCCCCGCCTTCCTCACTACTTACGTAGGCAGTTTCTTTAGAGTCCTCAGCATTACCTGCTAGCAACTAAAGATAGGGGTTGCGCTCGTTGCGGGACTTAACCCAACACCTCACGGCACGAGCTGACGACAGCCATGCAGCACCTTGCCAGTCGCCCCGAAGGGAAGACACCTTTCGGCATCGGTCGCCTGACATTTAAGCCCAGGTAAGGTTCCTCGCGTATCATCGAATTAAACCACATGCTCCTCCGCTTGTGCGGGCCCCCGTCAATTCCTTTGAGTTTCATCCTTGCGGACGTACTTCCCAGGTGGATTACTTAACGCTTTCGCTTAGCCGCTGACAGTGTATCGCCAACAGCGAGTAATCAACGTTTAGGGCGTGGACTACCAGGGTATCTAATCCTGTTTGCTCCCCACGCTTTCGTGCCTCAGCGTCAATCACGGTGTAGTAGACTGCCTTCGCAATCGGTGTTCTATAACATATCTAAGCATTTCACCGCTACATGTTATATTCCATCTACCTCCACCGTATTCAAGAATGCCAGTTTCAATGGCAGTTCCGCAGTTGAGCTGCGGGCTTTCACCACTGACTTAGCACTCCGCCTACGCACCCTTTAAACCCAGTAAATCCGGACAACGCTTGGATCCTTCGTCTTACCGCGGCTGCTGGCACGAAGTTAGCCGATCCTTATTCATAAAGTACCGTCAGCCCCGGACGCATCCAGGGGTTTCTTCCCTTATAAAAGCAGTTTACGACCCATAGGGCTGTCATCCTGCACGCGGCATGGCTGGTTCAGACTTGCGTCCATTGACCAATATTCCCTACTGCTGCCTCCCGTAGGAGTCTGGTCCGTGTCTCAGTACCAGTGTGGGGGATCATCCTCTCAGACCCCCTATACATCGTAGCCTTGGTGAGCCATTACCTCACCAACTAGCTAATGTACCGCATGCCCATCTTTTACCGCCGGAGCTTTAACTGCATCGAGATGCCTCATCGCAGTGTTATGGGGGATTAATTCCGATTTCTCGGAGCTATACCCCAGTAAAAGGTAGGTTGCATACGTGTTACGCACCCGTGCGCCGGTCTCATATCGTATTGCTACCATATTTACCCCTCGACTTGCATGTATTAGGCCTGCCGCTAGCGTTCATCCTGAGCCAGGATCAAACTCTCCATAGTAAAAGATGTTTGATTCCCGACTTTCCCAAAGTATTTGGGCGACTCGCTATTCCTTACCAATCTTTCAAAGAACTTTATAAATTCAGCACTTAAGCCGATTTATTTCATTTTGTTTTCCCGAACGGGGCTGCAAAAGTACAACAAACATTTTAAAAGTCAAGAGAATTTTAAAATATTTTTTGAACTATTTCAGTGCTTTGTAGCCTTTAATTCCAGAACGGGGTTCAAAAGTAAGAAGATTTTTAATAGTTTCAGCTACCTGCAAGATATTTTTTCAGATTATTTTGAAAATATGCCTGAAAACACTGTCATGACAGATAAAATCCTCTTCAGCGAAGCAATAATGAGGCATCACCATAACTTAAAAAACGATAACCCTTACCCAAAGCGTGGTCATAAATCTTCCTCCAGTTATCGCCTGCAAAGGCTGCAACCAATGCAATTAGCGTTGAACCCGGCTGATGAAAGTTGGTAATCAGACCGCTGCAAATTCTAAACCGAAAGCCTGGCAGAATAAAAATGGCCGTATTTCCACTCATCGAACCGCCCAGCTGATTCACATAATCGGTCAGCGCAGAAAGAGATTCCAGTAAATCAATTCCTTTGTATAGAGGATTAAAACCTACATCCGGTGCTATTTCTGCAGGATCTTTCATGCCATGAATCAGCCTGGCGCCTATAAAATGCAAACTCTCCAGTACCCGCATACTGGTAGTTCCCGAGGCAATAATCTTCTTTTCTGCTTTCAAATGTGCCATAATTTCCCGCAATAGCAGTGAATTAATATGAAACTGTTCCCTGTGCATTTCATGCTCTGAGGCGAACTCGGACTTTACCGGCTTGAACGTTCCGGCACCCACATGCAATGTGATATAACTCCTTCTAACGCCTGCCTCTTCCAAATTTTTCAAAACCCTGTCAGTAAAATGAAGAGAAGCTGTTGGCGCGGCAACGGCACCTGCAACTTCAGCAAAAACTGTCTGGTAACGCTCTTTGTCTTCATTGGTCATTTCCCTCCTTATATAAGGAGGCAGGGGGACTTTACCGAAAATCTCCAGTGCTTCCGGGATTGAATACGGTGCTGTAACCTGAAGACGCACCTGATTTCGCTCCCTGTCATGCCAACTTGCCGTTAATACAGCATTATTATTTTCCCCTGCCTTTAGTGAAAGCTGCTGACCCTCTTTAAATTTCCTTCTATTACCAACCATTACTTCCCAAACCGTCCAGTCCGGTGATAACGGGGTAAGTAGGAATAATTCCACCGTTGATCTTTCTGCCTTGGTAAAAACAAGGCGGGCAGGAATTACTTTGGTATTGTTACCAATCAGCAAACTACCATCGGGTATCAGTTTTGAAATATCATAGAACCAGTAATCCTGAATTGCACCGTCTTTGTAATAAAGCAGCTTTGAGTGATCGCGCTCAGCAAGTGGAAAATCGGCAATCCGGTCTTCCTGAAGTTCATAGTGCAAGGTTTGAAAAGGGAACTGAGGAGTATGCGTCATACACTCAAAACACCTGATGAGAGCAGTTTGTTTAGGGCCAGTTTTCGATGACTGATAGTGTTTTTTATATCAGCACCCAGTTCTGCGAATGTTTCGCTGTAGCCCTCGGGTATAAAAACTGGATCATATCCAAAACCCTTATCCCCTTTTGGTTCTGTAATTATTTTCCCATGTACTTCACCCTGAAAATACAAAGGATTGGTTCCGATACTATACAAACAAAGGCATGCAGTAAAGTGCGCCTGTCTGTCTGCAACACCCTCCAATTCAGCCAGTAATTTGTGCATATTTTCATTATCAGTTGCATTTTCGCCTGCAAAACGTGCGCTTTTCACGCCTGGATTACCATTCAACGCTAAAACAATTAAACCCGAATCATCAGCCAAAACAGGCAACTGTGTAAAATCAGAGACTGCCTTACATTTAATGAGTGCATTTTCTTCAAAGTTTAAGCCTGTTTCCTCGGGATTGACATTGCAATCTATATCATTTAATGACAGGATATTTACATGCAAACCCAATATCTCTCGCACTTCATCCAGCTTATGCTTGTTGTTGGATGCAAAAACCCATGTTGGCTTCATTTGCGCGGACGGGTAGTTCTTTGCTCAATACGCTTCTCATAGTTCACGCCCTGAAATATCCGGTTTACGAATATTCCGGGTGTATGAATATGATTGGGATCGAGTTCTCCTGCAGGAACCAGTTCTTCTACTTCGGCAATGGTAATTCTACCGGCTGTTGCCATCATTGGGTTAAAATTTCGGGCTGTATCTTTATATATTAGGTTGCCGTGTGTATCGCCTTTCCAGGCTTTCACTATAGCAAACTTGGCATCAAATGCCAGCTCCATCAAATAATTTTTTTCATTAAATACACGGATTTCTTTGCCTTCTGCTACTTCAGTCCCAACACCGGCGGGCGTATAGAAAGCTGGAATACCTGCACCGGCGGCACGGCACCTTTCAGCCAATGTTCCCTGGGGAATCAGTTCAACTTCCAATTCACCAGACAAAAGCTGTCTTTCAAATTCCTCATTTTCGCCCACGTATGAGCTTATCATTTTCCTTACCTGTCTGCTTTTTAGCATTAGCCCAATACCAAAGTCATCTACTCCGGCATTGTTGGAAATACAAGTAAGTCCTTTAACTCCTTTATCTACAAGTGCAGAAATACAGTTTTCAGGAATGCCGCAGAGCCCAAAACCGCCCAGCATCAGCACATCGCCATCTTCAATATCATAGATTGCCTCTTTAGCGTTTGTAAAAACCTTATTCATTTTATTGTTCCAGTTTTGCTGCCAGCCCCTGATCACAGAGTGCCGAACAAACAGGTATCAAATCTTCGAGTGAGCCATGTTTAACAGGATACTTTCCTTTATGATGCACAAACCACGCACATTGTTCTGCCTGAATTTCATTGTGACCGCAATAGGTCACCAAACATTTAATTACCCACTCGAAGGTATTAACTTCATCGTTATACAAAACTACTGCCCAGGATTTATCTGTAAGAATTTCCTGTTCAATTTCAGGAAGTACCGATGGATTTTCGACCATTCCAAACATCGCTTTACTGATGATGCCGCCTCAATATCCGTGCCTTACTCTCATTGCCGCTCAACAAACGCTGAATGTTTTTCCTGTGTGTAAGCACCACCAGAATTGCTGCACAAATACCAAATGCAATAAATAATGGTTCATGACGCTTAAATATCCAAACCACTGAAACGGGAAACATTACAGCCGCACTCATACTGCTCAAACTCACAAAACTTGTGAGCAACAGCATACAAATAAACATAATTAGGCAAATGGCCGCCGTCAACCAATGAATAGCTATCAGCATTCCAAACAGGGTAGCAATGCCTTTTCCACCTTTAAATCCGGCAAAAACAGGGAAAAGATGGCCAAGTACTGCACTCAATCCAAAAAGGAGTTGTACATTGATGAACCATGTTTTGTTCAACACAGGGTTGATTTCAGGAAGGAAATTTACCAAACAGGCGGCTGTAAAGCCTTTCACAACATCCATAGCAAGCACACCGGCTCCTGCTTTCTTTCCTAGCACCCTAAATGTATTGGTTGCACCTGCGTTGCCGCTTCCATGCTCGCGCACATCAATTCCAAAAAAGGCTTCACCAACCCATACAGCGCTGGGTATAGAACCAAGCAGGTAGGATAAAATTGCCAAGCCAAGTATCTGAAGTTCTACTGCCATTCTTACAAATGTACTTTGCAAAAATATGCATAATTGAAGTAAAGAAGAATATTTTGATGAACGTAATTGCGTTTATGATCCTTTAAACTGCCTAAATTTAGCATGTACAAAAATGAAAAGATGGTAACTCAAAACGAGCAAAATCAATTCGGTAAGCCAAAATGCAGCAGAAAAACTTCCATCTGAATAAATAGAACCTGTAATCATTAGCATTAAACATACAGTAACGCACGCAATATACCTTACCAACGCGCCTTTCAGTTCTAATTTGGTATTTTCCATAATTGGAAAACCAAAATTTGCACTTAAAACGGCAGATAAAAGCCGAGTCTGACGAGAATCAGTATGCGCTTCTATGCAAAAGGAAAGATACTTCCGCCGTAGCGTGCTGCTGATCCCAGTTCTTCCTCTATTCGGAGCAACTGGTTGTATTTAGCCATGCGATCGCTACGGCTGGCACTTCCGGTTTTTATCTGACCGCTGTTCATGGCTACTGCCAAATCCGCGATGCTGGCATCCTCGGTTTCACCACTTCGGTGGCTCATCACATTGGTGTAGCGGTTGCGGGTAGCCAGCTGAATGGCGTCCAGTGTTTCAGAGATGCTTCCTATCTGATTTACTTTAATCAGGATTGAATTGGCAATCTGCTGATCTATGCCCCTTTGAAGACGATTCACATTGGTTACAAACAGATCATCGCCCACCAGCTGAATTTTCGAACCTACTTTTTCGGTAAGACGCTTCCAGCCATCCCAGTCATCTTCGGCGCAGCCGTCTTCAATACTGATGATGGGATATTTCGCACACCATCCGGCCCAGTATTCAACCATCTCTTCACTACTGAACCTGCGCCCATCTGATTTTTTAAATACGTATACTTTTTCCTCTTCCTTGTAAAGCTCACTGGTAGCTGCATCCATGGCAATGTACATATCAACACCGGGTTTATATCCGGCCTTTTCTATGGCCTTCAAAACCGTTTCTATGGCTTCTTCATTGCTTTGTATATTGGGTGCAAAACCACCTTCATCTCCCACATTGGTGCTGTAGCCTTTATCCTTTAGAACCGATTTCAGGTGATGGAATACCTCAACTCCCATTCTCAGAGCGTGGGAGAAATTTTCTGCCTTCACAGGCATAACCATAAACTCCTGAAAATCTATTTTATTGTCAGCATGTGCACCACCGTTCAGGATGTTCATCATAGGAACAGGAAGAATATTGGCATTCGCTCCGCCTATATAGCGGTAAAGAGGCACACCCAGTTCATCGGCGGCAGCATGTGCGGCAGCCATAGAAACTGACAAAATTGCATTGGCCCCCAGTTTTGATTTGTTGGGAGTACCATCCAGTTCGATCATGGCCTTGTCAATCTCATTTTGTGAAGTAATTTCCATTCCTTCAATGGCATCAGCAATGATATTGTTAACATTATCAACCGCCTGAAGGACTCCTTTTCCCATATAAACAGATTTATCCCCGTCACGCAGTTCAGCAGCTTCATGAATACCGGTACTGGCCCCGCTTGGCACTGCGGCTCTTCCGAAACCGCCATCTTCGGTAAATATTTCTGCTTCAACGGTAGGATTGCCCCTGGAATCCAGAATCTGGCGGGCATGGACATGGACGATGGCACTCATTTATTGCGGAAATTAGGATTTATGTTTTTGGATTAATTCAATAAACTGGTCAAACAGGTACATAGAATCGTGGGGACCCGGCGATGCTTCGGGATGGTACTGTACGCTAAAAGCCGGCTTGTCTTTACGGGCAATACCTTCTACGCTATTGTCATTTAGGTTCAGGTGCGTAAGCAATACTTTATCAGTGGCTGAATCCTCGAATTTTACCGCAAAACCGTGATTCTGGCTGGTAATTTCACTCCTGCCGGTTACCAGATTTTTTACCGGATGGTTTAGTCCACGGTGACCATGATGCATTTTATAGGTTGTAAGACCACTGGCTAATGACAGCAACTGGTGACCCAAACAAATGCCAAAAGTTGGAATTCCTGTATCTACCAAATCACGCACACATGCTATGGCATAGTCCATACTGGCTGGATCACCGGGGCCATTGCTTATCATTATACCATCCGGATTCCAGGCCAAAACCTCTGCCGATGTTGATTTTGCAGGAAACACACCAATATAACAGCCTCGTTCAAGAAGGCAGCGGGCAATGTTCTTTTTACTTCCATAATCAAGCAAAGCCACACGGAAGGTGGCATCTTCGTTACCAAGGGTGTGAAAAGATTCACTGCTCACAGTGCTGGCCAGTTCCAGCCCAGACATATCGGGGCATGCGCTCAATTGACTTTTGAGCGCTTCTACATCTACTGTTTCACTGCTGATAATGGCGTTCATGGCGCCCGCATCCCGAATATGCCTTACTATCTGGCGGGTATCTACATCGGCTATACCTACGAGATTATTTTCCGTGAAATAAGTATCGAGGCTGTAGGAATCCATTTTGCGTGAAAACAGCTGAGAAAACTTCTTGCAGACCAAACCAGCAATTTTAATGGAGTCGCTCTCCACTTCCGGATCACGCACACCATAGTTCCCAATATGATCGTTGGTCATAATGAGAATCTGGCCAGTGTAGGATGGGTCAGTAAATACTTCCTGATACCCGGTCATGCCGGTATTAAAACAGATTTCGCCGGTTGTTGTCCCGATTTTACCAATGGCTGTGCCACGGAAAACGATACCATCTTGCAGTACCAGCAGTGCAGAAATTTTTGATGAACTCACTTCAAAGGTTCAAATTTCGCTTATTTATTTTAGTAAGTCAGGCAATGTGGGTAAAATGTGACCAGAATGCTAATCTACAGGCTTTTTGGGGAAAAGAAATGAGGAAACATAGGTTAAAACCAAAATACTACCTAATACCAGCAAAGCATGAACTTCATTAAATCCAAGTTTCTGTAATTGTTTTTGAAAAATCATCTTAACACCAATAAAGATGAGAATAAGGGACAAGCCGTATTCCAGTGTACTAAGGTTTTTAATACCGTGACCCAATAGAAAAAAGAGGCTTCTCAAGCCCATGATGGCAAAAATATTAGAGAAGAAAACCAGGTACGGATCACGTGTAATTCCAAAAATGGCAGGTACACTGTCAACGGCGAAAAGCACATCTGTAAATTCTACCAGAACAAGCACCACAAATAATAATGTAGCGTATCGCTTTCCCTCGGTTACTATAAAAAACTTTCCATGATGTTTTTCCCTGCTAATTCTAAAAAATCTAGATACCCACTTAAATACACGGTGATTCTCGGTATCAATTGTTTCATCATCTCCGCCGGTAAAAAGCATCTTGAGCCCCGTAATAATCAAGAATCCGCCAAATAAATATATCATCCAGTGAAATTGCTGAATCATGAGTCCACCCAGAAAAATGAACAGGAACCTCATCAAAACTGCACCTATAACACCCCATACAAGAATTCGCTTTTGGTCAGACAGGCTTATTCCGAATGAATTAAAAATAAGCAGCATAACAAAGAGATTATCTACGCTTAGCGAGTACTCAACAAAATAACCGGTAATATAACCTATAAAAGCTTCTTTGGAAAAAGATTCCCTACACTTACTTACATCATCAAATACAATAAAATTACTCCCATAGGTATCCTTGAAATTTCGATAATCCGCAACGTTCTGAAGATTATGTAAATCGTGATGAAAAAAATAAATAACCAGCGAAAACATCAATCCTGCGGTTATCCATACGATTGTACGCCAGAGTGCCTGTTTGGAGGTGAGTGTTTTTTGTTCTTTGCCCAGCAATCCCAAATCCAGCACCAAACCCAACGTCACAAGTATAAGGAACCCGGTTAAAAAGAGCAGATTAAATTCCATTCATCAGCAAAATTAGGTTTGACCGTGCATACACCCAACCTAAAGTTTACATTTGCATCCACAATTTAAAATCACAATGAGAAATATCAGTATAGTTGCCATTTCCATGCTCTGCATCGGTTTGGTATCAGTTTCTACTACCAAAGATGAGGGAATGTTTCCACTTAATTACCTTGATGAAAAAGCACTGCAAAATGCAGGTTTGAAGCTCTATACCAAGGATTTATTCTCGCCCGGTGAAGTTTCGCTGGCAAATGCATTGGTAAAAGTAGGCGGGTGTTCGGGTTCATTTATTTCGCCTGAAGGCCTTATCATCACGAACCATCACTGCGTTTATGGTGGTGTTGCTGATTTAAGCACAGCCGATAACAATTACCTTGAAAACGGATTTGTAGCTGCGGATAAAACCAAGGAATTACCCATCAACATGCCCTGCAGGATTACCCAGTCGTTCGAAGATGTATCGTCAAAAGTATTGCAAGGCGTCACTAAAGATTTAAACCCATCTGCCAGGGCGAAAGCTATAGCAGCAAATATCAAAAACATTCTGGCTGAAGAAAAAGTAAATAATCCCGATTTGACAATGGAAGTTTCTGAGATGTTTGTTGGAAAAAGTTACATGCTGTTCCGCTACCTGCTGATTCCCGATGTAAGGCTTGTTTTTGCACCACCGGTCACCATAGGGCAGTTTGGAGGAGACCTTGATAACTGGGAATGGCCTCGGCATAATGGAGATTTCGGCATGGTGCGCGCCTACGTAGGCCCGGATGGGAAACCGGCACCGTACAGCAAAAACAATGTTCCTTTTAAACCCAAAAGACACCTAAAAATCAATGCCAATGGCACAAAAGAGGGAGACTTTGTTTTCATTATGGGATACCCGGGAAGAACATTCAGGCACGAAAGTGCGCCATATCTGAAGTTCCAGCAGGAAAAGCAACTTCCTCTTATTCAGAAATGGTATGCATCCTATATCCGGCAGATGAAAACCCTAAGTGAAGGTAATGATGCCAAATTTCTGGCGTTTGCCAAGGAGATACAAAGTTTGGAAAACGTGGAGAAAAACTACCGTGGTAAGATTCAGGGACTTACAAGAACAGGGTTAGTAGCGCAAAAGCAAGCCGATGAAACTGCGATGCATGGAATTGCTGTTAATGAAAATCAGGAATCCCGAAAAAACATCATTCCCAATTTGAATACACTCTGGGCACAGAAAACCGAACTCGCCAATCAACGTTTTAATTATTTGTTTTTAAATAATCAGTCTGCTCCCTTCTATGCAGCCCGTATGATTTTGAATTATTCCAGTGCCTATGCAAATGCCAAATTTGCAGATGACAAGAAAAAAATCATTGCTGAATTCAGAAATAACATCTACCAAAATTACTCCATCGTTGACAAAGACCTCGAAATCTGGGTATTGCAGGAACTGCTTCCCAAAGTAAATGCAAACAGAACAGTAAAAATTAAATGCAATGGCAAACAAGACTTAAAAACATGGATAGCCACAGTATTGTCCAAAGATAAATTGATGGATACAGGTTTTGTGTTTAAAACATTAAGAACACGACCTGAAAAACTATTGCAATATAAAAGCCCTTTGATGAAACTTGTAAATGAACTTGAGAAAGAAGGCTCAAACATTGACCTAACATGGGCTCAACTCGACCAACAATTAAAATCCATCATGCCTGAGTACTTGGACATGAAGGAGTCATTTAAAAAAGGGCAATTCATTCCGGATGCCAACAGCACGCTTCGCCTGACATATGGCTACATCAAGCGCTACAAACCAAACGATGCTGAAATACATTTGCCGTATACAACACTAAAGGGCGTATTTGAAAAAGCCAATACAGCTGCTGACTACAGATTACCTTCTGTTGTAGCTGACCAGTTAAGAATTAAAGACGTACCGGTTATTTTTAAAGACAAGGAATCCGGCGAAGTAGCCGTTGCTTTTTTGTATAACCTGGATACCACCGGTGGAAATAGTGGAAGTGCAGTGCTGGATGCTGAGGGCAATCTAATAGGAGTGAATTTTGACAGAAGCTTCACTGCCACTATAAATGATTACGCATGGAATGATCAATACAGCCGTAGTATCGGCTGCGATATCCGTTACGTATTGTTTGTGATAAAGTATGTAGGTAAAGCCAACCATCTGTTAACAGAAATGGGGCTGTCCATATAATACAATAGTAGTTTCGGAGACATTCCTGTATTGGTTGATTTTCATGCCACTTGGTGCGGACCTTGCAAAACACTGGCTCCCATTTTAGAGCAGGTAAAATCATCGCTTGGTGATACTGTTAAGATAATAAAAATAGACGTGGATAAAAACCCTGCACTGGCGGAAAAATTAAACATCAGTGGTGTTCCTACCTTGATATTATATCGCTCTGGAAAACTAATTTCCAGAAAGTCAGGAGTTTTACCGTCAGCAGAAATAATTAAAATGATAAAAGGCGGCGCATAAAAAAAGCATCTCATAGGATGCTTTTTTTAAAAAGTTTATTTATTATTATTCTGGTTTGTTCTCTTCAGCACCGTCCTGGTTTTCAGGGACACTTTCATCTGTAGATTCGGTTGTTTCCGTTGCTTGGGGGGATTCTTCTGACTGGGTTTCTTCAGTTGAATCAACTACGGGAGATTCTTCCACTGCTTCAGCAACTTGGGTTTCTTCAACCGCAACATTTTCAACCGGCGTAACTGTATCTTCAACTACTTCCGCTACCACTTCTTCAGCAACAACAGGCGCCGTAGCGGTTTTGGTTGGTGTTGCAGAGGCCTTGCTACGACCACGACGGGTTTTCTTCGCGTCTTTTTTGTCAGTTCCAAAGCCCTGAAAATATTCATTGAAATCTACCAGCTCGATGAAAGCCATTTCAGCATTGTCACCCATACGATTACCAACCTTTAGGATACGTGTATAGCCACCAGGTCTTGAAGCTACTTTAGTGCCCACAACTGTGAAAAGTTCTTTAACAGCTTCCTTGTCTTTCAAGTAAGCAAAAACCGTTCTTTGGTTGTGTGTTGTAGCATCTTTACCCTTTGTAATCAAAGGTTCAACGTATGTTCTTAGAGCTTTAGCCTTAGTTAAAGTTGTGGTAATACGCTTATGAATTATCAGCGAGGATGCCATATTGGCCATCAGCGCTTTGCGGTGAGGCGCAGTGCGTCCTAAATGGTTTACTTTTTTCCCGTGTCTCATTGCACTTAGTCTTCGTTTAAGTTATACTTTGCTATTTCCATTCCGAAATGAAGGCCTTTATCACGAACGAATTCTTCGAGTTCTGAAAGTGATTTTTTACCAAAGTTGCGGAATTTCAAAAGATCATCGATATGGTATTGAACCAATTCTCCAAGCGTCTTGATTTCAGCTGCCTTCAAACAGTTGTATGCACGCACTGATAGATCAAGATCAGCCAAAGGCGTTTTCAGGATTTTACGCATTTGCAGGAATCCTTCATCCACTTCTTCAACAGCTTTACTTGCTTTTGATTCAGGCATGATATTCTCATCGCTGAACAATACAAAATGTTGGATCAAGATTTTCGCAGCTTCTTTCAGTGCTTCTTCAGGGTGAATGCTGCCATCAGTAGTAACTTCCATTACCAGCTTTTCATAGTCTGTACGTTGTTCAACGCGGAAATCTTCAACCGTGTATTTAACGTTTCTGATGGGTGTAAAGATGCTATCGGTGGCAATTAAACCAATCGGTGCGTCCTTTACTTTGTTTTCCTCGGCAGGAACATAGCCACGGCCTTTGCCGATGGTAAGTTCAAGTTCAAGATTAACAGTTGGCTCAATGTTACAAACCACCAGCTCCGGATTTAAAATATTGAAGGAATTGGTGTATCTGCCTATATCTCCGGCCAGAAACTGGTCTTTACCTTTAAGGCTGATAAAAATTTTCTCATTGTCATCGGTAGATGAATTAGCTTTGAAACGCACCTGCTTAAGGTTCAGGATAATTTCAAGTACATCTTCAACAACACCTTTTATGGTGGAGAACTCATGGTTCACACCCTGAATTTTTAAAGATGTAATGGCATAACCTTCCAGCGATGAAAGGAGAATGCGGCGCATAGCATTACCAATGGTAACACCGTAGCCTTTTTCCAGAGGTGAAAATTCAAACACTCCATGAAAATCGGTGGCTTTATTCATCACCACCTTATTTGGTTTTTGAAAAGGAATAACTCCCATTTTTGATTTGTTTTAAAAGTTTTATTTAGAGTACAATTCCACAATCAGCTGTTCTTTGATATTTTCAGGAATCTCAGAACGCTCCGGATAGCTGATAAATTTGCCGGAAAGTTCACCGCCATCCCACTCAAGCCAATTAAAGCGTTTGCGAACACTTCCTGCTGCTTCCGCAATAATCTCCAGTGATTTGCTACGCTCACGTACTGCCACGACATCACCAGGTTTAAGATGATAACTGGGAATATTCACCACGTGACCATTAACCAAAATATGGCAATGTCCAACAAGTTGGCGTGCAGCACGTCGCGTGGGAGCAATACCCAAGCGGAAAACTGTATTATCCAAACGAGCCTCGAGGAACTTTAATAAGTTTTCACCGGTAATTCCTTTTTTGGCAGCCGCTTTTTTAAACAGGTTTCTAAATTGCTTTTCCAGCAAACCATATGTGTATTTAGCCTTTTGCTTTTCGGCCAGTTGAACTGCGTATTCAGACAATTTGGGTCTTCTGCGGCTGTTGCCATGCTGACCCGGACCATAGTTTTTCTTTTCCAAAGCCTTATCACGTCCGAAAATTGGTTCACGGAAACGACGGGCTATTTTTGATTTTGGACCTCTGTATCTTGCCATTGATTGTTATGCTTTTAAAATTAAAATTAAACCCTGCGGCGTTTAGGTGGACGACAACCGTTGTGGGGCATTGGTGTGATATCTGTTATTGATATAACTTCAAGACCTACAGTTTGCAAATTACGAATTGCACTATCACGACCTCCACCTGGACCTTTAACAAAAACATCCACTTTGCGAAGACCTGAGTCGAATGCTGTTTTTGCACAATCCAGCGATGCCATTTGAGCAGCGTAGGGAGTATTCTTTTTTGAACCTCTAAAACCCATTTTACCTGCGGAGGACCAGGAAATAACCTGTCCTTCGGTATTGGTTACGGAAACAATGATATTGTTGAAGGTTGCATGAATATGCACCTGTCCGTGGGGATCTACTTTTACTTTCTTTTTTGTTACTTTTTTGGTTGCCATTTCCCTGTCATCTATTATTTGGTGGCCTTTTTCTTACCTGCTACAGTTTTACGTTTACCTTTCCTGGTACGTGCATTGGTGCTGGTACGTTGTCCGCGAACCGGCAGACCTTTACGATGTCTTAGTCCGCGATAACAACCGATGTCCATCAGTCGTTTTATGTTCAGTTGTGTTTCACTGCGCAATTCACCTTCCGTTTTGAGGTTATTGGTGATAAATCCACGGATTTTTGACAAATCATCATCATCCCAGTCATTCACTTTTTTGTCGCGGCTAATTCCGGAATTATCCAGAATTCTGGCTGCCGTGCTTGGACCGATACCGAAAATGTAGGTCAGTCCTATCACGCCTCTTTTGTTTTTGGGTAAATCTATACCTGCTATCCTGGCCATTGTCTTTTAACCTTGTCTTTGTTTATACTTAGGGTTCTTTTTGTTAATTACGTACACCTTTCCATTGCGGCGCACAATCTTGCAGTCTACACTGCGCTTTTTTACTGAAGTTCTAACTTTCATATCTTTACTTGTATCTGTATGAGATCCTTCCTCGGGTTAAATCATAGGGAGACATTTCAACCTGAACCTTATCACCGGGTAGGATTCTGATATAGTGCATTCTCATTTTGCCCGAAATGGTAGCAATAATCTCATGCCCATTTTGGAGCTTAACACGGAACATTGCATTGGACAATGCTTCCGTTATCACTCCGTCTTGTTTTATGGCATCTTGCTTTGGCATTTCAAAAGGGCTGCAAAAATAGTGTTTTTTTTGTTAATAATCAACTTGGGGTGTATTACCTGTGAAACGACCTTTAAGACGGCCACTGCTCATCAATCCGTCGTACTTTCTCATCTGCAGATAACTGTCGATTTGTTGAAGGGTATCCAATACCACACCAACCAAAATTAGCAGGCTGGTACCTCCAAAGAATTGGCTAAATTCCTGATTCACTCCCAGGTTGCCTGAAATAACTGGCAATACTGCAATTAAGGATATAAAGATAGCTCCGGGCAAAGTAATTCGACTGATTATATCATCAATGAAATTGGCAGTTTGCTTCCCAGGCTTTATACCGGGTATAAAACCATTATTACGCTTCATATCATCGGCCATCTGCACAGGGTTAAAAATAATGGCCGTGTAGAAATAGGTAAATACGACTATTAAAAAAACCATGAGGGCGTTATGGCCAAAACTGTTTGGATTTGTAAGGCTTAGCAGCCATCCGGGAACTCCGCCCTGATCGTAAAAACCTGCAATAGTAGCCGGTAAAAACAGGATTGCTTGTGCAAAAATGATAGGCATTACACCCGCTGATAGTATTTTAATCGGAAGATATTGCCTTGCGCCACCATACTGACGGTTACCAACAACCCTTTTCGCGTAGTTAATTGTTATTTTTCGGGTTCCCTGTGTTAGCAGAATTACGCCAAGAATAACAAGTGCCCAAACTACAAGCTCAATCAAAAAGAGAATAAAACTGGCACGTTTACCAGCAAAAGCAAGTTCTGAAAACAAAGCATTAGGGAGGCGGGCTATAATACCAACCATAATTAGCAGCGATATACCATTACCTAGACCACGGTCGGTGATACGTTCACCCATCCACATGGTAAACATGGTTCCGGCGGTTAACAAAATAACATTGGTAAAGAAAAACCAACCCTGGGTCATGTTTGCGTTACTTCGCAGAAATAAGAGGGCACCCTGATATTCCGGATTTCCTGTTAACTGATTAAGGTAACCAAAGGCCTGAACACAGGTAAATGCGATGGTCAGAATCCGTGTATATTGATTTATCTTTCTTCTTCCTTCTTCACCCTCTTTTTGTAAACGCTGAAAGGCTGGTATAGCGATTGAAACCAATTGCATAAAAATGCTGGCTGAGATATATGGCATGATCCCCAAAGCGAATATGGCACCACGGTTCCAGGCGCCACCCGCAAATGTATTAATCAAGTCAAGTATATTGTTTTTATTCTGGCTGCTCATGTTGCCTTCCAGAATTGAGCTGTCTATACCGGGAAGAATCACGAAAGAACCCAAACGATATACGGCAAGCAAAAGAAAAGTATACACAATTCTTCTCTTGAGTTCCTCAATCGACCAGATATGCTTTAGGGTTTCAATCAGTTTTTTCATAGTATCATCCTATAAGGTGAGCAGAGCCACCGGCCTTTTCGATAGCCGCCTTAGCAGTTTCACTAAATTTGTGGGCATGAACTTCAACTCCGGCTTTAATTTCGCCTCGGCCAAGTACTTTAACCATCTCAGACTTACCAACTAAGTGTTTTTTAACAAGAAGTTCGTGGTCAATTTTATTCACTTTGAGAGAATCAGCTAAACCTTGCAGCACATCCAAATTAATGGCAGCATACTCTACTCGATTGATGTTTTTGAAACCTCCCTTGGGAATACGGCGCTGTAAAGGCATTTGACCACCTTCAAAACCTATCTTCCTGGAATAACCGGTACGTGATTGCGCACCTTTATGACCCTTTGTTGAGGTACCGCCTCTACCGGAACCTTCACCACGGCCAATTCTCTTTCTATTTTTGGTAGAACCTGCAGCTGGTTTTAGATTACTTAAATTCATGTTACTTGGTGTTTTCTACTTTGATAAGATGATTTACGGTGTTGATCATACCCTGAATCTGGTTGTTCAGTTCTAATTCAGCACTCGCGTTAATTTTACGAAGACCTAAGGCACGAAGCGTAGCTTTCTGGTTCTTTGGATATCCGATTCCGCTTTTTACCAGTGTTATTTTAACTTTTCCCATGACCTTATCCGTTAAATACTTTTTTGAGATTGATATTTCTCATTTTGGCTACTGCATAAGGATCTCTCATGGTAGTAAGAGCATCAAATGTAGCTTTAACCACGTTGTGAGGGTTAGAAGAACCTTTTGATTTGGCAAGTACATCGGTTACACCAGCGCTTTCCAGCACAGCACGCATTGCACCACCGGCAATTACACCGGTACCGTGTGCAGCAGGCTTAAGAAAAACGCGTCCACCGCCAAATTTACCGGTCTGTTCATGCGGAACTGTGCCATTAATTACAGGAACTTTAATAAGATTTTTCTTTGCATCTTCTATCCCTTTGTTAACGGCATCCATAACCTCGTTGGATCGCCCTAAACCATGACCTACCACACCGTTTCCGTCACCTACAACTACGAGGGCACTAAAACTGAAAGTACGACCACCCTTGGTAACTTTGGCAACACGATTGATGGAGACCACTTTTTCAGTGAGTGTCAACTCACCGGGTCTCACACGTTTATTGATATTTTCAGACATTTGAATGACTTCTTTAATAAATTAAAATTCTAAACCTCCTTCGCGAGCTGCGTCTGCGAGGCTCTTTACACGTCCATGATACAGATAACCACCGCGATCAAAAACTACAGACTTGATTCCGGCTGCAACAGCTTTTTCGGCGAGCTTTTTACCTACCATGGCTGATTTTGCAACTTTGTTGTCCTTTACATCTTTGATGCCATCCTCAGATGAAGATGCAGAACAAAGGGTTAGGCCTTTGCTGTCATCTATAATCTGGGCATATATATCTTTATTGCTGCGGTATACACTGAGGCGGGGCCTTACAGTTGTTCCGCTTATGCGACCGCGAATACGGCTGCGGATTTTACTTCTTCTTTGTGTTACTGATTTTGACATAACTAATTAAAATTATTTGGATGCTGACTTACCTGCTTTCTTTCTCAACACCTCACCGGCAAATTTGATACCTTTACCTTTGTAAGGCTCTGGCTTCCGGAATGAACGTATCTTGGCAGCTATCTGACCCAAAAGCTGTTTGTCGGCACATTCCATGGTAATCGATGGATTCTGACCTTTGAGCGTTTCGGTGGTAACTTTAATTTCGTTGGGAATCTCAAGCATGATGCGGTGAGAGTAACCCAGGGTAAAATCCACAAGATTGCCCTGGTTGGATACTTTATAACCAACGCCTACCAATTCCTGTTTTACTGTGTGCCCTTGGCTAACACCAACAACCATATTTTGAATCAAGGCGCGGTATAGACCGTGCAATGCTTTATGTTGCTTGCTGTCGCTCGGGCGATTGACTGTCAGCACTCCATCGGTAACGTCGATAGTAATATCTGTTCCAATGTACTGCGACACTTCTCCTTTTGGACCCTTAGCGGTAACGTTTCCATTATCATTGGTAATGGTGACGCCTGCCGGGATACTGATGGGTGCTTTTCCTACGCGTGACATTTTATTTGTTTATTTTATTTTTAAGATACGTAACATAATACCTCACCCCCAACATTTTGTGTGCGGGCTTCTTTATCTGTCATCACTCCTTTGGATGTAGTCAGAATTGCAACACCAAGTCCGTTGAGTACACGGGGCATACTATCAACATTGGCATAGCGACGAAGACCCGGCGTACTAATTCTTGACAAGTTACGTATAGCACTGGCTTTTGAAACAGGATCATATTTAAGGGCAATTTTTATAACGCCCTGTTTGTTCGATGAATCTTCAAACTTGTATTTCAGGATATAACCTTTTTCATACAAAACACGGGTGATTTCCTTTTTTAAGTTGCTGGCAGGAATTTCAACAATTCTGTGCTTGGCCTTCATGGCATTGCGCAACCGGGTGAGAAAATCTGATATTGGATCGGTCATTTTATTCTTCTTTAATTATTACCAACTTGATTTAGTTACACCTGGAATCTTCCCGTCGCTAGCCAGCAATCTGAACTGGTTACGACAGATGCCGAAAGTGCGGATGTAGCCCCTTGGACGACCTGTGAGTTTGCAGCGATTGCGCAAACGAACAGGAGATGCATTTCTTGGAATACGCTGTAAAGCTTCGTAATTACCTTCTGCTTTCAGTGCGGCGCGTTTTTCAGCAAAGCGGGCCACTAGTGCCTCACGTTTACGCTGTCTTGCCTTTATGGATTCTTTTGCCATGTATATTATTTGCTTTTAAAGGGGAAACCCATCAATTTCAACAATTCCAGACATTCCTCGTCTGTTTTTGCTGTGGTTACGATGGTGATATCCATTCCGGTGATTCTGTTTACTTTATCGATATCTATTTCAGGGAAAATGATTTGTTCGGTGATGCCCATATTGAAATTACCCCGGCCATCAAAACCTTTCACATTCAATCCCTGAAAATCACGAACACGGGGAAGTGCAATACTGATTAGGCGATGTATGAAATCATACATAGCTTCCTTGCGCAGGGTAACCCTGGCGCCGATAGGCATATTCTCCCTCAATTTGAAGTTTGAAATAGCTTTCCGTGAAAAGGTTGCCTGTGCTTTCTGACCGGATATTTTGGTCATTTCATCTACAGCGGCATCTACAAGTTTTTTATCATTCACTGCAGCACCTACACCCTGGTTTAGGCTTACCTTTACCAAACGGGGCATTTCCATTACATTCTTGTAACCGAATTTCTCCTTAAGAGCCGGCACTACGGCTTCTTCGTAGCGGGTTTGCAGAAGTGGTTTATAGCTCATTTTTCTAATTCTTATTTAATAAAATCTCCGGTTTTACGGGCTACTCTTTGAAGTTTACCGCTATCATTCAACTTTCTTCCGATACGGGTTGGTTTACCACCCACAACAACCATTAGGTTGGAAATATGGATTGGTGCCTCGACCTTATCAATTTTGCCACTTGTATTTTGGGCGGTAGGTTTGCGGTGTTTGGTTACAATATTTAATCCTTCAACCAATGCGCGGTTGTCAGCTACCATTACCTTGAGAACCTTACCTGTTTTCCCTTTGTCATCGCCGGCGATAACTTTAACGGTATCCCCTTTTTTGATATGCAATTTAATTTTTGACACTTTCAATATTGATTAAAGCACTTCTGGTGCAAGTGAAACAATTTTCATGAACTGCTTGTCGCGAAGCTCTCTGGCTACGGGGCCGAAGATACGGGTGCCTCTGGGTTCGTCTGAAGCATTCAGCAGAACACAACTGTTTTCATCGAAACGGATATAAGATCCATCAGGACGGCGTACTTCTTTTTTAACACGCACAACCACAGCTTTAGATACGGCGCCTTTTTTTATGCCTCCACCTGGCATAGCGTCTTTTACGCTTACTACAATTTTATCGCCTACTGAAGCATAGCGACGGCCTGAGCCACCGAGCACTCTTATGCAAAGCACCTCACGCGCACCGCTATTGTCAGCAACTTTTAGTCTTGATTCCTGTTGTACCATGTTATTTAGCTTTTTCTACTACTTCGACCAATCTCCAACGTTTGGTTTTGCTCATCGGACGGGTTTCCATGATGCGAACGATATCGTTCTCACCACACTGGTTGGTTTCGTCGTGTGCTGTGTATTTCTTGGTCTTTTTGAAATACTTACCATATTTGGGGTGTTTCACGTTACGAACAACCGCAACAACAATGGTTTTATCCATTTTGGTGCTGGTTACCGTGCCGGTAATTTCTTTCCGTGAATTCCTTATTGTTTCCATTAGTTATTCTCTCCGTTATTCTTTTTCATGTAAGCAGTCAACTCGGCCTGAATGCGGCGGTTGTTCAACTCGGTAAGCATTCTTGCGATATTCTTACGTGAAATTGACAACTTGTGTGGCTGTTCAATTTGAGAAACTGTATTCTGGAACTTCATCCTTTGGTAGCGCGTACGTTCTTCTTTATACGCTGTTACAAGTTCCTTATTGGACATTCTTTTTACTTCTTCGTTTTTCATAATTATGCCTCCTCGGCGAAATCTGGGCGTACGACAAACTTTGTAGTTACAGGCAATTTTTGGGCAGCCAGACGCATACCTTCCTTGGCTGTTTCCAGCGGCACACCACCTACCTCAAACATGATAGTTCCGGGTTTAACGGTAGCTACCCAGTATTCTGGTGCACCTTTACCTTTGCCCATACGTACTTCAGCAGGCTTCTTGGTTATGGGTTTATCCGGAAAAATCCGGATCCAAACCTGTCCTTCACGCTTAAGATAGCGGGTTAAAGCAATACGTGCTGCTTCGATCTGTCGGGCTGTAATCCAATGGGGTTCCATACTTTTCAGTCCGAAACTACCGAAGTCGACGCGATGACCACGGGTGGCCACACCTTTTACACGGCCTTTCTGCTGTTTCCTATATTTGGTTCTTTTTGGGCTAAGCATCGTTTCTTTCTTTTAATTATTATTATTTACGCTTACGACGATCACCACCACCCGGGCGAGGACCTCTGTCACGGTCTCTGCCTCTGTCATCTCTTCCTCTTGCACCGTCGCGTTTTCTTTCTGTATCCAATTGAGGTGCAAGGTCAACTTTACCATAGATCTCACCACGACACAACCAAACCTTGATACCAATTTTGCCATACACTGTTTGAGCTTCTACGATTGCGTAATCAATATTGCTTCTAAGCGTATGCAGCGGAGTACGACCATCTTTATACATTTCAGAACGAGCGATTTCACCACCGTTAAGACGACCGCTAATTCTAACCTTGATTCCATCAGCGCCCATTTTCATGCTACTTTGAATTGCATTTTTAACAGCACGCTTGTAGGAAAAACGATTTTCAATCTGCTGAGCTATATTCTCACCTACCAGGCGAGCATCCAATTCAGGTCTTTTGATTTCGTTGATATTGATCTGAACATCCTTACCGGTAATCTTCCGGATTTCCTCACGAATGGTGTCTACTTCCTGACCACCACGTCCGATAACTATACCGGGACGTGAAGTATGAATGGTAATAGTGATACGTTTGAGTGTACGCTCAATTACAACTTTAGCAATACCGCCTTTGGGTATGCGCACACGCAGATATTTGCGGATTTTTTCGTCTTCAACCAGTTTATCACCGTAGTCTTTTCCTCCATACCAGTTGGAATCCCAACCACGTATGATACCCAGACGCAATCCTATTGGGTTTACCTTTTGTCCCATATTAGTTATTTACCTCACTTTTTGTTACAGTATCAATTACAATAGTTACGTGGTTACTGCGCTTGCGCTGACGGTATCCGCGACCCTGAGGAGCCGTACGGAGACGCTTCATGGTAACACCACCATCTACCAAAATTGATTTTACATACAGATCACTATCCTCAATTCTCTCACCGGAATTTATCTGACTCCAGTTGGCAACACCACTGCGAATCAATTTACTCAGAAACAGGGCATAGCCGGGTTTCTGATTCCACTGAAGGATGTTTAGAGCACGTTCTACTTTCTGACCACGAACCAAATCAGCCACCATGCGCATCTTGCGGGGTGAAAGAGGGCAGTTTCTCAAAATTGCTTTTGCTTCCATTTTGTTTCTTCTCCCTTATTATTTGCTATGCCCTTTGAATGTGCGGGTTGGAGCAAATTCGCCCAACTTGTGGCCTACCATGTTCTCGGTTACGTAAACCGGGATGAATTTATTTCCGTTGTGCACTGCGAATGTGTGCCCCACAAAATCGGGGAGTATCATGCTGCGGCGCGACCAGGTTTTAACAACTGATTTTTTGTTACCTTCATTAAGAACGGTAACCTTGCGCATCAACTTATAGTCTACGAATGGGCCTTTTTTTACTGACCTTGCCATTTTCTTTAGTTATTAATTGCTGTTCCTCTTACTTTTTCTACGTTCGATAATCAGACGGCTTGTGGCCTTCTTGGGCGCACGTGTTTTTTGACCTTGTGAATAAATCAGGTTTCTTGAACGAGCCTGTCCACCCTTGTTGCGGCCTTCTCCACCACCCATTGGGTGATCTACCGGGTTCATGGCTGTGCTTCTGGTGCGGGGACGAATACCCATCCAGCGGCTACGTCCTGCTTTGCCCTTGCGCAAAAGGTTATGTTCGCTATTGCTAACAGATCCGATAGTCGCCAAACATGCAGACAAAACTTTTCTTAATTCGCCTGAAGGCAATTTGATGGTTGCATATTTGTCTTCGCGACCTAACAGCTGGGCATAAGAACCTGCACTTCTGCAAATTTTAGCACCCTGACCTGGAGCCATTTCAATGTTGTGAATCAGAGAGCCCAGTGGAATTTCTGACATAGGAAGCGCATTACCAATTTCTGGTGGAACGCCGGGTCCCTGTTCGATTTTCTGACCTACTTTAATTCCGTTTGGTGCAATGATGTAGCGCTTTTCACCGTCTTTGTACTGAATTAGTGAAATAAAGGCACTGCGGTTTGGATCATATTCCACGCTGAGAACTTCGCCGGCAACTCCATGGTTAGCTCTTTTGAAGTCAATCATACGGTAACGGCGCTTGTGTCCGCCACCAATGAAGCGCATAGTCATACGACCCTGGTTATTTCTACCGCCTGATTTCTTAATAGGAATAATCAGGGATTTTTCCGGCTTGTCTGTAGTGATTTCTGCAAATGAATTTGCAATGTGAAACCGTTGACCGGGCGTTGTTGGATTTAAACGTTTAACTGCCATGATCAGATGTTTTCGTAAAAGTCAATGTTGAAACCTTCTTTTAACGTCACGATGGCCTTTTTATACCCATTGGTATAACCGGAGATCTGGCCAGTGCGTCTGTTGCGACGCATTTTCCCCCTTGCAATCATTGTGTTTACTGATGCAACTTCCACACCATAGAAATCTTCGATGGCCTTTTTGATTTCGTCTTTGGTAGACTTCTTGTCTACAACGAAACCATACTGACCACGCTTATCCATGATAGCGGTCATTTTTTCAGTAATCAACGGCTTCTTGAGTATCATTGTTTATTTGATTCTTCTAATTTGGTTAATGCTCCTTCTGTAAGAATAAGCTTACCGGCTTTCAAAACCTGATAGGTATTTATATCGGCAGCTTTCATCACAGTGTTACCTTCTATATTTCTTCCGCTGAGGTAAATGTTTTTGTTGGTTTCGGCAGTCACAAACAATGTACGGGCATTGATATTGAGTGCATTAAGGAAACCTTTGAATTCGGCAGTTTTTGGTGTTGCCATTTCAAAATCCTCTACAACAAGAATATTATTTTCTTTCGCTTTATAGGACAGGGCGCTCAAGCGAGCCAACTTTTTCAACTTTTTGTTCAGCTTAAAAGAATAATCACGAGGACGTGGACCATGAATACGACCACCACCTACATAGATACCTGATTTTAAGCTACCATGACGGGCTCCGCCAGTACCTTTCTGACGAAAAACCTTACGTGTACTGCGTGAAATTTCAGAGCGATCTTTGGTTTTATGTGTACCCTGACGTTGGTTTGCCTGAAACTGTTTTACATCCAGCCAAATAGCATGATCATTGGGCTCTATACCAAAGATATCTTTGGATAAGGTCACAGTCCTTCCTGTATCAGCACCTTGTTTGTTTAATACATTCACTTTCATGGTTAACGCTCAATTATTAAGGTGGCACCATTATGGCCGGGTACGGAACCCTTAACCAACAATAAATTTTGCTCGGCAACGATGCGAAGTACCTGCATGTTAACTGCTTTAACTCGGCGATTACCGGTCTGGCCTGCCATGCGGATTCCCTTAAATACACGTGCAGGGAACGAACAAGCTCCAATTGAACCAGGAGCACGCAGACGGTTGTGCTGACCATGGGTAGCTTCACCCACACCGGCAAATCCGTGACGCTTTACAACTCCTTGAAAGCCCTTACCTTTTGAAGTTCCGATTACGTCTACAAACTGGCCTTCTTCGAAGATAGAAACGTCAAATACGTCTCCCAGTTTAGCAGCAGCTTCGGCTTCATCGGGGTTGCGAAACTCGATAAACGATTTCTTAGCTTCCGTATTAGCCTTGGCACAGTGACCCTTGAGGGCAGCACCAGCATTCTTTTCTTTTTTCTCACCCCAAGCCATCTGGATAGCACTGTATCCATCTTTTTGCTGGGTTTTTACCTGCGTAACTACACAGGGACCGGCCTCTATTACGGTGCAAGCCACCTTGCGGCCATCAGCATCAAAGATGCTGGTCATTCCGAGTTTTTTTCCAATCAATCCTTCCATGGTTCAAATCACAATTTGATTTCAACTTCTACCCCGCTGGGCAGTTCTATTTTCATGAGAGCATCTACTGTTTTAGTAGAGCCATTATAAATGTCAATCAGTCTCTGATACGTGCAGTACTGGAACTGTTCACGTGCTTTCTTGTTTACGTGTGGTGAACGCAGCACGGTGAATATCTTCTTTCGTGTAGGAAGAGGAACCGGTCCACTCACCACTACATCGGTAGTGCGCACGGCCTTCACAATTTTCTCAGCGCTTTTATCGAGCAAGCTGTGATCGAAAGACTTTAATTTTATGCGAATCTTCTGGCTTAACATTTTCTTATTTATTTACTTGCGGCACCATTAACTTTCTTCAATACCTCATCAGCAATGTTGCGAGGAGTTTCTGAATAGTGACTAAATTCCATACTTGAAGTTGCGCGGCCTGATGTGATTGTGCGAAGTGTGGTCACATAACCAAACATCTCACTCAGAGGAACTTTAGCTTTTACAACCTGTGAACCTGCACGCTCGTCTATACCTTCCAGCTGACCACGGCGACGGTTAAGGTCACCCATAACATCACCTGTATTTTCTGCGGGAGTTACAACTTCCAGTTTCATGATTGGTTCCAGCAGAACAGGACCGCAATTGCGGGCAGCTTCGCGGAATCCACCTCTGGCAGCTATTTCGAATGACAGAGAATCAGAGTCAACGGGGTGGAATGAACCATCAAACAAACGAACTTTAATAGAGCTGATGGGATAGCCTGCCAATACCCCATTCTGCATGGCTGCTTTAAATCCTTTTTCAACCGATGGAATGAATTCACGGGGAATAGAACCGCCTACAATTTCATTGGCAAACTGAAGTCCTTCGCCTTTGAAATCAGCATCAGCAGGACCGAGTTCAAACTGAATATCGGCAAATTTACCACGACCGCCTGTTTGTTTTTTGTACACTTCACGGTGAGTAAAGTTGCGGGTGATAGCTTCTTTGTAAGCAACCTGAGGCGCCCCCTGGTTACATTCAACCTTGAATTCACGCTTCAAACGATCAACAATAATTTCAAGGTGCAATTCACCCATACCGGAAACAATTGTTTGGCCTGTATCCTGATCGGTTTGAACACGGAAAGTAGGATCTTCTTCAGCTAGTTTAGAAAGAGCAGTACTCAGTTTATCACTATCTGCCTGTGTTTTCGGCTCAATAGCAAGACCAATAACCGGATCGGGGAATACCATAGATTCAAGCACAATAGGATGCTTCTCATCGCAAAGGGTGTCACCGGTTTTGATATCTTTAAATCCAACTGCAGCACCGATATCACCGGCACCGAGAGATTCAATTGCATTTTGTTTGTTGGCATGCATCTGGAAGATACGGCTGATACGCTCTTTGTTACCACTGCGGGTATTAAGCACGTAGGAACCAGCATCTAACTTTCCACTGTACGCACGCATGAAAGCCAGACGGCCAACATAAGGGTCAGTAGCAATTTTGAACGCCAACGCACTGAAAGGATCATTGTAAGAAGGCTTACGGGTAATTTCAGCCTCTGTATCAGGATTGGTACCTTTAATGTTTTCCTTATCAAGCGGACTGGGCATCAATTCCATAACCAAATCCAGCATGGTTTGAACACCTTTGTTCTTGAAAGATGAACCACAAACCATAGGAACGATTTTCATTTCCAGGGTAGCCTGACGGAGTGCATTAAGAATTTCTCTTGCTGTGATGCTGTTGGGAGCTTCAAAGAATTTCTCCATCAGGGTCACGTCGTATTCGGAAACAGCCTCAAGCAACTTTTCACGCCACTCATTGGCTTCAGCTTCCATTTCAGCAGGAATGGGAACTATCTGATAGGTCATACCTTTGTCTGCTTCGTTCCAGATCATTCCGCGGTTGTTAATAAGGTCAACAACACCTTTGAAATTGTCTTCGGCTCCAATGGGAAGTTGCAGGGGAACTGCATTACTACCCAACATATCACGCACCTGATTTACTACGTTAAGAAAATCAGCACCGGCGCGGTCCATTTTATTAACGAAACCGATACGGGCAACGTTGTAGTTATTGGCTAGGCGCCAGTTGGTTTCAGACTGTGGCTCAACACCGTCAACAGCACTAAAAAGGAACACCAGACCATCAAGCACACGGAGTGAGCGGTTTACTTCTACGGTAAAGTCAACGTGACCGGGGGTATCGATAATGTTTATGTGATATTCTTTGGTATCTGCATTGGGACGTCCATCTGTAGTGGGATAGTTCCATTTTACAGTTGTAGCAGCTGAAGTGATGGTAATACCTCTCTCCTGCTCCTGAACCATCCAGTCCATGGTGGCAGCACCATCGTGCACCTCACCAATCTTGTGGTTCACGCCCGCATAATAAAGAATGCGTTCTGTGGTTGTGGTCTTACCGGCATCGATGTGAGCGGCAATACCGATGTTTCTAGTGTATCTAAGGTCGCGTGACATGAATCTTCTTCTCTTCTATGATTTATTAGACCCTAAAATGCGAGAATGCCTTGTTAGCTTCAGCCATTTTATGGGTGTCTTCTTTTTTCTTTACTGCGGCACCTTCACCTCTGGAGGCAGCAAGAATTTCTCCGGCCAGTTTTTCTGCCATTGATTTTTCGTTGCGCTTGCGGGCATAGCCAATCATCCACTTCATACCTACAGCGGTGCGGCGGCGGGGAGAAACTTCGGTAGGAATCTGGAAAGTAGCACCACCTACACGGCGGGCTTTAACTTCCACGGTAGGCATTACATTATTCAATGCTTTGCGCCAGGTTTCCAATCCGGGCTCATCGGGGGATTTTTTCTCAACTATTGCCAAAGCATCGTAAAACAGGCTGTATGCAAGCGACTTTTTACCGTCATACATTAGGCCATTAACGAAACGTGTTACAACGGTATCGTTGAACTTCGGATCGGGCAGAAGAATGCGTTTTTTAGCGCGGGTTTTTCTCATGGTCTGTCGGGAATACCTTTTTATAGTGTTGTACTTATTTTTTCTTGGGGCGTTTGGTACCATACTTGGAGCGGCGCTGGTTACGTCCATCAACACCGGCTGTATCGAGCGCACCGCGTACGATGTGGTAACGAACACCGGGAAGATCTTTCACCCTACCGCCGCGAACCAGCACGATGCTATGTTCCTGAAGGTTATGACCTTCACCGGGGATGTAGGCATTGACTTCCTTACCATTGCTCAAACGAACACGGGCCACTTTGCGAAGTGCAGAGTTAGGTTTTTTGGGCGTAGTTGTGTAAACACGTGTGCAAACACCACGACGCTGGGGGCATGAATCTAGGGCGGGGGACTTACTCTTCCAGAGCGTCTCTTGGCGACCTTTGCGTATTAACTGTTGAATAGTAGGCATACTATTTCCTCAAAAAGGGCAGCAAAAATACAGCTATTTTTTCGCAAAACCAACACTGTAAGTAAAATTTTCTTAATACCCTTAAATAATATTAAATTTGTGTTACCAAAACGGCAGAATTTCGCATCAGACTTGAGATTGAGAAGCTTGATAAAATACATTTTTCATTTTACGGTTGTAAGACAGGTCAGTTTTGCCTTGTTGATAATGTCTCTTTCCAGGGCTTACTGGGGCATTTTCAATCAGGAAATTTTTGCCGACGCCGAAAAATATGAAGTTTTGAAAGGAATGCTATGGGGTGTTTTTTTTGATCTGCCTCTGCTAGCTTATTTTTTACTTCCGCTATGGATTTGGATGATTTTTTTTCCATCGCGCGCTACCCGGCACTTATGGGTGGCCAGGCTACTAATGCTGTTAGGTGCAAGTCCCATTTTAATATTGAATGGAATAGACACCGCCTACAGCCGTATTTCCGGTCGAAGGAGTGGTGCAGAACTTTTTGATATCCTATCTGACCCCGCCAATTCTACCACACAATACATTTGGGAATACTGGCATGCAATATTATTGATCATAGTTATCTTTTTACTTATTTACAGATTTACACCTCAGGGAGGTCAGCCAGTATATACTGATATCAGGGCACAATGGCGCAGGGCATTGCTGGTATTATTAACATTTGTTTCATTATGGGTTTTCAGTGCCCGGGGCGGATTTCACCTAAAACCATTGTGCACGCTTCATGCCGGACTCTATGTGCAACCTGAACTAACCCTTTTGACTATTAGTACACCATTAAACATAATATCGATGCCCGGTGGCGAGGAGGTCCCTGAAACAAAACTCATGGATTTAAAACTTGCCGAAGAAATTGTAAAACCCATATTTTCAAATGAAAACAGCATTCCAACCCGGCAAAAACAAAACATTGTATTAATTATAGTTGAAAGCCTGGGCCGCGATTACACCGGATTTCTGAACGGCAAACCATACACTCCTTTTTTAGACAGTTTTAGCAGGCATTGCATTAATTTCAGATACTGTTATGCCAATGGAACCCGCAGCATGGAAATGGTACCCAGTATTTTTTGTGGCATGCCCGGTTTGATTGAAACACACTATTTAAACAGTGGTTATGCCGGTAACATCATGGAAAATGCCTTCAACGTATTCAGCAAAGCCGGATACAGCACGGCTTTTTTTCATGGAGCGGCAAACGGAACCATGTTTTTTCAGGGCTTTTTACAACAAACCGGCAAGGTGCAGTACTTTGGACGCAATGAATACCCGCAGGAAGATTATAACCGGGATTTTGACGGCAACTGGGGCATTTTTGACGAGCCTTATATGCAGTATTTTTTAACGTGCTGCGACACAATGAAAAAACCGTTCTTCAATGCTGTATTCACTTTGTCTTCGCACCATCCGTACACAGTACCTGCGCATTTGGAAAACAAGTTTCCAAAAGGGAAATTACCTATCCACAAAAGCATCCGCTACACCGACTATGCACTACAATCCTTTTTTGCGAAAGCAAGGCAATATCCGTGGTTTGAAAACACTTTGTTTGTGATAACCGGTGACCACACCAGCTATGGGGAGGAAGATTATTTCTACAGCCCCGGCGGCCATTTTGAAATTCCACTGCTCATATACGGCAAGCAAATTAAACCAAAGGTAATTGACAAAACCGTTTCTCAATGCGATATAGTGCCTGCTGTTATGGATTTAACGAGTGTTAAGGGCAAGTTTTACGGATTTGGTAAAAACCCTTTTGACTCTGCCTATTCAGGCTACAGCATGCACAAGGAGAAAAATCTTTATTACATAATAAGGTATCCTTATGCACTTGGGATAGAAGCGGATGGCAGTGTAAAGGATTTTCACCTGCAGTACAGGAACCGGAAAAAGCCTGTGATGTTGAAGAAGGAGGGCGAAATATATGATTCATTGCTTCTTACACTTAAGGCCCATGTGCAACTTTTTACGCACAATGTGCGAAAAAACAAGTGGTTCAACAAACAACCCAGCGTCAAGTAAAAGCGTCTAACTGGAACACTTTTTGATTATTAAAAAAGAGATGACAATACGGATTTTTACTTTTGGATTGATTTCGATGATTGCGGGAAGACTGGCCGGGCAAATGACACCCAAAACCGGTGGACCTAAAATTGAATTTACGGAAAAACAGCACAATTTTGGAGACATACGTGAAGATATTAAATATGCAACCCATAGATTCCCCTTTAAAAATGTGGGCACTAAAGACCTCTTCATAAACACGGTACAAACCAGCTGCGGTTGCACCACCCCCGATTGGACCCGTGACACCATTAGGCCCGGGCAAAGCGGTTTTGTGGATGCCAAATACGAAACAATAGGACGTATTGGCAGCTTTCAAAAAACCATAACCGTATACAGTAACGCTGTAAATTTCCCTTTCGTTCACCTGGATATACTGGGAAATGTTCTGAAAGAGGTTATCAATAAAGAACCGGAATACACTTCACTTGGGCAGATTACTTTCACTCCACCTACCGTTAGTTTCAAGCCACTTTTTGACCATAAATCTGATACGCACATTATGCGCATCACCAATGGAACACCCTACAGTACACAATTTTCTGCTTTGGAAAATCTTCCTGCTTTCTGTCAGGTAATTGGCATGCCAAAAAGCCTTGAGCCCAATGAAAGTGCGAAGGTGAAAGTTGTGCTGGACGGCAAAAAAATCAGCACATACGGCTTTGGTGCGTTTGAAGTTGCGGTTCCTTCTGATAATGTTTTATTTCCCTACACAGGATTTTATATTGCCTACGAACGAAAACAATTTTTTTCAAAAATGGGTGCAAGGGAATTGGCCAAGGCGGCCAAGTTAACTACTGATAAAACCGTTATTGATCTGGGTAGTGCCGAAAGTGGTGAGATTTTCAACACTCAGTTTACCTTTACTAATTCTGGCAAGTCAGATTTGAAGCTTCATGAAATAACACCACAGTGCCCTTGCGTAAAGGTTGAATATACCAAAAACGTTTTAAAACCGGGCGAGAGCATGGAAGTAAAAATGCGTTTTGATTCGGGAATCAAACACGGGAAAAGTACGCAGACCATCAACATCATCAGCAATGATCCTGCACAACCGGAAAGAAGTGTTTATCTGGTGGCACACCTGCCTGAGAGAGACAAACCCAAATGTGCTACTTGCCCGCGTTAAAAACGTTAACGCAGGTTGTGATAAACGTTTTGTACGTCATCGTCTGATTCCAGACGCTCAATAAGTTCCAGTACTTCGTTGGCCTGGGCTTCTTCCAGATCCACAAAAGAAGTGGGGATATACTGCAATTCGGCGCCGGCAGCTTCAATACCAAGGTCTTCCAGGCCTTTCTGCATATTGCCAAAGTCGGTGAAACTGGTGTATACGTATACATCTTCCTCATCAATAGCGAGGTCTTCACAGCCGAAGTCGATGATTTCCAGTTCAAATTCATCGAGATCTTTTCCTTTGAGGGCTGATTTGGAAATTTTAAAAACGCCTTTACGCGTAAATACGAAATCGAGTGAACCTGTTTTGCCCATTGCGCCATCGCACTTGTTAAAATGAGAACGAACGTTCGCTACGGTTCGGGTATTGTTATCGGTTGCGGTTTCTACCAAAATAGCAACGCCATGGGGGCCGTATCCTTCGTATTTAATTTCTTCGTAACCGGCGGTATCTTTATCACTTGCACGTTTAATGGCTGCCTCTACCCTGTCTTTGGGCATGTTTACGCTTTTGGCATTCTGGATAGCCATGCGCAATCTGGGATTATAATCGGGATTAACACCTCCCTGCCTCACTGCGATCGCAATTTCTTTTCCTATGCGGGTAAACTGCTTGGCCATGCGGTCGAAGCGGGCAAACATTTTATGTTTTCGTTTTTCGAATATACGTCCCATTTGTGGGGCAAAATTAATACATGGATGTATAAGGCAATAAAAAAGAAAGGGAAAACCTGTGTTTCCCCTTTCATGAAATTCATAAAATATTTTAAAACGACACCTTCACCGACGCCACGAGATTTCTTCCGGAAGCTGAAATTCCGCTTGCAAAAACACGGTAATTGAGATCCAGTAAATTCTCAACTGCAAAAGAAGCTGCGAAATTTTTGCTCACCTGCCAGCTAGCCCGCGCATTGTATGTTTGCCATGCAGGTGTTTGTCCACCGGGTGCATATTGTGCATTGTCTTCACCGCTGGGACTGTATTCACGTCTGATTTTACGTCCGTTAAACAACATGAACGCCTCGCACTGCCATTCCTTGCTTGACCAGCGCAAACCCAGCCTGCCATGGTCTGGGGCAATATGATCGATGGGTGCCCATAATTCTTTTTCTCCCGATTTATACCGGCCAAACGTGCTGTTGTAATTAGCATCCATAAAAAGTCCATCAACAAGTTGAATTTTTGCAGCAAAGTATCCTCCGGTAACATATCCAAGCGCTGAATTACCCATTTGAAACACCGGGGTACGCTGACCGTCAAAATCAAAAGAATCATCACCATTGTAAATGCCGGGTGCATCTATGAGTAATTGGGTTATTCGGGTGTAATAGCCCCCCATTTCAAGGTGAATTTTCTGTCTGTCAAGGCGAAAACCAAGATCCAGGGTACGTGTACGTTCAGGTTTAAGCTCTTTATTTGGAATTACCAGTTTTCCCCCGGGCACGCTTTCAAACAGCTTTGTCATGTCATCCACATTGGGATTCCTGAATCCAGCAGCCAGACTTGCTTTGAAGAACAGACCATCCCAATCCATTTTTTTTGATAATCCTATATTATAAACCGGTGCAAGGCTGCTGATTTCGGCGGTTTGATACGGCAGCTTTAAAAAATTGTCTGCAGTAAAATTTGCTTTCAGTTGATAATGGGTTAAGCGCACTCCACCTTCCAGAATAAAGTCATTCGGCCTTATCACATATATAGCGTTGGCAAAAAGTGCGGAAGACATGGTATTTGCGCCTCCATCGGCATAGCGGGTATTTTTACTGCCGGTTATCTCGCCTGAATTTACATTTCTGGTTGTGGCAGAAGACTGAACTTTATTTGCAACCCATTCGGCACCCCCCTGAATTTGAATTGCGGGTTTTACATTGTAACTAAAATCATAGTTAACAGTTGTCATGCCTACCTTATCGAGTTGCGTGAGCTCAGAAACATTGCCAAAACGCCGTGTAACCCTGCCCACCTCCGTATTTTGTTGAGATAAAATGAGTCTGTGACTCAAACCGTCTTTTTTAGGTACTAACAACGAATAAGAGAAAAAATCCCGGTTCTGAGGGACGTAATCCCAGGTGGCAAATCGCAATTTCCCGGCTGACATATCTGTAAGCCTGTCGTATCTTGGAACAGCCCCGGTTCTGGATAATTGCGCATTAAGGGTGTGTAAGAGATTACCCGTTTTTACAGACAGCTTGGTGAATACATCATTCTGTGTATAGGCACTCCCCTGCTGTATGTAAGGATTATCATTCAGAAGCATGGTATCTCTGTTGTTTATTCTTCCTGCATAATATTTGCGCAGACCAAAGGTATCCCAGCGGGAAAAATGATGCTGTTGCCCCATTCGAAGATCGCTAAAATCACTGCTTGTGGAACTGAAAATCCAGGCAACTTTTTTTCCGCTCAATCCCAAATTAACATTGGATATTGCGGCGCTGGTGGCCGAATGGTACCTGAAATTTGCATTTGCATTGGCAAACCCGAATTTAGCATCCCGGAATTTAGGATCACGGGTTTTCATATAAACAACACCTCCCAAGGCATCGCTGCCAAACTGGGTAGAACCGGATCCAAAGAAAACTTCCGTTCTGTCCAACATGAATTGATCAACCGTAATTATATCCTGCAAATGCCCTGCACGGTATGTTGCATTGTTCATGCGAACACCGTCAACTACCAGCAACACCCTGCTTGATTCAAAACCTCTTAAGACAGGACTACCTCCGCCCAGCTGGCTTTTCTGCACAAAAACCTGACCGGTCTGTGACAGCACATCTGCCAAGGTACCTTGCTGCGCAAGCTGCATCTGCTTGGCAGAAATCACCTCGATCTGACGGGTAGTGTTGGCCCTGCTGGAGCCAAAGCGCTGGGAAGAAACCAGAATTTCATCCATGCTTTCCAGCTCGGTAGTGTCGTTATTTATTTTTTTTTGCTCATTTTGAGCGTTGATTGCAGTAATAGCAAATATTGCCGCAATCAATAATGATTGTTTTTTCATTTTTGTTTTTTAGTTTGATAAGTAAAAGAAGAAATCAGTGCTGTTTTAGAACCATAAAAAGAAACCAAATTTACACCTAACACTCTGGTGGCGGAGAAAAAACAGGAATAAATGAATTAATAGTATTGAAGCATTCCATGGCGTTGACCAAGGAGGCTGGGGTAGTGGGGATATTCAGTTCAACGGCATTTTCAGTGGCTAGCGTTTTGATCCAGTTTACGGATTTTCCGGATTGGCCATCGGTTTTCTCGGCCTGCTCTTCCAGCCATTTTTCTTTGGTATCATCAATTGCAGTTACCAGCCAATGTGTTCCACCATCAACCGCAGTAACCAAGTCATAACGATGTCCATTTAAATCAAACTCCCTGTATTTATTGGCGTTCGGATGAGTCTTCTTATCCAGTTTTAGGACCTCTGTGCTTAATTCTTTCAGGTCCTTTTCAATTTTCGAATGTATGATGGACCGGTGAATATTTACGGAAACAGCGGTAATTAGAGGGAAAACAGCCATGAGAATGGCTAGCGCAAACAGCACCAATGTTAAGCCCTTTGATAAGCGCACCAATAGCAAAAATAATTCAAGTCATTGCAAACACAATCAGCCCGGTGTAAAAAGTGACCGCAATTATTGGGTAACTTTGCCACAACATGCAGGAAGTTTATGTGATTGACGCCCTCCGCACTCCGGTGGGTAAATTTGGCGGAAGCCTTGCCGGCGTTAGACCTGATGATCTGGCTGCCCATGTAATCAGGGAGATTATGCTCCGAAATCAGAGCATTGATTTTTCTCATACCGACGAAGTGATTTTTGGAGCAGCTAATCAGGCAGGCGAAGACAACCGCAATGTGGCGCGCATGGCGCTGCTGCTGGCCGGAATGCCGGTAAGCGTGCCGGGATATACCGTAAACCGCCTTTGTGCAAGCGGATTGCAAAGCATTATGAACGGCTTTATGGCTATCAAATCAGGAACAGCTGAACTCATTATTGCCGGAGGCACCGAAAGTATGACCCGAGCTCCTTTTGTGATGGCAAAAGCAGAAACAGCATTTCAGCGCAGCACAGAAATATATGACACCACCATTGGCTGGAGATTTACCAATAAAAAGCTGGCGGAGGCCTATCATCCTTACAGCATGGGTGAAACCGCCGAAAACGTGGCTGTAAAATATGGGATTAGCCGTGAAGACCAGGATGTTTTTGCCTGCGGCTCACAAACCAAATGGCAACAGGCAAACGAGGCCGGTAAATTCAAAGATGAAATTTCACCGTATCCTGTGCCCGGAAAAAAAGGTGAAATTCATTTTTACGAAACCGACGAACACCCAAGGCTCAGCAGTTTAGAAGTACTGGCAACGCTGAAACCTGCTTTCAAAAAAGACGGCACCGTTACGGCAGGAAACAGCAGTGGTATCAATGACGGTGCTGCCTGTATGATACTGGCATCCGGCGAGGCCGTTAAAAAATACAACCTAACGCCGCTGGCAAGAATTGCCAGCATAGGTTCGGCCGGTGTAGATCCTGCCATCATGGGCATTGGCCCTGTTCCGGCTACGCAAAAAGCCCTTAAACACGCGGGAATTGGCGTAAACGATTTGTCCATTGCCGAACTCAATGAAGCCTTTGCCAGTCAGGTGCTGGCAAGCATGCACGAACTCAACATCAATCCTGAGATTGTGAACCCCAATGGCGGAAGTATTGCCATCGGACATCCATTGGGAGCAAGTGGTGCACGCATCAGCACAACACTTTTACATGAGATGAAACGCGATGCCAGCGCCCGTTACGGACTGACCACCATGTGTATAGGCGTGGGACAAGGCTGTGCCATTGTTTTTGAAAGAGCCTAATGCGTTATTTTCTGGAACTGGCTTACAACGGAACTGATTTTGGCGGATGGCAAAAACAGGACGAGGTGATCAGTGTTCAGGCAGTTTTGGAAAATAAATTATCGATTATTTTAAGAAATCCCATAGAGATTTATGGATGCGGCCGCACAGATACCTGTGTTCACGCCTCTTACTTCACAGCACATTTCGATAATGAAGCTGAGGTACCTTCAAATTTGGTTTACCGCCTAAACGGCATGCTGCCTAAAAGTATTGCTGTTTTTAGTTGTCGGCAGGTTACAGACGAGCTCCATGCCCGATTTTCGGCGGTTGCCAGAACCTATAAGTACTTCATTACCCATGTCAGAAACCCATTCAACCTTGAAATGGCCTGTTTTATGCTATTCAAACCAAATGTTGAACAGATGAATGAAGCCGCAAAACTGCTATTATCACATACTGAGTATCGCTGCTTTTGCAAAGGAAAAACACCCGGTGACAGCTACAAATGTGTGGTTTCGAAGGCTTGTTGGGAGGAAACCCAGGATGGTCTGATTTTTACGGTGACTGCCAACCGTTTCTTAAGAAGCATGGTTCGCAGCATGGTAGGAACCATGTTAAAAGTAGGATTAGGCAAAATGCATCTTGACCAATTCAAAGAATTGCTTGACTCCGGAAACCGCAACATGGTGGGTAAATCTGCACCTCCGCAGGGTTTATACCTGGTGGATGTGCTTTATCCCGATTTCGAAAAATCAGAAAACCTTATTCCGCCCCCAATCGTTTGAGGAAACGCTCAACCTGTTTTGGGGTTGCGGGTTTCACATAGAAATCCTCTACTTTCAGCTTATCGGCTGTATTCACCAGTATTTCATTCAGCTTAACATCGCTGCTGAGGATATTGGCTACGGTTTTGGTGAGATTGATATAAATCCATTCATTGCCACCAAAATCGAAGTAGATATACATGTTTTCCCCACCGCGTTTGTGTTCCAGCAACATGGTGGTTTTGATGTCTTTGTTGATGGGGGTTCCGGCAAATGAGGCTACACTTACATTATCGTTGCAATACATCCCGCGGAATTTGCTATCCCAGCGGAAAGTGGCGTCACTGAGAATCAGCTTGTATTCTGCTTCATCTTTACCGTTCACTTCACCATTCTTTTCAATATTCTTAATGATCGTTCTTGCGGTTTTATCTTCAGCAACCATTTCACCGATGGCATTTTTAAAGAAATCGTTGTTGATATTTACCGAAGCTCCACTGCTAGTTTGAAACATTTCTTTCAGCCGTGCTACATAATCTTTGTGCAGCGGAAAATCCAGCATCATGGCAAGGTTGAAAACAAAACTGCTGTCCCCTTCCTTCAAATCTGCAGTACCGGCATTTTTAAACTTGATATTGGTGCTTTCCAATCCAAAATCGAGTGGACCTTCTGCATGTACCGTATGGTTTTTCTCATTCAGCTGAATGAAACTGCCTTTTAATCCGTCATTCAGCAGTTTGTCTTTGCTGCCGGCAAAAAAGCTTTGTTTTTCGTGATCGTAATAAAAAATTCCTGTATCGTTGGTCACATCCGGATCACTGTACCTGCGTTTCCAGCTAAAGAACAAGGGGTAAACGTGGCTGCTGTCATTGGCCACAAACAAACCCACATATTGTTTTTTATTGTCTTTATCCCTGGGGTCCTGAACATTGATAATAACATTCTTCGGATCTACCCGATCGCTGAAGCGCAGCCAGGCAGACGGTAAAATGTTTTTAAACGTGTGTAAGGGTTTCACATATCCGGTAAACTGAAGGTTTTGCTCCGTACTTAAAATCTGTGCAAAGCCTTTGTAGCCGATTTTGGTATCTAGTGTAAAGTTCTGCGATTCATCAATTTTACCCCATCCTTCAATATTTCTGCTTCTATTTACAACAACACTATCCAGGAAAAATTCCTGTCGTTTGCCAAGTTTGTTTACGTACTGATAGTAGCCGGATCCACGCATTTTGTTTTTGCCATAAATCTTCAGCCTGCTTTTGTAAATTTCATGGTACTTGTCAATACGGTTGGCAATCAGGCGTGCACTGTCTACAATGTCCATATCTCCGTTTTCGCGGATGGTAACCTTGCCATCCTTAAGCACAACACGGCTGTCAGCAATATCTATGAACGGAATTTGCTGTACATTCAGGGTATAGTCTTTCAGGTTATAAATGCCCCGAACACCGGCAAATTTTAAGCTATCCTGGGTGGGGTTGGTGCTCATCCACAATGGCTGTTTTCCTGCCATGGCTGCACCCATTCTTGCCTCAATGGTTTTGCCATTCATGTCCCAGCGGTAATCATTCAGGTTTGTTGCGTAGCTATTATAAGGAAAACGTGTTTCTGAGCCTGTTTTATTGGTGGTAAAGGCGCCAATACGAGTATTAAAATCCATTGTACCCTTAATGTCTTTTGTTTCAAATGCCACCTTGGTACTATCTGCACCATAAATGGTGAGATTGGCTTTGTCTGCATTTGTTTTATTGGGTGCAAACACCATTTCATCGCTGTTAAATTTAGCTTCCGGCCATGACAGTGTGCCATTGCCTGTTACCTTTGATGGTTTTTGGGTAATCGTTCCCATAAAATCATATTCTGACTTAAACACTTTGATGGGTGTAGGACCGTTGCTTATGTTAAATTTATCGTGGTAAGGAATCCATTCCATATTTGCATTGGCCGCATAAACCTGAGGGTAAATGGTGCTTTGGGGAAGATCGTATGATTCAATTGTGCCTTTTGCAGATTTGGGCAATAGCAATATACGCTGAAATTTGGTTGTAGAGCCATTGAAAACAATATTCCCCTGCTCGCCATAGAAACCGCGTTCGCTAAGATTCATGACCATTTCGCCCTGCCCTTTTCCTCGGTACATGTTGTAACCACCGGGAGGGGTCGGTTTAACAAAACCTAAGGAATAATCGGGCTGAATGTAGACATAGTGTCTGAACTCCGGGAAAATTCCGTCGCTTTTGAAAAGACCATCGAATCTCAAGCCCGCAATAGTAAAATTATCCAGGCTATCAATGGTAAACGGATCTATAACAAATTTAAATGTTTCTGCTTTATACTGCCCACCATGAATTGAAGGCTTATCATAAAGCACCTCAGAACCTTTTAAGGCCTTAAAAATTGGATATTCCGGATAGTTAACCAAACCGGATTTATTATTGGGTTTATCTATGTATAGCGTTCCATTTATATTGCGAAGCACGCTTTTAATTGGAACCAATGAACGTCCGGTGCTATCGGGGAAATAAAGCCGCAGGCTATCAATAATATCTGACTGAACCAAAAAGTTACCGTAATCAAACTCGAATTTTTTACCGTAAAAATCAAACCGACCGGCACGCACCATACCTCCAAAACGAAGACGACGGTTTTTTAGTAGCGTAACCTGTTGTTCATAAGGAACTACAACCACGTTTTGCGAGTCTGAAAAGAAGAATTTCTGTACACCTTCCACATTCATTTCATGGCTAAGCAGGTTCAGCGACATATTGCTTCGTCTCCCAATCAGCGATGAGAGCCTTATCACGTCATAGTCGCGTGTTTTTTCATGGCTCTGCACCCAACGAAACAATTTGGTCCGGAACATAGCCGAATCCTGCTCCGGATAATAGGTAATAAATCCGGCATCGTGCAGTTCTATGAATGGGGCGCGTAAATCCTGAGGCTGCATTTTACAAAAAGCAGCATAATCAGCCAGCGAAAATTTCATGCGTTTTTCTGCACTGTAATAGGAGCGCATTTCTTTTTTGCGTGCCTGCAGGGCTTTGAGTTTTTGATCAATAACAGGCTTATCCTCCGGCTTATTTTTACCAATCAAAGCCTTGAGTTCTTTTTCCATGGCCTGGGTAACAGGATCATCAGGCATGCGGTTGTAAAAAGCATACAAATTATTGAGCGGATTGGAGCTCAAGACACCCTGAATGCGGGAATATAGCATTTCCTTATAAAAATCGGCACTCGACAACTTCACATCCTGGTCATTATTGATATTATCGAAATCAATAAAGGCCTCATCGAGCTTCCAGCGGATTTGCTGTGCATCAATATCTACTTTGTGGTAATCATCATAGAACGGAGCGCGCATTAAACCTTCTGTTCCACGGCTAATTACAAGTTTATTTTCTTCAAACTGAAAATTCACCTCAACGGACGGATGGGTAATAAAAGAGCTATCCACATATATAGTCATGGCCGCATTCCTGCTTGCAGCGGAACCATTGGTTATTTTGAAGGTTTTGCTTTTAAGGGTAATACGTTTCTGGTTCTTGTAGAGAATATTTATAACCGTTTCTTCCCCATTGGCTGTTTGAGTGTTAATATCGCTGCCAACCATACTGAAACCTCCGCGCAGAGATGCATTCGGCCCAACAATACCAAATATCTTGAGACTATTGGCAAAACTGGAAAACCTGGGCCAGGGAGATTTTTTTACAACATTAGAATCAGGCGAATAACTAATCTTATCCTGAAAACGTCCTTTTACACCCTCGTTAAAATATCCTTCATAGTGAAGTGTAGCTGTATCAATTTTATAGTCGGATTCTTCAAGATTTATCGCAAATTTATTCCAGGTTACTGTAACATTGTCTTCGGGTAAAACACGTTCGAAAGTAGCCTCTCCTGAAACACCCTGCCACAGTTTTTTGCCGGGTATAAAAACTCCTGATGTTTTATAAATGCGCATTTCATCAACCGGTCCATAACAAGTAACTGTGGTCTGCGGAAATTTCACCACTATTTCACCTTTTTCATAAACAAGGTCAAAGTCACATGAATCAACGGCCCATCGTTTGTTGTTATCCATGAACAGGGTTCCATTTTTAAATAGGCCGGTAGTCATCTTTAGAAAATCCACATAGCCAGTACTTCCCGCTCCAATGAGTTTTCGCGTAGCCTGTTGCCATTGCAGCAGTACCTTTTCAGGCATTTTTTTCTCGATATAGGTCGTTATTGACTGCAGTAAATAATCAAAATGAGGCTGAACAGGCATTCCTTCTGACACCATGTCGCTGCATATTGCCATAATGTTCTTTTGCTGAACAGGGCTGAATTTGCCCATTTCCCAACTTTGCCTAAAAATGGAAAATCGCTGATTCAGTTCTTTACTGGATGCAGATTGAATATGGGTTTCAAGCTCATTAATAAAGATGGCTGGTTCGGGGCTGAAACTTCTGATTTGAGCTCCCGCATATTGAACCATGAAAAAGAAAACAAGTAATACCGAACGCATTTGAAATATGTAACGAAAAGTCCTGCTCATTATTTACGCAAAGAACAGGAAAAACCGTGCCGAAAATGCAAACGGTTGCCGGAGAATTATCCCACAGCCTTAATTATGTCTGCAAAATCACGCGCTTTTAATGCGGCACCGCCTATGAGTCCTCCGTCAATATCTGCTTGAGCCATAAGACCTGCAGCATTATCCGGCTTCATACTTCCGCCATATAATATGGAAGTTTCCTCAGCAATTTCTTCCGTGTAATGCATACCAATCACCTTGCGGATGTAATTGTGCATTTCCTGGGCCTGTTCAGGTGAAGCGGTTAAGCCGGTACCAATGGCCCATACAGGCTCATAAGCGACAATAACACTGGAGAACTCTTTTCTGTCCAATGCAAAAAGTCCTTCCTGAAGCTGTGTTTCAACCACCTTAAAAAATATCTTTTCTTCTCTTTCCTTGAGGGTCTCTCCCACACAGAAAATAACTTTAAGTCCATGTCTGAGGGCTGCTTTTGTCTTCTTAAAAAGCATCTCTCCGGTTTCACCGAAATACTGACGTCTTTCACTGTGGCCAATAATTACATATTGCGCCCCTGTACTTTTAACCATCAGGGGGCTAATTTCCCCTGTGTAAGCGCCGCTGTCTTCAAAATGGCAATTTTGTGCTCCCAGTGCTATTCCTGTACCTTCAAGCAATCTTGCGGCAGAAGCCAGCGAAATAAAAGGCGGACACAGAATAACCTGCGATTTTCCTGTATGTTCATCGCGCACAATTCCGCGAATCTCTGTTACCAGTGCCTGCCCTTCTTCCAGGGTCTTGTTCATTTTCCAGTTGCCTGCAATTATCTTGGTTCTCATTGCGACTGCAAAGTTCATCAATTATAGTGAAAAACCGAAATAAACTGCCCGAAAAATTCAGCACATTAGCCCATTCGATTTATTTGGAAATCTGAGAATTATTGCTTATATTAGGATTAGCCATTCAAAGCCGAATTAACCCAATTCACGGCCATGGCAAACTGTTCATCACGGCTCATATCGGTATTATCGAGTATCATATATTCATCCGTGCACGTTAGTGGACTGTCTGATCTGCTGCTGTCTATCCTGTCACGTTCCCGGATATTGCCCAAAACTTCCTCATAGGTAGTTTTTATACCGCTTTCTGAGAGTTCGTCAAACCTTCTTCTGGCACGGACTTCAGGACTAGCCGTCATGAATATTTTGAGTTCTGCATTCGGAAAAACAACAGTGCCAATATCTCTTCCATCCATTACCACGCCTTTATCGGCGCCCATTTTTTGCTGTAGGGCAACCAAAAACCGGCGTACTTCAGAAATTTTCGCAATCTGGCTTACATTATTGGCCACACTAAGCGTTCTAATTTCTTTCTCCACATTCTCTCCATTTAGCCAAACATCGTTGCGTCCGGTTTCGGCATTAACGGCAAAATCTACATGAATATCCGGTAGAATTGAAGACACCGTCGTTTCATCTTCCGGATTTATACCTGCTCTCCGCAGATGCAGGGTAACGGCGCGGTACATTGCTCCACTGTCTATAAACTTATATCCAAGGGCTGCAGCAATTTGCCTGGCAAGTGTGCCTTTTCCACAACTGCTGTGGCCATCTATGGCAATATTGATACGTTTCAATGTTTTGGCTTTTTTACCTGAAAATCGCCTGGAGAGGCGCTAAAAGTAAATAAATTGGCATTAAAACCAGGAAAATAGGCCATACTAGCGTAGGTTATCTGAATTCTGCTAATGCGAAACTGAAGTCCCCAGCTGTATCCGGCCACACCCGGCCTCACGTCAGGCGCCATTTCCTTGCGACGTTGATGGTTGTACCCAAGCAGTATTCCAAAATTCTTACCCAGTAACAATTCTGTGCCGAAGGTAAAGTGCCTGAAAATCTTATCACCCAGTGGAGCTGCTTTTGATACCGCAGCCTGACCGCTAAGATCAATGGCATTGCTGCGCAAATACTGACTGTAGGTCATGTCGGGTTTTTGCAGGTTGTGTGCAGTTATATTAAACCGAAAAGGCATGTAGCGCGGCTTAAAATTAACGCCTAACTCTGCTGAAAAAGGAAGCGGTTCGCGCATGCCAGGTTCATATGCCAGCAACTGAATACCGGCATTTCTAATGACAGCTGCAGCTGTAAAAAGACTGTCTTTGCTTTTCCATACCAAACCGGCGTCCAAAGCCGCGCCCGTGGAGATATAAGGACCAAGAATACTGTATACGAATTTAACATTGCTGCCAGCGTATAGCCTAGGTTTTATTTCTTTGGCAAAACCTGCTGTGATGGATGTTTCATTGGCTGGTATCTTACCTTCCGGATTGCCGCCTTCATCGTAGGCATCCATCAAACCATAATCAATAAATGAAATTTGCAAACCACCAGTTCCCTGTTTCATGTTTTTTGCCAATGTGGCATTTCCTGTCCAGACGCCTTTAAGGTGGGTATTAAAAGTAAGGGCGCCCCGCATATTCATCTGATCATTCAGCAAGGCGGGATTTTGCGAAAACAGTGTTACATCTTTATCGCGGTAGGCGTTGCAATAGCCACCCCATGCTGCCTGACGCGCGCCAACAGGCTGTAATAGAACGCGGTAAATTCCATTACCTCCAAGTTGTGCCAAAACATTGCTGCTGCCAACAATAAACAGTATAGTAGTGACAAAAAATCGCATGGTATTCCGCAAAGGTATCACAGGATAGGTGGAAAATACCATACCTGTTGTGAACAACATAAAATTTTACCCAAGTGCGTTTTGTCCGAAATTTGCAGCCATCATGCAGGTTTACCATAACGTTGATAAAATCCCTCACTTTAGTGGCCTCGTGCTTACACAAGGCACGTTTGACGGAGTGCATCTCGGGCACGAAAAAGTGTTGGAAAACGTGGTTAACGAAGCGCGCAATACAGGCATGGAAAGCATGCTGCTTACCTTTTTTCCGCATCCACGGCTGGTGCTTTACCCCAATGATAACGACCTGCGCATGCTAAGCAGCCTGGATGAAAAAATACAACGGGTAGAAGCTTGTGGCATAGACCATATGTTGATTTTACCATTTACTTCAGAGGTTGCTGCATTGAGTCCATTTGATTTTGTGCAAGGATTGCTGGTCAAAAAACTGAATGTTTCTAGCGTAGTTGTTGGCTATGACCACAGATTTGGTAAAAATAGAGAGGGTAGTTTCAGGGACCTAATACAATATGGAGAAATCTTTAATTTTAAGGTAAAGGAAATACCGGCCGGAGAGATTGATCATATCGCTATTTCAAGCACACGTATTCGCAAAGCCCTTCTTTCAGGAAATCTTGCACAGGCAAACCAGCTTTTGGGGCATCCATATACCATTTCCGGCAATGTCGTTCACGGAAGAAAACTGGGCAGAACACTGGGATTCCCAACTGCTAATATTGAAGTAGAGGACGCTTACAAACTGATACCTGCAACGGGAGTTTACGCGGTGAAGGCACATCTGCCTTCCGGGGTATACGGTGGCGCCATGAATGTTGGTTTTAACCCAACCATCCCCGGCAAAGGATTTAGCATTGAGGCTCATTTATTTGGTTTTTCAGAAGATATTTACGAAATTGCAATCCGCTTTGAGATGATTGCCTATCTCCGGCAGGAATATACTTTTGATAATCTTGATGACCTCAAAACACAAATCACACAGGACTGCGAAGATGCCAAAAAGGCACTCAGTTCTGTTTAAGTTGTGCCTGTTTTTGGGTTTGCTTTTTCTCAGCAACCACCTTCATGCACTTCCCGCAGGCTTCATCAACTACCACGATTCGGACGGATACAATACAACTCCCCAGCTCTCAGCCTCTGCAATCATTCCAGGCATATCGCCTGTATTTGACTTATATGCATATTGGGACACCCTGAATCTTAATCCCTACCAGTTCAACTTTGATTCTATTTCGGGCGCATTAAAACTGCAGGTACTGGATGCGGATTGCGGTTTTGCATTGCCCATTCTGGGAACAACAACTTCTCACTTCGGCTGGCGCTGGGGCCATGTGCATGCCGGCATTGACATTGGATTAAAAACAGGCGATACAGTTGTGAGTGCATTTGATGGAGTAGTGCGTATGAGCCGCTGGTATCATGGATACGGCAACTGCGTGGTAGTAAGGCACCATAATGGACTGGAAACCTTATATGGCCATTTAAGCCAACGACTTGTCAATCCCGGTGACCTTGTCAATGCCGGACAAACTTTGGGCCTCGGCGGCAGTAGCGGCCACAGTACCGGGCCACATCTTCATTTTGAAACCCGCATACTTGGAAAACCCTTTAATCCTGAACTGCTTATAGATTTCGGAAAAGACAGTTTGTTGCATGACACCATGAACTTTACAGCAGCCAGTTTTGCCGTACCTACTTCACCCGTTTATCGTTCTCACTATAGACGCGGATACCGAAGCAGCTACAGAAAGTCTCATTACAGAAGAAGTTCAGGCTACCGCAGACACTAAGAGGCTAAATATTAACCCGGCCAAGACCGGTATTTAGCTCTATCTGTATGCCGCGCACACCTGCACCCTCAGCGGCCTGCACATCTCTCTCCCTGTCTCCTATCATTACACAGTTTTGAGGCATTAAGTTAAATTTATGCAAAGCCTTCTCTACCATCAGACTACCGGGTTTCCGGCACAGACAATTTCCCGTTTTCAGCGGATGATGAACGCAATAATAAAATGCATCTATGGCAAAGCCCTGAAGGTTACACATACCTTGCAGATATTGGTGCATGGCAATAACGGTATCTTCTGTATATAAATCTCTGTCAATACCACCCTGATTGGTAATCACAATTAATCCGTAGCCTTCATCGAACCATTTTTTTAATATTTCAATGGTACCGGGCAATATTTCAAACTCATTCAGAGAAGTAGTATAATCACCGGGATCGTGGTTTATAACGCCGTCTCTGTCGAGAAAAACAGCCTTTTCAAAGTGTCTGGAGGAAGTTTGCTGCATTTGGTTGCAAAATAACGTAATTTCGCAGTATTCGTGTCAGATCGCATCGTCATCATACCCACATACAACGAAATCGAGAACATCGAGGCCATGGTGCATAAAGTTATGGGACTGGAACCCGCATTTCACCTGCTGGTGGTTGATGATAACTCGCCTGATGGCACGGCAGACAAGGTAGAGCTGCTGCAAAAAGAATACGGCGACCGCCTGCACCTGCTTAAGCGCAAAGGCAAAGCAGGATTGGGAACTGCATACATTGCCGGTTTTAAGTGGTGTATGGAAAAAGATTATCAGTACATCTGCGAAATGGACTGCGATTTCAGCCACAATCCGGATGATTTAAACCGACTGGTGACCGTTTGTGAAGGGGATGCCGATATGGCGGTGGGAAGCCGTTATGCCGGTGGTGTGGTAAATGTGGTAAATTGGCCCATGGGGAGGGTATTGATGAGTTATTATGCGAGCAAATATGTACGGATTATAACCGGGTTGCGCGTAGCAGATTCAACCGCAGGATTTGTTTGCTATTCAAGAAAAGTACTCGAACAAATAGGCCTTGACCGTATTAAATTCAAGGGTTACGCATTTCAGATAGAAATGAAATTCCGAACCTGGAAAAAAGGATTTAAAATTCAAGAAGTTCCCATCATATTCACAGATCGCACTTTCGGTGTAAGCAAAATGAGCACCAAAATATTCAGGGAAGCCCTGTTTGGCGTCATGGAACTGCGTTTTAAAAGCATGTTCGGACGCCTTTAAACTGTTTCGACTGCACCCAAACCTAAATTTAACATAAAATTGCCCCAAAAAGGCATTTAGTGCGTACCTTTGCACCACATTCGCTGAATGGACGGAGACAGTAGTCGATATTACCATGCTGAGGGTTTATTACAGAAGGCAGAACCGCGTGCACAAGGTGCAGGCACTTTCCCAACTGGAAAGCCAGGAAGATATTATCTGGATTGATCTTCAGAACCCCACCCCTGATGAAATCAGCGATGTAGAAGCCCACTTCGAATTTAAGTTCCAAAGCCGGCAGCAGCAGCTGGAAATTGAGAGTTCATCGCGCTATTTTGAAACTGACGATGAAATCATCGCCAACAGTAACTTTTTAAAATTCGACAATAGCGGTGAGGCCTTCATCTCACATGCGGTATCTTTTATTCTGCAGGACGATGTGCTTTTCACCTACCGCGATGCGGATTTGGGAACATTCTCGGACTGCGTGAAAAAAATTAAAATGTCGGGCAGGTTGTTTCACAGTGGCAAGCAGATCATGACCTCGCTGCTGGAAACCGATGTAGACAACGATGCGGATTTGCTGGAAAACCTGGGACGTCAGGTGGGCAAACTCAGTCGGGAACTGACATTTGACAAAGGACCCGACGAGGATGTGCTGCTGACTATTTCGCGGTTGCAGGAATTGACTATGGTAATCCGCCAGAACGTTATTGACAAACAGCGTGTGCTATCTGCCATTTTGAAAAGCCAGGAGTTTGTGGGCGAAGAATACGAGAGGCTGCGCGTAGTTATTAAAGACATCAATTCACTGATTGAGCACACCAAGTTCAATTTTGAGCGCCTGGAATACATGCAGAATACCTTTCTGGGTTTGATTAACATTGAGCAGAACAAAATCATTAAGATATTTACGGTAGCGTCGGTAATCTTCATGCCTCCCACACTGATTGCCAGTATTTACGGTATGAATTTCAAATTCACGGAAGAATTCGACTGGCGTTATGGTTTCTGGTTTGCCATAGGATTAATGGTGCTATCTTCCATTTCCACGCTTTTCTTTTTCCGCCGCAGGGGCTGGCTTTAAAACAGAACACCCATTTTTATTGTTATTAAAGTATGTTGTGGTTGAGAATATATGCTTTTCTGTTTTCCGGCTACACCGAAATCAATACCGTGCGCACTGTTTACAGACTTGCTGTAGAACAATCTGCCAAGGCAGATGAGCTGGTAAAAATCACGGCCAATTATGGCAATGACGGAGTATTAATGGCCTACTACGGAACCGGCAAGGCCCTGCAAGCCAAACATGGGTGGAATCCTGCAACCCGTTTTGCGTTGGGCAAAGAAGCGGCTGGCCTGCTAAACAAAGCTGTGGCTGCAGCGCCTCAGAACCTGGAGGTGCGTTTTTTGCGTTTCAGCTTTGAAAGCCGGGCTCCGGCTATTTTGGCAATAACCGCCCATACCAGGGAAGATAAGGTTTGGATCATGTCTCATTTAGTTAAAAAGCATCCGATTTGGGATGTGATGAAGGCATTTCTAAAGCAATGCAATCTTTTGAGCGAGGAAGAAAAGCGGAGCCTATAATGTTTTAATCCACCACCGCGGCTATACCCGGCAGGGTTTTTCCTTCGAAATACTCCAACAGAGCACCACCACCGGTGCTTACATAGCTTACCTTTTCTTCGAAACCAAACTTGTGCACGGCAGCGGCGCTATCACCACCACCAATTAGACTAAAGGCTCCATTTTGGGTACTTTCGGCCACGGCTTCGGCTACGGTGCGGGTTCCGGTGCTGAAGGCATCCATTTCAAATACACCCATGGGGCCGTTCCAGAGAATGGTTTTGCTGTTTAACAATACGTTTTTAAAGTCGTTACATGCCACAGTCCCAATATCCAGGCCCATCCAGCCAACGGGAATATTATTGCTACTGCAGTTTTTAGTATTGGCATCAGCAGCAAAATTGTCAGCGATAACAGAATCTGAAGGCAGATGAATGCTCACGCCTTTGGCTTTGGCCTTATCCAAAATCTCTATACAAGTTTGCAGGCGTTCGTCTTCGCACAGTGATTTACCTATCTGGCCGCCTTGTGCCTTGAAGAAGGTATAGGCCATGCCGCCGCCAATGATAATATGATCGGCCACATTGAGCAGATTTTCCACGATCAAAATTTTATCGGAAACCTTGGCACCGCCTACGATGGCGGTGAAAGGACGTTGCGGCGCCTTCATCACCTTATCGGCATTTTCAACTTCGCGGGCCATTACATAACCAAAGGCCTTTTTACCCAGAAAGAAATCTGCAATGATAGCGGTGCTGGCATGCGCACGGTGCGCGGTTCCGAAGGCATCATTCACGTAGAATGTCCCCATTGAAGCCAGTTTATTGGCAAAATCACGGTCTCCTTTTTCTTCTTCTTTGTAGAAACGCAGGTTTTCCAGTAGCAGCACCTCTCCCGCTCCCAGTCCGGCAGCCATAGCTGCGGCATCTCCTCCGATGCAATCCTGCGCGAAACTAACGTCGCGGCCCAAAAGACCTGATAAATGCGACAGGATATGACGCAGACTGAATTTGTCTTCAGGACCGTTTTTGGGACGGCCCAAATGGCTCATCAGGATAACAGAACCACCATCACCCAGAATTTTATTGAGGGTAGGCAGGGTTGCTGTGATGCGCGAATCATCGGTGATTTGAAACTCGGCGTTCAGCGGCACATTGAAATCTACGCGGATGAGAACTTTCTCGCCCTTGAAATTGAACTGATCAATGGTTATCATTATTTAAATTCAGACTAATTTTTGCAGTAAGGCAGACATGCCGGTTTCTTTGGCCAGTATATCGCGGAGTTCTGATACCTTCACTCGGCGCTGTTCCATGGTGTCGCGGTGGCGGATGGTGACATCGTCGTTGGTAATACTGTCATGGTCCACTGTAATGCAGAAAGGCGTTCCAATGGCGTCCATGCGGCGGTAGCGCTTTCCAATGCTGTCTTTGTCTTCGATATACAGTTTAAAATCGAAACGCAGGTCGTTGTATATCTTTTCGGCCAATTCAGGCAGGCCGTCTTTCTTTACCAGTGGTAGAATTGCCGCTTTTACGGGCGCCAGGGCAGGATGCAGTTTCAGCACCGTGCGTAGTTCGCCGCCTTCCACGGTTTCTTCCTGGTAAGCCGCGCACAATGAGAGCAAGAACATACGATCCAAGCCAATGCTGGTTTCCACTACATAAGGAATGTAACTTTCGTTGGTTTCGGGATCAAAATAGCGGAGTTTTTTACCACTGAATTCCTCGTGCTTGCTCAAATCAAAATCGGTGCGGCTGTGAATTCCCTCCACTTCTTTGAAACCAAAAGGAAAGTCAAATTCAATATCTACAGCGGCATTGGCGTAATGGGCCAGTTTCACATGGTCATGGTAGCGGTAACTATTTTTATCGGTACCCAATGCCAGGTGCCATTTCAGGCGCTGCTCCTTCCAATAGGCATACCATTCCAGTTCGGTGCCGGGCTTGCAGAAAAACTGCATTTCCATTTGCTCAAACTCTTTCATGCGCATGATGAACTGCCGGGCCACAATTTCATTTCGAAATGCCTTACCGGTCTGGGCTATACCAAATGGAATTTTAGCACGACCTGATTTTTGAACATTCAGAAAATTTACAAAAATCCCCTGCGCTGTTTCCGGGCGCAGGTATAGGCTATCTTCACCGCTTTCCACCGCACTCATCTGGGTGCTGTACATGAGGTTGAACTGCCGTACATCGGTCCAGTTTTTAGAACCACTCACCGGACACACAATACCGAGTTCTTCTATGAGCGCTTTTATCATGCCCAGGTTGCCGGTTTCCAGGCCTTCTTTCAGGGTATTGTCTATATGTGCAATGGCATTGAGGTATTCTACCACCCGAGGGTTGGTGGACCGGTACATGGCCTCGTCAAAGCTATCACCAAAGCGGGCACGTGCTTTTTCCACTTCTTTATCGGCTTTGGCACGGAGCTTCTCCTGGTGTTCTTCCAGCAACACATCGGCGCGGTAACGCTTCTTGCTGTCTTTGTTGTCGATCATGGGATCGCTGAAACCATCAATATGGCCACTTGCTTTCCATGTTTTGGGATGCATAAAAATAGCCGCGTCTATACCGAGAATATTGGTTTGCAGCTGGGTCATGGCTTTCCACCAATACTGGCGGATGTTGTTGCGCAGCTCTACTCCGTTTTGTCCATAATCATAAACAGCGGCAAGGCCATCATAGATTTCGCTGGAAGGAAAAACGAACCCGTATTCTTTGCAGTGGGAAACGACTTTTTTAAACAGATCCTCGTTGTTCATGGAAGGTGCAAAGATAGGCAAAGGGGAAAGGTGGTGAAAGTGACAAAAAAGTATTATGTTTGCATTTTATCTACTATTTATATCATTTTTTAATTTTTACGTTTATGATTTTACCAAACACAGTTTACCACATTTACAACCATGCCAATGGGCGAGACAATTTATTTGCTGAAAGCGAGAACTACCGTTATTTTCTGGCATTATATGGAAAACATATCGGGCTGGTAGCGGAGACGTATGCTTTTTGTCTGATGCCGAATCATTTTCATTTTTTACTTCGCACCCGCAGGTGCGAAAACCTTCTAGGTTTAAAAAACCTGGAAGGTCTTGGCGCAGAAGGCACCAAGATAAAAGAAAGATTCTTCAGCCAGCAGTTCTCCAACTTCTTCAACGCTTACAGCAAGGCTTTCAACAAAAAGTATAACCGTCGTGGCTCCCTTTTTCAGAAAAATGTGCGGAGAAAGTCCATCAGTTCCGAATCCTATTTCTTAAGGTTATTTGATTACATACATCAAAACCCTGTCAGGCATGGCTTTACACCCTTTATTGACGAATGGCAGGCAAGCTCTTACGGGTTATATTTCAACCGAAATCCGCTGGCCTGGTTAAATACCGAAATGATGGAAGATCGGCTGCAAAGTATTGAAGAATTTAGAATGATGCACCAGCCTAAACCTTTGAGAAAGTCGGTTTAAAACTGATTCTTCCACATCATGCTCTCGATGGGCTTATCGGGCTGACCGGAATACTTGGCGTTCTTCTTTTGGTTGTATTTAACCTCAATTTCGCCATCCACAGGAAAATAAATAAGTTGACCAATAGGCATGCCGCGATACACTTTTACCGGCTGCTTAACGCTGATTTCCAGCGTCCAGTTGCCGCAGAAACCAACATCTCCTTTACCTGCAGTGGCATGGATGTCTATTCCCAAGCGACCCGTGCTGCTTTTGCCCTCCAAAAATGGAACATGCGCATGCGTTTCGGTATATTCTAGGGTGACACCCAGGTAAAAAACGTGGGGATATAGCACAAATCCTTCCTCAGGAATCTCAAAATATTCGATTTCATTGTGCTTTTTGGCATCCAGGATATGGTCTTTGTAGGTTGCCAGCCATTTGCCCAGATGCACGTCGTAGCTGTTGCTGCCCAGACAATTCCTGTCGTAAGGCTCTATTTTAATGGTTTCTTTATTAATTTCCTCGAGTATGCGCTTGTCGGACAAAATCATGAAGCGAAAATATACATTGAATACCGAACGTCAATCGGGGTGGGTGTTTTGTGGACAAATACCCAAAAGCGGGCATTACTGCGTAGCTTTGCGGCATGAAAGCCATTCCGGGTAAATACAACCGATTGAAAATAAACCGCCTGGTAGATTTCGGGGCGTTTCTGGATGATGGCGATGGTGACGAAATTCTGATGCCCGGCAAATACCTGACACCCGGTGCCGCTCCGGATGATATGGTGGATGTTTTTGTCTATTATGATTCCGATGACCGTATCGTGGCTACCACCGAAAAACCCTTTGTGCAACTCGGCGAATTTGAGGCGCTAACCTGCAAATCCACCACCCACTTTGGCGCATTTATGGACTGGGGACTGCTAAAAGACCTGCTGGTACCGATTCGCGAACAGAACGTTCCCATGATGCGTAGCAGAAAATATGTGGTGTATGTGTATTTTGATAAAGTCTCTGAAAGACTTGCGGGTACGGCCAAAATCAGCATGTATCTCAACAACACCCCGCTGCCCTATGAAGAAGGCGATGCTGTTGATTTGCTCATCTGGAACAAGACACCCCTGGGCTTCAACGCCATTATTGGCAAAGAACACAGCGGAATTATTTATTCAAACGAAGTTTTTCAGCCTTTAACCACCGGCGATAAAATAACAGGGTTCATCAAGCATATCCGCCCGGATGGAAAAACCGACCTGTCGCTGCAAAAAAGCGGCATGGCACATGTTGACGATATGGCGCAACGCATTCTGCAAACGTTGCGCGAAAATGACGGCTACATCGGGCTCACCGACAACAGCAGTCCCGAAGATATTTACGAACGCTTCGGCATGAGCAAAAAAGCATGGAAGAAAGCGGTTGGCACGTTATACAAGGCCCGTAAAATCGATATCACGCCCAACGGAATTCGTTTGGAAATGTGATATTTTTTCGTATATTTAATTTGTAATTTCCGTCAGAACAATCCGCCTGTCATCTCCGGCACTGAGGATCCGGGATTCATCCAGCCAAAGCAGTGTATTTACAGAAGAACGGTGAAAGGGTTGTTTGTCTTTATCGATAACCTTAAGTAGTTCAAGACTGTTTGCATCCCAAATTTTCATGATTTTGTCCATGCTACCTGAAGCAATCCATGGCTTTTCGGGATTTTCCTGCAAAGCGTGAACGTGCAATAAATGCGCGGCAATGGTTTGTTGCGATTCTCCTTCGTCAGACCAAATTCTAAGTGTGGCGTCCCGGCCTCCGCTCAGCATGCGGTTTCCGGGCAGTTTGCAAATAACAAACACGCTCTGCGTATGTCCCTGAAGGGTTTTTAACGGCTTACATTCCCTACCGTATAAACGAATAGCGAAATCGCTGCTGCCCGCCCAAAGATTGCCGGTTGCATCGAAGCATAGCGCACGGGTGGCGGTGGCGGAATTATTGATTTCGGCCGTAATCTCAAATTGATGGTTCCAACGCAGGATGCGTCCATCGCCACCGGCACTCAAGAGGCCATCAGGAGTATTCAACAACCGATATAGCCCTTTGCCATGAGCAAGCAACCTGCGCACACCAGGGTTTGGGCCAAAGACATCAGAAATTACAAACAAATCGCCTTGCCCTGAGCCGGCGAGTAATAATTTTTGTTCTGAATTATACGACAATGAAAACACATTGCCAGGAATTTTGGCAACCAAGTGCCCGTCATCCTTGCCGGCAGGCCAATGCACAAGCATTCCGTCGCCCGAGGCCGAAAAAAAACCACCCAAACCATCGGCACACAATGCATATACAGCCGATTGATGCCCGGTGTATGTTTTGAGGTGCTTTGCCTGTAATTTCGCAGCCATGCCGTTGGATCGTTTAATGTTGCCCAAACCCGGTAAAAAAATTGCCTTTTGGCAGATTACCGAGGATGAAGAAACGTTATTACAAATGTACAACCCAACTGCGGAGGAGATTGTTTTTTTACAGGGACTTCACGAAAACAAACGACTTCATTTTCTCAGCAGCCGTTTGCTGCTGTGCACGCTGGCTTCGGGCGGAAAACTTGCCAAAGACGATGCCGGAAAACCCCATTTTGAGGGCAACACCCCGCACCTGAGCATTAGCCACAGTGGGAATTATGCAGCGGCCATCGTTGATGAAAACAACCAAACAGGTATAGATATTGAAACACTAGGTCCCAAAATCCTGCGGATTGAGGATAAATTTTGCAATGCCGATGATAAATCAAACATCCGCAGAACCCACCACAGCCTTTGCCTGCTTATTATGTGGGGAGCCAAAGAAAGTTTGTATAAATGGTATGGCAAAAAGGAAGTGGATTTTAAAAAGCACATGACCGTGGGTCCTTTCGAAACGGGAGATTCCGGACGCTTCTCTGCAACATTTCACAAACCCGGAACCCAACAGGATTTCATTATGGAATACGCAGTTTTTGAGGGCCACGTGGCCGTTTGGATTCACGAAATGCTATAAACGGGCTGAACGCCTTTTCAGCATTCGAACCGCAATTTTCAGGATTAATTTGAACCGAAGCGGCCCCTTCAGGCGGGCATGGGGATTCTGGTTTATGAAAAATAGATACACGATTACCAGTGTCAGAATAAAACCGGTATCAGCGGCAACGCAGGCCCCGTAAATTCCCCATTTTGGAATAAGCCAGAAAGCTATAGCTGTCTGCAATAAAAGACCTGCCAGATTGGCCACGAACAATGTCTTAAAGCGGTTTACCGCATGCAAATAATGACTGAATAAACTGGAAGCTGCCACCGCGAGAATAGCCGGAATCAGCAGCAAGGTTGTGTCTTTTAAGGTTTCAAAGCCAATTCCAAAAACCCAGACAAAAATTGATGAGGGCAATACTGAAAGCAGCAGACAGGCTGCTACTGTTCCAAATACAGCAAACACCGCATAGCGCAGGGTAATATCTGCCTTAAAATTTTCATTTTTACTGCGCAAAATCCTGACATGTGCGATGGTACCAAAACTATTGGCAAAAATCCAGATGGCATCGGCAATGAGCAGGGCATTGGCATAAATACCAGCAGCAGTATGGTTGCCCAAAATATATGTCAGTGAATACAAACTAAGCCTATAGGCCAGAAATTGCGCCAGGTGGCCGTTTTGGCTCCAGAAACCATCCGTAAATAAAACTCCGGGAGGTTTTTGCGCTGATTTAATTGCATCAACAATCTCCTTTTTCAATAACCATGAACTTACAGCAAGTACAATCAAATATGAATAAAATAGTGAAGCAATGGCAGTACCTACGCCCAAATCCATTTTATCCCAATTGTATACAAAGGCACATAAAAATAAAATCTTCAAAAATTCCAGCATCAATTGCAGTCGATTGCGTTGCGTCACCATCGCCAAACCTTGTTGAATATTATACTGGATGTTCAGTAAAACCATCGGCATGGAAACAAAACCCACCATCCAGGCCATTTTGGAACCGTAGCCAAATATCATGAGTAAAACAAAGCCGGTAATTAGCACAAAGATTGACCAAGCAACACTAAAAGGAAACAGAGCAGATAGCGAAAAACGCTGCAAAGCATTGGCCAGGTTGCTGCCACCCACAAAATCATTACCCATCATCAAAAAACCCGCCCAGAATAACACCAAACCCAACTCTCCCCTGCCCTCCGGCCCCATCCAACGCGAGCACAAAATCACAAATACCGCTGCCAGCGCTGTTCTCAACAACTGACTGACAAAAGTACTTAAGGCGCTGCTATTGCTCATGCGTGGGATTTTTGGAGAAAAACCGACAATGCGGCGAGGCGAAAATACCATTTCAGACCATTCTCATCCTCTTCCTTCAGATTTTTAAGTAATAATTCTCTGCTTTCCTTTGGTGACCAGGGTTCCAGCGTATCCGACATGACAAAACCCGCCCATTCATTTCGATTTTTCCAAGTGAGTGCGGAATCCGGAACCATAAATCCTTTCTTATCTACCCGCCAGCGAACGGTTTCAGACATCACGTCTTTCAGTGCTTCGCGCATTATGCCTTTGGTATAGCCGTTTTTGATTTTATCCTTCAAGGAAATATTCAGCCATTTTGCCAGTTGCATGTCATCAGCAAAAGGATTGCGGCTTTCCAGTCCGTGGGCCATACCGTTCAGATCTTCCCAGGTAAGCATTTGTCGCAATTTCTGCCCGTAAAAATCAGCGTGCATTTTATGGTCGGCACCCAGGTGTGATAAGCGTGGTAAATACAGGTCCTGTTGCCACAAATCCGGGTTGAGAAGTCCGCATGCATGTTTCTTCACTGCCGTCTTTGACAGGAATGGCATAAAGGTTTTGGCCTGCAGCTTCAGGTTTTCTTTTAAAGCCATTCCGTAGGAAACCGGAAATTTATTTTTGCCAAGAAAGGCGCCCTGTAATGCCCAAAAATCGCGGTACAGATAATCCGGATAACCGCCAAACAGTTCATCAGCACCTTGTCCATTAAAGAAAACCGTAACGCCCTTTGATTTTGCCTGACGGCAAAGTTCAAAATGTGCCAAGTTGTTCCAGGCTATGGGCGGCAAATCGGTAGCACGGGCAACTTCCTCCAACAAATGAGAGCCGGCATCTTCGATGGCAAATGTATGCCAGTCAGCGTGATTATATTTCGCAACCTGTTGCTGCCATTGACGCTCATCGGATTGCGGATCTGAAGAAACGATAGAAAACAAGGAAAGTGGAGCATCTTCACCCAACGCTTTTCTGGCAAGGCCAATAACAGCTGCGCTGTCGAGACCTCCACTCACCGCAAAACCCAGCGGCACATCCGACATTAATCGTTTGCTCACACTGTTCTGCAGCTGCGAACGCAGATCCGTACCAGGTTTTTCTTCGTTTTCAGGGTAGTAAACAATGGTCGTTTCCAAGGTTTGCAGATTCACATCCAACCCCTCCTGCACAATTTCTATTTCGTTGTAGAAGCCCTGATCCGGCAATATAATTCCTTCGCATAGATGATGAAAAACCATCTGTGGATTGATACTGACCACATTCAGAAAATTGCGCAGTGCTTTGGTTTCGGATGAAAAGGCAAACGTTGTTTCGGTGTGGGCACAAACCAATGGCTTTACGCCTGTTGTATCGCGGCGTAGTTGCAGTGTACGTTTTGCAAGATTTGTAAAGCCTAAGGCAAAGAATCCATCAAGCTGTTGAACGGCTTCCGCACCTTGTGTTACTAACAAATTAAAAACCGTTTCAGTGTCTGTGCTGCTTTGGTTTGCAAGCCCATGCACCTCATCAAGTTCCCTAAAATTAAAAGCTTCCCCGTTGTAGGCAGATACATGATTTTCATCATAAAACGGCTGATGCCCTTGTGGTCCGGGTTGAATGATGCTGAGTCTTCGGTGAATAATGGCTCCAAGGTATTCGCCCTCGGCAGTTTGTATGTGTGGCAACTGCAATGCAGATAAGGTGTGATTACCAGCGAATGCATGGGCGTTCCATTGTGTGTCTATCAGCACGAAACCTTCACCATCGGGGCCTCGGTGCGACAAATCTTCCGAAAATTGCAGGCAAATCCTTGCCATTTCCCTTGCAGGGATGGGCTTCAGACTAAATATTCCGGCAATTCCACACATGTTTACTTCATCAATTTTTGGTACAATGCCTTATACGCATCCAACACAGCTTCTGCTTTGAATTGTTGACGGGCTTTGCCGGCAATATAATTTCTGTCGGTGGAAAAATTAGCGGCTTTGCGCATGGCTTGTAGTAAAGAGTCTTCGTTCTCGGAATCGCAACAGATTCCCATTTTATCATCTATCACCAAATCCGCACCTTTGCAGGGTGTATAAATGGCGGGAACACCCAGACACAAGGCTTCGGCAATGACAAGACCAAAAGTCTCGAAACGACTGTAGCTGATAAGAAAATCCGCATTCTGCATACGGTTAAGTAAAACAGATTTATTTTCATCAGGCGGCAGCAGATCTATTTTATCCCAGCAATATTGCGGGTTGGCAGATTTGAAATTATTAAAAGCCTCCTCGGGAACATTCAATTGCAGTCGGGCGAGAGGATTTTCCTGTGCATACTGGGAAAACACCCGGATGATTTTATCGGACTGTTTTTGCCTGAGGTTAAAATTGGAAACATGCAGAAAAACGGGGCCTCGCTGTTGTGGGTTGTGTATTTCTGCCGAAGTAAAAACCTCTGAAACCGGGTTGGAAATAACTTCCACTGGCTTGCCTGTTGCGAATGATATATTTTCTGACAGATTGGCCGAAACGGCAGTAACTGCAGAAGCCCTGCGCATAGCCCAGGCCGTCAGTTTCCTTTTCCAAACGGGATATTGCCGGTCCTGAGGCAGCCAATCGGTGTTGTGTTCGGTTACCACAAGCGGAATTTTCCCTTTTTTTAGCAGGAACACCGCATCCCAGGCGGCTTTCCAGCCCATCTGCACATGAATGAGATCTACATCTTCACAAATACTGAGTGATTGGTTAAGCAAACGTTTCACCTGCAATAGGTGATAAAAAACAGCAAATGGACCTATTTTGCGTGGAATGCTGATTTCGTATTCATCAAAACCGGCATGTTTGTGATGAACAATCTCGGGTTTTCCGCCATTGCTGTGGTAGCGCACATAGGCCACAGAAACCTTACAGCTTGATGATAGCAAATCGGCCAGTTCTTGGCAAAAAATGCCATTCAGCGGGATTTCCGGGGTTGGATACCAGCTGCAATACAGGAAAATATGTTTGGGTTTCTGTGCTTGGATAGGTGCAAAGATGATAAAACGTATTGAATTCCTGTTGAGAAAATGACGAATCTTCCTTAAATTTGCAGCCCTTTACGGCGGATATAGCTCAGTTGGTTAGAGCACCAGTTTGTGGCACTGGGGGTCGCCGGTTCGAACCCGGTTATTCGCCCAAGGAAAATTCCACATCAAAAAGCGGCCCTGGGTCGCTTTTTGTTTTGTCAAGTTTGCCGGTTTGGGGGTAATTAACCCAAAGTCTGTATATTTGTCTAATCAAATACCTATGAGAAAAATTGTTTTCATACTGAGCACCGCTTTTTCATTTGCTACTGTTGTTGCGCAAACAAAGGCTGACATGCAGGTTCCGTCCACCATCTTAAAATTCAGCCCCCAGCATCTGATTCGCGGTGGTTTGTGGATAACAGGGGAATTTGTGAACGCTGATAAGAAAAAAGCCCACCAGTTGAGTTTGGAAGTCATGTACCGCCAGCCCACCGACAATTACAATGGCGTAACCAAAGGTGTTGGTTTTACGGCTGAATATCAGTTTAAATATTATCTGAACCGTTTTCACATAGAGAAATCACTGACAGGCAAACAATCTGCCAACGGTTATTATGTGGGTATGTTCGGACAATTTGGGCAGTATGATGAGAAATCTAGGTACTACATTTACAATTCCAACCCTCCTTATAACAATGAAGAAAAAACAAATCAAGTAAAAACCACTGCCGTTTATCCCGGTTTCGTGATTGGTCTTCAAAAATCGTTGGGCGAATCATTTTATGTCGATTTCTTTGCCGGAGCGGGTATGCGTGTTTCCAACAGCGCGGTTAAAAACGATGATCCTTCATTTGATTACAAACAAAGCCCAGCACCGTATTTCATCTACCACAACGGCTTATTGCCCAAGGTTGGGATGACCATTGGGGTTGGGTTTTAATTGTTTCTTATCAATAATTAAATGTAAATTTATTTTACCTATTTAAATTACCTTTTTTAATTAATAATATTTCAAAAAACAATTCATAATAACTATTCCATCTTTTTTTAACACATGAAAAAACGCTTCATTTTTATATTGTCTTTGTTGACAAGTATATTAGCTGTTTCAGCACAAAAACCTTCAATTCCCATTGTTTATGCCGAAGGTGGAGAAGGCAAAAATGTTGTATACAGAAAACTGACAAAAACGGAAAGAGATGAGATACCCGGCTATGTTTGGGGGGATTGCAGCAATTGCCTATCAGCAACGGATTGCAATATTCGCGCATCAAGCACCCTCCCATCACAGGGTTCTGCCAATTATGCAGCAAAAAACATGCAGGATGATGATCCTACTACCGCGTGGGTTGAAGGCCAAACCGATTATGGCATAGGCCAATATATAGAATTTAAAAATGGAAGAACTTTAAATAGCATTACTATTTTGAACGGATATCAAAAAAGCCCAAAATCTTTCATTGAAAACTCCAGGGTTAAAACACTTCGTGTATCTGAAAATGGTATTGACCGATGCCTCATAAGACTGAAAGACGAAATGGGGGCTCAATATATCAATACAGATAAGCTCAGATTTGAATACAACGGTTCAGAAAATGGAATCGCAAATTTAAGATTCACCATTGTGGAAGTTTACCAGGGAATGAAATACAAAGATGTGGCCATCAGTGAAATTTTTGCTCAGGGTTGCTGTGTTTCGGGACAATCTAAAATTATATTACATAATAATAATGAAAAAGAATTTCATCATTTATCCTCAGGAGATTCAATAAAGTTCATTGATAACCAAAATAAAATAATTTATGCCACAGCGGTTGAAACCGGAAGTATAATGCATGATTTATTATTAAAAATCACTACTGAAAACGGAAATAACATTACGCTAACTCCCGGCCATTATGTTTATACAAGTGGAGGTAAAAAGATACAGGCAAGGCATTTAACTTTATCAGACTCTCTGCAATTAATAAACTCCCAAGAATCAATATATTGGGATAAAATTTATTCCATTAAAAAAATTCAAAATCCCACAAAAACATACTACTTTAAAAAATTGGATTTTGGAAATTACAACATTGCATGGCCGGTAAAGGCCGTATTTAACAATGTTGTTACAGATGATGAATATCTTGATAAGATAAATTGGATTAAAGGAAATAAATAATCAGTGGCAATTTGAAACCACTCAAATACACATCCTATAGATTTTAATTCCCTGAATCTTAAAAATCTTGATTTCATTAAAGCCTTAACATTATAAATCACTTTTTTTAATATGAAGAAAATATTTTTTAATGCAGCATTTTTACTATTAATGCATAAACCGGCTTTGGGTCAGAAAAAAACAGGTACCCAAAATATTATCCGTGCAGCCGGCATCAAGGCTTATCCAAATCCTTTTGAATCTAAAATTCAGTTAATGAACGCTTAGGGCAGTGAATACTGCCTGCTCTATGACAGCCGCGGCCGATTAATCTGGGAAGGCAGACAAATAGCAAAAACAGATTTATCCCGACTACAGAATGGTTTGTACTTTCTGATGATTGACAATACCGTTGTTACATTAATCAAAACAAATCCTTAAAAGCTAATATTTAGGACATAATAATCATTAATACAAACCCATTAAAAAAGGCGCCGTTGGCGCCTTTTTTATTTCAAACAACACTTTAGAAAAAAGAACCCTTATTCAGAGCCGTTCATTTCAATATATTTCAACAGTTCGGCACGAACCTGTGGATCGTTGAACTTGCCATGATAGCTGGAGGTTATAGTAGCACTGCTGATATCCTTAATACCTCGGCTGGCCACACAAAGATGCCTTGCATCAATAACAACGGCTACATCCTGGGTTTCAAGCACTTCCATCAATTCATTCGCAATCTGCACAGTCATCCGTTCCTGCACCTGCGGTCTCTTGGCGTAATAATCCACGATACGGTTAAGCTTGCTTAAACCAATTACCTTGCCGCTGCTCACATAGGCCAGATGCGCCCTGCCCATAATGGGTACAAAATGGTGCTCGCAGGTGCTGAAAAAATGAATGTCCTTTTCCACCAGCATCTCCTTGTATTTAAATCCATTTTCAAACAAGGTGGGGTGCGGACGGTTATCGGGATCCAGACCTTTGAATTGCTCATTCACAAACATTTTGGCAACACGCAAGGGTGTGCCTTTCAGGCTCTCATCACTGAGATCCAGACCCAGAATGTGCATGATTTCGGTAAAATGTTTGGCAATGAGTTCTATCTTCAGTTCATTATCCATCTGAAATGCATCGGGTCTTAGCGGGGTATCCATGTTGGTTCCCACATGATCGTCTCCGAGCATGTCGTGGTTGTGGTTATGATTATGATTGTGTTCCATCAAATTTTACAAAGTTTCGGGGGGTTTCAAATAATTTTATTTCCAGCTTCATTTCGGGATTAAGCCTTTTTTTCAGCTTCTCCCAAATTACGACTGCCATATTTTCAGCAGTCGGGTTCAGGTTTTTAAATTCTACCGTATCCAGATTTAAATTTTTATGGTCAAAAGCGTCTTCTATATCCTCTTTAATCCAGTCTTTCAGTGTTTTCATGTCCAGCAAATAACCTGAAACAGGATCCAGCGGACCGGAAACGGTGACATGCAGTTCATAATTGTGCCCATGGTAATTGGGATTGTTACACAACCCAAAGAATGCGCGGTTTGTCTCCTCACTCCATTCCGACACGTGCAACCTGTGAGCTGCATTGAATTGTGCCGTGCGCGTTACCGATACCCAATTTGCCATTCTGTTTAATCTTTTACTGCAAAAACCGTACAATAAAAACCAAATCAATCTAAAAAAGTTTTAATTGGCAGAAATAAATGATGCGAATCTCCCTGAAAACAGCCGTTAATTGTTCTTTTGAAAAAGTAAGGGACGGTTTTGACAGAAATTTACTGGAAACCCTCAACCCGCCGGGAATTTCATTGAAAATAGAACAGTTTGATGGCATATACGCTGGTGCCAACATGAGAATGCGGGTAGAATCCTTATTGAATTCAACCCTGTGGACCGGCACCATTACACAGGTTTGCAGTAAACACCATTTCTGGTGTTTCATTGATGTAGGCCATATTCTGCCGGCCGGATTGGAAAATTGGAAACACATCCACGCAGTAGTAAGAAAAAATAACCAAACTTTGATTTACGACAGGGTGTATTTCTCAGGAAAAAATTGTTTTTTTACAACCTTTTGGTATCCTGCCATCTGGTTTATGCTATTTATACGCAAACCCAGGTACCGAAAATATTTTGAGCACACATGAAAAGACTTTGGTTGATATCGGTCCTATTCACATCCTTTCTAGCTAAGGCTCAAATGAGCCCTATTCCCGAAGACATTAGTATTGGTGTGTACGGCAGAGGCGAAACCAATTTCTACCGCTATTATGCCAATGAAGAACTTGGCAGTTTCTTTACGGACAGGGTCAACAATGCCTATTCAGCAGGTTTATCACTTCATAGCTCGCTCACGTATTTGTTTAATACAAATATTTCCGTGGGTTTTGGAGAAGTAAACTTCCGGCCGGACATCCGCTCAGGCAATAGCACACTGTACCAGGCCAGCCTGCGATTGTGGACGGTTAATGCAATTGGTGAGTTGAAATTTAATGACAAACCCAGATTCAATCCCGGGGTATGGTTTGGGATTCAGGGTATATTTAAAGAAAGTGGTACGGAAATTTTCAGCGGAGCTTTGGTACCTGAACGCCAATGGCCCCAAACCCGCTACATGCCACAGTTTGGCTTGTCCTTTCACTACAAGCCACGGAAATTACCCATTCACTTCAAAGCCGAGGCCGGCATGCGCCTAAACAGCACCAACCGCACAGGTTATGATTATGGATTAAGTCAGGTGTTTGGCGGATTGCATATGCTGTATCGGGTGAAAAGTTGGTGATAATTTCCGGTTGTCCACAAATGATTCGGGCTAAAAGCGCTGTAATTTTGCTCCTACATGAAATTCTTCATCGATACAGCCAACCTCGACCAAATTCGCGAAGCCAACCAACTCGGCATTCTTGACGGTGTAACAACCAATCCATCCCTGATGGCCAAAGAAGGCATCACTGGGCACGACAATGTGCTTAACCACTACAAAGCCATTTGCAACATTGTAGATGGCGATGTGAGTGCTGAAGTTATTTCCACCGATTTCAAAGGCATGGTGGAAGAAGGCGAAAAACTGGCGGCTCTTCACCCCAATATCGTAGTGAAAGTTCCGATGATTGTGGACGGTGTAAAAGCCATATCGCACTTTACCCAAAAAGGCATACGCACCAATTGCACACTGGTTTTCAGCGCCGGCCAAGCCATTCTGGCTGCCAAAGCAGGTGCCACCTACCTTTCCCCTTTCATTGGACGTATTGATGACAGCAGCTGGGACGGGATGGAGCTAATTCAGCAAATTGCCGAAATTTATTCTATTCAGGGTTATGAAACCCAGATACTTGCAGCCAGTATCAGAAATCCCCTACATATAGTAAAAAGTGCACAAGCCGGTGCCGATGTGGTAACCTGTCCGCTCAGTGCCATCATGGGACTGTTCAAGCATCCGCTCACCGATATTGGATTGGCACAGTTTCTGGCCGATCACAAAAAGGCCAATGGCTGATTTTAATACTGCTCTTTTTCGTTGGGGAAATCCCGGCTTTTCACATCAGCTACGTAATGCTGCACTGCGGTGGTTATAATGCTGTGTAAATCGGCATATTTACGCAAGAATCGGGGCTTAAATTCGGTATTGATACCCAGCATATCGTGTATTACAAGCACCTGTCCGTCTACATTGGGTCCGGCACCGATGCCAATCACAGGAATAGTTAGATTATCGGCCACTCGCTTAGCGAGTTTACTGGGAATTTTCTCCAATACCAGTGCGAAACAGCCAGCTCCTTCCAGCAATTTACTGTCATGAATCAGTTTTTCGGCTTCTTCATCTTCGGTAGCCCTCACGGCGTAGGTTCCGAACTTATAAATACTCTGTGGCGTTAACCCCAGATGCCCCATCACCGGAACACCTGCCGTGAGAATGCGCTTGATGCTTTCGATAATTTCTTCGCCGCCTTCCATTTTCACGGCATGAGCGCCACTTTCCTTCATAATACGAATGGTGCTGGCAAGGGCTTCCTTACTGTTTCCCTGATAACTTCCGAAAGGCAAATCCACCACCACCAGAGCGCGGTCTATTCCGCGCACTACGGATGATGCGTGATATATCATCTGATCCAGGGTTATGGGCAGCGTGGTTTCGTGACCGGCCATTACATTGCTGGCGCTATCACCCACCAGTATTACATCAATACCTGCCTGATCCACCAGCTTTGCCATAGAATAATCATAGGCCGTAAGCATGGATATCTTCTCCCCTTTTTGCTTCATTTCAAGCAAAACGAGGGTTGTTATTTTTTTAAATTCTTTTTTCTGAATACTCATGGTTTAGTTTTCGTCAAACAGGGCTTCTTTTTTAATTTCTTTATCTTTTATAGCAGGATCAGAAGACTTTTTCTTATCCTTGTCGGCCTCTCTGGCTGCCTTTTCAAGTGATTGGATTGTTTTTTGCTGCTGGCGAATAACACTGTCTTTCTGCATCAATTGTGAGCGCTGATATTGAATAGTTGTTTTGTTTTCATCTGCAGAATTTTCCAGCTTATTAATCTTATTAATCCATTCAGCTACTTGTGCTTGTTGCTTCAACAATGCTGCCTCCAGTTCCTCATTGGCTTTTTTTGCTTTTTGGAGTTCTAAGCGAAGTTCTTCGTTAATGTTTATTAGATTATCGGCCACATTACCACCATCAGAACCGGCAGCGGCATTTTTGAATTGCTGCAGTTTTAGGAGTTCTTTTTCAAGGGCAAGTTTGTCAGAATTGGCTTTTTCGATTTCAATTTCCAGCTCATCTACCCTGGCCACCGCTTCCTGCGACTGTTTTAACAGCACACTGTCTGCCTTATAATTAGTGGTTGTCTGATCTTTAAGCTGACTTTCAAGTTCTGCTATGCGCAAATCCTTTTTTTGAATTACCTCTTTAAGCCTCACTATAGCAAGGCTGAGCGATTTTCGATCATCAGGATAAGCCGTTGCCGCACCAGGAATAGAAGAAGCTTCATCGTCTATTTTCACAGCAATCTTCTTATAGATGACTTTGGTTTCCGGACCCACAAAAAGTCCAATCCATCCTTTGGAATATTCTATTTCAGTGAATGAATGAACGTAAACACCGTTAATGTACACATCATAAACCTTATCGTTGGTTTTTACCGACAACGTAATAGCACCACCCTTAATTTTCTTGTTGGGCTTGCGCCAGCCACCATTAGGGTCGGACTGGGGCATTATTCTGTGGGAGGCCGCCCTTCGCACTCTGTATTGCTTTTTGCGGTTTACCTCCACTATTACAGCACCCGCTCCATCAGGCTGCGCCTGCAAAACCAAACCGGCAGAATTTTCAGCGCCTCCTTTACCATCAAACACAAACTGCAATGACGCATCAAACACCCTGAATTCCTGTACTTTCAGCGGAAAAATAAAAAAACCGGTGCGCTTACTTTTACGCCAAACTTCAAAGCCCTCGGAAGATCCTATAAAAAAATTATCTGCTGTTGATTGTTGCGCCCATGTGTTGTCAAGCTTCTGAAAATCGTCTTCCCACAAGAGCTTCATAAAATCTTTGGTAACCTGCTGTGTATGGGCAGGGTAAAAATAGCAGAGCAGGCAAAAAAGGCCGAATATTTTCCTCATCTTTGCAGGAGCAAAAGCAAAGTTAGACCAAAAAAGCTGACTTCAGCATCGTTGTGAAAAAACTGACACCCGTATACCGAATTTTAATCTCCGCATTATTTGCGGTATTTACACTGCTTTTTTCATGTAAAAACGAGCTGGATATCAATGCCAACTGGAAAGAAACCATTGTTGTGTACGGCATGCTCAATGCGAATGACAGCGTGCAGTACATCCGGGTTTCAAAGGCTTTTCTGAATGAAAAAACCGGGGCGCTTCAGGTCGCCAAAATCAGCGACTCTCTTTACCTGGATTCAGCTGTAGTGAAGCTGCGTTCGTCTGACAATTCTTTTTCTGACAAACTCACACGGGTTTGGAACATCGCCAAAGATTCCGGATTGTTTGCCAATGATATCAATCCATTGTATAAACTAAGCACTACCGGTGCCAGGGCATTGGATCCCGCCAAGCGATATATTTTGGAAGTTTTAAGTCCTAAAACAGGCAACACAGTAAGGGCTGAAACCAACCTGGTTGGGTTATCCAACATCCTTTCACCATTTCGCGATTCTACCAGCAATTTTGCCGTAACACCGGAATACCTTACCATCAGCCTCAAAGCCGGGCAAAACAGTTTTGCCTACGACATTAAACTGGATATCACGTACGATGAATTTCCGGTGAACGATACCTTTAAAAAAATCACCAAGGTAGCCACCTGGAATATGCTTACCAATGCATCTGCGCTAGGAAGCAGCAACATGCTTTACAAAATTCCACGTTTGGCACTGTTACAGTTTTTACGCAACACTATAACTGCAGACCCCGGACTTTATCACCGCATGAAATACGTGGGTATGCGGGTTTTTGGAGGAAACCAGTTACTGCTCGATTATATTTCCGTTAACGAACCCTCAATCGGAATTGTGCAGAAACAGGCAGAATTTAGCAACATTCAGGGAGGAATCGGACTTTTTGCCAGTCGCTGTATTCAACGTATTGACAAGGTGAAATTCGACGGTGGCTCTATTCTGTTTATGCGCAACAACAGCGAAACCAAACCGCTGAACATCCTGCCATAAATTCAGCCAAACTGCCATTTCGTCATATTCTACAGCCATTTCAGGCCTTGGCATTTTTGTTGCCATATAAGGCTAAACTGAAATCATGAGTAAAATTATAGGTATTGATTTAGGCACCACCAACAGTTGTGTTGCCGTATTGGAGGGAAACGAGCCAGTAGTAATAGCCAACAGCGAAGGCCGTCGCACCACTCCATCGATTGTTGCCTTTCTGGACGGTGGCAACGGTGAAAGAAAAGTAGGTGACCCTGCAAAACGACAGGCTATCACCAATCCCAGACACACCATTTCATCCATAAAGCGTTTCATGGGTGAGAAATTTTCCAATGTACAGACAGAGACAGGCCGTGTAAGTTATGAAGTAGTGAAAGGCGACAATGACACGCCCCGCGTTAAAATTGGTGACCGCACCTACACACCGCAGGAAATCAGCGCCATGACACTTCAAAAAATGAAGAAAACTGCCGAAGATTTCCTTGGTCAGGAAGTAACCCGCGCCGTTATTACAGTTCCTGCTTACTTTGATGACGCTCAAAGACAAGCCACCAAAGAAGCCGGCGAAATTGCAGGCCTTAAAGTAGAGCGTATAATAAACGAACCTACTGCCGCAGCATTGGCTTATGGCATGGATAAAAAAGGTCAGGATTTAAAAATTGCCGTGTATGACCTTGGCGGCGGAACCTTTGATATCAGCGTACTTGAACTTGGTGATGGTGTATTTGAAGTTAAAAGCACCAATGGTGATACCCACCTGGGCGGTGATGACTTTGACCAGGTAATAATTGACTGGCTGGCCGAAGAATTCAAATCAGAGCAAAACATGGACCTGCGCAAGGATCCAATGGCCCTGCAGCGCCTGAAAGAAGCGGCTGAAAAAGCAAAAATCGAGCTGTCAAGCAGCACTGAAACTGATATCAATCTGCCTTACATAACCGCCATTGATGGTGTTCCAGCTCACTTGGTGCGCAAGCTCACCCGCAGCAAGTTCGAACAATTGGCCTCAAGCCTTATTCAGCGAACCCTGGAGCCCTGCGAAAAGGCCCTTTCCGACTCCGGAATGAAGCCTTCTGATATTGATGAAGTGATTTTGGTAGGTGGATCTACGCGCATCCCTGCCATTCAGAAATTGGTGGAAGATTTCTTCGGAAAATCGCCCAGCAAAGGTGTAAACCCCGATGAGGTTGTAGCCATTGGAGCTGCGCTTCAGGGCGGCGTGCTTACCGGTGAAGTAAAAGATATTCTCTTGCTGGATGTTACCCCGCTTAGCCTGGGTATTGAAACTATGGGAAGTGTATTTACTAAGATGATTGAGTCAAACACCACCATTCCAACCAAGAAAACCGAAGTTTTCAGCACTGCTGCTGATAACCAGCCTCAGGTTGAAATTCATGTATTGCAGGGTGAAAGGCCTATGGCACGCGATAACAAGACCATCGGTAAGTTTATTCTGGATGGTATTCCTCCCGCGCCTCGCGGCGTGCCCCAGGTGGAAGTAACCTTCGATATCGATGCCAATGGCATTTTGAGCGTGAGCGCCAAAGACAAAGCCACCGGCAAAGAACAGAAAATCCGCATTGAAGCCAGCAGTGGTTTGAGTAAAGAAGACATTGAGAAGATGAAGCAGGAAGCCCAGGAAAATGCTGAAGCCGACAACAAGCGCCGTGAAGAAGTAGACAAATTGAACGCCGCGGATTCTCTCATTTTCAGCACTGAAAAACAACTAAAGGAATACGGAGATAAAATTCCTGCGGAAAAGAAAACTGCCATAGAAAGCGCCCTCGAAACATTAAAGAAAGCGCATGAAGCAAAGGATTTTGCTGCCATTGAAACTGCCACTGCCGAGCTAAGCAAGGCCTGGGAAGCTGCCAGCCAGGACATGTATAACGCTGCCAACCAGGCCGGCGAAACCACAGGAACCGAAGGCGCAGGCAAAAGCGAAAACGACGGCAAGGTAGAGGACGTAGATTTCGAAGAGGTAAAATAAGTTTTTCATATTGTTTGTGTTGGAAAGGTCGGCCATGTGCCGGCCTTTCTTCTTTATATTCGCAAGAAAATGAGACATAAATTCGTTTTGGTAAAACGCATGAAATATTACGGAATCTTTTTGCTGTTCATCACTTTCTTTGCCGCCTGCCAATCGGGTAAAAAAGAAAAAACTGAAGACGGATTTAACCAGCAAAAGGCAGATTCACTGGCACTCATACTACCCTTAATTCAAAATGACCCTGTCGCGCTAAAAACGCTCGATTCTATTCCTGTACCATCCCTGAAAGACACCGTTAATAAAGACGAAACCGGGAAAGATAGCCTGCGTTTTTCGCGCACCTTTCAGCTCGCCGCTAACCGCATGTGCAAAGCAGAAAAAGATAAAGATTATTTTGAACTGTCTGCATTTACCCCACAGTCCATCATTCAATTTTATAAAAGCAGGGAGGCATATATAGAACGCATGAAAATGAGTGATGAAGGAAGACCGGCTTATGAAAAAATACTGGCTGGCCCCATTCAGCGCATTGCACCCGCCACGGACGACAATGGATTTGCCGCAGCATGGTATTGCCTGATGCCGGTGCGCAGTTACCGTAAGGACGCACAGGGTGGCGATGTAGTTGATGTTTCATGGCTGGGCGGTCAATGCGAAATAAAAAACCAAACCGTTTACTTTGTAAATGTAACGGGCCTAAGTCGCGAAAAAATACTGCAGGTTATGCCGGATCTAACCTTTGTACTCGATAAAAAATAGAGCCGACCCAAAAGAATCGGCTTTTATTGTTGTTTTTTGATAATTTTTATTCTGCCTTTGTAGTCAGGCGAATTTTACGGCGTGTGGTTTTTTCTTCCTTCACTTCCGAAACAGCCTCAAGTCCGGTAATACTCTGGTCAACCAGCAGACGTCCGCAGTGTTCGCAGTCAATAATGCGAATGTGTGCACGAATATCGCTGTGACGCTGAGGAGGTATTTTCGAGAAACAACCACCGCAACTTCCGCGGAGAATAGGAGCTACAGCAATGCCATTTCTCATATTTTCACGAATGCGGTTGTAGGCTCTTTTCAGGCGATCATCCAATGAAGACTCCGCTTTTTCGCGGTCTGCATTGTGCTTCTGTATTTCCTCTTCATTTTCCTTTTCAATTTCAGCCAGTTCGCTTTGCTTAAACTCAAGATCTTTGCGGCGGTTCTCCAGATCTTCTGAAGTTTTATCCAACAACTCTTTCTTGATATCCAGCAGTTTACCGAGCTCACGAATTTTCTTTTCAGCCTGCAGAATTTCCAAACCGGCTATTTCCTTTTCCTTTTCGATGGCTTCGAATTCGCGGCTGTTTTTGATATTATTCAGCTGCTCGTCGTACTTCTCAATGTTGCGGTTAAAATCCTTGATGCTGTTTCTTTTATCAGAAATTTCACCATCCACACCGGCAATTTCCTCTTCAATATGCTTAACACGGGTTTCAAGACCTACAATGCTGTCTTCCAGGTCGGCAACTTCCATGGGAAGTTCACCCAGCAATGAACGTAGCTTGTCCAGGTGGGTGTCAATCTTTTGAAGATTCCAGAGATCGGTGAGTTTCTTTTGAATGCTGATTTCCATCGTTTAATAGTGGTATTGTATGGGGTTGGTATATGTATGTGAAAAACGGGTTGCAAAATTAGGGAATTTTTCTGATAAAATCTCAGCGAAAAGCTCTACGGTGAATTGTTCAGTTTCATAATGCCCCGGATCGCAAATCATCATGCGGCTTTCAGCATCAAAAAATTCATGGTATTTAACATCGCCTGTGATGTAGGCATCTGCTCCTGACTGCAACGCATTTTTAATTAAAAAGGCTCCACTGCCGCCACAAATTGCCACTTTTTTTACCCATTCAACAGGACGTGTAAACCTTACCACATCTGCCTTAAGACATTCTTTAACATAGACAGGAAAATATTCGCCCTGTATGGGTTTTTCCAATGTACCTAACATGCCACTGCCCGCATCCTGCCACGCATTTTCCAACGGAACAGCATAATAAGCAATTTCCTCATACGGGTGCGCACCTCTGAGCGATTTCATGACTTCATTAAATCTGTTTTTGGGCAATAAAACTTCAATCCGCTGCTCATCCAAAGTGGTCCTTTCACCGCGGGTTCCAATAACAGGATTCGTATTTTCACTGCCACGGAATGTGCCTTTACCTTCAATGTTAAAGCTGCATTCATCGTAATTCCCTACATTGCCTGCCCCACCGGCAAATAAGGCCTCACGCACAGCATCGGCATGGGTATGTGGCGTAAAAACCGTCATTTTTATCAGTGCGCTTTGCATCGGTTTCAGTATGCGGGTTTCCTGAAGTCCAAGCTTTGAAGCGATTTTAATATTCACACCCTGCCTTAAAACATTATCCAGATTGGTGTGACAGGCATAAATAGCAATATTGTTTTTAATAGTCGACATGACCACGCGTTCCACGTAATTACTACCATTCAGACGTTTCAATCCGTTAAAAACGATAGGATGATGGGAAATAATCAGATCACAGCCTTCGGCAATGGCTTCTTCAACCACTGCTTCGGTTGTATCAAGCGTTAGCAAAGCTTTTTTTATTTCTGCCTGCGGCGAACCAACCAACAATCCGCTGTTGTCGTAATCTTCCTGTAAGGCAGGAGGTGCAACATGTTCGATGGCCTCTATAATTTCAAACAATTTCATGAATGGTTCAAAGTTCTGTGAATTCCCTGAACTTTGCAGCACTGAAAACTAAAAAGATTATACTGAAGCGGGGGAAGGAAACTTCCGTTCTTCGCGGGCACCCGTGGATTTTTAGTGGTGCTGTGCAGCAGGCCGATGATATCAATCCCGGCGACTGGGCTGAAGTGTCCGATTTTAAAGGGCAATACCTGGCATCAGGTCATGTGGGAAACGGCTCTATTCTGGTCAGGGTTCTCAGCCGCATACAAGAAACGCCAAATGATACTTTCTGGAAAAACAGACTACAATCATGTTTTGATATCCGCAAAAAATTGTTTGGCGATTTCTCCAAAACCAATGCCTACAGACTGATTCACGGTGAAGGCGACGGACTTCCCGGACTTATCATCGATATATATGCCGATTGCGCGGTAATTCAATCGCACAGCCATGGTATGTACCATGCCCAGAAAGAAATTGCAGCAGCGCTGGATGACGTTTACCAGGGTTCATTGAATACTATTTACGCCAAAAGCCGCGCTTCCATGCACGACCCCAATGCCGATGATTCTTTCCTGAAAGGAGAAACCCCGGAAATCATAGCACTGGAGAACGGCATTTCATTCAAGGTAAACTGGGTGGCAGGTCAAAAAACCGGGTTTTTCCTAGATCAGCGGGAAAACAGACAGCTGCTGGCACAATACATCGCGGGCAAATCTGTCCTTAATACCTTTTGCTATACAGGCGGTTTTTCGGTATACGCACTGAAAGCCGGAGCTACTGAGGTTTGCAGCGTGGATATCTCGGAAAAAGCCGTTGCGCTTGCCGCTGCAAACGCCTTGCTGAACGGGTTTGAAAAAACACACACCACCGTGGCTGCAGATGTGCCCCAATACCTGAAAGATAACAAGCAAGCCTATGACATTGTAGTACTTGATCCGCCGGCATTCGCCAAAAATCTGTCTAAAAAACACCAGGCTGTAATGGGCTACAAACGCCTAAACCAACTGGGTATTCAAACCGTGAAACCCGGCGGATTGCTTTTTACTTTTTCCTGCAGTCAGGTGATTGATGATACGTTGTTTGCCAATACTGTTACTGCCGCAGGTATTGAAGCAGGGCGCAATGCCCGAATTCTGCACCGACTGGGTCAAGGGCCGGATCATCCGGTGAATTTGTTTCACCCGGAAGGACATTACCTAAAAGGCCTGGTACTTTACATCGAAGATTAAATCATGATTGATAACCTAAAAAACCGCTAAAATAATCTTTGCGAACTGTGTGAAAGCTCTTCCAGCCACTTTGAATGTTATACGGTTCCGCCTAAACAGGGCACAGAACCTTCTGAATGTGTTTTGCTATGCGAAAACTGACATGCTAACCTACTAAATCTTGACGCTGCTGACAGCAATTACTGGTGTTGTTTGGGAACCGCCATCTGGAGCGCGGTTCCGGCCATAAAGGTATTGTACATGCACATTTTAAAGAAAACCGATACCGAATGGAGCCGCGACCTGACAGACAATATCTGGCTTGAAGAAATGAGCAAAACAGCAACCCTGCGCAAGGATAGCAATGGAAATATCTTGTTGAACGGTGATTCTGTTGCGTTAATTAAAGACCTGGATGTTAAGGGTGGCGGATTCACCGCCAAACAGGGCACTTCGGTAAAAAACATACGGCTTGTAGAGGATAATCCCGGTCAGATTGAGGGTAAGGTAGAAGGGCAGCAAATCGTGATACTTACCCAGTACGTGAAGAAATAATTTCTCTTACGGGGCAAATACTTCAGTCCCTTTTTTCAGGGTTTTAGCCTGCAGGTAAACAGGCTCTTTTTTGCCATTCTTATTTGTATAAAATCTAACTACACAGACACCGTCCCCTGTCAGCGCTGACTTTGGTGAATACGCAATATTATTCTCCGCATTTTCTGCGGTATTTATACTTACATTGGCGGTAAATGTAAGCCTGCTGCCTTTTTTGAACCATAAAGAAATAGTCTTGTTTGCACTCAAATCAATTGGATTGCTGTTCCCGGGACCTGCTTGTAATATTAGCTTTTCAGCGAATCCATCCACGAAAATAGAATCAGGCAGGGTTTTCATTTCCTTTTTCAAAACAACGGTTATAGTGTACGTTCTCATGATGGGCGCGCCCTGGATGCCCGGGTAATGCAAAGAAACTTCCGCATTATCAATGCGCATGTGGCGGGATTTGGAAACAATGGGCTGAGCCATGAGTGCCAAAGGCAACAACATGAACATCAGGGCAGATTTTTTTAGGTTTTTCATGGTTTGTAATAATAAAAACTCTCTTTAAAGACTGTTTTTCCATCGGTAACCTCCAGAAAGTGCAGCCCTGTTACAGGAGGTGCAATGATTGTGCCATACCAGTTACCCGTAATCTTTTCCAACGGGGCATTTTGCCATACTTTACCACAGTCGCAGCTCAGTTTGTAGGTCCATTGTTTTTCCGGTGAATACTTTGTGCCAATCACGAAAGGAAGATACAAGGTATCCGCAGGTACCCAGTTTGAGAATCGCGGATCGGTGGCTTCATGGCTTTTGATATTGGGTTTTACAGGCTTCCATTGGGAAGACGAAAAATCGGGAATACCATATCCTGTAATTGTATCGGGCAATGTACCGGATAAAAGTGTATTTCTTACCTCAGCGGCAGTCATACCATTGTATTGCATAGCAGTGGCCAATGCGCCCGCCATAATAGGTGCGCTGTAGCTGGTGCCGTTTGATTTTACAATATAACCGCTTGCTGAGGCAACAGCAGTGCGCTTTCCCAGGGCCGCCACGTCGGGCTTTATTCTGCCATCTGCTGCGGGTCCACGGCTGCTAAAGCCTGCAACATCACCGTCTTTATCCACCGCCCCCACAGCAATTACATGTTCCGAATCGGCGGGCACCGTTAACTTTTTCCAGCTGTTATCTCCTTCATTTCCGGCACTGCTCACCACCAGTATTCCTCTTTTTGCGGCAATTTCCGCTGCGCGACTGATGAGGGTTGTTTTGCCATCTAGGTCTGAAATTTTATGATTATACCTTTCGTCATCGAAGGTATTGTAACCCAAGGAAGAAGTGATAACATCCACACCCAATGCGTCGGCCTGCTCTGCAGCCCTTATCCAGTAGGCTTCTTCATAGGGCATTTCCACGTTTGCATCTTCTGTTCTAAACAACAAATAATTAGCTCCGGGTGCAGAACCTATCATTACTCCTTCTCTGTTGGAAGCAATGCAGCTAAGCACTTGCATGCCATGATCGTCATCATCATACACATCGGCTTCATGGTCAACAAAGTCGAAGGTTTTAATAATTCGCCCCTGCAAAAACAGACTGTCGAATAACTGCATTTTATTTGCCTTGTAAAAACCCGCATCCAGTATGGCTATCTGAACGTCCTGACCTATAAAACCTTTACGGTGTAAGGCGTCTATCTTTATTTGTGTAATTTGATCCTGTGCAGCGCCATATTTGTTTTTGGGCATCGGTTCGGTTTTTACAGGAATGGATTTCTCCTCCATGGTACCTGATTCTTCGGATTCAGCAGGTGATGAAACTCCCAGAACTTTATACCCCAAAGGCACAACCGATGTTACAAAATCAAGTTTGGAAACATCCTTGATTATCTTGGTATCTTTGGTTATCACGAAAGCCGCATTTAGCCAGCGGCTGGTAAACGGAACAGACAATCCTTTCAAATCAAGTTGCTTGATGTAGTTATTTGACACCGGCACATCGTCCATGGTAATTCCCGCGCCTGCCGCGTACTTTTTTAAAATGGAACGTTTGCTGAGGAAAACATCAGGCTGTCTTAGGTAATTCTCACTGCCCACTTTATCCCTGAAGGTTACCCAGTAATAATATTCTGTGGTATCCGCCATGGCGAATAGCGGAAATAGATACAAAAATATAGTGAATTTAATCCGCATAAACAAGTTTTTGTGTGCGTTTATATCCAACCCAGTCCCCCCCCTGGTTTAGCATTTCCGTATTTTCTTTATGCATCAGCCCTATCCCTTTACCGTATATCTCCAAATATCTGTACTTTTCAATCGCGTTGTTAATCTCCTTTCCTGTAATGGTCAGTGTGGTATCGGATTTTACATAAGTTCCTTGATAAGGCTCATACAAATTCAGGTATGAGAGCATCAAAGGCGGTAAATTATTTCGACTATTCAAATTCCATATTACATCCTCTGAAGGCGGAAAACTCACTTTAAGCAAGCGAATATTTTCTTCCACCCGTTCGTAATATGCATCCGTGGTTTTGGCGTAATACATTCTTTTAAATTGCCAAAAATCAAGACTATCCTTGCGGGTAACAATTTTAATACGGGCTGTGGGCTCATTCACATTGTCAAAAAAAACAGTATCTACAATTTCCATGTATTCAAAAGAAAACGTGTCTAGTAAAGGGTTATCTCGTATGTAAGCTATTGAATCAACCCTGTATATGCGGCGGCTGTTTTCATTTAGTTGTATCCATTCCGAAAGCGATTCATGCGTATTGTTGCTTAAACTGTCTTTTTTACAGGCAATGAGAATACAAACAACCAGACCCAACATGTATGGCACTCTCATGGATAATACTTAATTAATTGCCATGTGAGGTCATAACCATCGGGTTTTGACAGAACCTGAAGATCCAGGTCTCTTTTTTTACGGTACAATAAGCCTTGTGTTTTTCCGTAAATCTCCCTGGCCTCTTTCACAAAAATGAAAGTGCTATCGTATTGCTGTTTTACAAAAACCGCCTCGGGGTTTTGAATGTAGCCATTGTCGAATGGCTTATCCACGGCTGTGTACTGGTATTTGATATATGTATTAAAACTATCATTCCAGTAGCTGTATGGATACCAAACTTTTAAATTTCGAATGGGAAAACTCAGCACCATATTACGCCGGTTTTCTTCCACGCGTTGCACGCCGTATTCGCTGACAGAAACGGTAATCAGATCATAAAACTGATATGACCGACCGGTGTCTGTGCTCCTGTATTGTTCCAGTCTATATGCAAGTTTTCCGGATTGATCGGTAAACGTGTCTGTTACAAATTCCTGTATCAGGTAGTGATAAACCTCGGCATTGTTTAGCAACCTGGAATAATGCGTTGAATCATAATAATACAGCCTTTCAGCTCCAATACGCAACGGAAAATATTCAGTGCCACGGGATGTATAATCATCCGTCTGTTTTTTGCATGATATGAGCAAACTCATACCCAACAAAAATGATATGAGCAGCACACGCATCATTTTTGCGCAAACCGATAGAACAGCCAGGCCACCGGAACAAACAATATGTTAAGAGCCCAGACCGATACCCAGGAAGGCAATACGCCGGTTTGCCCCATGCTGATGAAATACTTACTAAAAAACAAAAAGAATATAATAACGAATATGCCTATTGCCAGCGAATATCCCAAACCACCCCGGGTTTTGCGGCCCGCTACAAAAACGCCAATGGCCACAAGTATAAAGGTACTGAACGGTGATGCATAGCGTCGGTGAAGTTCTGTCTCCAGCAGTTTGATATTTTCAGAGCCCCTCACTGTTTCTTTGGCAATAAAACTGCGCAGCTCATTCTGATTAAGACTTTGCACGTCGTCTATCCGAAAGAAGAAATCCCTGGCATCGAATTGAAGTGCTGTATCCAGAAAAGGCTTGTAGGCAATTTTCTGATTCCCGTTAGGTAAAAACTCCCTTTGCCATACCATTTCCATACGCCACTTGCCGGCCTGTCGATTCCAGAGCATAAAGCGCGAAAACAGGTTGCTCTTGAGTTCCTTGCCCTGGTATGTTTCTATATTGATTCCTACCGCAGTACTGTCATTGTTATTAAAATATTCCATATACAGTATTTCCCCCGGGCGAATTTGCCTGTAAATGGTTGCTTTAGCCTGACTCCAGTAATCGCGCAGATAGGTATTTTCAAAGCGCACCCTGGCTTTATCCGTAATGGGAATCACCCAGGCGTTCAGCATATAACTGCCGAAAGTGAGCAGGGCAGCCACACCCATATAAGGAAGCAAAATTCTCCTTAATGACATACCTCCTGCCAGCATGCTGATAAATTCAGAACGTGAGGCCAGCCTGCTGGTGAAATAAAGAACGGAAATGAATATAAAAATGGGGCTGAAAGTATTAATCAGATGGGGTATAAATGCCACATAGTAGGTAAAAATGATACTTTTTACAGGCGCCTTATGTTCCAAAAAATCATCCAACTTCTCGGCAATGTCGAATACAATGATGATGAGGGTAAAAAGCAGAATGGTAACCACAAAAGTGGTTAGAAACTTTTTGGCGATATACTTATCCAGCACTTTCATTTTGTTACCATTTTTTGGTAATTATTGGCAATATTGTCGTTTTCCAGTTAACAAAATCACCATCCAGAATATGTTGTCTCGCATTCCGCACCAGCCACAAATAAAAGCGAAGGTTTTGCAAACTTGCCACAATTGGCCCCAGCATTTCATCTGCCACAAATAAATGTCGGATATAGGCTTTGGAATATTCGGGAGTCAGGCTGTCTAGCGGCTCAAAATCTTGCACCCAGCGCTGGTTGCGTATATTGATGATGCCGTTTGTGGTGAAGATATTTCCATTTCTTCCGTTGCGGGTAGGCATTACACAATCAAACATATCGATTCCGTGTTCTATGCATTCCAGCAAGTTCTCAGGGGTTCCAACGCCCATCAGATAGCGGGCCTTGTTTTGCGGTAGTATATCTGTTACCATATTGCTAATACGGTACATATCCTCGTGGGGTTCGCCAACGCTGAGTCCACCAATCGCATAACCCGGTGCTTCGTGATTCAGCACATATTCAGCACTTTGTTTGCGCAAATCGTCATAAACACTTCCTTGAATGATGGGTAACAATGATTGCCCGTAGCCATAACAGGGTTGGGTTCCATGAAACTGCGTCATACATCGATCCAGCCAGCGGTTGGTCATGTGCATGCTTTTTTTCGCATATTCATAATCGCAGGGATAAGGTGTGCATTCATCAAACGCCATGATGATATCAGCACCAATGCTGCGCTGTATATCCATTACATTTTCGGGTGTAAACAGGTGTCTGCTGCCGTCTATATGGCTTTGAAAAGTAACACCTTCTTCCTTCATTTTTCGGGTACCACAAAGGCTGTATACCTGGTATCCCCCTGAATCTGTCAATATGGCCCTAGGCCAGTTGCTAAAAGCGTGTAAACCTCCGGCCTGCCTCAATACTTCTAATCCCGGTCTTAGGTAAAGGTGGTAAGTATTGCCAAGGATGACATTGGCATTGATATCATCCAGTAAAAAATCCCGGTGCAGCGCTTTTACAGTGCCTGCAGTACCGACTGGCATAAACACAGGGGTTTCAAAAATGCCATGATCTGTTTCCACCACCCCGGCGCGGGCCTTACTTGCTGAATCGGTATGTTGTAGGGTAAATTTCAAACTTAGTTCTGCGCCATCAAAGACAGGCTGAAAAGTCGGGGAAATATGCTTTGTATGGATCCACTATAGTAGCTATTGGGCACCTTATTTGCCAATCCATTATTAATACCATTGCTCATTTTCAGCTCAATACTTAAATCAACAAAATCGAGCTGAAATTCCCATCCGGCGCCGTATTCATAATAAAATATATTCTTCTTCAATGCAACCAGCGGTTTATTTACCCCGATTACCACATCTTCATTGCTTTGAAAATCATGGCTCCAGCGCAACCCGCCCAATACATAAAACCGTTTGTTTTCATGCATAGTGCTGCGGTATTTGAGTGTTAATGGCAAATCAAATGAAATGGTTTCCATTTTAATATCCGGACCAGGGGTATGCCGCCACTGATATTTGAGGTCTCGCTGGTGCAGTTGCAGCATGGTTAGGGTTTTCAACTCCCAATGTTTACCAAAACGGTAAGCAACTGTCCCGCCAAAACCCCCACCCGCCTGTCCACCTGGAAAAATACCTGCAATAGAATCCTGTCGTTGCCAAAATACCGGATCAAGGTTCATCTTCATCTTGGCATAGGTTCCGGTGAAAGCAATACCCCAGAAAAAATGCTTTCTGTAAATCCGGTTGGGATCGGTCTGTGCCTGGGCTTGCAAGCAAAACAAACAAAGGGTTATGGCTATTACTTTTCGCATATATAAAGCGAACTCACACCAAAGGTAAGTGGTTTTATTAAAACGGATTTTGCACCGCAATCTTTCACAATGCCGGCAAATTCTGTGCCTTCCGGAAATGCTGCCACACTACGTGGCAGGTAGCTATAGGCATTCACGCTTGAACTAACCAGTTTACCCACACCAGGCAATACTTTCTTGAAGTAGAACCAGTACAAGCCACTGAAAATCCGATTTTGGGGCTTGCTGAACTCAAGGATATACAGATGACCGCCGGGTTTGATAACGCGCAACATTTCTTTGATCCCAGCCTGTAAATTTTCAAAATTGCGCACTCCGAAAGCCACGGTAACCGCATCAAATTCGGCATCACCAAAAGGAAGATTTTCAGAGTCGGCCAATTGTAGGCGAATTTGCTTATTGAGACCTGCTCGGGCAATTTTCTCATCTCCCTTTTTCAACATTCCGGCACTTATATCAATGCCTGTGATGTCCGAATCTTTAATTTTTGATAACTCAATGGCCAGATCTGCTGTACCGGTTGCCACATCTAAAATACGGCTGTGGTTGTTTGCAGACAAGGCTTTACGCACTTTCTTTCGCCAGCCTCTGTCAATCCCCAAAGACAACAACCTGTTTAAAAAATCGTATTTACCCGAAATGTCGTCAAACATTTGGGCAACTTGTTGTTTCTTTGAAAGCGTGGATTCCTGATTGGGTTTAACTTGCACGAGTGTAGAAATGAAGGTGCAAATATAAGCATTACCCAATGGGCCTTCGCGGATGAATCGATATGACAGAAATAAAACAAGCCGATTTTTTAGGCAGCTGGGAACGACAGGATGGAATGCCCCACAAAGGACTTCCCGAGTTTGCTTTTATTGGCCGAAGCAATGTGGGCAAAAGCAGCCTTATCAATATGCTTTGCAACCGCAAAAACATGGCCCGCATTTCATCCAATCCGGGTAAGACGCAGACTTTGAACCTTTTTCTCATCGATAAAAAAGTACAGCTGTGTGACCTTCCGGGTTATGGCTATGCCAAAGTAAGTAAAACCCAGCGAGAAAAATTTGCCCGGATGATCCGGCATTATCTGATGGAAAGACCGAATCTGATGTGCCTGTTTGTATTACTGGATTTACGCATACCGCCACAGGCCATTGATATGGATTTTATAAACGATATTGGAGGAGCGGGTATTCCACTCGCCATAATAGGCACCAAAGCCGATAAACTGGGCAAAAAGGCACTGAACAATAGTGTACTTGCCATTCAGGATGAAATGCTGAAAAGCTGGGAAACCCTTCCCCCTTTCATAGTAAGCAGCAGCGAAGACAAAACCGGCAAGGAAGAAATCTGGAAGTTTATTTTCGATGCCTGCAAGGCGTTTAAACCGGTTCCCTGAAGTATCTTCGCCCTATGGACTGGCAATCGTTATCCGAAAAGGTTAAAGCAGGCGAAACCGCTGCCATTGCCCGTGCCATAAGCCTGGTTGAAAACAACCTGCCCGGTTGCCAAATCCTGCTGGAGAGCCTTGAACTGACGCAGGTCCCTGTTGTAGGCATAACGGGCCCTCCCGGTGCCGGTAAAAGCAGTATCGTGAATGAACTGGCCGGATTTTGGCTGAAAAATAACCTAAAAGTAGCGGTAATTGCCGTAGATCCGTCATCCCCATTCAATTTTGGAGCGCTGCTGGGCGACAGGCTCCGAATGGCAGGCCATTTTACCAACCCCAATCTTTTCATCCGCAGCCTCAGCAGTCGTGGAAGCCTTGGTGGTTTGTCTTCCGGAATTCTTGAAACCATAGACATCTTTAAACATGCGGGATTTGACCGCATCATTGTTGAGACCGTTGGCGTGGGCCAAAGCGAAGTTGAAATAGCCGGTGTTGCCGATACTACCCTAGTAGTTACAGTTCCTGAAAGCGGTGATGAGGTTCAAACCCTAAAAAGCGGGGTTATGGAAATTGCTGATGTATTTGTGGTTAACAAATCAGACCGCGAGGGCGCTACGCGATTTGCCAGCCACCTGAGAGAAAGAGCCCGCGAGAATGGTGAACATGAAGCACAGGTAATTGAAACCATAGCCACCACAGGCAAAGGAATTGACACCTTGAGCAATGCCATTTCCCAACACCACCAAAGTATGTCTAACAGTACAAGACGCTTTACACTACTGGCTGAGAAACTGGGAAGAATTATTGCGAAAAGGCGTATGGCTGACTACGATGCTGAAAAACAGGCGCAAATTCTGCAGCAAATTGCAAACAAACCCGGTTTCAATTTGTATGTATATGCGAATCAATTCAGCGCAAAATCATGATTGGAATTCTTTGCGGTTCTTCCAGAACCAACAGCAATACGGCAAGGGTGGGTAAAGCCATTAAACGTCTTTTAATTGAAAAAAGGATAGAATCCACCATGATTTATATGCCGAATTTTGAGGATTACGATATTCCCTTCAGCAATGGAGGAACACTGAAACCCGGACAGCTGAGCACATTCAGCGAATCAGTACACGATTGCCTGGCTAATAGCAAACTCATCTTTATTTTAACCCCGGAATACAATTGGTTCCCCACTCCTGAAATTATCAACCTGATAAATCAGTTTGGCAAAAGGGAATTTGCCGAATGCTGGGAAGGAAAAGTATTTGCCACCTGCGGTATCAGCAGTGGCAGAGGTGGCCGTATTCCGGCCATTCAGCTGGGTTATATGCTCAACAAGCTCATCAATGTGATGAATTTTAATAGCATTGTTTCTGCCAAAAACTTTGAAAGTCAGTTTACGCCCAAGGCGCTTGAACAGGATGGAAATAGCCAAGGAAACGCTGAATACGATGCAGGATTGGACAACTTTGTTCAATACAACCTTAACCTAATGCGGAAAGCAGATATTCTGCTTAGTGATTCACTTGAAATCCGCTGATACCTGCAGGGGTTTTCAGAAAATACATACCGGGCTTAAGCGCGGTCACATCGCATTGCATCTCTTTTCCGGATATGGCTTTGCGAAGTAATACTTTACCTGAATTATCTGTTATTTCAGCTATCCCTTCGGTGTGGATCGGGAAAACCAAATTTAGTTGATTGGAAACCGGATTGGGCCACAGTTTTATTGGATTTTCCACAGTTCTTTTTACTGAGGCAAAAGGATTCTTCGCAAGCACAGTAACCATATTGCTGCTGGCCTTCCAGCGGCTGTCAAAGTCACCGTTGGCCCTATTGTAAAAGTACTGGCCTGTCTTTAAATCTGCAGTCAATTCAATTTTATAGGTAATAAAACCACTCGCCGCAGCCGGATTTGATTCAAGCGCAGCCAAGTTGGCATTGGGAAATTCTACCACCAGTATATTGCCTTTTTCTGTTCTCACCAGCGCATCTGTAGGATACAGATTGGTAATAACTACACGGCTCATGGGGAGGTTAACATCAACAGTATCAAGCATCACAAGTCTTTTAACAAAACCCTTACTGGTATTGGTAAAATTCACATGATATGTGAGCTCACGAACCCTGAAATCAACATCATCGCCTTTTAAACTGCTTTTGCTAACAGCTGCGGTTCCGTTGTCCATCAACTTTAATTGCAGGGTATCTGTATTATCCCCCTTGTAAGCATCTGCTGAGGTAAATGCAGTGCCGGTTTTGAGGTAAACAGGGAAACGATCCGTGCTTTGTGCATCTGAGGGAATTTTGAATGTAAAAGGAATATTTCTGGTTGAACCAGGCTCAAATCGGGTAATACTCCATATGGCTTCTGTCCCTGAATAATTATCGGGAGCGCTATCGGCTGTAAATGAAGTTAGGCGTGCATCGTGTAACAAATGTAACGTTGGACCATTAATAACGGTATTGCCTGAATTTTTAAGGGTAATTACCGCTTTCACATCATCGCCCGGGCGAATGGCACCGGAAACTATCACTTCTGTTTTAACTTCTACATCACTCACATTCGGAGCCATGTATTGCGAAAGGTAAACCATGCTATATTCACCTTTTTTCACGGAACTGGCAAAATTACCCGGGCAGGAATTTACCCAGTGTCTTCCGGAAAAAACCTGAATATTATAATCGTCTTCGGGCAAGGCTGCTGCAAATTTCCCTTTATCATCGGTAACCGCAAACCACATTTTTCCTGTTTTGATATTGCTAAAACGAATGGTTCTCATACCCAATGGCAAATCAGCACCATCGTACAGACAGTTCTGGTTTTTATCATAAAACACCAAACCGGCAATATCACCGGCATTATTTTCAATTTTACAAATGCGCTTCAGTCCTGTATTTTGCTCGGTAAAATCACCCCATATAAAGGCTTCAGAACCTCTTTGACCCAACGCAAAAGTTCCTTGAATACGGTTTCCTGTGGTTTTGAACCTGCCATTTTCATAACCCAGAACCGAACTTCCATTGCCATTGTAGAGAAAGTCTCCGCCAACAAGCAATGTATTGCCGGAACCCGCAATGGTGCTGAAACCAGCCCGGCTAAAAGTATCCAGACCTAAAGCCTGACTCCAGTTGCCATCAAACTCTCTGATTTCAGATTTACCCGTATTTATACCCAGAGCAGCCAGCTTGTCAGAAAATACTGCCAACTGTTCTACCCTATCGGCAAAAGGACTTCCTATGCCACCCCAGGTTTGATTGGATGCCGTGTAATAAGCAATATTACCGGTAAAAGTACCTGCAAAGTTTTGAAAATCGCCGGCTATGTAAAGCCTATTGCCCAATACCTGCAAAGCCCTGATAACCCCATCAGAACCCTGACTGGTATTTGAACTGCCCAGAAAACCCCACTGCCCCTTGGCTCCATCATAAATGGCTATATTATTAACCAGATTCCCATTAATGACATCCAGAAATTTACCGGCTACAACCAGTTTATCATCAAAAACAGTCATGGCTACAATTCCGTCATTTTTGCTTTTTACCACGCTATTGTCAGTGATCCATTTCTCACCATTCCACTTGTAGAGATGGCTTACCGGCATTGCTGCGTCTTGCTTTGCACCGGAAATATATGCCCCTACGTAAAGGGTATCGCGGTAAAGCGCGAGACTGTTAAAGGTATATTGTCCGTCAATGGTTTTTACCGCTTCAGGCTTATACAATCCGGGGAAATAAGACCAATAGGCACCATTCCATCTTGCTACAATATAATCTGATGTATCCTGCGTGGTTTCATCACTAAACAGTGCGAGATAGTCCTGTCCGGAAGCATACGCTGCCGTTACCTTGCTCGGCAAACCACTACCCAATGGCTCAAGCACTTGTGCTTTTGCACCAAGGCAAGCAAACATCAGTATAAGAAAAGTGGCTATTCTCACAAACGGCAATTTAGCGAAAATGAAGGAATTTTTCGTCATCATTTAGTCAATCCTCCATATTAATTGTGTGCCCAGGCCTATGGCATGGTTCCGCGGACGAACACTTGCATCCGGAATATATGCAGGGGTAAACATACGCGTGCCGCCGAATGTGGCGCCCCACTGAACTTTCCGGCTAATTTTGCGATACGCCCCCACAGACAAGAAGCCTGACATTTGCACTTTCCTAAACCAATCAGGTTGCTGGGCTGTAATCTGCAACTGTTGATAATCCAGTGTAAATCCACTAATTCCGCTTATAAATCCAGTATTGATGGCAATGGTGGGCTTTACAGACCATTTAGAGGACAAAGCAAAATCCGCATTTACTCCCAATGGAATTTCAACCATGGTATTGCGCTGAAAACCACTGTAGCTTACACTTCCGGTGCTCCCAAAATATCCGATGATGGGGTAGTTGCCAAACTTATCGGGCGAATTGCCTGGCATGAGTGTAACAGGCACCTCCTCGGAAAAACTGAACTGCTGTCGGGTATTCATCTGCCTGAACTGCAGACCTCCAGTCAATGTTAATAGTTTATTCAACTGATATCCCAACTGCAATGAAAAGCCCGTGCCACCCATATTTTGTTCACCTTCTTTTACTTGGCTGAGATAGTTTTTATGAACATAGCGGCTGTAGGCAGGATTAATGGAATATCCATTTCCGGTTTGCATTTGCATTACGCCTGCAGCCAAAGTCCATTTACTCTCCGGTGCCTTGTAAGGTTTGGTTTTTGGCATATCGAACGAAGTTTTGGCATCCGCAACAGGAAGCTGCACAGGCAATGTGCGCAGTCCAAACGGGTATATTAATTCACGTTCGTTTTCTGAGATTACAGGGGATACCTGCTCAGTTTTATTCTGTTTTTGCTCCCTACTTTCCTGGGTAATTCTTTTGCCTGAACGTTGTTCTATTGTTTTTACATCACCAATTGAACCTTCTTTTATTGGGGTTTTATTTTCATTACTATTGGTGCGATCTTCCGATGAAACATTGGGCTGGGGCTCATAATTTCCGGTAGCATTGGTTTTTGTAACCTCCTCTTGTTTCTGAACTGTGCCGATTTTCTTTGAGTTGGTGAGACCAATACACAATCCAGTAATTGAGACCAACAGAACGGCTGCTGCAGCTATCCACCAAAACGCAGTGCGGCGGTTGCGTTTGCGATCCATGGCACCGGCAATACCCTCCCAGGCTCCGGGCGGCACCGTTGGCTCGAAGGAATGAAACATTTCCTGTAGCTGTTTGTCGGTATGGGTATCTTCGTTTTTCAACGTTTGTTTTTATTGTCTAAAATTTCTTTAAGCATCGCACGCCCCCGGCTAAGCAGGCTTTTACTGCCACCTTCGGAAATCCCCAGCTGCTCTGCAATCTCCCTGTGGCTCAAATTGTCTATTGCATACAGGTTAATGACCAGTCGGTATTTTTCCGGCAGGGCAGCAAGGGCAGACAGTACTTCATCCACAGATTGGCGTAAAGTTTCCTGCACATCTTCTTTCTCTTCCGCCTGTTCGGCAAGCGGAATGGAATCTACTTCCACAAACTGAGGTCCGGTACCCCGTTTGCGGAAGCGCGAGATGGCCAGGTTGATAAACAGCCGCGTCATCCAGGCTTCTATGGCACTGTCTCCCTTGAAGGTGCCGATAAACTCAAAGACCTTTACAAAACCATCTTGAAGCAGATCATTTGCATCGGCAGGGTTGCCGGAGTAACGCAGGCAGTAGCCATACATTTTTTTACCGTAGCACTGAAACAATGCTTCCTGTGCACGGCGGTCTCCTTTTTTACAACCTTGTATGATGTCTTCATCCGTTAACAAGTAGTTTCAATATTAATGACGCAACATGGGGTGAATGGTTGCAAAAAAAGTGCATTTTTTGCAATTAGGCTGTGAATTTAAGGCCAAAGCTTTACCGCAGATATGTAAATATTTAATATACGCATTTTTTTCCATATTTCCAAATTAATCGAGTCAAGGCTGGCGTATTTTTGCAATGAATTGATTCCACTATCGCTAAAAAATGCTGTATGCCTGATTTTGGGTTTTGGGCTTGCCCAAAATATTCTATCCGCAACTCAAAATGATTCCTCTAAAATAAGCATTTTGCCGGTTCCCACCTTTGGCTACGCTCCAGAAACCCGCGGCTATGCCGGAGCTGTCTGCCAGATGGCATTCAAAACAGAAGATAAAATCAGATTATCGTCCCTCAAAGCGGAATTTCAATACACACAGCGAAAGCAATCCATTGCAGAAATTTCGGGAAGTGTTTTTTTGCCCTCAGAACAATGGCTGATAAACTTCGTAGCCCACAGCAGCCGGTTCCCCGATTATTGGTGGGGCATTGGGATTCAAACACCAGAAAATGCAAAAGAGTCATTCAACAGCAAAAGAAACTGGCTGGAAGTGGCTGTTTTAAAAAAAGTGCACCCAAACTGGTTTTTGGGACCGATATTCAGACATCAGCGGCGCGATGCTATTGCATTTGAACAAACATTATCTCCTTCCTCATTAAAAGTAACAGCCGCAGGACTTCAATGCCTGCATGACAGCCGCAACAATATGCTTAACCCGGTTAAAGGTGCTTACCTGGATGTGCAAATAACCCGAAATTCGGCAGTTGCTACAGGCAATGGCATCAGAATTCAGATTGACGGCAGAGCATACAAAAAAGTTGGCGCAAAAAGCATTGCAGCAGGCAGGGCAGCCTTTTCTTACCTCTCCGCTCCTACCCATTTCTTTGATTTGGCCTTACTGGGTGGCGACCGATACCTTCGTGGCTATTACCTGGGCAGGTTCCGCGATCGGGGAATGTTGGTTTTCAATGGTGAAATTCGCAAAAGTATTCACAAACGCTGGGGCGCCGCCATTGGTTTAGGAGCAGGCACGGTTTTTTCTCAATCTGCCGATGTTTTTGTCAATCCTTTTAAGCCCGCTTTCAATGCAGGCCTGCGTTTTGTTGCCGACCGAAAGGAAAATATTAACCTGCGTATTGATTATGCCGTTGGACAAAAAGGCCAATCCGGGTTTTACTTTGCCTTCGGCGAAGCATTCTGATTCCAATCCGCTTTTGTGACTTACCTTTGCGCCGTCATGCAATTTGACCGCCAAAACCTCAGCAACGACGAACTGATAAATATTTACCGCAATCTGGTAAAGCCCCGTGTAATTGAAGAAAAGATGCTGATTCTGCTGCGGCAGGGAAAAGTCGGCAAATGGTTTAGCGGCATGGGCCAGGAGGCCATTTCCGTGGGCACCACACTTGCCTTGCATGAAGATGAGTACATCCTGCCTCTTCACAGAAATTTGGGTGTTTTCACCACGCGCCACATCCCTTTCCGCAAGCTGTTTGCGCAGTGGCAAGGCAAAAAATCAGGCTTTACAAAAGGCAGAGACCGCAGTTTTCACTTTGGTACCAAAGAATACCACATTGTGGGAATGATCAGCCACCTGGGCGCCATGCTGGGTGTGGCAAACGGCATTTCTCTTGCGCACAAATTGAATAAAGAAGGTAAAGTCTCTGTGGTTTTCAGTGGCGACGGTGGCACCAGCGAGGGTGATTTCCATGAAGCCTTAAACGTGGCTGCCGTGTGGCAATTGCCCGTCATTTTTCTGATTGAAAACAACGGTTACGGCCTCAGCACACCCA
>Ga0194129_10000342_pt1 | contig 93039 bp, 92 predicted proteins | sample TA2KigCa35mmetaG_FD_150862 | JGI IMG/M metagenome (GOLD analysis project Ga0194129, IMG submission 150862) | Freshwater microbial communities from Lake Tanganyika, Tanzania - TA2015038 Kigoma Deep Cast 35m | ecosystem: Environmental > Aquatic > Freshwater > Lake | place: Tanzania: Lake... | reverse complement strand
GGCCGCGCCCATGCGGCACGTGCCCGAGGGCTGGTGGACGGTGTTCGACGACTCGCGCACGAAGGCGGCGATCTCCGCCTCGGACGTGCCGACCGGTGCGACCTCTCGCACCACCCAGTCCCGCAGGGGGTTTCGCGGACCATGCACCGGGCGTGCCGGAACGCCTCGACCAGGACCCGCTCGTCCTCACCACCGGGGTCCGTGAGGAGCGCGGATCGATGACGGGAGGCGCTGCGGGGTCGGCGGAGGCGAGTCGCACCTCGCCGGCGCTCTGCGGCTTCACGACGTTCGGCACGATGCAGAACCCGGACTCCGGCGCGCGCGCCGCGACGCCGTCCACCGACAGGGGGGCGTAGTACGGCTGCGTGATGACGTGGGAGTACGCGTCAAAGCCGGCGAGGCCGTCCCGCGTGCGCAGGAAGACGCCGTGCTCGGCGCTCTGCAGGCTCGGGCCCGTGGGCCGATCGGTCACGATGGCGAGCGGGTTCTCGATGTGATCCCGGAGGTTCGCGCCGACGCCGGGAAGGTCATGGACCGGGTCGATTCCGAGCGCCTCGAGGGCCGATGCGGGACAGCAGGAGCAGGCGCGGCGTAACGATCGCGCCGGCGGCGAGGATCAACTCCCGGCGCGCGGTGATGGGCCCGCGGCTCGTGCGCACCGTGCGCGCCACCCCATCCGGGTCGACCTCGATGCGGCCGACCCGGGTCTCGAGCAGCAGGGTGATGCCGGCCGGCGGTTCGCTGAGCGGGCACAGACAGTCCACGGCCGTGGACTGGCGCACCGCATCTCGATGTCGAGGCAGAGCCAGCCTGCACCCTCGACGAGATCATCGCCATGGACGTCGACCTCCGGCAGCCCCAGATCGAGGGCGGCGGCGTGGACCGCCTGCGCACACGCGCTCTCGGCAGACGCGCGATGCACGTTGACCTGCCGCGCCGCACGCATGTGGTGGGGTCGACACGCCTCGGGCCCCCAGCCGGCGCCCCGATCGCCTCCCACGCGCGCAGGTCGCGGTCCGGCGGGATGCCGGCGACGGTGCCGTTGCGGCCGGAGCACCCGCCGGGCATCTTCGCCCGGCTCTGCCGGATGCGGCTGTTGCCCCGCGCCTGCGGGGCGATCGCGTAGTCGTAGTCGTAGGTGGGGTTGCCCAGCAGGGGCACCGAGCCGTGATAGCCGAGCACGAGCGGGTCGTGCTCGAACGCGCAACCCCCCTCGATCACGCAGATCGTGGCGTCGGGCTCCGCACCGGCGATGCGGCGCGCGATCACGCAGCCGGCTGTGCCGCCCCCGACGATGACGACGTCGTCCGTGGAGGTTGCCACCGCCTCAGCTGGTTTGATATCGTATCACATGTTGCCTCCGCCGCCGTACGGGTGTACGGTCGCGGGCACAGGAGAGACCGTCCCGAAACCGCCGCCTGGCGGGCGCGGAGACCGACACGATCAGGGGAGAGATACAGCCATGAACCAGGGTATTCGCCGCGCACTCGTCGCCGTGGTCGCCGCCGCGACGCTTGCCGTCGTGGCCGCCTGCGGCGGCGGCGAGGAGAGCGGCACCGCGGCGCAGGAGGCGGGCCCCGTCACGCTCAGCGTGCTGACCTTCAACGACTACATCCCGGAGAACCTCGCCGAGGAGTTCGAGAAGAAGACCGGCAACACGCTCGAGATCACCTACATCACCTCGAACGAGGACGGCATCGCCAAGATCGAGGGTGCCGAGCCGGGCACCTACGACATCGCGTTCCTGACGTCGCCGTTCACGCAAGGGCTGATCGCCGCCGACAAGGTCGAGGCGCTCGACGGCAGCAAGATCCCGAACCTCGCGAACCTCTACCCCGAGGCGGCCGAGCTCGCGTACGACCCGGGCAACGCCCACTCGGTCCCCTACTCGTGGGGCACGACCGGCATCTGCTGGCGCCAGGACCTCGTCGGTGACACGGTCGTCGACAGCTGGAGCGACCTGCTGACCCCCGACGACAACCTCAAGGGGAAGGTGACGATGCTCGACGAGGACCGCTGGCTGCTCGAGCCCGCCCTCAAGACGCTCGGCTTCTCCCTCAACACGACCGACGCGGACGAGCTGCAGCAGGCCGTCGACCTCTCGATCCAGGCCAAGTCGACGCTGCTCGGCTACGACGCCGAGACCTTCTACTCGAAGCTCGTCAGCGGCGAGGCCGTGGCCGTGCAGGGCTGGGACGGCTGGTGCAACTACGGCACCGCGGAGGACGCGAACATCCAGTTCGTGATCCCGTCCGAGGGCTCCGACCTCTGGGTCGACACCCTGGTGATCCCGAAGGGCTCGACCCACATCGAGCAGGCCCACCAGTTCATGGACTTCATCCTCGAGCCCCAGAACGGCCAGTGGGTGGCCGAGAACATCCTGTACAAGGTCCCGAACAAGGCCGCGATGGAAGCGCTCGACCCCGCGCTGCTCGAGCAGTTCCCGAACATGGCGATCCCGCCGGCCACCCTCCTCGAGCAGGAGGCACTGGAGGATCTCGGCGAGGGCCAGTCGGCCTTCACGGACGCGGCCTCGAAGGTCAAGGCCGGCTAAGGCCGGTCGCGCCTTGCCGCAGCAGGCATCGCCGCTCCCCCCCTCCGCCGCTGCGGCGGAGGGGGGGTCGCGCCGAGCGCGTCTCGGGGCGCTCGTGCTCGCGCCCGCGCTCGTCTGGTGGGCGATCTTCCTCGCCCTGCCCATGGGCCTCGTGCTCGCCACCGCCTTCTTCAAGGGCGGTGCCTACGGGGCGATCATCTACGAGCCGACGCTCCGCAACCTCGAGCGCGCGCTCGACCCGCTCTACGTCGGCGTCCTCTGGCACTCGGTCTGGCTGGCGATGCTGACGACGGCGATCTGCCTGGTGCTCGGCTACCCCGCGGCGGTCTACATCGCCACCCGTGCCTCCGCGCGGACGCGCACCCTGCTCCTCGTGCTCGTGATCCTGCCCTTCTGGACGAACTTCCTGATCCGCACGTACGCCTGGATCGTCCTGCTCAACCGCGAGGGGGTCGTCAACGGCGCGCTCGAGGGCCTCGGCATCGTCGACGAGCCCCTGTCCCTGCTGTACAACGACGCCGCCGTGGTGCTCGGTCTCGTCTACGGCTACCTGCCGCTGATGATCCTGCCCCTCTACGCGGCGATCGAGCGCATCAACCCCGAGGTGCTCGAGGCCGCCACCGACCTCGGCGCCCGCCCCCTGCGCGCCCTGCGCACCGTGATGCTGCCGCTGATCATCCCCGGGATCGTCGCCGGCTGCGTCTTCGTGTTCGTGCCGAGCCTCGGGAACATCCCCGTCCCCGAGCTGCTCGGCGGCGGCCGCAGCGAGATGATCGGGAATCTGATCAACCGGCAGTTCCTGACGACGCGCGACTGGCCGTTCGGCTCGATGCTGGTCCTCGCGCTGATGGTGCTGCTGATGGCGCTCCTCGTCCTGCAGTCGTTCGTGCTGCGCCGCTCGCGCCAGGTGGGCGTCGATGGGTGAGCCGCGGCGCCCGCTCCTCGCCGCGTACATGGGCGCGCTGTTCGCGTTCCTGTACCTGCCGATCGCGATCCTGGTGGTCCTGTCGTTCAACGACTCGAAGCTGGCGACCGTCTGGCGCGGGTTCTCGCTGCGCTGGTACGAGGAGCTCTTCCGCGACACGGAGGTCCTGCTCTCGATCCGCACGACGCTCGTGATCGCGATCGCCGCGACCCTGCTGTCGATCCTCTTCGGCACGCTGCTGGCCTTCGGCATCGAGCGCCACACCCGCAGCCCCGCGCTGGAGAACGGGATCTACCTGCCGCTCCTGATCCCCGACGTCGTCACGGGCATCGGGCTCCTGTCGTTCTTCGCCACGATCTCCCTGCCGCTCGGGACGACGACCGTCATCATCGCCCACTCGGTCTGGGGCACGGCGTTCGCCGCCGCGATCGTGCGCACCCGGCTGCGGGGCTTCGACCGCTCCGTCGAGGAGGCGTCGCTCGACCTCGGCGTGCGGGAGGTGCCGACCTTCCTGCGCATCACGCTGCCCGCGATCTCGCCCGGGATCATCGCCGCCGCGCTCGTCGTCTTCACGCTCTCGATCGACGAGTTCATCATCGCGTACTTCACCGCCGGTCAGACCGTCACGTTCCCCATCCAGGTCTATTCGATGATCCGGTTCGGCGTGACCCCCGAGATCAACGCGGTGGCCACCGTGATGCTGCTGTTCAGCATGGCCCTGATCGTCGGGGCGTACCTGATCGCACGCCCGAGGGGCCCGCGCGCCGCACGCCCGGGAGAGGGGCCCGCATGAGCCATGCCGTGATCGCCATCGAGGGAGCACGCAAGCGCTTCGGCGAGACGATCGCCCTCGACGGCGTCTCCCTCGAGATCGCGGAGGGCGAGTTCTTCGCGCTGCTCGGGCCGTCGGGCTGCGGCAAGACGACGCTCCTGCGCGCGATCGGCGGCTTCGCGGGGCTCGATCAGGGGCGCATCCTCCTGGATGGCGCCGACCTCGGCCGCTCACGCCCCTACGAGCGTCCCGTCAACATGATGTTCCAGTCGTACGCGCTGTTCCCGCACATGCGCGTGCGCGACAACGTCGCCTACGGCCTGCGCGCGGAACGGCTGCCACGCGACGAGATCGACGCGCGCGTCGATGAGGTGCTCGGCGTCGTCGGACTCCACGATCTCGCCGACCGCCGGCCCGGGCAGTTGTCGGGTGGCCAGCGCCAGCGCGTCGCCCTCGCCCGGGCGATCGTCAAGCGCCCGCGCGTGCTCCTCCTCGACGAGCCCCTCGCGGCGCTCGATCGCCAACTCCGCCAGGAGATGCAGATCGAACTGAAGCGCCTCCAGCACGAGGTCGGCCTGACCTTCGTCGTCGTCACGCACGACCAGGAGGAGGCCATGACGATGGCGGACCGGATCGCGGTGATGCGCTCCGGGCGAATCCTGCAGGTGGCCACGCCGCGCGACCTCTACCGCCACCCCGCGGACCGCTTCGTGGCCTCGTTCATCGGCACCATGAACATCCTCGACGGGGTCGCGACCGCTGACGGCGTGCGCCTCGACCCGGTTGGCGAGGTGCGGCTCGAGGCCTTCGGCGCCGCGCCGGGCGCGCCGCTCGCGGTCGGGATCCGCCCCGACGACGTCATCCTGCTCGACGCGGATGCGCCGCCCCCACCCGGTACGGCGTTCGCCTTCCCGGCTCAGGTCGAGACCACGGTGTTCGCCGGGTCGCAGATCCACACCCTCGTCCGCGACACGCAGGGGCGTGCCTTCGCCGCCACCGCCGGTGCCGGCGGCGAGCAGCGCCGCGAGGGCTCGGCCTGCGTCGTCGCGCTGCCCCTCGCCGCGCTCGTGGCACTGCCGGAGGGCTCCGCTTGACGCGCCGAGCCGACGGCCGTACGGTCGCCCCGATGGCGAGGAGCCCCCGATGACCGACAGCCCGACCGTCGTGTTCTTCCCCGAGGGGGCGTACGGACCGACCAACAACTGCGTCGGCATCGGCCAGGTGCTGCAGCGGCACGGCGTGCGGGTCGTATTCGTCGTCGAGGAGTCGTTCGCCGGCGCGCTGGAGGCCCAGGGCTTCGAGGAGCGCCTGATGCGACTCGGGCCGCCGCCGGAGGTGGAGGAGGCGCCCGGGCAGTTCTGGAAGGACTTCATCGCGGCGACCGCACCGGAGTTTCGGAGGCCGACGTCGGAGCAGCTGACCAGCTTCGTGGAGCCGACGATGCGCGCGCTCGTGGACGGCGCCCGCTACGTGGACGACCGCCTCCGTGAGATCATCGACGAGCTCGATCCCGACCTCGTGGTCGAGGACAACGTCTGCGCCTTCCCAGCGCTTCTGACCCACGCGCGTCGCTGGGCGCGGATCGTCTCCTGCAACCCGGCTGAACTGCGCGACGCGCGCGTGCCGCCGGTGTTCTCGGGTCTGTCGGTCCACGACGAGCATCTGTGGCCGGGCTTCCGAGCCGAGTACGATCGCGTGATGCGGCCCCTCTGGGAGGAGGCCGACGATTTCTGCCGGGAGCGCGGGGCGCCGGGCCTCGGCGACCTCGAGTTCATCCACGCCTCCGATCACCTCAACCTCTACATCTACCCGGAGGAGGTCGACTACCCGAGGGCGGAGCCGCTCGGCGCGACCTGGCACCGGATCGACACCTGCGTGCGCGACGAAGTGGGCGAGGCGGACGTCCCCGCCGACGTCCTCGCGGGCGAAGGGCGCCTGATCTACCTCAGCCTCGGCTCACTCGGCTCGGCGGACACCGCGCTGATGCAGCGCCTCTGCGACGCCCTCGCGGACACGCCGCACCGTTACATCGTCTCGAAGGGACCGCAGCACGACGAGATCGAGCTGCGCGACAACCAGTGGGGCGGCGAGTACCTGCCGCAGCCCCTGCTGATGCCCCGCTGCGACCTCGTGATCACGCACGGCGGCAACAACACGACCACCGAGTGCCTGCACCACGGTCTGCCGATGGTGCTCCTGCCCCTGTTCTGGGATCAGTACGACAACGCCCAGCGCATGGACGACCTCGGGCTCGGTGTGCGGCTGCCGACCTACGCGTGGGAGCCCGCCGACCTGACCGGGGCGATCGACCGGATGCTCGCCGACGCCGACGCCGCCGAGCGGCTGCGGGCGATCAGCGCGCGCGTGCAGGCCGACCCCGGCCGCGTCCGCGCAGCCGAGTTGATCGAACGCGTCGCCCGCGGCGGATGAGCGACGCGGCGGCGCTCGTCGCCGGCCTCGACCTGTCGGCGGCGCGGTGGTACGCGGGCAAGGCGCGCGTGGAGGCCGGGCGGCGGCTCGTCCACGAGGCGCCACTGCCCGGACACGCGAACGGCCGGCTGGTGATCCTCGCGGTCTCCTACGCCGGCGGCGGCGAGGACCTCTACACGCTGCCGGCCACGGCGGACGGGCGGCTGCGGGAGGCCGTCGTCGGCGACGGTGTGTACGCCGCGTTGGCCGGGGAGGCCGGTGACGAGCGCCCGCTGGGACAGGACCAGACGAACACCTCGGTGATCGTGGGCGACGCGCTCGTCAAGGTCTACCGACGCATCGAGCCCGGCCCCAACCCCGAAGTCGAGGCCCTGGAGGCGCTGGCGGTGGCCGGGTTCGACGGCGTGCCGCGCCTGCGCGGAACGGTCCGGCGCGAGGTCCCGGGGATCGGGATGATCGACATCGCGATCAGCCAGGAGCTGATCACCGACGCGCCGGACGGCTGGGAGTCGCTGATCGCCCCCCTCGAGGCGCACCTGCGCGGCGACGCGACGGGCCTCCGCGACCTCGACCGCGAGTGCCACCGCCTCGGCGCCGCCGCCGGGCGACTCCACGCCGCCCTCGCGGGCGCCTTCGGCCTCGCGCCCGCGACCGCCGAGGCGCGGGCCGGCTGGCGCGCGTCGGGATTGGCCGGACTCGACGAGGCGCTTGCGATCGTCCCCACCGGCGATGCCGCCGAGCTGGCACGGCACGCCGACGCCATCGCGCGGGAGCTTCAGGGGTTCGCCGACGGCCCCGCGCCGCCGGTCACCCGCATCCACGGCGACCTCCATGCGGCGCAGTTCCTGCGCAGCCCGGACGCGGTCCGCGTGATCGATTTCGAGGGCGAGCCGACCCGGCCGCTCGCCGAACGCCGCCGGCCCGGATCACCGCTGCGGGACCTCGCCTGCCTCGTGCGCTCGCTCGACCACGTCGCGCGCACGGCCGAGGTCCGTGCCGCCGCCGACGGGATCGAGGCCGACGGCGCGATGGACGCGTGGATCGCGCGGGCGCAGGCGGCCGTCCTCGCGGCCTACGCACCGGCCGCAGCGGCGGCCGGCATTCCGCTCGACCGCTCCCTGCTGCGGCGCTTCTGCCTCGAGAAGGAGCTGTACGAGTGGGTCTACGCGGCGCGCGTGCTGCCGGACTGGCAGTACGCCCCCCGGCTCGGCATGCGCTGGCTGATGCGGGATGATGCGCACCTGTGAACCAGCCCGCCTTCGTCGACGACATCCTCGCGGGACCCGGGGCCCTGATCGGGCTGCTCGACGCCTACGCCAGCGACCGGCCCCACGCGGACCTCTCCCTCGTGGCGGCGCGTCGCGTCGTCCTCCTCGGCATGGGGTCGTCGGCGTTCGCCGCCCACGCGGCCGCCGTCGCCCTGCGCGCCCGGGGGGTCGACGCGCACGCCGAGCTCGCCTCCGCCGCGACGCCGATGCCGCCGGATCGCGAGACGCTCGCGATCGGCATCAGCGCCTCGGGCTCGAGCGAGGAGACGGTGGCCGCGCTGGCGCGACACCGCGGCGTCTCGCGGACCGCGGCGATCACCAATGCCCCCGACGGGCCGCTCGCCGCCAGCGCCGAGGTCGTGCTCCCGCTCCTCGCCGGCGACGAGCACGGCGGCATCGCCTGCCGCACCTACCTCCTCACCCTCGCGGTGCTCCAGCTGGCGCTCGGCACCGCTCCGGCTTCGATCGCCGCCGCGGCGCCCGCCTTGGCCGACATCGCCGACACCCGGGGGCGCTGGCTCGATCCGCTCGCGACGCTGCTCGGCGACGGGCCGGCCTACGTCATCGCCCCCTACGAGCGGCTCGGATCCGCTCTCCAGGGCGCGCTGATGCTGCGCGAGGGGCCGCGCATCCCCGCGGACGGCTGCGAAACCGGCGATTGGCTGCACGTCGACGTCTACCTGTCGAAGGCACCGGGCTACCGCGCGCTGCTCCTGCGCGGCAGCCGCTACGACGAGGGGGTCCTCCAGTGGGCGCGCGAGCGCGACGCCCGCATCGTCGCGGTCGGGGCCCCGATCGACGGCGCCGCGCAGACGATCCGCTACGCGGGCGATGAGGACCCGCTCGTTCAGGTCCTGGCGGAGCCCGCCATCTCGGAGCTCGCCGCCGCGGAGATCTGGCGGCGGCGGATCGAGGCCGACCAGATGCCGTGAGGCCGGCCACCACGGCCCGGGTATGCTGCCGCCACCCCCGATTCGGAGACGCCATGCGCATCACGCTCTGCGACGTCGGCCCGCGCGACGGGCTCCAGAACGATCCCGTCCAGCTCGAGCCCGCCCAGCGCGCGGAGCTCGTCGACCGCCTCTCCGCCACGGGCCTGCCGCGCATCGAGGCCACCTCGTTCGTCAACCCGAAGGCCGTCCCGCGGATGGCGGGCGCCGCCGAGGTGATGGCCTCGATCGAGCGCCGCGCGGGCGTCCTCTACGCCGCGCTGGTCCTCAACGGCCGCGGCCTCGACGACGCGATCGCGGCGGACGCCGACGAGATCCACGTCGCCTACCCCCTGACCACGACCTTCTGCCGCAAGAACCAGAACGTGACCCTCGAGGAGGCCACGCAGATCGCGGGCGACCTCGTGCGCGGCGCGAAGGCGGCGGGCAAGCGGGTCACGACCACCCTCGGCGTCTCCTTCGGCTGCCCCTTCGAGGGGCCGGTCGACCCGGGCCTCGTCGTCGAGCACGCGCGCCTCGCGGCCGCCGCGGGCACGGACGCGGTGATCCTCGCCGACACGATCGGCGTCGCCGTGCCGACGCAGGTCATGGACCTCGTGCCGCGCACCCTCACGGCGATCGGCCCGGTGCCGGTCGGCCTGCACCTGCACAACACGCGCAACACGGGCTACGCGAACGCCGCGGTCGGCGTCGAGGCGGGCGCGACCATCCTCGACGCCTCGATCGGGGGCCTCGGCGGCTGCCCGTTCGCGCCGCGCGCGACGGGCAACATCGCGACGGAGGACCTCGTCTACATGCTCGACGGCATGGGCGTGGAGACGGGTGTCGACCTCGACGCCCTGATCGCGGTGTCCGAGTGGCTGGCCGGCGCGATGGGCCGCGAGCTGCCGGGCCTCGTGCACCGGGCCGGCCCGTTCGTCCCCGTCGGGACCGACTAGCCGCGCGGTGGCCGAGATCGCCTTCATCGGGGTCGGCACCATGGGCCGGCACCTGGTCCGCCATCTCGTGGCCGCGGGCCACCGCGTGCGCGCCTTCGACGTGTCGGAGGCCGCCCTCGCCGAGGCGGAGGCCGCGGGCTGCGTCCGCGCGGCGTCGGTGGCCGAGGCCTGCGCGGGCGCGGAGGCCGCGTTCCTGTCGCTGCCCACCCCCGCCCTCGTCGAGGAGCTCGCCGACCTGGCGGCCGCCGCGCTGCCCGACGGGGCGCTGCTCGTCGACGTGTCCACGAGCCCGCCGGCCCTCGCGCAGGCTCTCGCCGCCCGCCACGAGCCGCGCCTGCAGGTGGTCGACTGCCCGCTCTCCGGCGGCCCCGTCGGCGCCGAGGCGGGCACGCTCAGCTCGATGCTCGGCGGCTCCGAGGCGGCCTGCGCCCGCGTGGAGCCGCTCGCCGCGACCTGGTCGGGCTTCGTGGTGCGGACGGGCGGCCACGGCACGGGCCAGGCGGCCAAGCTCTGCAACAACCTGCTCGCCGGCACGCACATGGCGGCGCTCTGCCTGGCGCTCGCCCTCGCCCGGCGCGCCGGGCTCGACGACGCCGTCCTCTACGACATCCTGACCCGCTCGACCGGCGACTCGCGCGTCCTGCGCGCCCGCTACCCGGCCCCCGGGATCGACGACGCGCACCCGTCGAACCGCGACTGGGAGCCGCTCTTCGCGCTCGACCTGATGGCGAAGGACGTCGAGCTGGCCGAGGCCTTCGCCCGTGACGCGGGCCTCGACACCTCGCTCCTCGCGGCCGTCACCGCCATCTACCACGAGGCCCAGGCCGAGGGCCTGGGCGGGCTCGACTACTCGGGCCTGATCCACGCCGCACGCACGAAGGAGGCCTAGCGCCATGTCGCAGGACCACACCGTCTCGTTCGCCGTCGACGGCGTCGCCGTCGTCACCGGCGCCGCCCAGGGCATCGGCCAGGCCGCCGCCGTCGCGCTCGCCCAGCAGGGCGCCGACGTGGCGCTCGTCGACCGCGACCCCGAGCGCTGCGCCGAGACCGCGGGGCTGGTCGAGGCGCTCGGCCGCCGCGCGCTCGCGCTCGGCTGCGACGTGTCCGACAAGGCCGCGGTCGACGCCTGCGCCGACCGGGTCGTCGCCGAGCTCGGCCCGATCACCGCGCTCGCGACCTGCGCCGGCGTCCTGACCGAGAACGTCACCGCCGAGGCGGTCAGGGAGGCCGACCTCGACACCCTCTGGGACGTCAACGTCAAGGGCTCGTTCCACTGGGCGGTCGCCGCCTCGCGCTCGATGATCCCCGCCGGGCGCGGGTCCGTGGTCCTGATCTCGTCGCAGGCGGCGCTCGTGTCCTTGCCGAGCCAGGCCGGCTACTCGATGTCGAAGGGCGCGGTCGCCACCCTCGCCCGCAGCCTCGCGATCGACTGGGCCAAGCACGGCGTGACCGTGAACGCGATCTGCCCGACCTTCATCTGGACGCCGATGGCGGCGCCGATGCTGGAGATCCCCGAGGTGCACGCCGCCGCGATCCGCCGGATCCCGATCGGGCGCGTCGGCCAGCCGCGGGACATCGGCGGGGTGATCGCCTTCCTCGCCTCGCCGGCCGCGAGCCTGATCACGGGCGTGGTACTGCCCGTCGACGGCGGCTGGACGGCGGGCGAGCCCGAGCTGCCGCTCTAGGCGCCGCGCCCGGCGAAGGCCGGCCGGCCCCGTCCGGGCCGGAACAGGGGCGCCCCGTCGGCCACGATCCGCTGGCCGCGCGAGACGGCGTGCACGACGGCGCCCGTCAGCTCGCGGCCGTGCCAGGCGGGCGCCTTGCCGCGGCCCTCGAGCCCCTCGGGCGCCACGACCCAGGTGCGGTCGGGGTCGACGAGCAGGACGTCGCCGTCGGCGCCCACCGCGAGCGAGCCCTTGCGGGCGTCGATGCCGAGCCGCCGCGCGGGCCGGCCGGCGATGATCGCGCAGAGGGTGGGCAGGTCGATCCGCCCGGCGGCCACCCCGTAGGTGAGGAGCGCCGGCACGAGCAGCTCCACGGCGGCGATCCCCACCCAGCCCGCGGCGCCGTTGAGGGGCGCGGAGCGGTGGTCGGAGACGACGCCCTCGAGGGTGCCGTCGGCGAGCGCGGCCCAGAGCGCGTCGCGGTCGTCCGCGTCGCCGAGGGGCGGCCGCACCGCGGCGCCCTCGGGCAGGGCGTCGAGGCAGAGGTGCGCGAGGGTCGTCGAGGCGGTCGCGCCGCCGTCGAGCGCGCCGACGCCGGCGGCCGTCGCCACCCCGATCACGTGCGGGCGCACGTCGGCGAGCGCGCCGAGGTCGGAGAGGACGCCGATCCGGCGCCGCTCGGCCGCCGCGCCGAGCAGGCCGCCCGCGCGCACCGCGATCGGGACGCCGGCGAGCCCCGCGATGCGGAGGATCGCGCCGGGCCCGGCGGTCGCGGCCTCGTCGACCGCGTCGAGGTCGAGGTAGGCGCCGGCGAAGCCGTCGCGGGCCGCGAGGCCGCGCAGCATGTCCGCGCTGCCCGGGTCGGGGCGGCCGACGCCCGCGTAGAGGCCCCAGTCGACGAAGACGTTGCCCTGGCCGCGCACGAGCGCGCCGTCGAAGGCCATCGGCGGCGTGTCGGGCGGCGCCGCCACGACGGGCGCGAGGATCGTGGTCACGCCGCCGCGGGCCGCGGCGATGGTGCCGGAGCCGAGGTCGTCGGCCGGCGCCTGCGGGGTGCGGGGGTCGGCGATGCGGGCGTGGGCGTCGATCGCGCCGGGCAGGGCCACGAGGCCCGCGCCGTCGAGCTCCTCGTGCTCCTCGTCGAGCGCCCGGTCGACGACGAGGTCGGGGCCGCGCGCCGCGATGCGGCCGTCACGGATCAGGATGTCGCAGGCCCCGCGGGCGGGATCGTCGCCCTGGGCCGCGCCGCGGATCACGAGGGTCGCCATCGGGGGAACCGTACCGCGCCGCGGGCTGCGGGGCCGTCGCGACGCGACCACGCATACTGCCGATCGGCACCGGAATCGCAGACGGCCGGATTTTGGCTATATGACCGGGCACACCCGTTTGACACGCCGTCCGGACCCGCCTATAACCTTCGGTAACCGGTGACTTCCGCGGCCGCGGACCCGCCGGCAGAGGAGACACTGCGGTCCGGCTGGATCGCAAGAGACCAATAGGGGGAAACGGATGAGCAATCCGGATTCGGACGACATGCGTCGCATGAATCGTCGCCAGTTCGTCAGGAACGCCGGCCTCGGCGCCGTCGGCCTGACCGCCATGGGCGCGCTCGCCGCCTGCGGCGGGTCCGACGACTCGGGCTCCGGCACGAGCGCCGCCGAGACGGCAGCGGCCGAGGAGGCCGCCACCACCGCCGCCGCCGCCGAGGAGGTGGCCCCCTACCAGGGCGCCCTCCGCGTCGTCGGCCTGGGCGTGGACCTGATCGACCCGATCAAGGCCGCCTTCGAGGCCGCGACCCCGGGCGTCACGCTCGAGTTCACCGTCAAGTCGACGCCGGAGATCACCCAGCTGGCGCTGACTCAGCCGGACTCGTTCGACATCATGTCGGGCTACTACCACCAGCTCGACCAGATCTGGCCCTCGGGCAACCTGCAGGCCATCCCGTCGGCGTCGATGACCCGCTTCGCGGAGATCTCGCCGCTGATCGCGGACGGCAAGCTGTCCGAGAGCAACAATCCCGGCCAGGGCGACGCCCCGTTCCGCAAGCTGTTCGCGACCTCGAACACCGAGCTCGCGGGCGAGGGCAACAAGACGGACATGATCACCATGGTCCCGGCGAACCACAACTCCGACTCGTTCGGCTACAACGAGAAGGAGCTCGGCGAGCAGACCTCGTGGGGCATCATGTTCGCGCCTGAGGTGAAGGGCAAGGTCGCCCTCGTCGACGACCCGGAGGTCGGCCTGATGGACGCGGCGATGGCCGCCGAGGCCGCCGGCGTCATGACCTTCGTCGACAAGGGCAACATGACGAAGGAGGAGATCGACGAGATCATGTCGTTCCTGATCTCCAAGAAGAAGGAGGGCTGGTTCCGCGGGTTCTGGGCCACCTTCGACGAGTCCGTCAACTTCATGAGCTCCGGCGAGGTCCTCGTCGAGTCCATGTGGTCCCCGGCGGTGTCCCTGCTCCAGGCCCAGGACTTCCCCGTGCGCTACGCGGCGCCGGACGAAGGCTACCGCGGCTGGGGCGGCGGCAACTCGATCTTCTCGCACGTCGCCGACGACCCCAGCAAGCAGGCCGCCGCGCTGGCGTACCTGAACTGGTGGAACACGCCCGAGCCGGCCGGCATCATGGCCGCCCAGGGCTACTACAACGCCGTCATCACCGCCTCCTACGAGGGGCTCGGGGCCTTCCCCGACGGCGAGGCCTACCAGGGCTACTACCTCGACGGCGCCGCGGCGACCACGACCCTCAACGATCCGTTCGGCCAGCCGACGATCACCGAGGGCGAGGTCCGCGACGGCGGCTCGTACGAGGAGCGGTGCGGCAACTTCGCCGTGTGGAACTCCCGCATGGACGAGGCCGACTACCTGACCCAGAAGTGGCAGGAGTTCAAGAGCGCCTAGGCGTTCACCTGTCGAGAACGACCACGGAGGGGCGGCTTCGGCCGCCCCTCCCTCTCTCTCCGAGCGAAAGACGGTGACCAGGGTGTCCGACGAGCAAACCGGTCTTGTGCTGAAGGACGTCTACCGGGTCTTCCCCGGCGACGTCACCGCCGTGTCCGACGTCAACCTCCATGTGCAGAACGGTGAGTACATCGTCTTCCTCGGTCCCTCGGGCTGCGGCAAGACCACCACGCTGCGCCTGATCGGCGGTCACGACGACCCCTCGAGCGGCACGATCACGATCGACGGCGAGATGATGAACGGCGTCTCGCCGGCGGAGCGCCCGATCACCACGGTGTTCCAGCACTACGCCCTGTTCCCGCACAAGTCCGTCCTGCAGAACGTCGCCTTCGGCCTCAAGATGCAGGGCGTCGACAAGGCCGAGCGCGAGGCGCAGGCCAAGGCCGCGATCGACCTCGTCGGCCTGACCAAGATGATGGACCGCAAGCCGCGCGAGCTCTCCGGCGGCCAGCAGCAGCGCGTCGCCCTCGCCCGCGTGCTCGTCACGCGCCCGAAGGCGATCCTCCTCGACGAGCCGCTCGGCGACCTCGACCGCCTGCTCCAGATGAAGATGCGCGTCGAGCTGCGCGCGCTGCAGCGCGAGCTCGGCATCACCTTCATCCACGTGACGCACAACCAGGAGGAGGCGCTGTCGATGGCCGACCGCATCGTCGTGATGGGCGACGCGGTCATCCAGCAGGTCGGCACCCCCGAGGAGCTCGCCCGCCATCCCCGCAACGAGTTCGTCGCCAAGTTCATGGGCGACAACAACGTCTTCCACGGCACCATCTCCGGCACGAACGGCGGCAACGTCGTGATCGACACGCCGCACGGCACGGTCGAGGTGCCCGGCACGGGCACGGCCGGCCAGCCCGGCTCGATGGCGATCCGCGCGAGCGCCGTCAAGGTCTCGACCGACGCGACCCCCGCCGTCAACGGCGTCACGGTCCGGCTCGACTTTGCCGAGTACCTCGGCGACTCGGTCAAGCTGCACCTCGACCTCGACGGCCAGCCGTTCATGGCGAAGGTGCACGAGGAGCGCTACACGGAGATCCGCGCCTTCGAGGGCAGAGACGTCACCGCCTCCTGGGCGGCCGAGGACGGTCATCTCCTTGAGCAATGAGGACGCCAAGCACACGGCGCTCGAGGAGGCAAAGCGCGCGGTCGAGGAGGCCGAGGCCCTGACGGGCGGCTCCGCGGTCGCCGTGCACGCCACCACGGGCCCGCGGCGCTCCCCGCTCGTCACCCTCGCCTGGGTGGCCCCCGGCACGATCTGGCTGCTCCTCTTCCTGATCGCGCCGCTGGTCATGATCGTGCTCGTGTCCCTCTGGCAGAAGACGCCGGTCGGCTTCGACCCGTTCGTCTTCACCACCGAGGGCTACACGAAGCTGTTCCAGACGCCGGTCTACCTCGACACGCTGAAGGACACGATCATCCGCGCGCTCCTCGTGACCGCGCTGTGCATCCTGATCGGCTACCCGATCGCGTACTTCCTGGCCCGCGGGGTCTCGTCGATCCGCTACCAGATCGCGCTGTTCGTCTTCGTGCTCGCCCCGTTCTGGGTCGCGTACGTCGTGCGCATCGTGGCCTGGCTGCCGGTGCTCGGCCGCCAGGGCGTCATCAACTACTTCCTCGTGGAGGTGATCGGCGTCCGCGCCGAGCCGATCGACGCCCTGCTGTACTCGAACTTCGCGATCATCCTGGCGCTCGTCCAGCTGTACGTGCTGTTCATGGTCACGCCGATCTTCTTCCAGCTCGCCACGCTGGACAACGCCGCGATCGAGGCCGCCCGCGACCTCGGCGCGACGCCGGCGAAGGTGTTCCGGGAGGTCGTCCTGCCGCTCAGCCTGCCGGGCGTCCTGATCGGCTGCATCTTCGTCTTCGTCCTCGTGATGGGCGAGTTCGCAACGGTGCGCCTGATCGGCGGCGGCACGATCCAGTCGGTCGGCACCCTCGTGTACGACTACTACAAGCTCCCCGACCTGCCCACCGCGGCGGCCGGGGCGACGATCCTCGTCGCGGTGATGACGATCGGGGTCGCCGTCCTCCTGCGCTTCTCCAAGATCCGCGAGGTCGTGTGATGACCTGGCTCTGGTACATCATCGGGGTCGCGATCCTCGTGGTCCCGTTCGCCGCGATGGTCCTCCTGCCGATCCAGCGGTCGAAGCCGGTCCTGACGGTCTACTTCGTCCTGTTCGTGATCTTCATGTACGGGCCGATGGTGGCGATGGCCGTCCTGTCCCTGCAGGGGACCTCGGGCAGCATGACCCTGCCGGCGAAGGATCTCTTCTCCTTCCACTGGTACTCGGAGCTGAACTCGTCGATGAGCGTGATGGTCGCGGTCCGCGAGGGCATCGGGAAGTCGCTGTGGCTGTCTTTGATCGTCGCCGTGATCACCGCGGCCCTGTCGCTCACCCTGGGGATGGCGTTCCGGCGTCAGTTCCGGGGCTCAGGCGCGCTCTTCTACGCGATCCTGCTGAGCCTGATGACGCCGGGCCTCCTGCTCTCCCTGGGCCTGTCGTTCCTGCTCTACTACGCCGGGATCCAGAAGGGCGAGGGCGCGCTCGGGTACGTGCCGATCATCGGCGTCCAGGCCGTCTGGGCGCTGCCGTTCGGCTTCCTGGTGATGATGTCGATCTTCAACCGCTACGACGCGCGTGCGGAGGAGGCCGCTCGCGACCTGGGGGCGTCCAACGTGACGACCTTCCGCGAGGTCACGTTGCCCCTGATCTGGACGGGCGTGTTCGGCGCGGGGCTATTCGGCTTCACCCTGGCCCTCAACGAGTTCGAGCGCACGTTCCTCGTCTCGGGCACCATCAACACGCTGCCCCTGCAGCTCTACATCATCACCACGGCGTCGGTGCTGCGGCCGTACGTGTACTCGCTCGGCGTGGTGACGATCCTCCTGTCCTTCCTCCTGATCGCCCTGTTCCTCGTAGTCAGCGGCGTGACCGGGCGCAAGACGACGCGCGCAGTCGAGGAGGACGGAAGCGGCGTCGACACCCCGTCGATGACGCCCGCCGCCGCCGGCGGCGACTGACGACGCGACACCGGGGCCCCGTTCCGCCGCGGCGGGAGGGGGCCCTTCGCGTCCTCCGGGGCCCGGTCGTCCGTCCGGCGCCTAGCGCCGCGTGACGGCGGCCGCGAGCGGCCCGATGCCGCCGTCGGCGAGGTCGTCGCACGCGGCGATGATCGCGTCCAGCTGGGCGTCGTCGAAGACGGATGCCCCGAGCGCCCGGAACTTCGCGCACATGCCCGCGTAGCCGAGCCGGTTCTCCGGGTCGCCCTTGGCGTGCTCGAGCGCCGCGGTCAGCGTGCGCCCGTCGGTCGTGGTGACCGTCATGTCGCAGGGCCAGAGGTCGGGGAAGCGGGCGTCGTGCTCGGGGCGCACGACGGCCTGCGTCCGCTCGGCCACCGCGAGGACCGCGGCGTCGCCGAGAGCCTCGGTGGCGTACTCGTCGAGCGACGCCTGGCCCTTGGCGATGCCGAGGCCGACGGCGTACGGCAGCGAGAACTGCGCGTCGACGTCGTTCGTCGGGCGCACCTTGCGCTCGCGGGGCTCGACGACGATGCCGACCGCGGCCGACACCACGCCGACCTCGATCGACTGGACGTCGTCGGGGCCGATCCCGTGCTCCGCGCGCAGCTGCAGCGCGAGGTCGATCGGGCCCTGGTTGTAGCGGCAGCAGGCGTGCGGCTTGACGCTCGTGATCGCGAGCTCGAACGGCCGGCCGAGGCCCTGCGTGAGGCGCGCGAGGTTCTCGTCGGAGCCGTAGCCGCGCAGGAGGCCGTCACGGCCGTCGAAGGGCCTGAGGGGGCCGGTGAAGCCCTGCTGGGCGAGGCGCGCGGCGACGTAGCCCGCGTGGCTCGACCAGCCGGGGTGCAGGCGCTTCGTCCAGGCGCCCTCCGAGAGGAACTCCGTGCGGCCCGCGGCCTGCGAGGCGGCGATGCCGAACGCGTGCGAGAGCTGCTCCTCCGTCAGGCCGATCAGCTTGCCGACCGCGGCCGCCGTCGCGAAGGGGCCCACGATCGCCGTCGGGTGGAAGCCCTTGGCGTAGACCTCCTTGGCGGTCAGGGCGCGGCCGAGGCGGCAGGCCACCTCGTAGCCGGCCACGATCGCCGCGATCAGCTTCTGGCCCGATGCGCCCTCGACCTCGGCCGCCGCCATCGCGCCCGGGATCACGACGACCGCCGGGTGCAGGGACGACGCCGAGTGGGTGTCGTCGAGCTCGACCGAGTGCGCCGCGATCGCGTTCGTGAAGACGGCCCACTCGGGGCGGGCCGGCGCCTTGCCGACCACCGCGGTGAGGGTCGAGCCCTGCCCCGCGCCCATGGCGGCGAGCGCACGGTCGACGCTGGGCATGTTCTCCATGACGCCGCCGCGGGCGGCCGTGCCGAGGTGGTCGAGGACCAGCTCGCGGCAGTAGGCCTCGGTCTCCGGGTCGATGTCCTCGTAGCGCAGGCCGAGGACCCATCCGGCCAGCTCGCGTGCGATCACGGCACGACCACGATCTTGCCGAAGTGGCCGCGGCTCTCCATCCGCTCGAACGCCGAGCGGATCCCGTCGAGCGGCACCTCGGTGTCCACGAGCGGCTTCAGGCGGCCGTCGTGGCACATCTGCATGACCATCTCGTACTCGCCCTTCGTGTACGTGAAGGAGCCGATGATCTGCCACTGCATCCGGAACAGCGGGATGATGTCGACGGGCACGACCTCGCCGGAGTGCGCGCCGCAGGTGACGAGGCGGCCGTCCTTGCCGAGCGAGTTGAGGCCCGCGGCGAAGAGGTCGCCGCCGACGTGCTCGTACGTGAGGTGGGCGCCCGCGCCGTCGGTGATGCGCATGACCTCCTCGACGATGTCCTGCTTGGTGTAGTTGATGCCGTGGTTCATGCCCATCTTGGCGGCGGCCTCGAGCTTGTCGTCGCCCGAGGAGGTGCCGATGATGCGCGCCCCCGCCAGCGCGGCCAGCTGCACGGCGGCGGAGCCGATGCCCGAGCCGACCGAGTTGATCAGGACGGTCTCGCCGATCGCGAGGCGCCCGCGCGTGAACAGCATGTGGAACGCGGTGCCGAAGGCGATCTGGACGGCGGCGGCGTCGACGAACGACATGCCGTCGGGGATGCGCACGAGGTGGCTCTCCGGGATGCAGCTGTACTCGGCGTAGCCGCCGGGGCGCGTGACGCCGATGAAGTCGATCGCGGCGAGGTTCTCGCGGCCGGTGCGCGCGTAGATGTTGTTGAGGTCGATGCCCATCAGGTACGGGGCGACGCGGTCGCCGACCTTCCAGGCGTCGGACACGCCGGCGCCGGTCTCGACGATCTCGCCGGCCAGCTCGAGGCCGAAGATCACGGGCGGCTCGACGGGGAAGCGCGAGACGCCCTCGCGGAAGTCGACGTCGAGGTGGTTGAGGGCGCAGGCCCCGACCTTGATCTTGACCTCGTGGGCTTGGGGCTCGGGGTCGGGGACGTCCTCGACGACGATCTTGTCGATGCCGCCGTACTCGTGGAAGCGGGCTGCGCGCATGGTCTCTCTCTCCTCTGCTCCGGGAATCCGAACGGGAGGAAGTATCGTCCGGGCACGCGGCCCGGTCAAACCCTACACCGCGCGTGGGATTAGACGGGTCGCGGGGCGGTGCCGCCGCGCGCCCCGAGCAGCATCCCCACGCCGGCGATCAGGGTGATCGCGGCAGCGAAGAGCCAGGCGGCGCCCCAGCCCCCGTGGTCGGCGAGGAGGCCGAACAGGGGCGGCACCACGACGACGCCGCTGAAGACGCAGCGCAGGGACCAGCCCGACAGCCGCCCGACGTGGCTGGCCGGGACGGAGGAGGCGACGAGCGCGAGGAAGACGCCGTTCCAGCCGATGCTGGTCAGGCCGACGAGGAACAGGCACGGCCACAGCCACGGGCCCGTCGGCAGGAGCGCGATCCCGACGAGGCCGACCGCGGCGATCGCCGACGTCAGGAACAGGCCCGTCCAGCGGTTGCGGGGAAACCAGCGGTCGGAGACGACGGCCCAGCCGAGCCGGCCGGCGGTGCCGCCCACCATCATCACCGCGAAGGAGATGCCGGCCACGCCGAGCGCGTAGTCGTGGCGGTCGGTCAGGAACAGGGTCAGGTAGGCCATGAACCCCTGCTGGACGCCCGCCATCAAAAAGCCGAAGGCCCCCACGCCGAGCCGCCAGCCGAGCCGGATCGGGATCCGGCCGGGGTCGTGCGCGGGGCTCGCGGGCAGCCGCGTCTGGCGCACCAGCCCCTCGCGCAGGACGACGACGAGCACCGCCACGAGCAGCGCGCCCACGACCGGGGCGAGCAGCGACCCGCGCCAGCCGAGGGCATGCGCGAGCGCGGGCAGGGAGAGGCCGGCGATCAGCCCGCCGAGGGTGACCCCGATCTGCTTGGCGCTCATCAGCAGGCCCTGCTTCGAGCCGTCGGCGGCGCCCCGCACGATCACGTTGGTGGGCGGCGTGATGCAGCCGTACGCGAGCCCGACCGCGAACATCGCGACGAACAACAGCCAGACCACCGGCGAGACGGCGGCGATCAGCTCGAACAGCGCGACGGCGACCATCGCGAGGGCCAGAAGGCGCACCGCGCCGAAGCGGTCCGTCAGGTGGCCCGACGGGCCGCTGGCCACCGCCGCACCGCCGAAGATGGCCGTCGTGATCAGCCCGAACGCGGCCAGGCTCATGTCGAGGTCGTCGCGCACGAGCGGCCCGATCGGGGCGATCGAGAGGGTGGCGTAGGCGCCCATCATCAGCGCGCCGCCCGACACCGCGACCGCGGCCGCGGCGCCACCGCGCCCGCCGCGTGCCGGTGCGCCCGCCGTCCCCATCCCGGGCATACTTCCACACAATCCTTCGTCGACGAGAGGTTGCCCCGTGAGCGCCCCGATCCGCACGCTGATGTTCGCCTCCGCCAACGACCCCGAGCGCTCGCGGAAGGCGATCGCGATCGGCGCCTCGGCGGTCTGCCTCGACCTCGAGGACGCCGTCGCCAAGACGGAGAAGGCGAACGCGCGCGGCGTCGTCGCCGCCACCCTCGCCGACCCGTCCGTCGAGGGTGCCAACGTGCACGTGCGGGTCAACGGCGTCGCGACCGAGTACGGCGACGACGACCTGACGGCGCTCGGGCCGCACCTGCACCGCCTCGCCGGCGTGCTCGTGCCGATGGTCGAGTCGGCCGACGAGGTGCGCCACGTCGCGGGCCGCCTCGACGCGCTCGAGGCCGAGCACGGCGTCCCGGCCGGCCAGGTGCGGCTGATCGCGATCGCGGAGACCGCGAAGGGCGTGCTCGCCGCCGCCGACGTGGCGGCCGCCACGTCGCGCCTGCGCACGCTGCTGCTCGGCCCCGCCGACCTCTCCCACGACCTCGGCGTCGAGCTGACGGCCGACGGCTACGAGCTCTTCGCCGCGCGCACGCACCTCGTGCTCGCGGCGCGCGCCGCCGGGCTCGAGGGCCCGATCGACGGCCCCTTCCTCGGCCTCAAGGACGACGAGGGCACCCGCACCTCCGCGCAGTGGGCGCGGCGGCTCGGCTTCCAGGGCAAGATGGTGCTGCACCCGCAGCAGCTGCCCGTGGTGGCCGGGGTCTTCGCGCCCTCGGCCGACGAGGTCGCGTGGGCCGAGGCCGTCGTGGCCGCCTTCGCCGAGCACGAGGCGAGGGGCATCTCGGCCTTCAAGATGGAGGACGGCACCTTCGTCGACTACCCGGTCGTCGACCGGGCGCGCGCCGTCCTGCGGGACGCCGGCGCCTAGATCGCCGGGGCCTGCGCGGGCAGGCCCTCGAGGTAGGCGACGACCTCGTCGTTCGCCAGCACGTCGCCGTACTTCTGGTTGATGTCGAACAGGTTGGCCTCGTGCGGGCCGGGGGCGCGGTCGCCCGAGCACTCGCGCGGCACGATCACCCGGTAGCCGTGCTGAAGGGCGTCGACGGCGGTGGCGCGGACGCAACCCGACGTCGTGACGCCGGTGACGATGCAGGTGTCGGCCTGCCAGGCCGCCATCAGCGCGCCGAGGTTCGTGCCCCAGAAGCCGGACGCGAACTGCTTGACGACGAGGACGTCGCGCTCGTCCATGCCGAGCCGCTCGTCGATCTCCGCCCACTCCGAGCCCTCCTCGAGCACGAGCAGGCTCGGCACCTTGGCCTGGAAGACGGCCGCGGCCTGGGCGGGCGACCTGTCGTAGGAGACCGTCGTGAAGACGACGGGCACGCCCCGGTCGTGGCAGGCGTCGACGAGCCGCCGGTTCTGGGCCACGAGCTCGGTGTAGTCGCCGCCGAGGGGGCTCGCCGGATCGGTGAAGCCCTTCTGGAGGTCGACGACGACGAGGACGGGCCGCCGGCCGAAGCCGGCGGCCTTCCCGAACCCGCGCTCCGCGTAGAACGCGTCGGTGTCCTCTCCGTGCGTGCTGCTCACGGGGCGGTGACGGTATCCCCGGGCAGGTCGTCCTTCGCGCGGACGCGCTGCTGCGCCTCCGCGCCGTCCTCGAGCGCCGACCACTTCAGCGGCGTCGCCGGCACCGGCGGCTCGAGGCCGGTCTCCGCCTTGCAGCTGGCGAGGATCTCCTCGAGCGGCGGCCCGAAGTCGAAGAACAGGGCGTCGCCGCGCTCGGTGCGCTGGCGCTCCCGCTCCGCCGCCGTCGCCGCCTCGTCGGCGGTGCCGTCGGCGTTGATCACGACGCCGTAGCCCTCCTTGGCGTAGGCGGCGCTGACGAGCCCGAAGGACACGTCGCGGACGACGGCCTCGACCGGACGGTCGAGGCGGTCCTTCCAGCCGCCGCCGCCGGCCGTGCGGTAGATCAGCATGTCGCCGGGCTCGACGACGATCTCGTCGCACTTCGACGGCAGCCGCTCCTCGGAGCCGTCGACGCGCTTGAGGATCTTCTCCGAGCGGGCGCCCGGCAGGCCGCCGAGGACGCCCCACGGGCGGGTCAGCCAGCGATCGTCGTGGATCGAGACCTCACCGGGCTCGAGGTAGACGTACCGCTTCTCGACGCCGTTGCCGCCGCGATGCAGGCCCGGGCCGCCGGAGTCGGTGACCGTCGTGTAGCCGTCGATGCGCAGCGGGTAGTACGCCTCGAGGTACTCGGTCGGGATGTTCTCGAACAGCGGCCACCACGAGTGGCCGTCCATGCCGTCCCCGATCGGGCGGCCGGGGATGCCGCCGTAGAGGATCTCCATGGCGTAGAAGAAGTCGCCCTTCTCGCCCCAGCCGGAGTACAGCATGTACGGCGAGGTGCCGTAGCCCGCCGCCGTGTTCAGCTCCGGGGCCTGCTTCGTCAGCGCGCCGCCGAGCACGTCGAACAGCCGCGCGAGCGCATGGGTGCGGCAGCCGAGGGCGGACGGGAAGCGCGGACGGAGGAGGCAGCCCTCCGGCAGGATGATATGGAGCAGCGGGTAGAACCCGTCGTTGAACAGGATCTGCGGGTCGTTGACCATGATCAGGTAGATCCCGATGAACATCTTGAACATCCCCTCGGAGAGGTAGAAGTTCACGGGGCCCATGGCCTGCGGATCCGTCCCGGTCCAGTCGAAGAAGGCGTGGTCGCCCTCCCGCCAGATCGTCAGCTTCATCTTGAAGGGGCCGTGGCCGAGGCCGTCGTCGTCGACGTAGTCCTCGAACGAGTGCGGCACCTCGGGGATGGCCAGGTTGATCAGGGTCCTCATCGCCGCGTGGGTGCGGTCGAGGAGGGCCTGGCAGGCCGCCAGGTACGTCTCCTGGCCGAAGCGGTCGCAGAGCTCCTGGACCCGCTTCTCACCCGCGCGGCAGCCCGCGATCAGGGCGAACATGTCGGCGCGGTTCATCGCCGGCATGCGCATGTTGTTGAAGATCAGGTTGAGGACCGGCTGCTGCACCTCACCCCGCTCGATCACCTTGACCGGCGGGATGATCAGGCCCTCGTCGTAGATCGTCTTCGCGTTCGTCGGCAGCGAGCCCGGGAGGCGGCCGCCGGCGTCCATCATGTGGCCGAACTGCGACGACCAGCCGACGAGCGCGCCGTCGTGGAAGATCGGCACGAGGATCAGCCAGTCGTTCGTGTGCGAGATGGAGGCCGAGCACTTGAAGGGGTCGGACGTGAGGATCACGTCGCCCTCGTAGATGCCCTGGTCCCACGCCTCCATCATCTCGTTGATGTAGGCCCCGAACTGGCCCACGACCATGCGGCCGCGGGGGTCCGTGATCATCGGGAACTCGTCGTGCTGCTCGCGGATGACGGGGCTCATCGCGGAACGGAAGAGCGTCGCGTCCATCTCGTAGCGGGCGCTCTTGAGCGCTCCCTCGATGATGTCGAGGGTGACGGGGTCGATCTCGACGTCCGTCGGGATCTCCGCGATGCGGAGCTCGTCGCTGGTGGTTGCCATCGTCTCCCCCTCCCTAGGCCTGCGGGTTGATCAGGATGTTGAAGTACTCGTCCATCGCGGCCGTGTAGCCGGGCAGGACCACCGTCGTGGAGTCGAACTCCGTGACGATCGCCGGGCCGTCGAACGTGTCGCCCGGGGTGAGCTTGGAGCGGTCGTAGATCCTCGTCGGGACCTTCCGGCCCTCGAACACGATCTCGTGCTCCTCGACGATCGCGCCCGCGCCGTCGCCCGTGCTGGACTTGGCGGTCGGGAACTGCATCGACGGGACGGCGCCGTTGCCGATGCAGCGCAGGTTGACGATCTCCGTCGGCGCGTCCTCCATGAAGAAGCCGTACAGCTGCTCGTGCATCTGGTCGAACAGGTCGCCGAGCTGGTCGAGCTTGCCGGCCTTGACGTCGTCGATCGAGACGGGGACGGCGATCTCGTAGCCCTGCAGGACGTAGCGCATGTCCGCCAGGTAGGTGATCCGCTGGTCGCCCTCGGCGATCCCCTCGGAGGTCATCCACTCGCGGGTGCGGGTGCCGAGTTCGTCGAGCACGCTGCCGACGTCCTCGGCCTTGACCTGGTCCATCGGCGTGACGATCGTCTGCGCGAACTCGTTGCGGAACTCCGCCACGAGGTCGCCGATCGCGCACAGGAGGCCGGGCGACGGCGGCACGATCACGGGGAACGAGCCCATCAGCTCGGCCACCGCGTTGGCGTGCAGCGGGCCCGCGCCGCCGAAGGCGACGAGGGCGAAGTCGCGCGGGTCGTAGCCGCGCTGGACGGAGACGAGGCGCAGGGCGCCCGCCATGTTCTCGTTGACGATGGCGAGGATGCCCTCGGCCGCCGCGTCGGTCTCGAGGCCGATCGCGTCGCCGATCGTCCCGACGGCCGTCTCGGCCGCCGCGACGTCGAGCGCCATCTCGCCACCCAGAAGGCGCGGCGGGAGGTGGCCGACGACGACGTTGGCGTCGGTCACGGTCGGCTCGGTGCCGCCCTTGCCGTAGGCCGCGGGGCCCGGCTCGGCGCCGGCGGACTGCGGACCGACGCGCAGGGCCCTGGTGAGCTGCGGGACGTGGGCGATCGAGCCGCCGCCCGCGCCGACGGTGTGCACGTTGATCGACGGCACCTTCAGGCGGAACTGCCCGATCGAGGTGTCGCGGCCGATCGTCGGCTCGCCGTTCTGGCACAGCGCCACGTCCGTGGACGTGCCGCCCATGTCGAACGTGAGGATGTTGGGGTAGCCGGCGCGCGTGGCGACGGCGAGGGCCCCGGCGACGCCGCCGGACGGGCCCGACAGGACGCCGTAGATCGGGTTGCGGCCCGCCTCGCGCGTCGTCATCAGGCCGGCGTCGGAGCGCAGGATGTTGACGTCGCAGGTGGCGCCGCCCTGCTTGAGCTCCGCGTCGAGGTTCTTCACGTACTCCTCGACCTTCGGGCGCACGAACGAGTTCATGCAGGCGGTCAGGGTGCGCTCGTACTCGCGGAACTCCGGCACCACGTCCGAGGACAGGGTGACGGGGAAGCCCGGGTAGAGCCGCTCGACGATCGCGCCGATCTGCTGCTCGTGCTTGTTCGAGATGTACGAGTTGATCAGGCCGATCGTGAGCGACTCGACGCCGCTGTCCACGAGCTGCTTGATGATCCCCTCGACCTGCTGCTCGTCGACGGGCACGACGGTCTCGCCGCGCGGGCCCATCCGCTCGACGGCCTCGACGGTGTCGGAGAGGAGCGCGGGCGGGTCGGGCTTGATCATGATGATCCAGCCGGCCAGGGGGCCCGGCGTCTGCGAGCGGGCCAGGTGCAGGATCTGCTTGAAGCCCTGGGTGGTGATCAGGCCGACGCGGGCGCCCTTGCCCTCGAGGACGGCGTTGGTGGCCACGGTCGTGCCGTGCATGACGTTGCCGAGCGCGGCCGGGCTGATGCCCGCCGTCTCGCAGATCTTCGCCACGCCGACGAGCACGCCCTGGGACGGGTCGGCCGGCGTCGTGGGGGTTTTGACTCGGTGCTGGGTCCCATCCTCGTCGTTGACGAGGAAGAGGTCGGTGAAGGTGCCACCGACGTCCACTCCTAGGCGGTACGCCACGGGTCCGTCCTTTCTCTCCTGGTGCAGGGCCTACGCTAGACGATCCCGGCCTGCTGCAGGTCGCCGAGCTCGCCCTGCGAGAGCCCGACGAGGCCGCACCAGATCTCCTCGTTGTCCGCCCCGACCTCCCACGTGCCGCCCCAGCGGATCGAGCCGGGGGTCTGGGAGAGCTTCGGGGTGATGCCCGGGACCGGCATGGTGCCGATCTCGGGGTCCTCCAGATCCACGATCAGGCCGCGCTCGCGGAAGTGCGGATCGTCGTACATGTCGGCGGCCGAGTAGACCCCGGCGGAGACCACGTTCGCCTCGGCGAGCATCGCGTCGAGCTCGGCCGCGGTGAACTGGGCGGCCCACTCGTCGATCAGCGGGTACAGCTCGTGCTCGTGCTCGCCGCGCGCGCGGTGCGTCGCGTAGCGCTCGTCGTCGGCCAGCTCGGGCCGGCCCATCAGCGCCGACAGGCGCTTCCACAGGGAGTCGTGGTTGGCGGCGATGACGACCCACTTGCCGTCCTTCGACCTGTGCACGTTGGACGGCGCGATCTTCGACAGGTACGAGCCGGACGGCTCGCGGATCACCCCGGTCAGGCCGTACTCGGTGATCGTCGACTCCGTCATCGCGAAGCAGGCGTCGACGATCGCCGCGTCGATCACCTGGCCCGTGCCGCCGCCCCTGGCGTCGCGCCAGTAGAGCGCCATCAGGATGCCCTCGAAGGCCTGCTTGGCGGCGAGCGTGTCGCCGAGCGAGATGCCGGCGCGCGGCGGCGCCTGCCCCGGGTAGCCGTTGAAGTAGCGCAGGCCGCCCATCGCCTCGCCGGCGGCGGCGAAGCCGACGCGGTCCTTGTAGCGGCCCGTCTGGCCGTAGCCCGACACGCGCGCGTAGATCAGCCGCGGGTTGGCGGCGAGGGCCTCGTCGGGGCCGACGTTCCACTGCTCCATCGTCCCGGGGCTGAAGTTCTCGAGCGCGACGTCCGCCTTCGCCATCAGCTCGAGGGCGAGCTCCTGCCCGCGCGGCTCGCGCAGGTTCAGGGTCACGACCTTCTTCGAGCGGGCCAGGGTCGGCCACCAGAGCGTGCGGTCGTTGACCTTCTCGCGGCCCCAGACGCGCATCGGGTCGCCGGCGGGCGGCGCCTCGACCTTGATCACCTCGGCGCCGAAGTCGGCCATCAAAGACGCGCAGTACGGGCCGGCCAGGAGCTGGCCGAACTCGATCATGCGCACGCCCTCGAGCGGGCCCCGGGTCGTCTCCTCGCTCTCCGTCACTCGTCTCTCCGTTCGGGGGAACCGCGAACGTCTCACCGACCCCCGTCGCCGGCCGCGCGGTTTCGGCCGCCTGGGGTTGCGCGCTAGGCCAGGGCGTGCCGCTTGAGCATTCCCTTGGCGATGATCGTCTCCTGGATCTCGTTCGAGCCCTCGCCGATCATCATCAGCGGGGCGTCGCGGTAGAGGCGCTCGACCTCGTACTCCGTGGAGTAGCCGTAGCCGCCGAAGATGCGCATCGCCTCCTCGGCGCAGCGCTGACAGGTCTCGGTCGCGTAGAGCTTGGCCATGCCGGCCTCGACGTCGGCGCGCTGGCCCGAGTCCTTCTTCTTCGCGGCGGCGAGGATCAGGTGCTTGGAGGCCTCGATTCGGGTCGCCATGTCGGCGATCTTCTTCTGGATCAGCTGGTGGTGGCCGATCGGCTTGCCGAAGGCCTCGCGCTGCTGCGCGTACTCGAGCGACAGCTCGAGGGCGCGCAGCGAGATGCCGAGGCCGCGGCTCGCGACGTTGATGCGGCCGGTCTCGATGCCGCTCATCATCTGGTAGAAGCCCTGGCCCTCCTTGTCGGGACCGCCGAGGGTCGCGCTGACGGGGACGCGGTGGTCCTCAAAGGTCAGCTCGACGGACTCGACGCCGTGGTAGCCGAGCTTGCCAAGCGGCGGCGACACCTTGAGGGTGCCCTGGTCCGCCTCGAGGGGCTCCTTGTCGACGAGCAGCGCCGTCATGCCCGCGTGGCGCGGGTCCGCGTCGGGATCGGTCTTCACGAGCAGGGCGATCACCGATGCGCGGTCGCCGTTGGTGACCCACATCTTCGAGCCGTTGATGACGTAGTCGTCGCCGTCGCGCCGGGCGGTGGTGATGATCGCCTGCACGTCGGAGCCGGCGCCCGGCTCCGTCATCGAGAAGCAGGAGCGGATCTCGCCGGCGGCGAGGCGCGGCAGGTAGGCGTCCTTCTGCGCGTCGGAGCCGTGCGCGGCGATCATGCCGCCGACGATGTACTGGCCGTTGACGATGCCGGACACGGCCATCCAGCCGCGCGTCAGCTCCGCGATCGCAAGCGCGTAGGTGACGAGGTCGAGGCCGAGGCCGCCGTACTCCGTGGGGATCCGCATGCCGAAGGCGCCCATCTCGCGCAGGCCATCGACGATCGCCGTGGGGAACTCGTCCTGCGCCTCGAGCTCCTTGGCGACGGGGATGATCTCCTGATCGACGAAGGCGCGGATCGCCTCGAGGATCTCCCGCTGCTCGTCGGTGATGTCGAGGCCGTCGAAGGCGCTGATCCGCTCCTTGAGGGGCATGCCGGTCCGTCTCCCTGTCGTCGTGACGCGCGGGGCCCGAACGGCCCCTGATTTACTTCGCCGCGCGGAAGATTACGGCCGGTCGGCCCGCAGCGGTAGCACGGCGCTGCGGACGGCGTCCGGGACGGGTACGGGGCGCATCCCGTCGCGCTCCACGTAGACGTGCACGAAGTGCCCATCGGCCGCCGCCCGGTCCGCCCCGGCCCGGAACACGCCGAGCGCGTACGCCACCGACGTCTCGCCGACCCGCTCGACGCGCAGGCCGATCTCGACGGGCTCGGGGAAGCTGATCGGCGCGTGGTAGCGGCAGCCCGTCTCCACGACCACCCCGACGACGTCGCCCGTGGCCGGGTCGAGGGCGCCCTGCTCGATGAGGTGGGCGTTGACCGCGGTGTCGAACCAGCTGTAGTGGACGACGTTGTTGACGTGCCCGTAGGCGTCGTTGTCCATCCAGCGCGTCGTGATCGCCCGGAACACGGGGAAGTCCGCGCGGGTCGGGATCGGCGGGCGCTCGGCCACGCGTGCAGCCTACCCGCTGCACCACGCTCGGCGTCCACTGTCGCGGGGATGTCCGGCCGGGCAGCGACGCGGGGAGCCGGGGGCTGATGCGCCCCGACGAGTACGCCGCGCTCGACGCGGTCGCCGGCTAGCCCGCCTTGACCTCCTCTCCCGCCAGCTGCACCTCCCGCTGGTTCGGGAGGGCCCGATCGGGCCACGCGAGCGGGGGCACCCAGGCGGCCGGGTTGTCGAGCTCGAACAGGGAGATCAGCGCCTGATCGTCGATCAGCTCCACGACGCCGTCCTGCTGGGCGGAGGCGTACTGGTAGTAGTCGGTCAGATCGGCGCCGACCTCGGGCCGGTTCGCCGAGGCCATCGCCAGCATCGCCCGCCCCGGGCGCTCGGTGCCGGCGATCAGCACGAGCCCGCAGACGAAGACGCCGCGGCCCTCGGCGGGCTGCATGAAGCGGATGTCGCGCCCCTTCATCTTCGGGTGGTTGACGATGCGCCAGTACATGTCGGGCCAGCCCTGGGTGATCACGACGTTGCCGTTGACGAAGTCGTTGACGGTGTCGTTCTGGGCCGTCCAGTAGTTGCGCAGGTTCGCCTTCCACGTCAGCGCCGTCTCCTTCGCCGCCGCGATCTGGGCCGTGTCGATCACGAAGGGGTCGACCGCCCCCTCGTTCATCTGGAAGGAGGTCAAGATGATCCCGATCGGGTCGGAGAAGAACGACATCTTCCCGCGGTAGCGGTCATCGAGGAGGATGCGGTACGTCTCCTGCCCGCCCACCTCGTCGAAGTCGACCGCTTCGGCGTCGTAGATCAGGGTTGAGAACCCGACGTCGAACGGCATGAAGTACGGCAGCCCGTCGAAGACGCCGCCGGCGAGGAACTCCGCGGGCACGCCGGCGAAATCCGGCAGGAGCGTCGTGTCCAGCGGCATGATCAGCCCCGCTTCGTGCCACTGGCGGACCCAGTTCACGCACGGATGGACCACGTCGGGGCGGTAGCCGGAGGCGACCTTGGCGAGGGCCTGCGGGTCGTTTTCGAGGAAGCTGAAGGCGAGCGGCGACGTGGCCGCGTACGGCCCGTCCCGGTACCCGGTCCAGACCCACGGCGAGCCGAGGGCCTCATCGTCCTCCCACCCGGCCCAGGTGAAGATCTCGATCGGGCCGTCGGGCTCGGTGGCCGGGTCGTAGGACGGGGCGGCCGGGGCGGCCGCCGCCGTCGCGTCCGCCGCCGTCGTCGCGGAGCCGTCCTGCCCACCACCGCCGCAGGCCGCCAGCATCACGACCAGCGATGCGCCGCCGGTGGCGGCGAGGAACCCTCGTCGGTCGTACCGCACAGCGCGCCTCCCTGATCGGATGGTCAGGATCCTACGGCACGCGGGCACCGCCGCGGCTAGCCTGCGGCGGTGGCCGAGCAGACGACCCGCCCCGCGCACGGACCCGGCTCCGGCTGGGACACCCCCGAGGCCGTCGGGCGCGTCGTGAGCGCCTACCGCGCCGACGACGTCGCGGCGATCCGCGCCGCCCAGATCGCGCTGCTCGGCCCCCTCGACGGCCTGCGCGTCCTCGACGTCGGCTCGGGCCCCGGCATCTTCGCCCGCGACCTCGCGCTGCGCGGCGCGCGCGTGACCGCGATGGACTCGGCGCCCGCGATGCTCGAGGCGGCCCGGGCCGAGGCCGCGCGGGCCGGCGTCGAGCTCGAGCTGCTCGCAGGCGACGCGTCGGCGCCGCCCGTCGCGGACGGCGCCTACGACGCGGCCGTGGTCGTGCAGGTCGTCGAGTACGTGCCGGACGCCGTCGGCTGCCTCGCCGCCGTCGCGCGCGCCGTGCGGCCCGGCGGCAGCCTGCTCGTCTGCGACACCGACTGGACGACCGCCGCCTGGGGCATCGCCGACACCGCGCTCGCCGAGCGCGTCAAGGCCGGCTGGTGCGCCACGAAGGAGCACCCCGACGCCGGCCGCCGGATCCCCGCGTGGCTGGCCGCGGCCGGCTGCCGGGTCGTGGCCTGGGACCCGCGCCTGCTCGCCGTCGCGGACGCCACCGGCGACACCTTCCACGCCCACACCTGGCCCTCCTACCGCTCCACCCTCGAGCACACCGGCGCGCTGACGGCCGCCGAGCTCGAGCGCTTCCAGGCGCTCTGCCTCGAGGCGACCGCCGCGGGCCGCTTCTCGTTCACCGTGGTGCGCCACGCCTGGCTCGCCCGCACGCCCGGAGGCGCCACATGATCGTCCGCCCCACCGGCGACACCGCCGAGGTCGTGACCCAGGTCGACCACGCCGTCGTCAGCGGCATCCTCGCCGAGGCCTGGGCCGCGGATGGCCCGGACGCCCTCGCGCCGCGCGCTGCGATCGTCACGGCGGCGCGCCTGCACGACATCGGCTGGCGCCACTGGGAGACCGCGCCGCGGCTCAACCCGGACACGGGCCGCCCCGCGAACTTCCTCGACGTCGTGATCGACGAGCACCTGCGCCTCTACCGGCTCGGGATCGAGGAGGTCGAGACCGCCGACCCGTGGGCGGGGATGCTCGTCTCGATGCACGCGGCCGGGATCTACACGGGCCGCTACGGCACGCAGCCCGCGCTGCTCCTCAGCCGCGCGCCCGACGTGCAGGCCGTGGTCGACGCCTTCGTCGCCGAGCAGGAGGCCCACTACGGCGGCGCCAAGGTCGCGCTCGGCGTGACGGACGACGAGCTCTGGCGCGCCTACGTGCTGCTGCAGGTCTTCGACCGGCTCAGCCTCCGGCTCTGCCAGGGCGACCCCGCCGGGCCCGGCCCGATGGAGATCGCCCTGCCCGGCGAGCGCGTCCTGCGCGTCGAGCCCGACGCGGGCTGCGACCGGCTCGACCCGTGGCCCTTCGCCGCCGACGAGATCCGCGTCGGGATCCCCACCCGCACGGTGCCGCTCGCGGGCTACGATGGCGACGACGCGCTCGGGGCCGCCCTGGCCGCGGCCGCGAGCGAGGAGCGGACGGCCGTGCTGCGGCCCGCCTGAGAGGAAGACGTCATGCACTGGAACCCCTTCATCACCTGCGCGGTAACCGGCGCCGGCGCCACCCAGGACATCCACCCCGACCTGCCGATCACGCCCGAGCAGATCGCGGACGCCGCGATCGACGCGGCCAAGGCGGGCGCGGCGATCGTGCACTGCCACGTGCGCGACCCCGAGACGGGCGCGCCGTCCCGGCGCGTCGACCTCTACCGCGCCGTGGTCGACCGGATCCGTGACTCCGGCGTCGACGTCCTGATCAACCTGACGACGGGGATGGGCGGCGACCTCGTGGTCGGCCCGGACGGCACGGACACCCCCGCCCCCGGCTCGGACCTGGTCGGGCCCGAGGAGCGGATCGCGCACCTCCACGACACCCTCCCCGACATCTGCACGCTCGACTGCGGGTCGCTCAACTTCGGGGACGGCAGCATGGTCTACGTCGGCACGCCCGACTACCTGCGGATCGGGGCGGAGCGGATCCGGGCGCTCGGGATCAAGCCCGAGCTCGAGTGCTTCGAGCTGGGCCACCTCTGGTTCGTCAACAAGCTGGTCGAGGAGGGGCTCGTCGACGACCCGCCGTTCGTGCAGGTCTGCCTCGGCATCCCGTGGGGCGCGCCGGCGACCCCGCAGACGCTGCTGACGTTCGCGGGGCAGATGCCCCCGAGCGCGGTCTGGAGCGCCTTCGCGATCAGCCGCCTGGAGATGCCGTACGTGGCGGCCGCGATGCTCGCCGGCGGCAACGTCCGCGTCGGCCTCGAGGACAACCTCTACCTGTCGAAGGGCCGGTTCGCGACGAACGCCGAGCTCGTCGAGCGGGCCGTCTCGATCGTCGAGTCCCTCGGTGGCACGGTGGCGGGCCCCGCCGTCGCGCGCGAGCGGCTCGGCCTCGTCAGGCGCTAGCGCGGCGTCGCGCCCGACCTGTGCGCTTCCGCGCGGACCCGGCGCGCACCCGCCACGGACGTGCGCTATCTTCAGCCCCGAACGTACGCTGTACTCGGGGGCATGGTCATGGCCAAGAAGCACACATCGCTGTACATCGACGCGGAGCTCCTCGCCGACGCCGAGCGCCTGCTCGGGACGTCGGGCCCGACGGAGACCGTCAACACCGCCCTGCGCGAGGCGGCGGACCTCGTGCGCCGTCGCAACCTGCTGAAGACCTCGTTCAACATCACCGAGGAGGAGCTGCGGCACATGCGCCACGAGACCGGCCCGTACGCCGAGGACGAGTGATCGGCCTCCTCGACACGTCCGGGCTGATCTGGATCGAGCGCGCGCCCGACGAGGCGCTCGAGCTCGCCGCGCACATCCTCGCCGGCGACATCGCCGTCTGCGAGCCCGTCTGCCTCGAGGTGCTCCGCGGCACCCGGTCGACGGACGAGTACGACGAGCGCGCCCGCGACCTCGCCGGTCTCCGGCTCGTGGAGACGACCAGCGGGGTACTGACGCGTGCGCGGTCGATCCAGCGGGATCTGGTGCGGCTGCCGGGGCCCCGCCATCGGACCGTGCCGGTCTTCGACCTCCTGATCGCCGCGGCCGCGATCGAGGCCGAGCTGCCGATCCTCCACCGCGACCGCGACTTCGAGGCGATCGCGGAGGTGACGGGGCAGCCGCAGCGCTGGGTCGGGCCGCGCGCCTGACCTACGCGCGGTGCACGATCTCGCCGTCGACCATCGTCAGGACGACGGGGAGGTCGACGAGGTCCTCGGCGGGGCACTCGACCGGGTCCTCGGCGAACGCGGTCAGGTCCGCGCAGTAGCCGACCTTGATGCGGCCGAGCCGGTGCTGCTCGGAGATCGTGTACGCCGGCGCCACCGTGTAGCCGTGCAGGGCCTCGAGCCCGCTCAGGGCCTGGTCGTCGAACGGCTCCTTGCCGTTGCCGGGCGCGTGGCGCAGCTGCGCGGAGGCCATCCCGATGCGCGGGTCGAAGCGCGCCACGGGCCAGTCGGAGCCGAGCGCGACCACGGCGCCCGACTCGACGAGCGAGCGCGTCGGGTAGGCGCGGTCGCAGCGCTCGTCGCCCATCCGCGTCGTCCAGGTGCAGGTGCGGCCCGGGTCGAGCCACATCATGTGCTGCGTCTGCATCGACGCGACGACGCCCTCCGCGGCGAAGCGCGGCAGGTCGTCGGGGTGCAGCAGGTCGATGTGCTCGACGCGGTGGCGGACGCCCGGGGCCGCCCCCGCGCTCCGGTAGGCGTCGAGCGCGTAGCGGACGGCCATGTCGCCGCAGGCGTGCGTCGCGCACTGGAAGCCCGCGCCGGCGAAGCGCTGCACGGCGCGCCGGTACCGCTCGGGCTCGGGCCAGGCGGGCTCGAGGCCCTCGCCGAGCGCGTCCGGCTCGACCAGCCAGGCCGTGCCCGTGTCGATGACGCCGTCGATCAGGAACTTGGCGACGCCGCCGCGCCAGCGCCGCCCCCGCGCGTCGCGGTGCGGGATGTGCGCCTCCCACTCCTCGTCGGGCATGTCGGGCATGAACCAGAACGGCATCGTCAGGCGCGTGATCAGCCGCTTCGAGGCCTCGAGCTCGCGCAGGACGTCGAGCGTCTCGAGGGTGCCGTCCATCCCGTGGATGCCCGTCAGCCCGACCTTCGCGAACTCGCGCATCTGGCGGTGGCAGATCTCGAGCTGCTCGGCGGGCGTGGGCGCCGGCACCGCCTCGTCGACCAGCATGATCGCGGACCACTCGCGCAGCTCGCCGGTCGGCACGCCGGCCGCATCGCAGACGACCTCGGCGTGCTCGGCGAACGTCATCGGGCCGCGGATCCCGGCGATGTCGAGGGCCTGCTGCGACGCGAGGACGGTGTGGAAGTCGACGAACTTGAGGTACGTCGGGCGGCCGCCCGCCGCCTCCTCGATCAGGTCGCGGTGCGCCGCGCGGCCCTCGAGGGCGTCGTACGGGAGGCCCCAGCCGATCACCCACTCGTCGGGGCCCTTGCCCTCGGCCTCCTTGCGGATCGCCGCCACGACTTCGTCCCACCTGCGGGCGTCGAGGAGGTCCGCGCCGTCGACGTGAAGGGCGCCCAGCAGGGGATGCGCGTGGCTGTCCGTCAGGCCCGGCACGAGCGCCGCCCCGCGGAGGTCGATGACCTCCGCCGACCCGGCCAGCTCGCGGATCTCCGCGTCCGTGCCGACCGCGAGGATCGCCCCGTGCCCGACCGCCACGGCGGTCGCATGCGGGTTCGCCGGGTCCATGGTGCGCACGCGCGCGTTGACGATCGCGGTCTCGACGGGGGTGCGCATCTGCACGGGTTGTACCACGCCGCCGTCAGCCGCTCGGGCCCGGGCGGCACGCCGGCGCTAGCCCCGGTGGACGACCTCGCCGTCGACCATCGTGAGGACGCACGGGTTGGCGGGCAGGTCCTCGGGCGGGCACAGCGCCGGGTCCTCGGCGTACGCCGTCAGGTCGGCGCAGTAGCCGACCTTGATGCGGCCGAGCCGGTGCTCCTCGGAGATCGTGTACGCCGGCGCCACCGTGTAGCCGTGCAGGGCCTCGAGGCCGCTCAGGGCCTGGTCGTCGAACGGCTCCTTGCCGTTGCCGGGCGCGTGGCGCAGCTGCGCGGAGGCCATCCCGATGCGCGGGTCGAAGCGCGCCACGGGCCAGTCGGAGCCGAGCGCGACCACGGCGCCCGACTCGAGCAGCGAGCGCGTCGGGAAGGCGCGGTCGCAGCGGGCGTCGCCCATCCGCGTCGTCCAGTTGCAGCGCCGGCCCGGGTCGAGCCACATCATGTGCTGCGTCTGCATCGACGCCACGACCCCCTCCGCTGCGAAGCGCGGCAGGTCGGAGGCCTGCAGGGTCTCGATGTGCTCGATGCGGTGGCGGAGGCCCGGCGCCGCGCCGGCCAGCTGGTAGGCGTCGAGGGCGTAGCGGACGCCCATGTCGCCGCAGGCGTGCGTCGCGCACTGGAAGCCCGCGCCGGCGAAGCGCTTGACGGCCCGCTGGTACTTCTCCGGCTCGGGCCAGAAGGGCGTCAGGCCGTCGCCCATGGTGTCCGGCTCGACGAGCCAGGCCGTGCCCGTGTCGATGACGCCGTCGATGAAGAACTTGGCCACGCCGCCGCGCCAGCGCCGGCCGCGCGCAGCGCGGTGCGGGACGTACTCCTCCCAGTCGGCCTCGGGCATGTCCGGCATGAACCAGAACGGCATCGTCAGGCGGGTGATCAGCCGCCGCGAGGCCTCGAGCTCGCGCAGGACGTCGAGTGTCTCGAGCGTGCCGTCCATCCCGTGGATGCCGGTGATCCCGACCTTCGCGAACTCGCGCATCTGGCGGTGGTACATGTCCAGCTTCTGCGCGTGGGTCAGCGAGGGCATGGCGGCGTCGACGATCGCGATCGCCCCCCACTCGCGCAGCTCGCCCGTCGGGACGCCCGCGGCGTCGCAGACGACCTCGGCGTTCTCGGAGAAGGCGACGGGACCGTGGATGCCGGCGAGGTCGAGCGCCCGCTTGGAGGCGAGCACCGTGTGGAAGTCCATGAACTTGAGGTAGGTCGGGCGGCCGCCGGCGGCCTCCTCGATCAGCGCGTGGTGGATCTCGCGGCCCTCGAAGGCGTCGTAGAGGAGGCCCCAGCCGACGACCCACTCGTCGGGCCCCTTGCCCTCGGCCTCCCTGCGGATCCCGGCGAGCACCTCGTCCCACGTGCCGGCGTCGAGGAGGTCGGCGCCGACGGCGTCGAGCGCCCCCATCAGGGGGTGGACGTGGCTGTCGGTGATCCCCGGCACGAGCGCCGCCCCGTCGAGGTCGATCAGCTCGGCGGACCCGGCCAGCTCGCGGATCTCCGCAACGGAGCCGATCGCGAGGATCGCGCCGTGGCCGACCGCGACCGCGGTGGCGTGCGGATTGCCCGGGTCCATGGTGCGCACACGCGCGTTGACGATGACGGTCTCGATGGGAGTGTGCATGCGGGGGTTGTATCACGCGCCCTATCTACGGCCCCACCGTGCCGGTACCATCGACCCATGCGCCGATTCCCGCGCACGCGCCGCTGGCTGGTCGCCGCCGCAACGCTGGTCGCGGCGGCGCTCGCCGCCGCGCCCGCGGGCGCGGCGGTTTCCTGCTCGTCTTTGACGCCGACGCTCAACGAGACGGTCACCTGCACCTACCGCTCCGGCGACCCGGCCGTGATCACCATCCCCGCGGGCACGGGAACCATCTCGATCGATCTGTACGGCGCAGGCGGGGGCGGCGGCGCAGCCCACCAGGTTCCCGCAACCGCCGGATCGCCAGGGGGGAGCGGCGCCCGCGTGACGCTGTCCACGACCGCCACCGCTCTGTCGTCGATCACCGTCGTCGTCGGCGCCGGCGGCACCGCGTCCAGCGGAGGTGGGGGTGCGGGCGGCGGGTACAGCGCGCTCTACGCCGGCAGCACGGCCATCGCGGCGAACGTCATCGCGGTGGCGGGGGGCGGAGGCGGCGGTGCCGGATCGAACGGCGCCGGTCGTGACGGCGGCAACGGTGGGACGGGCGCGGACGGAAGCGGGCAGACCGCCTCCGGCGGGGGCATTGACGGCCGCGGTGGGGTCGGCGGAGGAGGTCCGAACGGCCCCGGGGGAGCCGGCGGTTGCGAGAACCCGGTCGGCTGTGGTGCCAACGGCGCGAGCTGGAGCACCGGCGGTGCCGGCGGCGGGACCGCCAACTCCAGCGGCGACGGCGGGAGTGGCTACGGCGGCGGCGGCGAGGGCTTCGCGGCCGGTGGTGGTGGCGGCGGCTCCTTCGCGGATCCCGCCCTCACGATCGGCAGCGCCACGTACGCGCCCACCGGCGGCGCCGGCGGTACAGCCGGCACAGTCACGCCGTCCGCTAGCGCCACCGCAGGCGCCAACGGCTTCGCCTCCATGACGTTCCACCCCCAGTCGCTGACCGTCACCTACGCCGGCAACGGCGCGACCGGCGGCAACGCGCCCGCCGCGGCGACGCAGAACTACGGCAGCACCGTCACGGTCGCCACCGCGGGGACGCTCGCCCGCACCGGGTACGCGTTCGCCGGCTGGAACACCAGCGCCGACGGCTCCGGCACCGCCTACGCCGCGGGGGCGACGTTCACGCTGACCTCCGGGCAGACCCTTTACGCGCAGTGGCGGAGCGAACCGGCGGCCGGCGGCTCGGCCGCGGCGAAGCCCGCGGCCGTCACGCTCGTCACCACCGCCCCGCGCGTCACCCCCGCGGGCCCCAAGGTGTCCTTCACCGCGACCGGACCGGGCACCGCCCGGATCTCGGGCACGACCACCGCCCGTGCGGACAGCGCCATCTGCAGCGGCGTGGTCAAGGTGCTCAAGGCCCGCCGGGTGAGCATCGTGTGCCGCCTCACCGCGACCGGGCGGCGCCTGCGCGCCAAGGCCCCCCTGACGATCGTCCTGACGACGACCTTCACGGCCACGAGCGGCACGGTCCACCGGGCGACGCGCACGGTCGTCCTCCCGCGCCGCCCCTGACGGCCGGGTCCCGGGCGGCTGCGATATGCCGGGCGGCCAACCAGGAGGACCCCCATGGCGCACCCGCAGGACGGCGACCCCGCCCCCGACTTCGAGCTCGACGGACCCGACGGCCCGTTCCGGCTGTCCGACCACCGCGGGCGGACGGTCGTGCTCGCCTTCTACCCCGGCGACGACACGAAGGTCTGCACAAAGCAGCTGTGCGAGTACTCGTCGCACCTCGACGAGCTGACCGGCCTCGGCGGCGCCGTGGTGGTGGCGATCTCCGCGAAGGACGTCGCCTCGAAGGAGCGCTTCCGGGACAAGCACGGCCTGACGATGCCGCTCCTCGCGGACCCCGACCGCCGCGTCGCCGCCCTCTACGGGGCGAAGGCGCCGGTGATCGGCACGAAGCGCAGCACCTTCGTGATCGACGCCGCGGGCGTGGTCCGCTGGCGCCACGACTCGGCCCTCGGGATCTCGTTCGTCCCGGTCGCCGAGCTGAAGGCCCAGGTCGCCGCCGCCGGGGCGGCGGGCGCGCCCGCCTGACGGACTAGTGTTGAGGGGGCCGGATGACGCCCCCCGCCCCCACCGCCGATCGGTCCCTCGCCTGCATCGTGATGGCCGGTGGGAAAGGCACCCGCATGCGCTCGGCGACCCCCAAGGTGCTGCACCCGATCTGGGGCCGCCCGCTGGTCGGCTGGGTGCTCCACGCGGTCCGCGCGGCCGGCGCCGAGCGCGTCGTGGTCGTCGTGCCGCCGGACGCCGCGGAGGCCGTCGGGGCCGCCGTCGACGGCGCCGAGACGGTGGTCCAGGAGGTGCAGCTCGGCACGGGGGACGCGGTGCGCGTGGCGATGCCCGCGCTCGACGGCTTCCCGGGTGACGTGCTCGTCGTCTCGGGCGACACGCCGCTGCTGACCGCCGAGCTCCTCGGCGGCCTCGTCGCCGCCCACCGCTCCTCCGGCGCGCAGGCGACGCTGGCCACCTTCCGGCTCGACGAGCCGGGCGGCTACGGCCGCGTGATCCGCGCGGACGGCTCCGTGCGCATCGTCGAGGCGCGCGACGCCACGGACGACGAGCTCGCCGTGCGCGAGGTCAACGCCGGCCTCTACGTCTTCGCCGCCGACGCGCTGCGCCCCGCCCTCGCCGGGCTCGGCCCCGACAACGCCCAGGGCGAGCTGTACCTGCCCGACGCGATCCCCCTGATCGCGCAGGCGGGCGGCCTCGTCGACGCCGCCGAGATCGCCGACCCCGCGCTGCTCCTCGGCGTCAACACGCGCGTCGAGCTGGCCGAGGCCGCGGCGCTCCTGCGCGCGCGCATCCTCGAGGACCACATGCTGGCCGGGGCCGGCATCGTCGACCCCGGCTCGACCTACGTCGACGCGGACGTCGAGCTCGCGCCCGACTGCCTCGTCCACCCGGGCACCGTCCTGCGCGGCGCCACGCGCCTCGCGGCGGGCGCCGAGGCCGGCCCGCACAGCGTGCTCGACGGCGCCGTCCTCGAGGCCGGCGCCGTCGCCGGCCCCTTCGCGCACCTCCGGCCCGGCACCGTGCTGCGCGCCGGTGCGCGGGTCGGGGCCTTCGCCGAGACGAAGAACGCCGACGTCGGCGCGCGCTCGAAGATCCCCCACCTCTCCTACGTCGGCGACGCCGAGATCGGCGAGGACACCAACATCGGCGCGGGCAACATCACCGCCAACTACGACGGCGTCGACAAGCACCGCACCGTCATCGGCAGCCGCGTCCGCACCGGCTCGGACTGCGTCTTCGTGGCCCCCGTCAGCGTGGGCGACGACGCGACGACCGGCGCGGGGTCCATCATCACGGATGACGTCCCGCCGGGGGCGCTCGGGATCGCCCGGGCCCGGCAGGTCGTGAAGGAGAACTACGCGCAGAGGAGGCGCGATGACTGACTCGAAGCTGTTCGACGTCCCGGCCGAGCTCGGGTCCCCCGCCTCCTGGCAGGAGCGCACGCCGTCCAAGCGCCTGATGATCTTCTCGGGCCGCTCGAACCCGGACCTCGCGCAGCGGATCGCCAGCCGGCTCGACGTCGGCCTCGGCCAGGCCACCCTCAAGACGTTCACCAACGGGGAGATCTACGCCCGCTTCGAGGAGTCGGTGCGCGGCGCCGACGTCTTCCTCGTGCAGTCCTGCGTCAACCCGGTCAACCGCAACCTGATGGAGCTGATGATCATGGCCGACGCGGCCATGCTCGGCTCGGCGAAGCGCGTCACCGCCGTCATCCCGTGGTACCCGTACGCGCGCCAGGACAAGAAGAGCGCGCCGCGCGAGCCGATCACGGCGCGCCTCGTGGCCACGCTCCTGCGCTCCTCGGGCATCGACCGCGTTCTCACCATGGACCTCCACGCAGGACAGGTGCAGGGCTTCTTCGACGGCCCCGTCGACCACATGACCGCGCTGCCGATGTTCGCGCGGCACTTCCGCGACATGGGGCTGTCCGGCGAGGGCACCGTCGTCGTCTCGGGCGACGCGGGCCGCGCCAAGCTGGCCACCCGCTTCGCCGAGATGCTCAACGCCGACGTCGCGATCATCGCGAAGCTGCGCCCCGAGCACGGCAAGGCGCGCGTCGCCGCCATCATCGGCGACGTCGCCGGCAAGCAGGCGATCATCTCCGACGACATCATCGACACCGCCGGCACGCTCTGCGCGGGCGCCGAGGCCGTCAGGAACGCGGGCGCGACCGAGGTCTACGCCTGCGCGACCCACGCGATCTTGTCGGCCCCCGCACTCGAGCGGATCCGCGAGTCGGTCCTGCACGAGGTCGTCGTCTGCGACACGGTGCCGATCGACCCGCGCGCCGCCGACAGCCGCGTGCGCGTCCTCCCCGTCGACGGCATCCTCGCCCAGACGATCGACGAGGTCTTCCGCGAGGGCTCCGTGTCGAACCTGTTCGGCGGCGAGAACCAGCTCTTCTAGGCCGCGCCCCGCTGACGCCCCGCGCGCGCGTGTCGGCTACAGTGCCGCGCGCACCGAGACCGGAGCGCGAGCGATGTCCGACACGACCATCCAGATCACGAAGCGCGAGGCCGCCTCCACGCGCGCCAACCAGCGCCTGCGCAAGCAGGATGTGATCCCGGGTGTCCTGTACGGGCAGGGCCGCGAGCCGCTCCCGATCCAGGTCGAGCGCGTCAAGCTGCGCGCCGCCTTCGGCGGGGAATCGGGCCGCAACGCGATCCTCTCGCTCGTCATCGACGGCGAGGCGCAGCCGGTCAACGCGATCCTGAAGGCGATGGAGATCGACCGCGTGCGCGACCGCGTCACGCACATCGACCTGATGGCGATCTCGATGACCGAGACGATCACCGCGCCGGTGCCGGTGCACCTGGTCGGCGAGGCCGAGGGCGTCAAGCTCGACGGCGGCATGATCGAGCACTCCCTGCACGAGGTGCTCGTCTCGGCGCTGCCGGGCGCGGTGCCGACCGAGATCCTCGTCGACATCTCCGCGCTCAAGATCGGCCAGTCGCTGCACGTCTCCGACCTCGTCGCCACGGGCGACTACGCGTTCGCCGGCGACCTCACCGCCACCGTCTGCTCGTGCGTCGTCACGCGTGCCGCGCTCGCCGACTCCGGCGGCGAGGACGGCGTCGAGGGCGAGGAGGGCGTCGAGGGCGAGGAGGGCGTCGCCGAGGGCGGCGAGGCCCCGACCGCCGAGGCCGACGCGTCCGAGGGGGACGCGGGCGGCGACGACGCCGGCGAGTAGCCCGTGGCCTACGTCGACGACCTGGTCGTCGGACTCGGCAACCCGGGCGCGCGCTACGCGCGCACGCGCCACAACATCGGCTGGATGGCCGCGGAGCGGCTCGTCGCCGACCACGCGGCGTCCTGGCGCGGCCGCTTCAGCGGCCGCTACGCCGAGCTGCGCCTCGACGGCGCGTCCGTCGGGGTGCTCGCCCCGGAGACCTTCATGAACGACTCGGGCCGCAGCGTCGGCGCGTGCGTGCGCGAGCTGAAGGTGCCCGTGGAGCGGATCGTCGTGGTCTACGACGACATCGAGCTCGACCCGGGCGTCGTGCGCGCCCGCCGGGGCGGCGGCCTGAAGGGCCACAACGGCCTGCGCTCGCTCGCCGACGCCCTCGGCTCGCCCGACTTCCTGCGCGTGCGCTGCGGCGTCGGCCGGCCGGGCCGGGGCGACCGCCGCGACGTCGCCGCCTACGTGCTGAGCGCCTTCGAGGCGGACGAGGACCCCGACACCCTCGCCGCGGAGGCCGCGGCCTGCGCGGCCGCGATCTGCACGGAGGGCATCGACGCCGCGCTCGCGCGCTGGCCCTGAGCGGGGCATGGCGGGCGCCGGGCGGCGCGGGTAGGATTCCGGGCGTACGCACCGCAACGCATCACGGGAGGGCCGGATGGCCGCCATCGAAGATCGGACCTTCAAGCGCCAGGACGGCAAGGACAAGGTGACGGGGCTCGGCCGCTACACGGCCGACCTCGAGCTGACCGGGCTCGTGCACTGCAAGTTCCGCTACGCGGGCATCGCGCACGGGCGGATCCGCTCGATCGACACGGCCAAGGCCGAGGCGCTGCCCGGCGTCTTCGCCGTCGTCACCCACGCCGACGTCCCCGACGTCGCGCACGGCGGCTTCATCCAGGACCGCCGCCTCTTCGCCAAGGACTACACGCGTTTCGAGGGCGAGATCATCGCCGCCGTCGCCGCCGCGACGCCGGAGATCGCGGAGGCCGCCTGCGACCTGATCGAGGTCGACCTCGAGCCCCTGCCCGTCGTCAACGACATCGAGGAGTCGCTCGCCGAGGGCGCGCCGCTCGTACACGCCGACTGGCAGTCGTACGGCGACGCCTTCGACATCGTCCGCGCGGGCAACGAGGCCTGCCACAGCTCGATCGTCCACGGCGACGTCGAGGCCGGCTTCGCGGAGGCCGACGAGGTCGTGCGCGAGCGCTACGTCGCCGACATGCAGCACGCCGCGCCGATCGAGCCGCGCGCCGTGATCGCCGAGTGGCACGGCGACCAGGTCACGATCTGGTCGTCCACGCAGGTGCCGTTCAACGCCAGAAGCGGCGTGGCGCACTGCCTCGGCATGCCCGAGAACGCGGTGCGCGTGATCGTCCCCCACCTCGGCGGCGGCTTCGGCGGCAAGTGCGAGTTCCACTTCGAGGCCCACGTCGCCGCCGTCGCCCGCAAGGCGAAGCGGCCGGCGAAGCTCGTCTTCTCGCGCCGCGAGGAGTTCATCGCCCCCGACCACCGCCGCGAGGGCATGGTCGTCGAGCTCGAGACGGGCGTGAAGCGGGACGGCACGATCACCGCGCGCCGCGCGCGCATCCTGATCGACAACGGCGCCTACACCGCCGACGCGGGCTTCTTCCCGCAGCTCGCCGGCATGCACGCGATCGGCCCGTACCGGATCCCGGCCGTCGACGTGCAGGCCCACCTCGCCTACACCAACCACCAGCCGTCCGGCTCGGTGCGCGCCCCCACCGCCCCGCAGGCGAACTGGGCGCTCGAGTGCCACATGGACGAGCTGGCGCGCGCGGTCGGCATGGACCCGCTCGCCTTCCGCCTCCACAACGTCGTGCGCGACGGCGACCAGACGGCGACGGGCCAGGTGCTCGACCCGCACGGCGCCCCGCAGTGCCTCGAGTCCGCGGCCGAGATGATCGGCTACGGCCGGGACCTGCCGGCCGACGAGGCGATCGGCATCGCGATCGGCTGGTGGCCGTCCTTCGGCTCCTCGTCGGGCGCGTACGTGAAGTTCAACGGCGACGGCTCGGCCACGATCGTGACCGGCGCGCAGGAGTGCGGCTCGGGCGCGGTGATGGGCCTGCCGCGGCTCGCCGCGCAGGAGCTCGGCATGCGCCCCGAGGACTTCTCGATCGTCTACCAGGACACCGAGGCCGGCCCGTGGGACATGGGCTCGTCCGGCTCCCAGACCACCCTCAACAACGGCCGCGCCGTCGTCGAGGCGTCCCGCGTCCTGCGCGAGCGCCTGCTCGACATGGCCGCCGACAAGCTCGAGGCCGCCACGGGCGACATCGAGCTCGGCGGGGGCGCCGCGTACGTCAAGGGCTCGCCCGACAAGAGCGTCACGATCGCCGAGCTCGCCGGCGAGGCCGCGGGCGGCGACCAGCTGATCGCCACGGGCTCGGGCACGCCGCCGTCGGCCCCCGAGGTCTCCGGCTCGGCCTGCGTCGGCCGGATGGGCATGGACTCGTGGGTCGCCCCCACGTTCTTCTGCCACGCCGCGCACGTCAAGGTCGACGCGGAGACGGGCGTCGTGCGCGTCCTGCGCGTCGCCGCGGCGCACGACTCCGGCACGATCGTCAACCCGATCGGGGCCGAGGGCCAGGTCGAGGGCGGCGTCGTGATGGGCATCGGCCAGGCGCTGCTCGAGGGCTCGCAGATCGGCGAGGACGGCACGATCCTCAACCCGGGCCTGCTCGAGTACAAGCTCCAGACGATGGCGGACGCCCCGCCGATCGACATCGCCTTCGTCGGCCCCGCGGCCGTCGACGGCGGCCCGCACGGCGTCAAGGGCATCGCCGAGCCGCCGAGCGTCCCGACGCTCGCCGCGATCGGCAACGGCATCCGCACGGTGACGGGCGCGCGCGTCCGCCAGCTGCCGATGACGCCGAACCGCGTCTGGGACGCGATCAACGCGTGAGACGGATCGTGCGCGGGCTCGCGGTGCGGCTGCCGTTCGGCGGCCCGCGCCGCCCGCCCGTGCGCGGCCTCGCAGCGTTCGCGGACGCGCCCTGCGCGCCGACGCCTACTCCCCGGTGATGCGCCGGATGCGGCGGCGGTTGCGCTTCGCGCGCTCCCGCTTGCGGCGCGCGAGGTCCTTGCGGTACTCGTTCTCGCGCGGGGCGGCGTTGATCACGAGCCGCCCGGTCATGTCGCCGTAGAGGTTGCGGAAGACCAGCGCCGCGATCGGCCAGAGGAACAGCATCGTCAGCACGATGCGCAGGTGGTCGCCGACGGGGCCCGTGATCACGAAGGCGATCGTGGTGAAGCCGATCCACAGCGCGACGGCCACGATCACGACCCCGAACACGCAGGCGTAGGCGCGCCGGAACCAGCGGCCGCTGGCCAGCACCCCCGCCCAGACCGCGCGCAGCCCGCCGGCGTCGCCGGAGACGGCGATGATCGGCGGGAACAGGACCAGGGGCAGGATCGGCACGAGCGCGAGCGCGGACAGGTTCCAGACGACGAGGCTCGCGGGGATCGCGGTGATCACGCAGGCCGCGGCGACGGCGCCGGTGCGCCCGCGGATGCCGCCGGCCACGAGCGCGGTCGCGGCCGCCGTCAGGACGACGAGGCCGAAGGCCAGTAGCGTCCCGCGGATCAACAGCTGCAGCTGGGGGTCGACGCCGCTGCCGCCGAGCGTGAACTCGGCGACCGCCCACGGCAGGCCGCAGGCCACGGTCAGGAGCAGGTAGCCCCCGAAGTTGACGCCGAAGCGGCGGAAGGCCGACTCGAAGTAGGCGCCGACGGGGTGCAGGGGCCGGCCGGTCGGGCCGAGCGGCCCCGGCTCCTCGTCGTCGGGGCCGGCGTCCGCGGCGGCGAGCCCCGCCTCGGGGTCGAGGTCGAGGTCGTCGTCGGGCCCTGCGGGCCCGGATCCGCGGCGGAGGAGGCCCATGGTCAGGCGACCGCCTGCAGGGCGTCGACCCGGAAGGCGAGGGCGTCGCCCGACTCGTCGACGTCGCAGACGATGCGCGCGCCGTCCGCGATGTCGCCCTCGAGCAGCCGCAGCGCGAGGGGGTTCTCGAGCAGGCGCTGGATGGCCCGGCGCAGCGGGCGCGCGCCGTACGTCGGGTCGTAGCCCTCGCGGCCGAGCAGGTCCTTGGCGGCGTCGGTGACCTCGAGGGCCACGCGGCGCTCCTCCACCCGGCGGGCGAGCCGCGCGATCTGGAGGTCGACGATCTCGCGGATCTCCGCGGCGGTGAGGCGCGTGAAGATGACGGTGTCGTCGATCCGGTTGAGGAACTCCGGCCGGAACTCTTGGCGCAGCGCGCCGTCCACGCGGGTGCGGATCTCGTCGAGCGAGAGGTCCCCCGTGATGTACTCGGCGCCGGCGTTCGAGGTCATGATCAGGACCGCGTTCGTGAAGTCCACGGTGTGTCCCTGCCCGTCGGTCAGGCGGCCGTCGTCGAGGACCTGCAGGAGGATGTTGAAGACGTCGCCGTGGGCCTTCTCCACCTCGTCGAGCAGGATCACCGAGTAGGGGCGGCGGCGGACCGCCTCGGTCAGCTGGCCGCCCTCCTCGTAGCCGACGTAGCCCGGGGGCGCGCCCACGAGCCGCGAGACGGCGTGGCGCTCCATGTACTCGGACATGTCGATCCGCACCATCGAGCGCTCGTCGTCGAAGAGGAGCTCGGCGAGGGTCTTCGCGAGCTCGGTCTTGCCGACGCCGGTCGGCCCGAGGAAGAGGAACGAGCCGATCGGGCGGTCCGGGTCGCCGAGGCCGGCGCGCGAGCGGCGGATCGCGTCGGCGACGGCGCTGATCGCCTCGTCCTGGCCGACGAGGCGCTCGTGCAGGCGCTCCTCGAGCTGGACGAGCTTCTGCATCTCGCCCTCCATCAGGCGGGCCACGGGGATGCCGGTCCACGCGCCGACGACCTCGGCGACGTCCTCCTCGTCGACCTCCTCCTTGAGGACCGAGCCCTGGGCCTGGACCTCGGCGAGGGCCGCCGTCTCGGCGGCCAGCTCGGCCTCGTAGGCCGGCAGGTCGCCGTAGGTGAGCTTGGCGGCACGCTGGAGGTCGGCCTCGCGCTCGGCGCGCTCGGCCTCGGCCTTGACGTCCTCGATCATGCCCTTGAGCCGCCGGATCGCGTCGATGTGGCGCTTCTCGACCTCCCAGCGCTCGCGCATCCGGCCGGCCGACCCCTGCAGCTCCTCGAGCTCGTTGGCGAGGGCCTCGCGGCGCTCGGCGGAGGCGGCGTCGGTCTCCTTGGCGAGGGCGGCGTCCTCGATCCCGAGGCGCACGATGCGGCGCTCGACCTCGTCGAGCTCGGTCGGGCGCGAGTCGATCTCGATGCGCAGGCGGCTGGCCGCCTCGTCGATCAGGTCGATCGCCTTGTCGGGGAGGAAGCGGTCCGCGATGTAGCGGTCCGACAGCATCGCCGCGGCGACGATGGCGGAGTCCTGGATGCGCACGCCGTGGTGCACCTCGTAGCGCTCCTTGAGGCCGCGCAGGATGCCGATGGCGTCCTCCACGCTCGGCTCGCCGACGAGGACGGGCTGGAAGCGCCGCGCCAGCGCGGCGTCCTTCTCGACGTGCTTGCGGTACTCGTCGAGGGTGGTGGCGCCGATCGCGCGCAGCTCGCCGCGCGCCAGCATCGGCTTGAGCAGGTTGGCGGCGTCGACGGCGCCCTCGGCGGCGCCGGCGCCGACGACGGTGTGCAGCTCGTCGATGAACAGCACGATCTGGCCCTCGGCGGCGGTGACCTCGCCGAGCACGGCCTTGAGGCGCTCCTCGAACTCGCCCCGGAACTTCGCACCGGCGAGCAGCGCGCCCATGTCGAGCGCCCAGATGCGGCGGCCGCGCAGGCTCTCGGGCACGTCGCCCTGCACGATGCGCTGGGCGAGGCCCTCGGCGATCGCGGTCTTGCCGACGCCGGGGTCGCCGATCAGGACGGGGTTGTTCTTCGTGCGGCGCGACAGGACCTGCACGACGCGGCGGATCTCGTCGTCGCGGCCGATCACGGGGTCGACCTTGCCGGCCTCGGCGGCCGCGGTCAGGTCGCGCGCGTACTTCTCCAGCGCGCCGTAGAGGTCCTCGGCGTTCGGGTCGGTGACGCGCTGGCCGCCGCGCACGGCCTTCAGGGCCTCGAGCAGGGCGTCCTTCGTGACGCCGTGGCGGCGCAGGAGGTCCTTCGCCTGCCCGGACTGCTCGGCGAGGGCGATCAGGAGGTGCTCGGAGGCGACGAACTCGTCGCCCATGCCGCGCGCCTCCGCGTGGGCGCGCTCGAGCGCCTCGCGCAGGGCGAGCGCCGCCTGCGGGGCGGTCGCGGCGCCCCGCATCGCGGGCAGCGTGGCGAGGGCGTCGTCGGCCTCGCGGCGCAGCGCGGCGGTGTCGGCGCCGGCGCCCTTCAGCAGCATCTCGGCCACGGCGCCCTGCTCGTGGAGCAGGCCGGCGAGGAGGTGCAGCGGGGTCAGCTCGGGGTTGCCGGCGACGCGGGCGCGCTCGGCCGCGGTGGCGAGCGCCTCCTGCGCCTTGATGGTCATCTTGGTGGGGTCCATCGGGGGTTCTCTTCCGGTCTTTCGGGGGAAGGGGGGGTTGGGGATCAGGCGCGGGGCCGGCGGCGGCGGATCACGATCTCCGCGCCGGGCGGGGCGTACGGCACGACCTCGCGCCGGTACGAGCGGTGGACGCTCTCGACCTCGGCCTGCATCGCGCGGGCGGCCTCGTCGAGGGCGGCGGACAGGTCCTGGACCTGCTGCTCGAGCCGGCGGATCTCGTCCTCGAGGCGCAGGACGTGCTCCACGCCCTGCAGGGACAGGCCGAGCCCGGAGGCGAGCTCGGTGATGCGGCGCAGCCGCTGCAGCTCGAGGTCCGAGTAGAGGCGCGTGCCGCCGGCGGTGCGGCGCGGGCGCACGAGCCCGCGCGACTCGTACATGCGCAGGGTCTGCGGGTGCATGCCCACGAGCTCGGCGGCGACGCCGATCATGTACTTGGGGGTGGTCTCGTTCACGCGAACAGCTCCGCGCGCGGGTCGGACCCGCCGTCGAGGGCCGCGAAGCGCTCGAGGGCCTCGGCCTGCTGGGTCGACAGCTCCGCCGGCACGACGACCTTGAGGCGCACGAGCAGGGAGCCCGGGTCGCCGCCCTCGACGGGAGCCCCGTGGCCCTTGACCCGCAGCATCTTGCCGTCCGCCGAGCCCGGCGGCACCTTCACGCGCACGCGCTCGCCGAGCGGCGTCGGCACGTCGATCTCGGCGCCGAGCGCCGCCTCGGGGAACGTGACGGGCACGTCGACGACGATGTCGGTCCCGCGCCGGGTGAAGCGCTCGGAGGGCAGGACCTGGACGACGACCCAGAGGTCGCCGGGCGGCCCGCCGCCCTCGCCGTCGAGGCCCTTGCCGCGGACGCGGATGCGGGCGCCGTCGGCGATGCCGGCGGGGATCCGCACCGTGTACTTCTTGGTGCGGCGCTGGCGGCCCGTGCCGCGGCAGGTCGAGCAGGGCGTCTCGACGACGCTGCCCTGGCCGGCGCAGCGCAGGCACGGCTCGGAGATGGCGAAGAAGCCCTGGTTGACCTGGCGCTCCCCCGCGCCGCCGCAGTCGGGGCAGGTGACGCGCTGCGTGCCGGGCGCGGCGCCCGTGCCGGCGCAGTCGCGGCAGGCGACGTCCTTGTCGACGGGGACGGTCACGCGCGCGCCACGCAGCGAGTCGTCGAAGGACAGGGTCACGCGCGTCTCGAGGTCGACGCCGCGGCGCTGGCGCGCGCGCCCGCGGCGGCGCCCGAAGAGGTCGCCGAAGAGGTCGGAGATGTCGAAGCCGCGGTCCTGCGCGAAGTTGCGGAAGGCCGTCGGGTCGAAGCCGCCGGCGCCCATGCCGCCGGACGCCCCGAACTGGTCGTAGGCCTTGCGCTTGTCGGGGTCGGAGAGGGTGTCGTAGGCCGCGGAGATCTCCTTGAAGCGCTCCTCGGCCCTGGGGTCGTCCGGGTTGGCGTCCGGGTGGTTCCTCCGGGCCAGCTCGCGGTAGGCCTTCTTGATCTCGTCGGCCGACGCGTCGCGGGCGACGCCCAGCACCTCGTAGAGGTCACGCATCGCGCACCTCCCGCACGAAGGCCGCCGGGTCGGCGGGCGAGACGACGACGGGCGCGGCGCCGACCCGGACGAGCGCCGAGCGGCGCAGGTCGGTGGCGATGGTGCGCGCCCAGCCGCCGGTCGACATGCGCGCCCGGCCGCGCTGGCCGTAGATGCCGCCGGTGCCGAGCCGCAGCCCGAGGGTGGCGCCCTCGTCGTGCGGGCGCACGGCGCCCGGGAGGCGGGTCTGCCCGCGGCGGCGCTCGACGACGAGCGCGTCCGGCTCGATCCGGTAGGCGACGGGCTGGCCGCCGCGCAGCCACAGGGCGAGCAGGGCGACGAGCAGGGCGGCCGCGATCATCGCGCCGGCCTGGACCAGGTCGCCGCCGGACAGGCCGACGCCGAAGCCGAACCAGGCGAGCGCCACCACGGCCCAGAGGATCGCGGTGGCGGCCTTCTCGCCGCCGCCCAGCGGGGCCGCCTCGAAGCTGCGGGCGTCCCCGCTCAGGAGCCACCCCCGGCGACGACCACGCGGGCGGGCCGGAGCACGCGGTCGCCCAGCAGGAAGCCCTTCTGGATGACCTCGATCACGGTGCCCTCGGGCTGGTCGGACGGCTGCGACAGGAGCGCCTCGTGGCGATGCGGGTCGAAGGCCTCGCCCGACGGGTCGAGCTCGGCCACGCCCTCGCGCTCGAGCAGCGTCCAGAGCGCCCGGTGGACGAGGGCGACGCCGTCGGCGATCGCCTCCTTCTCGGACGTCTCGAACGCGGCCAGCGCCCGCTCGAGGTCGTCGAGCACGGGCAGGAGGTCGTGAAGGAGCCGCTCGGCGGCCCGCTCGCGCAGCTCCTCGTGCTCGCGCGCGACGCGCTTCTTGTAGTTGTCGAACTCCGCGGCGAGGCGGCGCAGGGTGTCGAGGTGCTCGTCGCGCTCGCGCTCGGCGCGGGCGAGGGGGTCGAGCTCCTCGGCCGCGGGCTCGCCGGAGGCGGCCTCCCCGCCGTCTTCGGCGGGGAGGGCCTCCTCCGTGGGGTCCTGGGTGCTCACGACCGGGCCGTCGCGTCGGGATCGACGACCTCGGCGTCCTCGATGATCTCCTCGTCGGACTCGTCGTCGGTGGCCGCCTCGGGGCCGGCGCCGGCGCTCCCGCCGGCGGCCTGCTGGGCGTCCTTGTAGACGTGCTCGGCGAGGGCGTACGAGGCCTGCTGGAGGGCGTCGGACTTGCGCCGGATCGCCTCCGCGTCGGAGCCCTCGAGGACCGTGCGCAGGTCGGCGGCGGCGGACTCGATCGACGCCTTGACCTCGTCGGGCACCTTGTCGCCGTGCTCGGCGACGGTCTTCTCCGTCTGGTAGAGCAGCGCCTCGGCCGTGTTCTTGGCCTCGACCAGGTCGCGCGCGGCCTTGTCCTCGTCGGCGTGCGACTCGGCGTCCTTGACCATCTGCTGGATCTCGTCGTCCGAGAGGCCCGAGCCGCCCTCGATGCGCACCTGCTGCATCTGGCCCGTGCCCTTGTCGGTCGCGGACACGTTGAGGATGCCGTTCGCGTCGATGTCGAAGGTGACCTCGACCTGCGGCATGCCGCGCGGCGCCGGCGGGATCCCGACCAGCTGGAACTTGCCGAGCGTCTTGTTGTAGCCGGCCATCTCGCGCTCGCCCTGGAGCACGTGGATCTCCACGCTGGTCTGGCCGTCCTCGGCCGTCGAGAAGACCTCGGACTTGCGGGTCGGGATGGTCGTGTTGCGCTCGATCAGCTTGGTCATCACGCCGCCCTTGGTCTCGATGCCGAGGCTGAGCGGGGTGACGTCGAGCAGGAGGACGTCCTTGACGTCGCCGCGCAGGACGCCGCCCTGGATGGCCGCGCCGATGGCGACGACCTCGTCCGGGTTGACGCCGCGGTGCGGCTCCTTGCCGGTGGTCTCCTTGACCTTGTCCTGGACGGCCGGCATGCGGGTCATGCCGCCGACGAGGATCACGTCGTCGATCTCCGACGGCGACAGGCCGGCGTCGGCCAGCGCCTGCTTGGTCGGGCCGACGGTGCGCTCGACGAGGTCGTGCACGAGCTCGGTCAGCTTCGAGCGGCTGAGCTGCATGTCGAGGTGCTTCGGCCCGGAGGCGTCGGCGGTCACGAACGGCAGGTTGATCTGCGTCGTCTGCGTCGAGGACAGCTCGATCTTCGCCTTCTCGGCGGCCTCGTAGAGGCGCTGCAGGGCGAGCTTGTCCTGGGCGAGGTCGATGCCCTGGTCCTTCTTGAACTCGGCGGCCATCCAGTCGACGATGGCCTTGTCGAAGTTGTCGCCGCCGAGGTGGTTGTCGCCGGCGGTCGCCTTGACCTCGAACACGCCGTCGGCGAGCTCGAGGACGGAGACGTCGAACGTGCCGCCGCCGAGGTCGAAGACGAGCACCTTCTGCTCGCCCTCCTTCTCGACGCCGTAGGCGAGCGCCGCGGCGGTCGGCTCGTTGATGATGCGCAGCACGTTGAGGCCGGCGATCCTGCCGGCGTCCTTGGTGGCCTGGCGCTGCGCGTCGTTGAAGTAGGCGGGCACCGTGATGACGGCGTCGGTAACGACCTCGCCGAGCTTGGCCTCGGCGTCGGCCTTGAGCTTCTGCAGAATCATGGCGCTGATCTCCGGCGGCGCGTACTCCGTGCCGTCGGCCATGACGCGGGCGTCGCCGTTCGGGCCGGAGATGACCTCGTACGGGACGATCGTCATCTCCTCGGAGACCTCCGAGGACTTGCGGCCCATGAAGCGCTTGATCGAGAAGATGGTGTTCTCGGGGTTGGTGACGGCCTGCCGCTTGGCGGGGCTGCCGACGAGGCGCTGGCCGTCCTTCGTGAACGCGACGACGGACGGCGTGGTGCGCCCGCCCTCCGCGTTCTCGACGACGGACGGCTCGCCGCCGTCCAGCACGGCCATGCACGAGTTGGTGGTTCCGAGATCGATGCCGATGACACGGCCCATGGCGATCCTCCGTGGGGATGGGGTTCGGGTGTGGTGCAAGCGGACGCCGCGGGAAACGCGGGCGGCGCGTGCCCGCACTCTACAATCTCAGTCTCTCAATATCAAGTTATCTTTTTCGAGGGATTGATATCCCCGTGAGGCCGCCCGCAGACACGCGCCGCCCGAGCGGCTAGGATCCGCCCATGCGCCGCGCCCTCGCCGCCCTCGCGCTCGCCGCCGCGGCCCTGATGCTGGTCGCCGGACCGGCCGCCGCGCAGAAGCGGCTGACGGCGAAGCAGGTCGCCACCGCCCTGCAGGCCCGCAACGCCTTCGTGCAGCCCGGCATCTCGCCGACCCCCGACGCGGCCGCCCTCTCGGCGGTCGCCAAGGAGGCGAGCTCCTTCTACCTCGTGATCCTCAAGCGGCCGGTCAAGGGCGCCGCCAACGCCAAGGGCTCGGCCCGCCTCGTGCTCGAGGCGCTCGAGCCCACCGACCCGAACGCGACCGTCGGCCTGATCGTCAAGGGCCGCCTCAACGGCGCGTCCCTGTCCTACCCGCGAGAGCGGATCCAGAAGGCGATCGACGACACCGGCGCGACCGCGGCGACCGACCCCGTCGGGACGCTGGCGAGCTTCACGCAGGCCGTCGCGAAGCCGAACATCGACGACCAGGCCGTCGCCCAGGACGACGGGGGCGGCGGGACGCGCTGGTGGATGTGGGTCGTCGTGGCGGCCCTGCTCGGCGGGATCGCCCTCGTCGCGCTGCGCATGCGCGCCCGCTCGCAGGAGCAGCGCCGCCGCCGCCGCGGCGGCTCGATCTGGACGGCGCGCGAGTTCCAGACGGACCGGCTCGAGGCGCTCGCCGCCCGCCACGCCGCGCTGACCGAGGAGACGACACGCGAGATCGAGGACCCCGAGGCGCTCGAGCACCTGCAGACCGGCGGCGCGCGGATCCTCGCGCTGCGCCGCACCCTCCCCACGCTCGCCTCGCCGCGCGAGCTGCGCACCTTCGCGGGCGAGCTCGACGCCGTCGAGTGGGAGATCCTCTGGGTCGAGCACCGCCTCGCCGACCACGCCCCGCCGGCGCCGATCGCGCCCGGCTTCCCTGGCCTCTGCTTCTTCTCGCACGAGCACGGGCTCGGCACGGAGCCGATCGAGCTGCGCCGCCCCGACGGCACCGTCGCCACCGTCTACGTCAGCCCGGCCAACCGCCTCGCCCTCGAACGCGGCGACACGCCCGAGGTCTCGATGGTGCACGTCTCGACGAAGATGGTGCCGTGGCCGGCCGCGCCCTCGTGGTACGGCGCCTACGGCTGGAACCCCGACGACCTGCCCGGCCTCGAGCACGAGGGCGAGCAGATCTGGGGCCTCGACGGGCCCGAGCGCGAGGGGGACCCGTTCGCGGCCGAGGCCGCTGCGGAGGCGGGCGCCGACGCCGCACCCGGAGCCCCCGCGACCCGCGAGGACGAGCTCGGCGAGACGGGCGAGCGCGCGGGCGGCTGGGAGCCGCCCGCCGACGAGCCGACGATCGGGTCCGAGCCCACCATCGGCGACGAGCCGACCGTGGCCGAGCCCGAGTCGCCGCGGGCCCTGCCCTCCGAGGACACGGACTTCGAGGAACTCGAGGCGGCGGCGCCCGCCGGCCTCGTCGAGGACGCCGGCGACGACGCGGCGGACGACCCGCTGCGGACGCCGCCACCCGGCGATGGCGAGGACACCATGGACCGCCCGCGCGCGGCCGGCGAGTCGACCGTCGAGTGGGATCCGTTCGACGGCGACGACCGCACCCGGTGAGCGCCGCGCACACCCGCTGGTACTGGGGCGTCGTCGTGCGCGTGGACGGGGCGCGCGCGCTGCTCGAGGACGCGACCGGCCTCGTCGCGGACGAGGGGGTGCGGGTCCAGGACCCGCGCACCGGGCATATCACGCTGTTCTACGCGCCCCTGCGCGGCCGGCGCGAGGCCCCGGAGCTCGCCGAGCGTGCCCGCGCCGCGGCCCAGGCGAGCGCGCCGTTCGACCTCGTCTGCGCCGGCTTCGGGGAGTTCGCGTCGCCCGAGCGCCCCGTCGCGTGGCTCGGGATCGCCGCGGGCTCGCACCACCTCACGGACCTGCGCAGCTCGCTCTGCGCCTGCGACGAGGACCGCCACCGGCACGCCTTCGTGCCGCACCTGACGCTCGCCTACGGCGACGACCCGGCGGCCTACGCCGCCGTGCGCGAGCCGCTCGCGCACCTCGCCGGCGGGGCCCGCGTGGCCGCGCGGATCGAGGACGTCTGGGTCGCGGGCTTCCCGCAGAGCGGACATCCGGCACGCGACCTGCGCTACGTCGAGCGCATCCCGCTCGGCGGATCCTGACCAGAGGCCCGCGGGCGCGTACACTTCCGCCACGGTGCCGACCCACCCGCCCCTCACCGACTCCTTCGAGCGCCGGATCGAGAGCGTCCGCATCTCGATCACGGACCGCTGCAACTTCCGCTGCCGCTACTGCATGCCGGCCGAGGGCCTGCCCTGGCTGCAGCGCAGCGAGGTGCTGACGTTCGAGGAGATCGAGCGGCTCGCGCGCATCCTCGCCGCGATGGGCGTCAACCACGTGCGCATCACCGGCGGCGAGCCGCTCGTGCGCCGCGACGTGCCCGACCTGATCGAGCGCCTCGTGCGGGTGCCCGGCCTCGACGACCTCGCCCTGACCACGAACGGGGTCGCGCTGCGCACCCTCGCCGGGCCGCTCGTCGACGCGGGCCTGCGCCGGATCAACGTCTCCCTGGACTCGCTCGACCACACGCGCTTCGCCGAGGTCACGCGTCGCGACATGCTCGACCGCGTGCTCGAGGGGCTCGAGGAGGCCGAGCGCTACCCCGAGCTCCGGCCGATCAAGGTCAACTGCGTCGCGATGCGCGGCTTCACCGAGCGCGAGGTGGTCGCCTTCGCCGAGCTCGCGCGCCGCAGGCCCTACGTCGTGCGCTTCATCGAGTTCATGCCGCTTGACGCCGACCGCACGTGGTCGAAGGACGATGTCCTCACCGGCGACGAGATCCGGGCGATGATCGAGGCCGAGCACCCCCTCGTGCGCCTGCCCGCCCCGGCCGCGTCGACCGCGGAGCGCTGGGCCTTCGCCGACGGCACGGGCGAGGTCGGGTTCATCAACCCCGTGTCGCAGCCCTTCTGCTCGTCGTGCGACCGGATCCGCATCACGGCCGAGGGCGCGCTGCGGACGTGCCTGTTCGCGCTCGAGGAGACCGACCTGCGCACGCCGCTGCGCGCGGGCGCCGACGACGCCGCGATCGAGGACCTGATCCGGACGGCCGTGCTCGGCAAGCGGATGAAGCACGAGATCGGCGAGCCCGGCTTCGTGCGCACCGCGAAGTCGATGAGCCAGATCGGCGGGTAGCGACCCGCCCCGCAGCGCGGCGCCGCGCGGCGGCGGTACCATGGCGTCCGTGGGTGACGAGACGGTGAACCCCCTGCGCCGCGCCGTCGACCGGGTCGGCGGCCTGCTGCCGCACGGCTGGCGCGACTTCTGGCTGCAGTTCGCGATCTTCTGGTCGTTCTACGTGGCCTACGAGGGCTCGCGCACGCTCGCCGAGGGCGACCGCTACGTCGCGATGCGCAACGCGCTCGACGTGCGCCGCGCCCAGGACCTGCTCGGCATCAACTGGGAGCGGGCGATCCAGGACTGGGCGCTGAACGGCCCCGACATCGTGATGGCGGTCGCCAACTGGACGTACTTCAACTGCCAGTTCACGATCACCTACGCGCTGCTCCTGTTCATCTACTTCCGGCGCAACCACGCCTTCTACTTCATCCGCAACGCGCTCCTGACGACCAGCTTCGCCGGGCTCGTCGGCTACATCCTGCTGCCGACCGCGCCGCCCCGGATGATGGGCGGCCTCGGCTTCGTCGACACGCTCCAGCAGACGTCCGTCAACCACCAGTCGAGCATCATCTCGTTCTTCTCGAACCCCTACGCGGCGATGCCCTCGCTCCACACCGCCTACGCGATCATCATCGGCTGCGCCGGCGTGCTCGTGTTCGCCCACCCGCTGATCCGCGTGCTCTGGATCGGCTACCCGGCGCTCGTGATCTTCTCGATCGTCGCGACCGCCAACCACTGGGTGCTCGACGCCGCCGTCGGCGCCTTGGTGGCGCTGTTCGCGCTGCTCTTCGCCTTCGCCGCCAACCGCGGGCGCGTCCCGACCCTCGCCACCGCGCGCGCCGGCGACGCGTGGCAGCCGGGCCTCTTGGCCGGGCCGTTCACGCCGGCCCGGGCCTGAGGCCCGATGCGGCCGCGCTCCGACCCCGCGCTCCTCGCGCACTGGGCGGCGGTGCGCACCGCCCTCGACCTACCCGTCGACGCCGCGTGGACGGCGATGCCGTTCGCCGAGCCGGACGAGGCCGTCGACGGCTTCGACGCCGCGGCGATGGACGCGCTCGCGGACCTCGCGGCCCGCTCCATGAAGCGCGGCACCTGCCACCTGCTCGAGCAGTTCCACCGGGACGGGTTCCCGCTGCGCAGCCCCGGCGACCACTGGACGGTCCTGCGCGCGGACGGCGCCCCGGCCTGCACGGTGCGCCTGATCGCCGTCGTCGTCCTGCCGTACGCGGACGTCGGCCCGGCCTTCGCGGCGCTCGAGGGGCCCGAGGGCGGCGTCGCCCCGACCCTGGCCGCCTGGCGGCGCGGCCACGGCGCGTTCTTCGCGGGGCAGTGCGCGCGCTGGGGCATCCCGTTCGACCCGTCGCTCGAGGTCGTCTGCGAGGCCTTCGTGACCGTCCACAGCGACGCCTGGCCCGTGACGCTCGACCCGGACGACCGCTGGTCGGCCGGAAGCGACCGCTCGTAGGACCCCGCAGCCCCGCCGCGGGCCCGCGGCCTACGGTGCGCGCGTGGGAGTCGAGCGCCTGCAGCAGGAGTACACCGACGGGACGCGCCGCGTGATCGCGGGCGTGATGGACCGCGCGACCCGGATCCCGGTCAGCGCGAACCAGGTCACGGTCGCCGGCTTCCTGATCAACGTCGTGGCCGCCGTCCTCGTCTACCGCGAGGCGTTCATCGCCGGCGGCGTCGTCTTCCTGATCGGCTCGATCCTCGACATCTTCGACGGCGCCGTCGCCCGCGCCCGCGGCGAGGCCGGCCCCAAGGGCGCGATCATCGACTCGGTCCTCGACCGCTTCTCCGAGGCGATCATGTTCGTCGCGCTCGCCCTCGTGTTCGCCCGCGACGGCAACGAGGTCGCCGTCGCCGCCGTGATCATCGCGCTCGCCTCGTCGCTCCTGACCTCGTACCTGCGCGCCAAGGCCGAGTCGCTCGGTCTCGACGGCACGCACGGCCTGATGGCCCGCGCCGAGCGCGTCGTCCTGATCGCCGCGGCGCTCCTCTTCGCCCCGCTCGGCGCCCTGCCGTGGGGCATCATCCTGCTCGCCATCCTGTCGACCATCACCGTCCTGCAGCGTGCCCGGCACGTCCTGCGCCAGCTCTAGCACCGCCTACCACCCGGAGGATCCTGATCGTGGCAGCTTCGAAGAACGGCAACGGCCATCGCCCGAGCGGCGGCAAGGTCCGCGTTGCCATCGTCGGCGTCGGCAACTGCGCCTCGTCCCTCGTCCAGGGCGTCGAGTACTACAAGAACGCCTCCCCGGACGAGGAGGTGCCCGGGCTGATGCACGTCAACCTGGGCGGGTACCACATCCGCGACATCGAGTTCGTCGCGGCGTTCGACGTCGACAAGCAGAAGGTCGGCAAGGACCTCTCCGACGCGATCTTCTCCGGCCAGAACAACACCGTGAAGTTCGCCAACGTGCCGAAGACGGGCGTCAAGGTCCACCGCGGCATGACGCACGACGGCATCGGCAAGTACCTGTCGCAGGTGATCGAGAAGGCGCCGGGCGAGACCGCCGACGTCGTCGGGATCCTCAGGCAGACGAAGGCGGACGTCATCGTCTCGTACCTGCCCGTCGGCTCCGAGGAGGCGACGAAGTGGTACGTCGAGCAGGCGCTCGCCGCCGGCGTCGCGTTCGTCAACAACATCCCCGTCTTCATCGCCCGCGAGCCCTACTGGGCGAAGCGCTTCAAGCAGGCGGGCGTGCCGATCATCGGCGACGACATCAAGAGCCAGGTCGGCGCGACGATCGCGCACCGCATCCTCGCGACGCTGTTCGAGGACCGCGGCGTGCACCTCGAACGCACGTACCAGCTCAACGTCGGCGGCAACACCGACTTCCTGAACATGCTTGAGCGCGAGCGCCTCGAGTCGAAGAAGATCTCCAAGACGAACGCGGTCACCAGCCAGATCGACCACGACATGGGGGCGGACAACGTGCACATCGGCCCGTCGGACCACGTGCCGTGGCTGACGGACCGCAAGTGGGCGTACATCCGCCTCGAGGGCCGCGCCTTCGGCGACGTGCCCCTCAACTGCGAGATGAAGCTCGAGGTCTGGGACTCCCCGAACTCGGCCGGCATCGTGATCGACGCCGTGCGCCTGATCAAGCTCGCCCTCGACCACGGCATCTCGGGCCCGCTCGAGTGGCCGTCCGCGTACCTGATGAAGTCGCCGCCGGTCCAGCACCGCGACGAGATCGCGCGCGAGGAGGTCGAGGCCTTCATCCGCAAGTACGGCAAGAGGGGCTCGACCGCCCGGCGCACCGTCAAGACCGCGGTCAAGGCGGCCACCAAGGCGAAGGCCAAGGCGACGCCGGTCGCCAAGGCCGCGGCGAAGGCCAAGCCGCGCGCCAAGCGCTAGCGGCGCCCCGCACGACCGCTCCCCCCGACGCGGCAGGCGGCCCGGACCACGGTCCGGCCGCCCGCCGCTCGTCGTTCGCGGGGAGCGCTACCGTGAGGGCCATGCGCATCTGCGTGATCGCGCCCACCGCGCTCGACCGCCCCGATCCCGCGGCCACGGCCGCGCACGCCCTGGCCGAGGCCCTCGCCGACCTCGGCGTCGAGGCGCTGCTCGTCGGGCCGGCCCGCCACCCGGACCTCCTGACGGAGGGCCGCCTCACGGTGCGCGCCCTCGAGCGCTCCGGTCCCGCGGCGCTCGCGCCGACCGGCCCGGGGCCGCGCACGGTCGCGGTCGGCCTCGCGCGGCCGCGCACGTGGGCCGCGGACGCCGCCCTGCGACGCATCCTGCGCGGCGGCGGCCTCGACCTCGCCGTCCTCGTCGGCGACGAGGAGGGCTGGGTCGCAGCCACGGCGCTGGCCGCCGCGCCGACGCTCGAGCGCGTCGGCACGACGGCCCCGAAGCGCACCGCGAAGACCATGGCGGAGTTCGCCCGCGGCGAGGCCCGCGCGCCGTCCCCGCTCGCGCCCGCGGATCCGATCCTGGCTGACTTCCACCTGCACAGCGTCCACTCGCACGACTGCTCGACGGGGATCGACGAGCTCTGCGAGCGGGCCCTCGCGCTCGGCCTCGGCGCCCTCTGCGTGACCGATCACGACACGGTGGCCGGCGGCTACGCGGCCCGTGCCCACGTCGAGGCCCACGGCATCGGCCTCGAGATCGCGCCCTCGAGCGAGGTCAAGAGCCGCACGGGCGAGGTGATCGGCATCTACCTGCCCGAGGACGTGCCGCCCGGCCTGCCGTTCGCCGACACCGTCGAGGCGCTGCGCGACCTCGGCGCCTTCGTCTACGTGCCGCACCCCTTCGCCGGCTTCCACGCGATCCCCGACGCCGCGCTGCTCGAGCGGCTCGCGCCCCTGATCGACGCGCTCGAGGTCACCAACGGCCGCCTCGCCCGCGAGTCCTTCAACGACCAGGCGCTCGCCTTCGCGACGCGCCTCGGGCTGCCACAGGGCGCGGGCTCCGACGCGCACGTGGCGGCGGGGCTCTTCACCGCCGGCCTCGAGCTGCCGGCCTTCCACGACCCGGCCTCGCTCGCGCTCGCCCTCGGCGGTGCCCGCGTCGTTCGCCACCCCCGCAGCTTCCTCGCCCTGCAGGCCCGCAAGTGGCTGCGCACAAGGAGGACCCCCGCGCACGCCGAATGACGGCCCAAGCGCCGTGGCTGACTCCGACGAGATCTCCGAGCGGTACCTGGCCCGCGCCATCAAGGCGCTGAACGCGCTGAACGACGACATCGCCGACGCGGGCGACGACGACCCCGCCGACGGCCCCGTGGTGGGGTCGGGCGTCCCCAACGCGGACATCATGCTGCTGAAGGCGCGCCCGCGCCCGTCGGAGATCGCCGAGGGCGTCGCCTTCTTCGGCCGCGCCGGCGCCGCGATCCTCAAGAGCATCACGCGGGTCGGCATCGACCCGCTCCTGATCTACGGCACCAACTGCGCCAAGCGGGCCTCCGACGACCTCACCCGGAAGGACGGGCCACCGGCGCAGTTCCTGCTGCGCGAGATCCAGATCATCGAGCCCAAGATCATCGTCTGCCTCGGCGAGGAGACGGCCGAGTTCGTGAACCGGATCCGCGTGCCCCTGGCCCAGCCGCTCGACCCGGAGCGCCTCGGCGAGGTGCAGGAGCTGACGCCGACGATCGAGGCCCTCGTGACGCCCGACATCGACGAGTCGCTCGACGACGAGTCGGCCAAACGGCGCTTCTGGCGGGCGTTCCGAGAGCTCGGCCGCTGGCACGACGCGCTGCCGCCGTACTGAGCGCGAGGGATCAGGCGCGCACGAACCGCGCCACGCACTCGACGTGCGGCGTGTGCGGGAACATGTCGACGGGACGCACCGACTCGAGCCGGTAGCCGCCCTCGACGAGCAGGACGGCGTTGCCGGCCAGGGTCGTCGGGTTGCACGACACGTACACGATCGCCTCGGCCCCGAGCTCGAGCACGCGGCGCACGGCCTTGGGGGTCAGGCCGGTCCGCGGCGGGTCGACGACGACGAGGTCGGGCAGCGGCGCGCCCGCCTCGACGAGCGGCGCCACCGCCTTGGCCACGTCGCCCGTGATGAACTCCGCGTTCGCGATCCCGTTGCGCGTGGCGTTCGCCTGGGCCCCCTCGACCGCCTCCGGCACGACCTCGATGCCGACCACGCGGCCCGCGTCGCGGGCCAGCGCGAGGCCGATCGAGCCGATCCCCGAGTAGAGGTCCCAGACGACCTCCGCACCCGTCAGGCGGGCCTCCTCGATCGCGATGCCGTAGAGGCGCTCGCACATCACGGTGTTCGTCTGCAGGAAGCCGTTCCACGGCACGTGCAGCTCGAGCCCGAGGATCTCCTCGCGGTGGTGGTCGCGGCCGTGCACGACCTCCGTCGGGTGGCCGCGCGTCGCCTCCGCCATGCCGCTGTTGCGCTGGTGCAGCAGGCCCACGAGACCGGGCACCCGCTCGACGAGCTCGTCGACGAGGTTGGCGCGCCGCGGCAGGTCGACGTCGGACGTGACGAGCACGAGCAGCACCTCGCCCGTGCGCTCCGAGTGCCGGATCACGAGGTTGCGCAGGTGCCCCTCGTGGAGGCGCTGGTCGTAGGCCTCGAGCCCCGAGGCCCGCGCCCAGTCCTGCACCGCGTCCTTGGCCGCGTTGGGGGCGTCCCCGACGAGGAAGCAGCGGTCGACGCCGAGCACCTCATCCCAGCGCCCCGCGCGGTGGTAGCCGAGGGTCGGGCCGAGGTCGGGGTCCTGCGTGAACGTCAGCTCGACCTTGTTGCGGTAGCCGAGCGTGTCGTCCGCGCCCGAGATCGGGGCGATCGGCACGTCCGGCAGGTGCGCGATGCGGTCGATCGCGTCGCGCACCATCCGCTCCTTCTCGACCAGCTGCGCCGGGTAGGCGAGGGCCTGCCAGCGGCAGCCGCCGCACGCGCCGACGTGCGGGCAGGTCGGCTCGACGCGGTCGGGGCCGGGCGCCAGCAGCTCGAGCACGTCGGCCTCGCCGTGGCGGCGGCGCGCCGAACGCAGCCGCACCCGCACGCGGTCGCCCGGCAGCGCGCGGTCCACGAAGACCACGTAGCCGTCGATCCGGGCGACGCCGCGCCCGCCGGTCGCCAGGGACTCGATCGCCACCTCGGCCGTATCTCCGCGCGAGGGACGGTCCGCCACGCGGGGGATCCTACGCGAGCGGCGGCTCGGCGGATCCGGTGATCGCGTCGAAGGCGCGGTCGAGGTCGAGCCGCTCGGCGACCGCCTCGGCCGAGCGGGCGAGGTCGCCGGCCGCCGCCATCAGGGGTCCCGGCGGCACGGGATGCTCGGGGACCGCGCCGCGCACGGCCAGGGCGGCCTCGGCGACGCGCCGCCACAGGCCGGCCTCCGCCGCCGCGCCCGCGGCCGCCGCGGCCTCGTTGACGGCCGCATCCGCGGACGCCACCAGGACGACGAGGTCGACCGGCGGCGACCACGTCTCGGAGAGGTGGAGGGCGAGCGCGTCACGCGCCATCAGGGCGGCGGCGCGCCGCTCGGCGAGGCTCGCACCGGGACCGGTCAGCACGCGCCGAGGCTAGCACCCCGGCGCGTGCCGCACGGCTTTAGCCCGCGGTCTTCGGCTTGCTCTTGCCCATGATCAGCAGCACGATCAGGGCGATGAGCGGGAAGAAGAACCCCAAGATCGCCCACAGCGGCTGGCTGCGGTCGCGCGCCCCGGCCAGGTTCCAGCACACGGCCGCGAAGACCAGTGCGATCACCAGGGCGATGAGATAGGACACCCATTCCATCGTTACCCGTCCTCCTCGGGACTGCGCCGCGGCTGCGGCGCACCCGCAGGCTACGCTCCCGGCTGGACGAACCCCTGGGCCTTCTGCTTCTTGCCGATGATCAGCCGAACGATCAGCGCGAGGATCGCAAAGAAGAAGCCGAGGATCGCCCACACCACGCGGTGGCGGTTGCGGCGCCCGACGAGGCTCGCTCCGGGCCGCCGGACTGTACGCCCACGGGCGGACGGACTACTGGATCGTCGGCTCGGCGGGGGCGGTGACGACCCGCCCGTCGACCCACTCGGCGTTGGCGTACAGCGTCTCGGCCCGGGGAACGAGCCGCCCGTCCCGACCGGGCACCAGGTCGTGCAGGTCGAAGCGCCGGGCCACGAGGTCGATGTCGACGCGGTAGTCGCGGACGCCCTGCGGCCACGAGAAGGCAATCAGCACGGGGCGCGGCAGGTCGGCGCCGACGACGTCGATGCGCACGCCGGGCGTGCCGTGCAGGCCGACGAGCAGGCCGATCGTGGCCGCCTGCGGCGAGCGGTTGAAGACCTCGGCCGCGATGCCGGCCAGGTAGACCTCGTCGGCCTCGCGGCGGCGCGCCCGCAGGATCGCCTGCTGCGCGGTGCGCGACTCCTCGAGGTCGTGCAGGGCCTGCTCGCGACGGCGCTCGGCCTCGGCGAGCGCGGCGCGCAGGGCGGCGCCCTCCGCCTCGGCGTCGGCGAGGCGGGCGGCGAGCGTCTCGAGCTCCGTCTCGCGCTCCGTGGTGTGCTCGCGGGTGTCCTCGAGGGTGTCGATCGTGGTGGTCAGCTGGCTGCGCAGGGTCGTCACCTCGGCCTGCAGGAGGCGCACCGCCCGGTCGGCGTCGTCGGCGCTCTGCGCCGCGACCGGCGCCGGGTCCTCATGTCGCTCCCAGCCGCTGCGCTCCGCGCGCTCAACGCAGAGGGGGCAGACGGGGACGGGCCCGTTGCGCGGGTCCTCGAAGCGCGCGGGGCGCTCGCCGGTGAGGAGGTGCCGCCGGCAGAGGCCGCACTGGATCTCGTCAGAGCCGGGCATCTGCGCCGATCCTATCGGATGGCCGACCCCCGCCCCCGCCCCGCAGGCAGGAATCGGGCGCCGGACGCCGTAGGGCTCCACGCCCCGTCCCCGCACTGCCCCGTCTCCTTGGAGGAAGCACACACATGGGCACCACCGAAGTCACCCTGCTCGGATTGATCCAGATCGTCGGCTGGATCATCGTCGGCATCCGCCTGATGAACTCGTGCAACGTCGTCGGCGTCTCGAACGGCTGGCTGGCGTTCATCCCGATCGGCAACATGACCCGCTGGGCGCGCCTCGCCGGCGCGAACCCGTGGCTCGTGCTCCTGTTCATCATCCCGATCGTCGGGCTGATCATCTCGATCGTCTGGCTGAACCGCATCTCGGAGTCCAACGGCACGAAGTCGCCGTGGCTGTGGGCCTACGTCGTGTCGCTGGTCATCGCCTACATCGGCGCGCTGGCCTTCGGCGGCACCGGCATGCTGCTGATCACGATCGTCGGCGTGCTGGTCGGCGTCGCCGCGCAGTGGATGATCTTCGACCCGGAGAAGCCGATCCGCGTCGGTGGCGCCGCCCCGGCCGCCGCCTAGACCCGCGCCGACCGATCACCGCACGACCCGCGGGGGCGGCGCTCCGGCGCCGCCCCCTCCGTCGTCCTCAGGCGTCCTGCTCGCGCGCGTAGTCGGCCTCGAGCCTGAGCTCGCGGGCCCGGTGCGGGAAGCGGACGAGGGCCACGACGAAGCCGACCGCGACCAGCGCGGCGGCCACCGCCACCCCCCACGCCGATCCGGTCCCGAACGCCTCGCGCGCGCCCTGCAGGATCGCGTCGGCGTACGTCGGGTACTGCTCGGCCAGGACCCGGGCGCCGCCGAACGACCGGCGCAGGACGGACGCCGTCTGCTCCGTCACCTCGTCGCGCGCGGCCGCGGGGGCGGCCGCCAGCTGGCGGTCGACGGAGGCCCCGTACTGGACGGTCAGGACCGCACCGACGAGCGACTGCATGATCGCGGCGCCCAGGTCGCGCTGCAGATCCATCATCCCGGAGCCCATGCCGGCGCGGCGCTCGGGCACCGAGGCCACGATCGAGCGGGACGCGGGGGTGCCGGCCATGCCGATGCCGATGCCGATCACCGCGTCGGCGAGGCCGACGGGCAGGTACGACGAGTCCGCGCGCCACGTGAACAGGAGCAGGGTGCCGGCGAGCACGACGACGATGCCGGCGCTGAGGGTGGTGCGCGTCCCGAGCCGCGCGATCATGATCGCGGCCACGGGCGAGATGAGGATCGTCGTCGCGGCCATCGGCAGCGCGGACAGGCCCGCCTGGAGGGTCGTGTGGCCCATCACGTTCTGGACGTACTGCTGCCCGACGAACATCGCCCCGATCAAGGAGCCGAACACGATCGTGCCGGTCACGCCCGCCACCCAGAAGGTCGGCCGCGCGGCGATCGCGAGGTCGAAGAGGGGGTTCGGGGCGCGCAGCTGGCGTCAGGCGAAGAGCGCGAATCCGACCGCGGCCACCCCGAGGGCGACGAGTCCGACGGCGAGCTCGCCGGGCACGGAGACGAAGTGCAGCCCCAGCGTGACCGCGCCGACGGCGACGACGGACAGGACGCCGCCGAGGTGGTCGACGGGGCGCGTGTCGCGCGGCAGCCCACGCGGCATTACGGCGACGACGAGGACCAGCGCGAGGGCGGCGAGCGGGATCGTCATCAGGAACGCCCAGCCCCACGACCCGACCTCGAGCAGGTAGCCCGCGGCCGCCGGGGCAAGGGCCGACGCGCCGCAGCCGATGCCGGTCCAGAGCGCGATCGCCCGGGTCTTCGCCGCCCCGGAGAAGCGGTCCGCGATGATCGACAGGGTCGTCGGGAACGCCGTGCCGGCGCGATGCCGCCGACCAGCCGGCCGAGGGCGAGACCCTGCACGTCCCGGGCGAGGCCGGCGATCAGCGCCGCCGGGATCGAAAGGGCGAGCCCGCCGATCAGCATCCGGTAGCGCCCGTAGCGGTCCGCGACGGCGCCGAGGCACAGGCCGGACGCGGGGAGCCCGAGCGTGAAGCCGACGGCGACGAGGTTGAGGGCGGTCTGCGACGCCTCGAGGTCACGGCCGATCGTCGGCAGGGTCACGTCCGAGACCGCGAGGTTCATGTTCGCGACGGCGGCGCTCGCGATCAGCGTCCCCAAAATGAGCCCGGCGCGTGGCGGGGACTCGGGCTTCGCGCTCACCCCGCGGCCGCGCCGGCCGCGGCGGCGATCCGGCCGCCGCGGATGGCCTCGACGAGGACCGCGTGGTCGGCCTCGGCGCGGTCCGCGTAGGCAACCGCGTACTCCTCGAGCGCGTCCTCGAAGTGCTCCGAGGACCCCAGGTAGCCGGCGATCGCGACGCGGTCGCCGGAACGCGCGTGCGCCTTGGCGAGCGTCCAGCCGCACAGCATCCCGTACAGCCCGAGCAGCTTGGCGTCCATCCGGTCGATCTCGGCGGAGCCCTTCCAGTCGCGCAGCTGGCGCCAGTAGTAGTGGCGGCCGAGCGGCCCGTCGGCCCAGCCGAGGAAGGCGTCGCTGGCCGACTGCATCAGCCGCTGCCCGGCGACGACCCGCTGGCCGGGGTGCGCGTACGCGGAGCGGCCGAGGTGGGGCTCGAGCGCGGACGCGGTCGCCTCCTTGACCTGCAGGAACAGGAGGTCGCTCTCGTCCGCCCCCTGCAGCAGCACGATCACGCAGCGGGTGCCGACCGATCCGACGCCGACCACCTTGACCGCCGAGTCGACGTACGTGTAGCGGTCGAGCAGCACCCGCACGTCGTCGCGGACGGAGTCGCGGTAGGTCAAAAAGACGCTGCGGATCAGCCCCTCGACGTCGTCGTCGGGGAGCAGCTCGACGAGGTCGCGCAGCGGCACGATCAGCGGCGGCTCGGCAACGATCCGCCGCCGCCCGTCAACGACCTCCGTGAAGCGGGCGACGGCCTGGTGGTGGTCGTTGCCGCGGGCGCGGTCCGCGACCCGCTGGGCGTAGCGGCGCCAGTCCTCGTCGGCGATCGCCGGGATCCGCGCGTCCACCTCGATCTGGGCGTGCCACGACTCGAGCGCGGTCTGCTCCGTGAACTCGGCCATCGCGGTCCGGTAGCGCTGCGCGGCGAGCCGCGCCACCTGCCGCTGGCGCCTCGGCTTGAGGCCGCGGCTGCGGGCCGCCAGCACCATGCTCGCGGCGAGGCGCCGCACGTCCCACTCGAAGGGGCCCGGGAGCGTCTCGTCGAAGTCGTTCAGGTCGAACACGAGCGCGCGCTCCGGCGATCCGAAGACGCCGAAGTTGAGCAGGTGCGCGTCGCCGCAGAGCTGCACGTCGAGGCCGCTGCGCGGGAGCGCGGCGCAGTCGTGGGCCATCAGGTCCGCCGAGCCCCGGAAGAACGCGAAGGGGTCGGCGGCCATCCGCCCGTAGCGGATCGGCACGAGCCACGGCAGGCGGCCGGCGTCCCCGGCGGAGACGATCGCCACGGGGTCGCGCTCGGCAAGGCCCATCTCGGCGAGCCCGGCCAGCGGGAGGGCCTCCCGGGCGGCCTTGCCGGCGGCCCGACGCTCGCCCCGCGTCGCGTGCCGCGGCCAGCCCGTGCTGGTGGTCGCCTCCTCCACGGCGCCAGTCTACGGGCGGCGCGGGGCCCGGGGTACACTGGCCGCATGGTCGTCGACCCGAAGCACGCGATCCGCCTCACGTACTGCGTGCCCTGAGGGGCGGCGCCGAACGCCGCGGGTCTCGCGGCGCGGATCATCCAGGGCTGGGGCCCCGTTCTGCGGGAGCTCGTGATCGTGCCCGGCTCGGGCGGCGTCTTCGACGTCGAGGTGGACGGCACGATGGTCTTCTCGAAGCACGCGCTCGGGCTACGCGCCTACCCGGAGCCCGACGAGGTCCTCCCCGCCCTGCGCACGGCGATCGGCGACGAGGGCGCCTAGGAGGCCACCGGCAGGGCGCGGGCGCCGTCGAGCGTCTCCTCCCCCGGCGTCCGCATCAGGGACAGATCGATCTCGAGCGCGACGGCCTCGCCGACGAGGATGCGGCTCGGGACGCTCTTCGCCCCCAACCACGGCCGCGCCGTGGACCTGATCGACGTCCGACTCGACCGTGCCCGAGAAGTCGGTGAAGCCCCCGCAGCGTCGTGATCTTGCGGTGGCGGATCGCGAAGTTGATGCTCGAGTGCTCCGGGTCGATCGTCCAGCGCCCCGCGGGCACCATCGCCCCGACGACGGTCGACGGCCGCGCACCAAGCCGGGTCTCGGAGGGATCCTGCATGCCGCCATCGTCCGGGCGGCCCGGACCGGGCGTTCGGTGCGATCCCGCTCAGGTCGTGCGGGCCTCCCGCACGTGCAGCCGCCCCCGGCCCTAGCCGGGCATGGGGCCGACGTAGTCGACCTGCGGGCGGATCAGGCGCGGGTAGGCCATCTGCTCGAGCATGTGCGCCGTCCAGCCAGCGGTGCGGCTGACCGCGAACGTCGGGGTGTAGAGGCCCGGGTCGAGGTCGATGGTCTCGAGCACGGCGGCCGCGTAGTACTCGACGTTCGTGTAGAGCCGGCGGTCGGGCTTGTACTCGTGCAGGAGGCGCAGGGCGGTCTGCTCGACGTGGCGGGCGAGGCCGAGGCGCTCGTCGTCCGACCCGAGGCGCTCGGCGACCTCGCCGAGGGCGCGGGCGCGCGGGTCGTACGTCTTGTAGACGCGGTGCCCGAAGCCCATCAGCCGCTCGCCGGCCTCGATCTTCTCGCGCAGCCACGGCTCGGCGTTGTCTATCGTGCCGATCTCGTCGATCATCGAGGAGACGTGGCTCGGCGCGCCGCCGTGCAGCTTGCCCTTGAGGGCGCCGATCGCGCCGACGAGGCCGGAGCCGAGGTCGGAGGCGGTCGACACGATCACGCGGCCCGTGAAGGTGGAGGCGTTCATGCCGTGCTCGGCGGTCAGCACGAGGTAGGCGTCGAGGGCGCCGACCTGGGCGTCCGTCGGCTCCGTGCCGCGCATGACGCGGAGGTAGTTGCAGGCGAGCGAGTCCTCGTCCTTGATCGCGCCGGGCTCGACGCCCGCGCGGCGCGCGCCGAGCAGCGCGACGGCGCCGGCGATGGCGCCGAGGGCGGCCTGCGCGTCGGCGGGCGTCCCGCCCTCCTCGAGGTGGCGCGACTGCGCCCACATGCTGATCGCGGAGCGCACGACGTCCATCGGCAGCGCCGTGGGGTCGAGGGTCGCGAGCGTCGCGGGCTCCTCGGCGACACGACGCATGCTGGCGTAGACGGTGGCGCGCAGCGCGGCGAGCTCCTCGGCGCTCGGCAGGCGGCCGGTCCAGAGCAGGTGGGCGACCTCCTCGAAGCCGTGCTCGCGCACCAGCACCTCGGCGTCGTGGCCGCGGTAGATCAGCTGGCCGTTCTCGCCGTCGACCAGCCCGATATCGGACGGGCCGATCGAGATGCCCTCCAGACCGGTGCCGGGGTGCATGCGGGGGTTCGTGTCAGTCGCCATTTCGTCCTGCCTCCGTGGGTGACGGAACCCTAGCCGCACTCCGGGCCTCGTACCGTCGCTCCACCGCCTGATCGCATTCGACGGCCCGGGAGACGGACGACGGCGGTGCGATGGAGCCAGGCGGGCTCGAACCGCCGACCCCCTGCTTGCAAAGCAGGTGCTCTCCCAGCTGAGCTATGGCCCCGGGTGCGGCGCGCGTCCGCAGGCGGATTGTGCCAGCCGCGCGGCACGGGCCGCGCTGGCCGGGCTAGGACTCCCAGTCGAACTCGCCGGAGGCCGTGGTCTCGGACCAGCCGGGCTCCTCGGCCGATCCGCCGAGCGTGGCCTCGTCCTCCCAGTCCAGGCGGACGGCGGGGTGCTCGCCGGTCTCCTCCTCCTCCTGCCGCGCGTCCTCCTCGGTCTTGAAGAGGGCGTGGTTCTCGAAGGGGTCGGCGGGGATGAACTCCTCGAGCGGCATGTCCTGCTCGAGCTGCGCGTTCCGGCGCTTGAGGGCGAGGTGCTCCTCGATGACGGACGCGAAGAGGGTCTTGTCGTCGGACATGTCGTGCGGGCCTTCCGGTCGTGACGTGCGGGGACGCCGGGGACGATTGTAGTGCAGTCCGAGACAGCCGATCGCAGTGCACTGCGGCGCGGCCGACCCGCGGGTACGCTGTTCGGGTGGTCCCGGACGCCCCCCTGCCCGCGGAGGAGGTCGAGCGGATCGCCGCCGATGCCGCATTGCTGTGCGGAATCCCCGCCCCCACGGGCCATGAGGGGCAGCGCGCGCAGGCCGTCCTGGAGCGCCTCCGGGAGCTCGGCCTCGAGCCGGCCTCCGACGCCGTCGGCAACGTCGTCTGCCGGGTCGGGCCGCCCGGGCCCGCGCTCGCCCTGTGCGCCCATCTCGACACCGTCTTCCCGTCGCTCGAGCCCCAGCCGGCGGTGCGCGACGGCGCGCGCCTGGGCGGCCCCGGGGTCGGTGACAACGCCCTCGGCCTGGCGGCGCTTTTGGCCGTCGCGCGCGCCCTCGCCGCCGATCCGCCGACGGGGCCGGTGCTGCTCGTCGCGACCGTCGGCGAGGAGGGCCTCGGCGATCTGCGCGGCGTCACGCACCTGCTCGACGCGGAGCCCGTCCGCGCCCTCGTCGCGATCGAGGGGCACGGCGTCGACAGCCTCGCCGTGGGGGCCGTCGCGTCGGCCCGCGTGCGCGTGACGTGCTCGGGGCCGGGCGGCCACTCGTGGTCCGACCAGGGCCGGCCGAGCGCGATCCACGCCCTCGTCTCCGCCGCCGAGCGGATCCTCGCCGCGGCGCCGCCCGCCGTGGCCAACGTCGGCGTGATCGAGGGCGGCACCGCGGTCAACGCGATCGCCGAGCGCGCGTCGCTGGTGCTCGACCTCCGCCACGTCGACCCGGCCCTCGTCGAGCAGGCGCTGGGCCGCATCGAGCGCGCCGCGCGCACGGCGCCCGTCGCCGGCATCGCGACGGCGGTCGAGGTCGTCGGCCGCCGGCCCGGTGGCGACGGCACCGTCTCCGCGGCCCTCGTCGAGCTGGCCCGCGAGGCGCGCGACGCCGTCGGCCTCGAGGCGGCCGAGGAGCACCCCGCCTCCACCGATGCGAACGCCGCGATCGGGCGCGGCATCCCCGCCCTCGGCGTCGGCGTCAGCCGCGGCGAGGACGCGCACACCGAGCGCGAGTGGATCGCGGTGCCCCCGATCGCCTACGGCGCCGCCGCCCTGCTCGGCCTCGTGCGACGCGCGGACGAGCGGATTCCCGTCTGAGCCACTACCATCGGGGTACACGCCGCCCCGGAGGAAGACCGACGTGACCATCGCCCTGATCGTGATCGGCATCATCGCCCTCGTGGCGATCATCCTGATCGCCGTCTACAACGGCCTCGTCCAGGCCCGCAACAAGTGCGACGAGGCCTGGTCCGGCATCGACGTCCAGCTCAAGCGCCGCCACGACCTGATCCCGAATCTCGTCGAGACGGTCAAGGGCTACGCCTCCCACGAGCAGGCCACCTTCGAGAACGTGACCGCCGCCCGCACCGCCGCGATGGCCGCGAAGACCCCGGCGGAGGCCGCCAAGGCCGAGGGCGTCCTCGGGCAGGCGCTGACGGGCCTGTTCGCGATCGCGGAGGCCTACCCGCAGCTGCGCGCCGTCGAGTCGTTCACGCAGCTCCAGGCCGAGCTGACGAACACCGAGGACCAGATCTCGGCGTCGCGGCGCATCTACAACGGCAACGTCCAGATCTTCAACACCAAGGTGCAGCAGATCCCGGGCAAGTTCCTCGCCGGCCCGTTCGGGTTCGTGATCAAGGAGTTCTTCGAGCTCGACTCGGAGGCCGAGCGCCAGCCGGTCAAGGTCGACTTCTCGGGCTCCGCCGCCGCGGCACCGGCGGCCCCCACCGCGCCGGCGGCCCCCGCCGCGCCGGCCCCGCCGCAGGACCCGCCGCCGACCACGACGGGCGGCTAGGCCGCCCCTGGTTTTCGGGTATCGTCCCCGTCCACGGGCCCGTGGCGCAGTTGGGAGCGCGCCTGGATCGCACCCAGGAGGTCGGCGGTTCGAATCCGCCCGGGTCCACTCCCCCGCCGGCAGGCCGCCGGCGGGTCACAGGAGGGTGAGGGGATGGCCGACCTGATCGAGGGCGCCGACGTCGGGCTCGACCTCGCGCGCCGGATCCTCGACGAGGTGGTCGTCGCGGCCGAGCGCGACGGGCTGCGGCTGTGTGCGGTCGTCGCCGACCGCGCGGGCAACCCGGTGGCCTCGATTCGCATGGACGGCGCGCCCCTCGGCTCCTACGCGATCGCCGTGGACAAGGCCTTCTCGTCGGCGGTCTGGGACGACCGCACGGGTGCGATGGGCGAGATCGCCGGGCCCGGCGGCGAGGACTTCGGCATCGCGGGCCTGCTCGGCGGCCGCATGGTGGTCTTCGCAGGCGGCGTGCCCGTCCACTCCGGCGGCCGCCAGGTCGGGGCGCTCGGCGTCTCCGGGGCCCGCAGCCCGGAGGACGAGGCCGTGGCGCTCGCGGCGCTCGCCGCCTGCGGCCTCGAGGGGTAGGGACCCGGTGGAGCTCCTGCTCGTCCGCCACGCGATCGCCGACGAGCGCGACCCCGTCCGCTACCCCGACGACCGCCTGCGGCCCCTGACGGACCACGGCCGCGAGCGCTTCCGCCGGGCCGCCCGCGGCCTCGCCTCCCTCGTCGACCCGCCGGAGCGGGTTCTGGCGAGCCCCTACGCGCGCACCTGGGAGACGGCGACGATCCTCGCCGACGCGGCGGGCTGGCCCGACCCCGAGCCGTGCGAGCCGCTCGCCGCCCACCACGGCGCCGAGACGGCGCTGGCCATGGCCGCGGCGCTCGACGCCGAGGGCCGCGTGGTGCTCGTCGGCCACGAGCCGACGATGACCCTGCTCACGCGGCTCCTCGTGGCCGCGCCCGACCGTGCCCGCGTGGACTGGTTCCGGAAGGGCGCGGCCGCCCTGGTGGACTGCGCCGGCCCGGCCGCCCCGGGCGCGGGCCGCCTCGTCTGGATGCACCAGCCGCGGACGCTCAGGGCGCGGGCGGCGGGCTGAGCCCGCCGACCCAGCCGGGCACGCCCACCTCCGCCGGCGCCTCGACGGCGAGGGCGTGCAGCGCGGAGGCGAGCGCCGCGAGGCCGGCCGGCGTGTGCGGGAAGCGGCCCGGCACCACCAGCACCAGCCCGCCGTGGTCGCCGAGGTCGTCGTGGCGCCGCTTCAGGAGGCGCCCGAAGTCGCCGCGGTCCTCGGTCACGATCGCCCGCCCCTCGACGCGCATCCGGCGCAGGAGCTCCGCGTCGGCGCAGCCCCTTCGGTCGGGGCGCTCCTGCACGCCGACCGCGTCGCAGCCGAGGGCCCGCAGCCGCTCCGCGAGTCGCGCCGGGTAGTCCTCGTCGAGGAGGAGCCTCACGCCCCGCCGACGGCCGTGCGGCGGAGCGCGTCAGCCGCCTCGGCGGCCGCGGCCCGCTCGCGCAGCTGCGCCACCGCCTGCTCCTCCCGCCCGCGGTGGGCCGCGTGGTACGCGGCGCAGGCCTCGACGGCGCCCCACGGGATGCCGAAGTCCGCGGCGACGCGCGCGACGTCGCCGTCCGCGCCCGCGAGCGCGTCCACGACCCGGTGCACGTCGATGCGGTGCCCGACGAGGGCGCCGATCAGGACGCCGTGGGCGTCGCGGCGGCGGATCAGCGGATGCTCGTCGCGCTCCATGCCCTCGAGGATGTAGCGCTCGACGAGCGCCGTGCGCGACACGCCGAGCTCCCGGGCGCGCGCGGTCACGCGCGCAAGCTGCGCGGGGTCGAGCCGGAGCGAGACGACGGCACGCGGGGGGCGGGCGGGTTCGGACGCCCGGCCCATCCTGATACGCCGTAATACGGCCTGCGGCGAGGCGGTGCGGCGCCCGCGCGGGGCGCCGCACCGGCCGCGCCTAGAAGACGTCCCAGGTGATCTGCTTGGTCTCGCTCATGGCGTCGAGGATGAACGTCGAGAGCTCGCGCCCCGCGCCGGACTTCTTCGCGCCGCCGAACGGGGCCATCTGGTCCCAGTAGTTCGTGGTCTCGTTGATGTGGACGGTGCCGTGGCAGAGCTCCTCGGCGTAGCGCCAGGCGGTCCGCAGGTCCTCCGTGAAGACCGCCGCCGTCAGCCCGAACTCCGTCGCGTTGGCGATCCGGATCGCCTCGTCGTCGTCCGTGAAGGCGATGATCGGCGCGACGGGCCCGAACGTCTCCTCCCGGGCGATCCGCATGTCCTCCGTGACCCCGGTCACGATCGTCGGCTCGTGCAGCCGGCCCTCGGCGCCGCCGCCGTGGACGACGGTGGCGCCCTTGGCGATCGCATCGGCGACGTGCTCCTGCGTGCGCACGAGATTCGCGTCGGTGCAGACGGGCCCCATGTCCGTGGCCTCGTCGAGCGGGTCGCCCAGCTTCAGCGCCTTGGTGCGCTCGACCAGCAGCTCGACGAAGCGGTCCTGGACGTCGCGGTGGACGAGGATCCGCTCGGCGGCCGTGCAGCACTGCCCGGCGAGGTAGAAGCAGCCCGTGATGGCGGCGTCGGCCGCCTTCTCGAGGTCGGCGTCGGCGCGCACGATCTGCGGGCCGTTGCCGCCCAGCTCCAGCACGCGGTTCTTGAGGCCCGCGTCGCGCGCGACCTGCTCGCCCGTGGTGACGGAGCCCGTGAAGACGACGCTGCCGACGTCCTCGTGGCGGACCAGCTGGCCGCCGAGGTCGCCGTGGCCGTGCACGAGGTTGACGGTGCCCGCCGGGAAGCCGGCCTCGTGCAGCACGTCGACGAACATGTTGGCGCAGATCGGCGCGAGCTCGGACGGCTTCCAGACCAGCGTGCAGCCGAGCGCGAGCCCGTACACGATCGGGATGCCCGCGATGTCGACGGGGAAGTTCCAGGGGGTCACGCAGGCGACCACCCCGATCGGCTCCTGCACGACCATGATCCGCTTCGAGCCGGCCCGCTCCTGCGTCGACGGCAGGACCTGGCCGCGGTAGCGGATCACGTCCTCCGAGGCGCGCCGGAAGTGGTCGACGGTGAACTCGACCATCTCCTCCTCCGCCTCGCGGATCGTCTTGCCCGTCTCGCGGCTGATCATCTCGGCGATCGCGGGCGAGCGCTCGAGGCAGACGTCGTACGCGCGGCGCAGGAGGTCGACGCGCTGCATCAGCGGCGTCCGCCGCCAGGCCGGGAACGCCGCCTTCGCGGCCGCCACGGCGGCCTCCAGCTGGGCGTCCGTCGCCACGTTGACGGTGCCGACGAGCGACCCGTCGTAGGGGCTGTGCACCTCGATCGGCGCGCCGTCGCCCTCCTGCCATTCGCCGCCGATGAACGCGCCCGGGTGCGTCGCCGTGGTCGCCATGCTGCTCGCCTCCCTCCGGCCGGGGGCCGGTCCGTTGAGCGCAGGCTAGCCGACCGGGGCGGGCCGCGGGAGGCGGGGGCCCGGGCACGCGAAAGGGGCCCCTGCGGGACCGGCCGGAGCCGGCCCCGCAGGGGCCCTGACGGAGCGTCCGGGCTAGTCGCCCGAGGTGCGAGCCGGGGGCGTCTGCCCCATCAGCTCGTAGACGTGCGCCGCGGGCTCCTCCTCGGACTTGTCCCTGAAGGAGAACTTCCGGCCGACCTGCTTCTGGCCGATGATGTACCCGACGATCGCGACCACCATCGTACCGACGAAGATCCCGATCGCGAGGCTGCGGTACCCCGTGACGTCCTCGCCCTTGACGAGGTAGCCGGTGTACTGCATGTTAGCGACCCCGACGACCGTGCCGACCGTGTTGACCGTGAGGCAGACCCAGGCCGCCAGGATCCAGAAGGACCCGAGCTTGAGCGGACGGGGCCAGGTTGGCCGGTCCCGGCGCAGGAGCAGGAAGCCCGACAGCGCGAGGATGTGTGCGAGCACGTAGCCGATGTTGCCGGCGAGCAGCGTGAACAGCAGCGACGGCATGAAGAACAGCAGGAACAGGTTCAGCACCATGTCGAAGGCCATGGCCCGGCCCGGCACACTCTCCTTGTTCAGCTTCGCGAGCCACGTGACGGTCAGGCCCTCCTTGGCCATGCCGTACAGGGCACGCGAGCCGTCCATCGTCGCCGTGTTCATCGAGAGCAGGAGCCCCGCGCAGATGAACACGGTGAACACCGCGCCGAGGAACGTTCCGACGGTGTTGTTGAGCGCGGTCGTCAGGTAGGCGATGTAGGTCAGGTCACCGGCGATCACGTCGAGGCCGACCGCCGCCACGACGCTCAGCGGGAGCAGCAGGCACAGCACCACGCCCATGATCGACGTCGCGGCCACGGCGAGGCGCGTGTCCTCCTTCGTGTCGTGGTACTCGGGGGCAAAGGTCGCGGGCGCCTCGGGGAAGTACGAGGACCACGCGATCACCCAGAACCACACGATGCCGAGGATGATGGCCTGCGTTAAGCCCGGCGTCCCGCCGTAGAACTCCACGTTCGCGTTGATCGTCGCGGTGTTCCAGGCGAAGTCGACGGTGCTGAGCTTGCCCTGGATGATCGGGATCAGCGCCAGCGATGCGACCGGGATCACCATCATCAGGGCCGTCGCGTACGAGAACCACACCGCCGGCCGCATCCCGAAGTAGTTGAACAGGAAGCAGGCGAGGATGCAGACCGCGCCGATCAGGCGCGGGTACGTGATGTCGAAGCTGAAGAGCCCGAAGCTGAGGACGTTGACGGACCAGTCGAGCGCCCCCGGGTTGAACCGGGAGAGCAGCAGCGTGCCGATGATGCCGCCGTAGATGGCGAGCACGGACGACCACGCGAACCAGTAGCCGAACGTGGCGATCGGCCCGGCCAGCGAGAAGTGCTGGCGCCAGCCCTCCTTGGCGAACATCGACAGACCGCCAGACTTGTCGGGAAACATCGCCGCGGGCTCCGCGTAGATGTACGCCGCGAGGCCGCCGACGATCGCCGACATGAACCAGATCGTCGACGCCCAGATGGGCCCGAGGGTGATGACGGACCCTGCGATGCCCGCGAGGATGAATCCCGGGCCGGCGAGCCCGATGACGAACCCGTCGTACCACCGCATGGTCTTGATCAAACCAACCTGATCGAGCGTTACCTCCGCTCCTGGCATGACTCCTCCTACTCCCGACCCGGCTCTGCTTCCGGGCTCACCGCAACCGTACAGATAGCGGTTGCCGTTGCATGGAGATACGGCAACAATGAGCCGATGCCCGTCGCCCCGATCGTGGTCCGCTGCCCCTGCGGCGTCGAAACCCGCGCCGACGCGGGCGACGCCGTCACCTGCACGGGCTGCGGTGCGCGCTACGACACGGCGGCCGAGGCGAAGACTCTGAACGTGCTGGCCAATCGCACGCAGCGCCAGTTCCGCTACCTGTCGCGGGCGGGGCTCGGCGCGGTCGGCCTGGCCGGTCTCGCCGGGCTCTCGCAGTTCCAGGTCCCGGGCCTCGTGGTCGGCGCCGGGGTCGTCGCGTTGGGGTGGTACGTGCTGCTGATGCCGTGGATGAAGCGGCGGCTGCTCGCCAAGGCCGCGACGCTCTTCACCCCGGTCGTCGCGCCCAAGCGACGATGAGCACCGCCGTCCGGGACCGCGCGCCGGCCGCCCCGGCGGCCCCCGAGCAGACCGAGCGCCGCCCCGTGATGCTCGTCTCCCTCGACATCTCGTTCGACGAGGAGCTCGTCCGATCCGCGATCGAGGCGGCGATCGAGGCGGGCTCGGAGCTCCTGATCTGCCTCGCCGTGACCCTGCCGACGGCCAACGCGAACGCGGCGGCGCGGCGCACCATGGGCAACCCCGTGGTGCGCGAGGAGATGCAGCGGATCCGCGATCGGGCCCGTGACGCCGGCGCGAAGGCCAGGACCGTGCTCTACAGCTCGCCGCGGCCCGTGCAGGCCCTGTTCGGGGTCGCGGAGTCGCACGGGATCGGCCTGCTCGTGTTCGGGCCGGACCGGCGCCGCTACGGGCGGCTGCGCTTCCGCTGGCACCTGCACCGCATCAGGCGCAACACGACCTGCCTCGTCCTCCCGCTCGAGTAGCGGCTAGTAGCGGGCGGGCACGCCGACGAGCGCGCGGCGCACGGCGTCGTCGAACGACATCCGCCCCTTCGGCACGAGCCGGAGGATGTCGTCGTTGAGGCAGATGGTCTCGTTGCGCAGGCCCTCGACGAGCGGCCGCGCGATCTTCGTGTCCACATCGGTGACGAAACCGCACCAGAGCGACGAGAGCTTGGGCGAGAGGACGGGCACGGGCAGGATCATCGGCTTGCGGCGCCCCGCGAGGACAGCGGTCCGCTCCATCATCTCCTGGAAGGTCATGATGTCGGGCCCGCCGACGTCGAGGGTGCGGCCGAAGGCCCCCGGCAGGTCGCAGACGCCGACCAGGTAGTCGCGCAGGTCGGCGAAGGCGATCGGCTGCGAGCGCGTCGTCACCCAGCGCGGCGTCACCATCGCGGGCAGCCGGTGCACGAGGTCGCGCATCATCTGGAAGGAGGCGCTGTGCTGCCCGATCACCATCGCGGCCCGGAGCGTCGTCACCGGCACGCTCCCCTCCGCGAGGACGGCGCCCGTCTCGTGGCGGCTCTGGAGGTGGTGCGAGAGGTCCGGCTCGTCGTCGCCGAGGCCGCCCATGTAGATGATCTGGCGCACGCTGGCCTGCGCGGCCGCGGCGGCGCAGTTCGCGGCGGCCCGCCGGTCGAGCTCGGCGAAGTCGCCGCCCGACCCCATCGAGTGCACGAGCCAGAAGACGACCTCGAGGTCCGCGAACGCGCGGTCGAGCGACTCGCGGTCGAGGGCGTCGCCGGGCACGACCTCGACGTCGCGGACCCGCTCGAGGTCCGCGTTGGGGCGGCGCACGATCGCCCGCACCGTGGCGCCCTGGTCGCGCAGCTCGGGCACCAGCCGGCGGCCGATGTACCCGGAGGCGCCGACCACGCCGACGCGCACGCCCTCGAGGCGCCCGCCCGTGTCGATCGGCGGCGGCGCGACGGGGATCGGGTCGATCACGGCCGCGATGCGGCGCAGGCTGCGCGTCGTGACGAAGCGGTGCACGAGGTGCTGGACGAGGGTGTACGGCGCGGCGATCGGGAAGGTCGTCGCCTTGAGCCGCTCGAAGCGCGGCCGGTAGCCGTCCACCACGACGCCGAGGCGGACGCGCTCGCCCTCGACGGCGGCGACGATCCTCAGCTCTCCGGCCGCCCCGGAGCAGGCCTGGCCGCCCGTGATCGGGAAGCCGACCTCAATGCCGCCTGCCACCTCGTCGACCTGGGCCTCGGCGAAGCGCAGGATCTCGATTCCCGAGCGGGCCACGACGAGGCGGATCGGCCCGAGCGGGTCGCCCTCGGCCCGCACCGCGCCCTTCAGCGACTCGACGAGGCTCGTCCAGTAGGCGGCGGCGATGGCACGCGCCGACGCGGGCGTCGGCGGCACCACGGGGTGCAGCGGGCGGAGCCAGTACTCGCTGTGCTGGTTGGCGACGCTCGTCCAGTACTCCACATTTACGACTTCGCACGCGGCGGTCCCGCGGCGCGTCAGGCGCGCGCGTCGGCGATCCGCTCGAGGTGGTGCTCGCGGGCGACCCGCGTCAGCTCGGCCATCCGCCGGGCGCGGTCGGGGTCGACGCGGTTCTGGGTCTTGCCGTCGACCTTCAGCGAGGTGCCGACGATGATGCCGTCGGCGGTCTCGAGGATGCGCTCGGCCGTGTCGTGGCGGACGCCCGTGTTGGCGAGGACGGGCAGGTCGGGGCAGGCCGCCTTGGCCTCCTCGAGGTCGGCGAAGCGGAACGCCGAGCCGGCGCGCGGACCGGAGATCAGCGCGGCCTCGCAGCCGAAGAAGCGTGCGCCCTGCGCGCGGTCGGCGACGGTGCGCGAGCCGAGCGGCGACGCGAACTCCGGCGTCAGGTTCGTGAAGACGGCGATGTCGTCGGCGCCGATCGAGTGCCGGTACGAGAAGGCGGCGCCCGGGTCGGGGCGCAGCTGGCCCATGTCTGACTCGTACACGCCGACGAAGACCTCGCGCACGAAGCGCGCGCCCACGGCGCGCCCGACGGCGAGCGTGGCGAACGGGTCCCACAGCATGTCGATGCCGAGCGGCCGCTCGAGCTCCGGCTCGATCTCGCCGACCACGGCGGCCATCGCCGTCGCCTGCTCCATCGTCACCTCGACGCGGTACGGCAGGTCGCCCTCGTTGCAGAACAGGATCGCGTCGACGCCGGCGTCCTGGCAGACGAGGGCGTCGTGACGGGCCGCCTCCACGATCGGCCGCATGCCCGCCTCGCGGTCGAAGGCGGGCGAGCCGGGCAGGGCGAGCAGGTGGACGACGCCGATCAACGGCTTCGGCACGCCGAAGACCCGCTCCATCGCCATGTCCGCGGGCATGCCCGTCCCCTCCATGGCGTGAGGGTACCCGCCGCGCGGGGGGCACCGCAACCGGGAACCCCGCAGCCGGGCGCGCTCCCCGGCCCCGCGGCGTGGCAGACTGCCGCCATGTCCGAGCTGCTCGAGCTGCCCGACGGCGCCGGCGCGGTCGACCCGGCCGCGCACGGCTTCGCGTGCGGCGCGATCCGCCTCGCCGTCGTGGGGGCCGAGGGCCACCCGCTCGACTTCTCCGCCGACCCCGTGCGGGCGGCGATCGCCGGGGCGCTCGCGCCGGACCCGCTCGACCCGTTCCCCGCCGACGCGCTGCGGCCGTTCGCACCGGCCGCCCTCGCCGCCCTCGACGCGGCGGTGCCCGGCCACCCGGAGCTCGACCGGCTCGCGCCGATCTGGCGGCCGCGCCTCCTCGCCCTCGCGGGGCGCCAGGCCGAGCTGACGGGCGAGGAGGCCGTGATCCTGCGCTTCGAGGAGCGCCTGCGCGAGCTCGAGCGCGGCATGGGCGAGGCGCAGGCCGCGGGCGACGAGGACCGCCGCGAGGCGCTGCACGCGAAGTACATCGAGGTCGGCACCACCTACGCCGGGCGGCTGGCGGCGCGTGGCGGCTGACGTCGCCGACCGCATCGCGGCCCGCGGCGCGGCGCTCGGCCTCGGCCCGGGCGCGCCCGTCACGGCGCTCGTGTCGGGCGGCGCCGACTCCACCCTGCTCCTGCTCGGCCTCGTCGAGCTCGGCTGCGCGGTGCGCGCGCTGCACGTCGCCCACGCGCTGCGCGGCGACGCCTCCACGGCCGACGCGGACGCCTGCCGCGCCCTCGCCGCCCGCCTCGACGTGCCCCTCGCCGTCGTCGACGGCGCCGTCGCGCCGGGCGGCAACCTCGAGGCGCGTCTCAGGGACCGGCGCCGCGCCGCCGCCCTCGAGCACGCCGGGGCGGACCCGATCGCGACGGGCCACACCCTGTCGGACCGCGCCGAGACCGTCCTCTACCGGCTCGCCGCGTCGGGCTCGCCGCGCGGGCTCGCCGCGCTGCCGCCCCGTGACGGGCGCTGGCTGCGCCCCCTGATCGACTGCTCACGCGACGAGGTCCGCCGCGAGCTCGCGCGGCGCGGCGTCCCGTGGCGCGACGACGCGACCAACGCCGAGCCGGGCCCGGCCCGCAACCGCATCCGCCTCGACGTCCTCCCCGCCCTCGCGCTCGCCCACCCGGGCGCCGAGCGCAACCTCGCCCGTGCCGCCCTCCTCGCCGACGACGAGCGGGCGCTCCTCGACGAGCTCGCCGACGGCCTGATCGACCCCGACGGGTCGCTGCCGATCGGCCCCCTCCTCGCCGCGCCGCCCGCGCTCGCGCGCCTCGCGCTGCGCCGCGCGGCGGCCCGCCGGGGGCTCACGCTCGGCCACGACGACGTCGAGGCGCTGCGCACGTCCCCCCGGCGCCGTACGCTGCCGGGCGCGGGCATGGCCGACGTCGACCCCCACCGGCTCCGCTTCCTGCCGCCCGGCGCCGGCCGCGGCGAGGGCGCCGCGTGAGCGCGCGCCACCCGGCCCTGCGCGAGCCGCTCGTGACCGAGCAGCAGATCCGCGAGCGCGTCGCGGCGCTCGGCCGCGAGATCTCCGAGGCCTACGCGGGCCGCGAGCTGACCATCACCTGCGTCCTCAAGGGCGGCTTCATCTTCCTCGCCGACCTCGTGCGCGTGATCGAGGTGCCGTGCACGATGGACTTCATGGTGATCTCGTCGTACGGGATGGGCACCCGCTCGTCCGGCGTCGTGCGGATCCTGAAGGACCTCGACGCCCCGATCGACGGCAAGGACGTCCTCGTCATCGAGGACATCGTCGACTCGGGCCTGACCCTGTCCTACCTCCTGCGCAACCTCCAGACGCGGCACCCCGCCTCGCTCGAGGTCTGCTCGCTCCTGTCGAAGCCGGGCCGCCACGCCAACGACGTGCCGCTGCGCTTCGTGGGCTTCGAGATCCCCGACGACTTCGTCGTCGGCTACGGGCTGGACGCCGGCGAGCGCTTCCGCGAGCTGCCGGAGATCTGGACCGTCGACGAGGCGCGGCTCTAGACGAGCGCGAGGTGCGCCGCCTCCCAGGCGGACGCCTCCTCGTCGAAGTAGCGCAGGCGCGTCTTCTTGAACTCCTTGACGGAGTAGAGCACCGCGTACTCCTCGAGCCCGGTCTCCTCGGCGAGGGCGGCGAGGACGGCCTCGCACTCCTCCTTGTCGCGCCCGTGCGTCATCGAGAAGAGCCGGTACGGCCAGTCCGGGTAGACGGGCCGCTCGTAGCAGTGGGAGACGCCGCGGTAGGCGGCCATGATCCGGCCGGCCTCCTTCACGCGGTCCTCGCCGACGATCCATACGCCCATGCCGTTCTGCAGGAACCCGGCCTTGCGGTGATTGAGGACGGCGGCGAAGCGGCGCATGCGCCCGTCCTCCAGCATCTCCCGGCCGAGGGCCAGGAGCTCGTCGACGGTGAAGCCCTGCTCCTCGGCGAGCGGCGCGAGCGGCTCCGGGATCGCGGGCAGGTCCTGCTGCAGGGCGCGCACCGCAGCGACCTCGCGGTCCGTCGCCGGGCGCGACGGCGCCTCGAGGGTGGGCGCGCGGCGCGCCTTCTTGGCGGCCGGGTCGCGCCCGCCGACCATGTCGAGGTCGACGCCGATCTTGAAGAAGCGCAGCGCGGGCAGCGGGCGGATCGACTCGACGTCCGCCATCCGTCCGAGCAGCTCGATCGTGCCCTCGAGGCCGATCTGCGTGTCGGGCGGCACCGCCAGCGTGAACCAGAGGTCGAAGGCGTGCTCGCGCTCGTAGTTGTGCGTGACGCCGGGGTGCGCGGAGAAGACGTCGGCCGCGAACTGCTGCTGCCCCGGCTTCGAGCGGGCCGCGACGAGGCTCGAGCGGTAGCCGAGCCGCCGCGTGTCGAAGATCGCCGAGATCTGCCGCACGACGCCCTCGCCGCGCAGCCCCGAGATGCGCTCGAGCAGGTCGTCCTCGGGCATCCCGATCTCGTCGGCGAGCGCCGCCCACGGCCGCTCCACGAGGGGCAGTTCGTGCTGGAGGCGGTCGAGCAGGCGGCGGTCGGCGTCATCCATACCCGTAGCGTCGGCGGCCTTGCGGCCCGTGTCAAACCCCGTGCCTTCCCGCCCGGTCCGTGATAGCCTGCTCGCAGACAGATCAGGGACCCGATCCCCCGAGCAAAAGGTCTCACTCGCCATGCACACGCCCCGCCTCCTTCTCCTCGCGATCGCCCTCGGCGCCCTCGGCATGGGCCTCCTGACCGCCTGCGGCGGTGGCGACACGGAGGCCTCCGGCACCATCGGCGGTGAGATCACGATCGGCACCGGCACCGACGGCACTCCCGTCGACGATGGCGAGGCGGCCGACGGCGGCGAGGCCGCCGCGACGACGGCCGAGGACGCGGATGGCGAGACCGTCGCGGCGGCCGCCGAGGGCGACGCGGCCGCGGGCGCGGGCGTCTGGGAGACGGCGGGCTGCGGCGGCTGCCACGCGCTGGCCGCGGCGGGGGCGAACGGCGCGGTCGGGCCGAACCTCGACGAGCTGATGCCCTCCTACGACCAGGTGCTCACCATCGTCACGAACGGCAAGGGCGCGATGCCGTCCTACACCGGCCAGCTCTCCGAGGCCGACATCCAGAACGTCGCGGCCTACGTGTCGCAGAGCGCCGGCCAGTAGTGCCCCTGCCCGACGGGCTCGACCCGCTCGGGATCGACGCGGTCTTCGTCGACCTCGACGGCACCGTCGTCCACGAGGCCGAGCTCCTGCCCAGCGCGCAGGCCGCGGTGGGCGCGCTGCAGGAGACGGGCGTGCCCGTCGTCGTGGCCACGGGCCGGATGTTCCAGTCGGCCTGCCGCTTCGCGGACCTGCTCGACGCCGCCGACCCCGTGATCTGCTTCCAGGGCGCCCTCGTCGGGCGCCGCTCAACCGGCGAGGTGCTGCACCACGAGCAGCTCGACCCCGAGCACGCACGGCCGATCCTCGAGGCGATCGTCGCGTCGGGCGAGCACGTGAACGTGATGACGGGCGACGCCTTCTTCGTCGCCGACGACAACGCGGAGGCGCGCCGCTACGCGACGAGCGCCCGCGTCCCCGTCAACGCCGTCGGCGACCTCGTCGCCTGGCTCGACCGGCCCGTCACCAAGCTGGTCGTCTCCGGCGACCCGGCGCGCATGGACGCCCTGCGCGACAGGCTCGTGCCCCGCTTCGGCGACCGCGCCTTCATCGCCAAGTCGCTGCCCTTCTACCTCGAGGTCGCGGCGCCCGGCGTGCACAAGGGCGCGGGCTGCGCGGTCGTCGCCGACCTGCTCGGCCTCGAGCGGTCGCGCTGCGTCGCGATCGGCGACGGCGAGAACGACCTCGAGCTGATCGACTGGGCCGGCTACGGCATCGCCGTCGGCGGCGGCCACCCCGACCTCGTCGCGCGGGCCGACTGGGTCGCGCCCGCGATCCACGAGGACGGCGTGCCGCGCGTCCTGATGGCGATCGCCGAGGCCAGGCGCGGCGCGTGACGCCCCGCCGCGGGTAGGGTTCGGGGCATGATCGACCTGCGCCTCGTCCGCTCCGACCCGGAGGCGGTGCGCGCCGCCCTCGCCCGGCGCGGCGACGAGGGCCTGCTCGACCCGGTGATCGCGCTCGACCAGGAGCGCCGCGCCCTGCAGGCTCGGGTCGACGACCTGCGCGCCGAGCGCAACCGGGCGTCCGAGGCGATCGGCGAGCTCAAGCGCGCGGCGAAGGACGATCCGGCGCGCGCCGCCGAGGCCGACGCGGCGTCCGCGTCGATGCGCGGCCTGAAGGACGAGCTCGACGGCCTCGAGGCCTCGCTCAAGGCGCTCGACGAGCGCCTCGGCGACGCCCTGCTCGTGGTCCCGAACCTCCCCCACCCCGACAGCCCGCTCGGCGCGACCGAGGAGGACGCCCGCGAGGTCAGGCGGGTCGGCGAGCCGCCCGCCTTCGCCTTCGCGCCGCGCGACCACCTCGAGCTCGGCGGCGCCGGCATCGACATGGAGCGCGGCGCCCGCACCTCGGGGTCGCGCTTCGGCTACCTGACCGGCGACGTCGCGCGGCTCTGGTGGGCGATCTCGCGGCTCGCCCTCGCCACCCTCGAGGAGCGGGGCTTCACACCCGTCGTGCCGCCCGTGATGGTGCGCGAGGAGGCGATGTACCAGACGGGGTTCTTCCCGACGGACCGCCAGAGCGTCTACCAGCTCGCCGACGACGACCTCTTCCTCGTCGGCACCAGCGAGGTGCCGCTGGCCGCCCTGCACGCCGGCGAGATCCTCGCCGAGGCGGACCTGCCGCTGCGCTACGCCGGCCTGTCGTCGTGCTTCCGCCGCGAGGCGGGCGCCGCCGGCAAGGACACCCGCGGGATCTTCCGGCTGCACCAGTTCGAGAAGGTCGAGATGTTCGCCTTCACCCGCCCCGAGGACTCCTGGGAGGAGCACGAGCGGCTGCTCGCGATCGAGGAGTCGATCGCGCAGGCCCTCGGGCTCGCGTACCGCGTCGTCGACATCGCCGCCGGCGACCTCGGCGCTTCCGCGGCCCGCAAGTACGACATCGAGGTCTGGCTGCCCGGCCAGGGCCGCTACCGCGAGCTCACCTCCTGCTCGAACTGCACCGACTACCAGGCGCGCCGCCTCGAGGCCCGCTACCGCCCCGCGTCCGGCGGGCCCCAGCCCGTGCACACGCTCAACGGCACCGCCGTGACAAGCTCGCGCAGCGTGATCGCCGTGCTCGAGCAGCACCAGCGCGAGGACGGCTCCGTGGCCGTCCCGCAGCCGCTCCTGCACTACGGCGCCCCGGCCCTGATCGGCCCCGCCGCCTAGACGCGGCGGGAGCGGAAGCCGGTGCGGCCGGCCTCCAGCACCCGGGCATGCCGGCGCGCGAGCTGCGCGGGATCGGGCCGCCGCCCGCGCCCGAGCAGGGCCAGCGCGAGGGCGATCCCGAGCGTGATCGCGGTGACCGGTCCGAGCCGCTGCCAGACCAGGGCATCGGCAACGAGCGCCGGCGCCACGATCAGCCAGCGGCCGCCGGGGATGCGCACGTGCATCTCGCGCTTGCGGATCACCTTGTCGACCTTGGCCAGCTTGAGCAGCTTCTGCACGAGCAGGAGCGCGGGCGTCAGGCCATCGAGGTCGAAGCGGTCGAAGGCGATCGCGAAGCCGGGGAAGGCCGCGACCAGGATGAAGGCCATCAGGCGGTGGTAGCGCAGGAACGCGACACGGTCCGGGGTGACGACGAGCAGCACGGCCATCTCCACGGCGAAGACGGCCCAGATCAGCCAGTCCGCCACCGTGGTGATCTGCTTCGCCGCCGGGTCCGACCACACGACGGGCAGCAGGAACACGGGCAGGCAGACGAGCGCGGCCACCGTCGTGGGCCAGCGGAAGGCGTCCTCGAGCCGCGCCGCGCGGGCCGCCCGCGCCTCGAACCGGGTCGTATCCACGTACGGCATTGTGGAGCAGGAGACGGCGCCCCCGGTCGGTAGGGTGGCGGGATGAGCGCTCCGAGCACGAGCGGGTCCACGCGGCGCGGCATGGGGATCCTGGCCCTCGGCGTCGCGATCATCTGCTTGCAGGACCCGATCATCAAGGCGGTGATGGCCGAGTATGCCGTGACGGAGGCGATCGTCGTGCGCTCGCTCGCCGCCCTGCCGATCTTCGCGGCGCTCCTGTGGATCGCCCGCGACGTGCGCGGCGTCTGGCGCGGACGGCCCTGGATCCTGGTCCTGCGCGGCGTCATCTTCATGGTCTCGTACACCTGCTACTTCCTCGCCTTCCCCGAGATGCCGCTCGCCAACGTCGTGGCGCTCTACTTCACGGCGCCCCTGTGGGTCGTCGCGCTCTCGCCCCTCGTCCTCGGCGAGCGGCAGGCCCCCAGCCGCTGGCTCGCCGTCGCGATCGGCTTCGCCGGCGCCGTGGTGATCGCGCAGCCCGTCGGCGGCGGCCTCGGCTGGGCCGCGCTTCTGCCCTTCGCGGCCGGCGCGTTCTACGCCATGGGCCAGCTCGTGGCGCGCCGCGTCGGCGACGCCGCCTCGGCCACCGTGATGTCGTTCCACCAGAACACCGTCTACCTGATCGGTGCCTCCGCCTTGGCGCTCATCGCCTCGCCGTGGACGGCCGCGGGCGGCGAGGGCGCACTCGGGTTCCTCCTGCGCACGTGGCAGTGGCCGGCCCCCGAGGCGCTGCTCCTGATGGCGCTGACCGGCCCGATCGCGGTCGGCGGCACGATCCTGCTGACCAAGGCGTACCGCGAGGCGCCGCCGGGCGCGGTTACCACCATCGAGTACACCGCGCTTCTGTGGGCCGCGCTGTGGGGCTACCTGTTCTTTGCCGAGGTCCCGGACCTCGCCACGGTGGTCGGCGCCGTCCTGATCGTCGGCGGCGGCGCCTACGCGATGACCCGGGCCGCCGCCGGCCGGAGCCCGGCTTGATCGCGCTCCCCACGACGCGTGACGCGGACCGCCCCGCGACGGCGTCACCCGCTGACGGCGAGCCGGTCGCGTCGGCACTGCCCCCGAAGATCGGGACGAGGCGGCGTCCCGCTCCCGCGTAGCTCTCGACGAGGCTCCGAGGGCTAGTGGGGAACGTGCCGGTTGTCCCCCCGCAGGGATGCTGGTCGGGCGAGGTGGTGATTCGGGTCAGATGGCGCCGTAGGCGTCCTGCAGGCGCCGGCGGGCCTGCGCGGCGCAGGCCGCCCCGGAGGGTCGCGTCGCCGCGGCGGTGCCCCCGGCCAAACCGACCAGGATCGGCGCTCCGGCCACGTCCTCATGGGCGTAGAACGCGGTCCACCGGCGCGCTGCCGGACCATCGCCTTGGGGGACGGCGCCGAGGACGCGCCGCCCCCGCCACCACGCCCGCTCGTAGCGGAGGACGATCTTCTCAAAGCGGCCGGTCACGAGCGCGGCGAGCGCGGTGCGGGTCGCTTCGGGCAGATCCTCAACGACGGGCAGCCCGGCCTGCATCAACGCGAGCGGCACGGCCACGACCGCGCTATCGGCCGTCTCGACGACCCCATCCGCCCGGGTCACCTCGACGCCGTCCGGGCGGGCGGCGACCCGGGCGACCGGGGTGCTGAGGACGATGTCGAGGTCACGGGCGAGCAGGGCCGGAACGCGGTCGTAGCCGCCGGCGATGAGATCGTCACCACCCCCGAGCCAGAGGCCGCCGGAGACCGCGCGCACGCCGAGCTGGTCGGCGTCACGGGCCCATTCCTGCTCGACCGCCGTCGCGGTGGCCCAGGCCTCGGATCCGGACCGGCTCCAGCCCCGTTCGCCGAGCCAGTCGCTCACGCTCTGCTCCACCGCCGGCGGTGGGCTGGCGGCGCCGAGCTCGTCGAGCAGGCCGTGCAGGCGGTCGAGCGCCGTCGCGGCGGCCGGGTCGTCGCGGCCGTCCGCACAGCGGCGGACGCTGCGGTTGTCCCAGTCGCACGGGATCAGCTCGAGCCCTGCCTCGCTGGCGAGGGTCACGAGCGGATTGCCACTCGGGCCGTGGATCCAGGAGGCGCCGAGCTCGACGGGCACGCCGAGTCGGCGGCTCGTCAGGATCCGCCCGCCGATCCGCGGACGTGCCTCCAAGACGCGCACGTCGATCCCCCAGTCGGCGAGTTGGCGGGCCGCGCCGAGGCCGGCCATGCCGGCGCCGACGACGATGGCGCTCGAGCCGCGACCCGCGGCGATCAGCGCGGCCGCGGTCCGTCCCGAGTCGTAGGCCCCGTTGGCGGTCGACGGGTTATCCGGATTGGCGTACTCACCGGCCAGGGCGATGCGTCCGGCGACGATCGTACGGGCCAGGGTGTCCCGCACCGCCTCGTCAACGCCCGGTGGGATCGCCGAGTAGGAGCCGCGGGCCCACGGATCGGAACCCCAATCGGTCGACAGCCACTGCGGGTGCGGTGTCCCGGAGATAGTCGCGAAGGTGCCGACACCGAGGACGGCGGCTCCCCCCACGGCGAAACCGGCGGCAAGCAGGGAGCGACGGGTCAGCTTCGGAGGTGGGACCACACGATGATCATGACTCATCGACCGCTGCGTTGCCTGTTCCTTTCCTCGGTAGTAAGGTCCTCATATGGAGAGGCCATGGTACGCGAGGCGTATCGGCGGCATCGCCCTGGTTCCCCTCGTGACCCTTGTGCTCGCTGCCTGCGGCGCGGGTGGTGAAGGGTCGGAAGCGCCGGTGACGGTCGCCGAGACGGTGACGGCCACGGAGCCGGTGGGTCCGGTCTTATCGGTACTGACCCTCAACGTCGAGTACGGGGGCCGTCTCGTGTCGTTCGACAACGTGATCGCGGCGATCCGCCTGAGCGGCGCCCAGATCGTCGGCATCAACGAGGCGCAGGGCTCTACGGCGGACGTGGCCGCCGCGCTCGGCTGGCGCCACTACGACCCACGCTCGGGCATCGTCTCGCAACTACCACTCATCCCCGCAGGTGGCGACACGCGCCACGTGTTCGTCGAGGTCGAACCGGGCCGTGTCGTCGCCGTGGCCAACGCGCACCTGACGTCCGACCCGTACGGACCGGATCTGGTGGCGGCCGGGGAGGACGTCGCTGCCGTGCTCGCAAACGAGATGGATCTGCGGGTACCCGAGGTGGAGGCGGTGCTGGCCCCTCTCGAGGGACTCGACCCCGAACTTCCGCGCCTGCTGATCGGAGACCTCAACTCCCCGTCCCACCGCGACTGGACGGCGGCGGCGGTGGGGATCCGACCACAGGTCCGCTACCCCGTCGCCTGGCCCGTGACCACCATCGTGGAGGCCGCAGGATTCGTCGATACCTACCGCGCCCTCTTGCCCGATCCCGTCGCCGACGCCGGACTGACCTGGCCGGCCGGCCGCCCGGCGCTGGACGAGGGTTGGAACCCGCCCGCCGATGCACCGGTCGACCGGATCGACTACGTGTTCAGCGCCGGCCCGATCGAGCCGATCGCGGTGCGCATCGTGGGCGAGGTGGCGCCTGATGTCGACGTCACGGTCGACCCGTGGCCGACCGACCATCGCGGGGTCGTCGTCGACCTGCGCCTGACCGGAAGGGCGATCGCCGCGCCGCCGACCGTGGCGCCGGAGCGCCTCGTGGTCCCCGTCGGCGATCCACTCGTCGTACGTGTGGCTTCGGCCCCCGCCGGGGCTCGGCTCCGCGTGGAGGCGGAAGACGGCGCGGTGCGCGCCGAGACGAATGTCGCGGACGGCGCGCTGCTCGAGATAGCGACGACGGGGTGGGCGCCTACGGAGCATCGGCTCCGTCTCCTGGGCGACGATGGGCGGTCGATCACCGACTCCTCCGTTTGGCTGACGGCCCCCGGCGCCGGCGTGTCGCTGACCAGCACTCAGGCCGTCTACGCGGCAGGGTCACCAGTGCGGATCGGCTGGTACGGCGCACCCGCCAACCGCTGGGACTGGATCGGCATCTATCCGCGCGGTGCGGATCCCACGAGCGCCGACTATCTGACGTGGTCCTACACCGGGGCGTCCGTTGCGGGCGAGGTGGTCCTCGACGGCGCGGCCAAGGGGACCTGGCCGCTTCCAGCCGGTCGCTACAGCGCCTACCTCCTGCTCGACGACGGGTACGAGATCGCGGGACGGGTCGACTTCGCCGTGAAATGACTTGGCCGTGGCCCGCAAACCCGCTGAGGGCCCGACGCGCGTGGTGCCACCCCAACCCTGATCGAGACGAGCGCGATGACGGCGCTTAGGAACAGCGATGCGATCTGCTTCCCCGTGGTCTCCCCCTCCCGAGGCGATTGGGATGCGTGAGGCTCGCCCTACCTACGTCAGTCTCATGGCCGCGGCCGGGACTCGCATCGAGGATCTCCCTCGATCCATGGGACACGCGAGCCCGAACATGACCTTCAAGCGGTATCGACGAGCAGCGCAAGCGAGGGCCGCCGGCTCAGCCCGATCACTGTGGGGGAACGATGTCCTTTCCGTGGCCGCTGGAGCTCTCCGGTCCGAAAGAGCCCGCGCTCGCGCGAGTGCCGTGCTCGGTGAGACGACGAACGCAGACTGCGACTGCACGGCCGGCATCCGGGCCAAGGAGCGGATCGAGAACGGACTCGCAGACGGCGAGCCGGGCGCGCTAGGCTCGTGATTCCGTTTTTCCTCTGGACCACGAACGATGGGCAAACCG